>VFQN01005782.1_pt1 | contig 14795 bp, 14 predicted proteins | sample 3512371 | NCBI WGS metagenome assembly VFQN01 (sample SAMN10412370, study PRJNA504923) | tailings metagenome | isolation source: Replicate 2 from Balatoc abandoned mine | place: Philippines: Itogon, Benguet | collected 2017-08-28
GCGCCAGGTGAAGATCGAGGACGGCTGCTACGAGGTCTACGCGCTCGACAAGGACGGCAAGCGCGTCGAGGCCTATCTCAATCCGGTGACCGCCGAGGTCGTCGAAACCAAGATCGACGACTGATGAGCGCGGAACCGGTCAGACCGGATGCCGGCGGCGCGATGCCGCCGGCCACGGTCAAGGTGTGGGACCCGTTCGTGCGGGTCTTCCACTGGTCGCTGGTCGCCCTGTTCGTCTTCACCTTCCTGACCGGAGACGAATGGCAGGGACCGCACGAAATCGCTGGCTACGTCATCGCCGCCCTGGTCGCCGCGCGCATCCTGTGGGGCCTCATCGGCAGCCGGCATGCGCGCTTCTCGACCTTCGTCCGATCGCCGGTTGAGGTGGTTCGCTTCATCGGTGCAACGGCACGGTTTTCCGCACCGCGCTATCTCGGTCACAATCCAGCCGGAGCGGCGATGATCCTCGCCCTGCTCGCGGCGATCGGCGTCATTGCGACGACGGGATACATGATGACCACCGATGCCTATTGGGGCGTCGAGTGGGTCGAGGAACTGCACGAGACCGCCGCCTGGGCCACGCTTGGACTGATCGTGCTGCATGTGGCGGGCGTCGCGATCGCCAGCATCGAACATCGGGAAAATCTCGTGCGGGCGATGTTCACCGGGCGCAAGCGCGCACCCGGCCCGAATGATCTCGCCTGACCAGGACGTTCACACCGGCGGGCGAGGTCGCGTCCGCCGGCATGCCACCCGATCAACGTTGAGAGAGCAGCGCCTCGTTCAATCCCCAGATGTCCTTTTCCTCGGGTGGGGATTCCAGGTTAACGACCGGCAGCACGGCGCGGATATGGTCGTGGTGGGTGCGCACGCCGTATTCGAGGTCCGACAGGTAGAAACCTTCGAAGCCGTTCGATGTCATCGACTCGTTTGACCATTCGGACAGCTGCACGTCCTCCGCCATCGTGTCGCGGTCGATGCGGAAGGCGAGATAGCGCGCGGCGGCCTGCTCGCGGCTCTCGTCGGCATAGCGGTAAATCGCACCGCGCAGCAGCGTCTGGCCGGTGGAGAGCGGAAATTCCTGGTAGAACTGGACCGTTTCGGGCGTCAACGCGATAACCGTATTCGGGAACAGACCGTAATAGATCCAGGCACGACGAAGCGGTTCGGGCAGGCGCTGCGGCTGCGGTGCGATCTTGACGTAGTTGCGCACGCTCCAGCGCCGGCCGGCATGCGGGTTGTAGGTGGCGAAGGAACGCGAGACGCCGTTGACGAAGGGCTCGTCGTAGTAGGTGGAGCCGTAGAGGTCCTGCAGCGCCGGATGCGCCATCGCGACGTGGTAGCCCTCGTTGTCGACGTCGCGCACCGACTTCCAGTTGACGTTCGATACGCTCGACCAGATGCCCCAGGAGGGCACCATCTCCGCGATGCGGTAGGGCGCGATCTCCGCTTCGTGCGGCCGCATCAGTTCGGCGACGGAGGGCTGCGGGCCGGGGCGGAAGCGGATGAAGACGAAGCCCATCCAGATTTCGAGGTCGAGCTGCTTGAGGCCGAATTCATGCTTGTCGAGGTCGGGGAAGGAGCGCGGCCGCGCGGCGCCCCGCAGAGTGCCGTCGAGATTGTAGACCCAGCCGTGGAACGGGCAGACCAGCGCGTTCCTGCAGTTGCCCTGGTTGTCGGCGACGACGCGCGAGCCGCGGTGGCGGCACATGTTGAGGAAGGCGCGCACGACGCCGTCCTTGCCGCGCACGACGAGCGCCCGCTCACCCACCACGTCCATCGCCAGATAGTCGCCCGGGTTCGGCACGTCGGACACATGGCCGACGATCTGCCAGTGGGTGCGGAACAGGTGCTCCTTCTCGAGCTCGAGGAGTGCGGGACTATGGTAGGTCCAGCCCGGAAGACCGCTGCGGTTCCAGTCGTTCGGAATAGCCACATTGCCCGCGTGACGGTTCATGAAAGCCCCCGGTTCTTATTGAATGTTCATTCAATAAGAACATATTTATCATTATAATGCAATGGCTTGCTAGATTGAGATTGAATCTTCCATTTCGACGACGGTCGGATCTCGAACGTATCGGGGAGGCGCCCAGCTGGATTCTCTCCGTGAAAACCGGACGTTAATCACAGACGGCCGCGGGCGGCTGGAATGCCCGCAGGATGTTGAAAAGCCTGGGAACGATGAACCCGGTAGGGGCCTAGCCGTCGGCCGCGCGGCCGATACCGGTCTACTCGACCGACTTCACGCGCAGCCGCACGATGCGGTTCTTCTCGCGCTTCAGCACCACGAAGCGCTTGCCGTGGAAGGTGAAGGCCTGCTTCTCTTCCGGGATCATCTTCGCCTCGTGGATAACGAGGCCGGCGACCGTAACCGCTTCGTCGTCCGGCAGGTTCCAGTCGAGCGCCCGGTTGAGATCGCGGATCGGCACCGTCCCGTCGACGATCACCGATCCGTCCGGCTGCTGGCGCACCCCCTGCATGTCGATGTCGTGCTCGTCGGCAATCTCGCCGACGATCTCCTCGATGATGTCTTCCAGCGTGACGAGGCCTTCGACCTCGCCATATTCGTCGACCACGATCGCGATGTGCGCCTTGCGGCGCAGGAAGGCATTGAGCTGGTCCTGCAGCGAGGTCGTGTCGGGGACGAACCAGGGTTTCGACGCGACCTTCATGATGTCAATGCGGGAGAAGTCGTGCTGGACCTCGTGCAGGGCCCGCAGCAGGTCCTTGGCGTGGATGACGCCGACGATGTTGTCGATCGAACCGCGCCAGACCGGGATCCGGGTATAGGGGCTCTGCAGCACCTCCGCGACGACCGCCGCCGGCGGCGCGTCGCCGTCGACCGCGCGGATCGACGTGCGGTGCACCATGATGTCGGACACCTCCAGCTCCGCCAGGTCGAGCAGGCCTCCGACGCGGTCGCGGTCGGCCTTGATGAACGAGCCTTCCCGATGCAGCACCTCCAACGTGCCGCGCAATTCGTCATGCGCCGACAGGAGCGACGTGTCGCTGGACAGATTGATGCCGAATACCCGCAGCAGTCCGCGAACGGCGCCATTGGCGAGAATTGAAAGAGGACCGAACAGGAACACGATGAAGCGCGCGAACGGCGAGACGAACAAAGCGAACTGCTCGGGACGCGCCAAGGCCCACGATTTGGGCAGAATCTCTGAGAAGATCACCAGCAGAACCGTCATGCCGATCGTCGCGTAGATGACACCGGCATCGCCGAAGATCGACAACAGCAGGCTCGTCGCAAGCGCGGAGGCGAGGATGTTGACGAGGTTGTTGCCGATCAGCAGCGCGCTGACCAGCCGGTCCTTGCGCTCGATCAGCCGCTCGACATGCCTGGCGCGGAGATCGCCGCCGGCCGACATCGCATGGAGACGGGCCCGCGAGGCGGCCGTCATTCCGGTTTCGGTACCGGAGAAGAAGAAGGACAGGACAATGAGGAACAGGATCGCTCCTCCGGTGAGAAGGAGCGTCGTGTCGATCGTCACGAAAGGTTCTCCCTGAGAAAGGACAGCACTTCCGAGGCCGGCACGTCCTTGGCGATGAAGGACTGGCCGATGCCGCGCGTCAGGATGAAGGTGAGCGCGCCGCGCGATACCTTCTTGTCCTGCGAGATGTATTCGAGCAGCCGCTCGGCGCCGGGTAGCGCGCCCGGGATGTCCGACATCCGCCACGGCAGGCCGACGTCGCGCAGGTGCCGCTCGACGCGCTCGGCGTCGTCGGGGCTGGCGAGGTTCATGCGCGCCGAGAAGCGATGCGCCAGCGCCATGCCGATCGCGACGCCCTCCCCGTGGACGAGCCGGGCGGAATCGTAGGCGGTGGCGGCTTCGAGCGCGTGGCCGAAGGTGTGGCCGAGATTGAGGAGAGCCCGGTCGCCGGTCTCGAACTCGTCGCGCGCGACGACGTCGGCCTTGGCCTGGCAGGACACGGCGATGGCCCGGGTGCGGGCGGGTCCGCCGGAGAAGACCTCCTGCCAATTGGCCTCCAGCCAGGCGAAGAAATCGGGGCGGTCGATCAGGCCGTATTTCGCCACCTCGGCATAGCCGGCGCGGAACTCGCGCTCGGAGAGCGTGTCGAGTGTGCCCGTGTCGGCGATCACCAGCTTCGGCTGCATGAACACGCCGACCAGGTTCTTTCCGCGCGGCGTGTTGATGCCGGTCTTGCCGCCGACGGAGGAATCGACCTGCGCCAGAAGCGAGGTGGGCACCTGGACGAAGTTCATGCCGCGCCGGACGATGCCCGCCGCGAAGCCGGTGAGGTCGCCGATCACGCCGCCGCCCAGCGCGATGACGGCGTCGCGCCGCTCGAGCCTGGCGCCGAGCACGCCGTCGACCACCTGTTCAAGATGCTCGAAGCTCTTGGTCTTCTCGCCGGGCGGGAGGGTGATCGCCACCGTCTCGATACCGGCCTTGGACAGGCTGTCGGTCAGCGCGGGAAGCCAGGCGGAGGCGACGTTGCCGTCAGTGACGATGGCCGCCCTGACGCCGGGCAGCCGCGCGGCGATTTCGGCGCCGGCGCGCTCGATCAGGCCCTTGCCGATGAGGATGTGGTAGCTGCGCTCGCCGAGGCCGACGGTCACGACCTCGGGTGTGCCGGCTGCGCCCGTTGCATTCATGCCGCGCCCTCCTTCGACTTTCCCTCGCGGTCCAGCCAGGACGACAGGGCCTCGAGCACCTCGGCCATGATCTCCTCGCGCCGCACGTCGCGGGTCGTGACCGTGATGTCGGCGAGCCCGTAGACCGGATAGCGCTCGGCCATCAGCCGCTCCATCACCGCGCGCGGGTCGGGCGCCTTGAGCAGCGGCCGGTTGGGCTTCTTGGCGACGCGGGCCATCAGCGTGTCGAGATCGGCCTTGAGCCAGATGGAAATGCCGTCGCGGGCGATCGCCTCGCGGGTATGCGCGTTCATGAAGGCGCCGCCGCCGGTCGAGACCACCTGCGGACCGTCCTTGACCAGGCGACCGACCACGCGCTCCTCGAGAGCGCGGAACTCCGGCTCGCCGTAGCGCTCGAACAGTTCGGGAATCGTCATGCGCGACACGGTCTCGATCTCGTGGTCGCTGTAGACGAAAGCGAGGCCGAGCATCTGGGCCACCTTGCGCCAGATCGCCGTCTTGCCGGCGCCCATCAGGCCGACGAAGACGACCGAACGCCCGCCGAGCCTGTCTTTCAGGCCGGCATGCGCGGGATCCACCGTCTCCATTTCCTGAATCATCGGATTTTCCGGGCAATTGCCAGTATCGGGGCGTATCGACATGAAAAGGCCTAGCGCGTCAAGCATGGCCGGACCTGCGCCGGCGTCTTGAATTGACACAGGCGCCGCCCCATAACGGACGGGGGCGGGCGACGGGTCAATCAAGGCAGATCGGGGTAATGCCGACACTCTTCAGGCTTCTGACGATCGTCGCGGTCATCGTCGGGATCGTCTATGGCGCGATGCATGCCCTGGTGTTCTTCGTCAGGCCGAACAAGGGCGAGATGACCGAGCGCGTTCCGGTCGAGCGCCTGATGCGCGACAAATGACGGGCGGACGCGGATGAACAGCGCGGCGCTGGTCGAGTCATTCCTCGAGATGATGAGCGCCGAGCGCGGCGCCGCCGAGAACACGCTCGCCTCCTACCGCCGCGACCTCGACGATGCGGGCGAGCATCTGTCGGGCGAGCCGGGCGGCCTCGCCGGCGCCTCGTCGGCGGCGATCCGCGCCTATCTCGACGGCATCGCGCAGCGCGGCTTCGCCGCGTCGAGCCAGGCGCGCAAGCTCTCGACGCTGCGCCAGTTCTACAAGTTCCTCTATTCGGAGGGCCTGCGGGCGGACGATCCTTCGGGACCCGTGGACAGCCCGCGCAAGGCTCGCCCCCTGCCGAAGGTGCTGAGCGAGGCGGAAACCGGGCGGCTGCTTGACCGGGCCGCCGAGGCGGCCCTAAGCGGCGAAACCGCCGCAGTGCGCATGCTGGCGCTGGTCGAAGTGCTCTACGCGACGGGACTGCGTGTTTCCGAGCTCGTCTCGCTGCCGGTCGGCGTCGCCATGCGCGACGAGCGTTTCTTCATCATCCGCGGCAAGGGCGGCAAGGAACGCATGGTGCCGCTGTCGCCGAAGGCGCGCACGGCGATGCGCAACTGGCTGGCGATGCGCAACGCCGAGCCGAAATTCGCCGAGAGCCCCTGGCTCTTCCCCTCGCATTCGGAGCAGGGCTACCTGCCACGGCAGGTCTTCGCCCGCGACCTGAAGACCTTGGCGACCGGTGCGGGGATCGGGGCGAATCGCGTCTCGCCGCACGTCATCCGCCACGCTTTCGCCAGCCATCTCCTGCAGAACGGCGCCGACCTCCGAGCGGTGCAGGAGCTGCTCGGCCATTCGGACATATCGACGACGCAAATCTATACGCATGTACTGGAGGAAAGGCTCATGCGGCTCGTCCACGACCATCACCCGCTTGCCGATTAGGATGCGCAACGGTATGTGGAGGCTCGATTTCGCGCGCCGCAGACCCCAGATGAGGGCGATGCGCCGCCTATCCTACCTGTTTCCGGCGCGTGGTTCGCGAACGTATGTTTAATTACCTCGATTTCGAAAAGCAGCTTGCCGACATCGAAGCGAAGATCGCCGAGTTGCGGAAGCTTTCCGCCGACGGCAGCGTCGACTTCGCCGACGAGATCGCCCGGCTGGAGAAGCGGTCGCAGGATCTGCTGCGCGATCTCTACAAGGCGCTGACGCCCTGGCAGAAGGCGCAGGTCGCCCGCCATCCCGACCGGCCGCACTGCCTGGACTATGTGCGCGGCCTGTTCACCGATTTCACGCCGCTGGCCGGCGACCGCAGCTTCGGCGACGACCACGCCATCATCGGCGGCTTCGCCCGCTTCCGCGGCGAGCCGATCGCGATCCTCGGCCAGGAGAAGGGCGCGGACACCAAGTCGCGCCTGAAGCACAATTTCGGCATGGCCCGGCCCGAGGGCTACCGCAAGGCCGTGCGCATCATGGAGCTTGCCGACCGGTTCAAGGTGCCGCTGGTGACGCTGGTCGACACGGCGGGCGCCTATCCCGGCATCAACGCGGAAGAGCGCGGACAGGCCGAGGCGATCGCGCGCTCGACCGCCGCCTGCCTCAACCTGCGCAGCCCGAGCGTCTCGGTCGTCATCGGCGAAGGCGGTTCAGGCGGCGCGATCGCGATCGCCACCGCCAACCGCGTCTACATGCTGGAGCACTCGATCTATTCGGTGATTTCGCCGGAGGGTGCTGCCTCGATCCTGTGGCACGATTCGACCCGGGCAAAGGACGCCGCGACCAACATGAAGATCACCGCCCAGGATCTCCTGGACATGAAGGTGATCGACGGAATCATCCCCGAGCCCCTCGGCGGCGCCCATCGCGCGCCGGAGGCGGTGATCAACGCGGCGGGCGAGCGGATCGAGACGGCTCTGGCCGAACTGCGGCAATCCAACGCGGACTACCGCGAGCAGCGCCGGGAGAAATTCCTGGCGATCGGTCGCAATCTGTAGGCCGGGGCCGCAATCCAGGGGCGCACGCCACAAATTCGCCGCTCGGTTGCGCTGAATGAACTCTGCGTGACTTGAGGGTTCACGGGGACGCGCGAAGCTTGCGGTAATGATTTTTCAAGGTTAACCGGACTAGCGTCAGGGTGATCCGACGGAAGACATCCGCCAAGGCCGGTCGTCGTCGGAATGTTCAGCGGGACGAAAGACAGCGCCGAGTGATGAGTTCTAGCCTATTCCGCGCCGGTGCGCTCATTGCCTTGCTCGCAGTGGCGGGCTGTAACGGTTCGCTCGAGGAGATCGCGCCGAAGTCCGAACGCGCGCTGTCATCGAAGATGACTGAGCTCGTCCGCGCCAAGGGCATGCAGAAGAACTCGCCCATCATGCTGCGGGTGTTCAAGGAAGAGAACGTCCTCGAGGTCTGGAAGCAGAAGTCGAACGGCCGCTACGACCTCGTCACCAGCTACAACATCTGCAAATGGTCCGGAAAGCTCGGCCCGAAGTTCACCGAGGGCGATCGCCAGGCGCCGGAAGGCTTCTATGCCGTCGGTCCCGGGCAGATGAACCCGAACTCCAACTACTATCTCGCCTTCAACACCGGCTATCCGAATGCCTATGACCGCGCACATGGTCGCACCGGATCACATTTGATGGTGCATGGCGCCTGCTCGTCGTCGGGCTGTTATTCGCTGACCGACGCCCAGATCCAGGAGGTCTACGCCTTCGCCCGCGATGCCTTCGCCGGCGGACAGGCGTCGTTCCAGTTCCAGGCGTTCCCCTTCCGCATGACGGCCGCCAACATGGCCCGCTACAAGGACGATCCGAACTTCGCGTTCTGGAAGATGCTGAAGGAAGGCTACGACCACTTCGAGATCACCAAGGTGCCGCCGAAGGTGGACGTGTGCGAAAAGCGCTATGTCTTCAACCGTTTGACCGACGGGCAGACGTCCTTCTCCCCGACCAGCGCCTGCCCCGCGGCAACCGTGCCCGACACGCTGGCAACCGCATTCCAGTCGCATCAGTCCAAGGAGACCGAGGCATTCTCGGCAGCCCTGGCCAAGTCGGCCCCGCCCCCGAAAGCCTCGATCCTCGGCCCTCAGGAGGCGAGCCTCGTCGCCGACTGGAGCAAGAAGCGGTCGCGCGGCGAGCGCGTGCCGATGGAGCCGCCGTCGATGCAGAAGGACGGCAAAGTAGTGATGGCGACCTCGACCATGGGCCGCATCGATTCGCCGCTCGGCCGCAAGATGGCGGCGCTCGAGGCAGCCGAGGCCGCCAAGAAACGCGCCGAGGAAGAAAAGAAGCTCGCTGCCGAACGCGCCAAGGCGGACGCCGAAGCCAAGCGCATTGCGCTGGAAGAAGCCAGGAAGGCGCCGAAGCCGGAAGCGACCGCCGAAGCCAAGGTCGAACAGGCCGCGGCCGAGCCCGAAAGCAGCGTCACGGCGGTTCGCAAGCGCATCCGGAACCTGTTCGGCGGTTGATGAGCCGCTCGATCGCCGTCTACGACCTCAGGGGGCTGAACTGCCCCCTCCCCGTGCTCAAGGCCAGCAAGAAGCTTTCGAAGATGCGCCCCGGCGCGCGCATCTGGCTGGAAACCAGCGATCCGCTGGCCGCGATCGACATCCCCGCCTTCTGCAACGAGACGGGCCACGAGCTGATCGAGACGCAGAAAGCGGACTACGGACACCGTTTCCTGGTGAGCCGGCGACCGGCTCGCCCGGTCAGGCCTTGAAGCCCGCGATCGCCAGCGGATTGTCCTCGATCGCCGCGCGGTCGGGCACGCCGATGGCGACCTGCCCGGTGATGGCCGAGAACAGCCGCCGCACATAGTCTTCCGGCAGGCCGTCGCCGATGACGACGAGACGCACGCCGCGCGGACCGTCCGGCCAGAAGGGCAGCCGCGCCGGCGGGTGCAGCATCGACTGCACGCCGTGGATGACCAGCGGCCGCGACGGGTCCTCCGCCAGTTCGATCACGCCCTTCATGCGCAGCAGGCGCTCGCCCTGGGTGGAGCGGAGCAGGTCGAGGAAGGTCTCGATGGCCGAATAGGGCACCGGCTGGTCGTGGACGAGCGAGAAGCTGCGGATATGGTCGTGCCGGTGGTGGTCGTGCTCGTGGTGGTGATGATCGTGACCGTGGTGATCGTGGCCGTGATGCTCGGCCTGGTGGATCGCCTCGTCGCGCAGCCAGCGGCCGACATCGGCGGTCTTGGTGGCGGGATCGTAGAGACCGCAGTTGAACAGGTCCGACACGCTTGCCGTCGCCGCCGACGGCACGATCGGCGCACCGGGGTTGAGGCGCCTGATCGTCGCGAGCAGCCCGGCCGGGGTCTCGGCCATGTCCGTCTTGGTCAGCACGATCCGGTCGGCCACGGCGATCTGCCGGGCGGCCTCGGCGTGGCGGTCGATCGTGGCAAGGCCGTTGATGGCATCGACCGTGGCGATCACGCCGTCGAGCCGGAACGCCTGCATGAGCGCCGGATGCCCCATCAGCGACAAGAGCACGGGGACCGGATCGGCGAGCCCGGTGGTCTCGATGATCACGCGCTTGAGCGACGGCGTGCGCCCGGTCTGGATGCTGTCGACGATGCCAGCCAGCGTGTCGACCAGGTCGCCGCGCACGGTGCAGCAGATGCACCCGCCGGACAGCTCGATCACCCCGTCGCTCGAGCTCTCGACGAGGAGATGGTCGATCGCCACCTCGCCGAACTCGTTGACGATGACGGCGGTGTCGGTGAGCGCGGGATCCTTGAGGAGCCGATTGAGCAGCGTCGTCTTGCCGGATCCGAGGAAGCCGGTGAGGACGGAGACGGGGAGCGGCAGGTTCATATGCGCTCTACTGCGTCACGCCGCGGGACGGCGCCTGGGCGCTTTCCTCGACAGGGGGCGTGTAGTCGGGGCGCGGCAGCGGCACCGGGATGTTGCCGACCATCGCCGGCCGCTCGAACTTCGGCATGAAGGGCGAGGCAGGGCCGGTTGCGTTGCCGATCGAGATGGCAGTGACCCGTGGCGTCGGCAGCTCGCCGCCCGTCAGATGCGCGGAATGGAAGACGAGCTGGCCCTTCTCGTCGAGCGCGTCGAGGCGCTCCTTGGCGGCCGCCTTGGTGCAGACCGTGTCGCGCATGTTGATCGCCGGGGCGGTCTCCTCGCCCGGGTTGGCCTTGACCTCCCAGAGCTTCGGGCTCTGTGCAGGCGGCAGCGAGAAGCCCTTGGCCAGAAGGTCGGCCGCCTTGTCGGCGCGGGTCGCGACGGAGGTGGCGCCGATCACCACGGCGAGCATGGTGCGGCCGTTGCGCGTCGCCGACGCGACGAGGTTGTAGCCAGCCGGGCAGGTGTAGCCTGTCTTCATGCCGTCGGCCCCGGTGAAGCGGCCGATCAGCGTGTTGTGGTTCTCGATCACATCCTTGCCTGAGCCCAGTGCCTCGATGGTGAAGTAGGAGGCATATTGCGGGAACTGCGCGCGCAGCGCGAGCGCCAGCACGCCGAGATCATGCGCCGTGGTATACTGCCGGTCGTCGTGCAGGCCGTGCGGATTGACGAAATTGGAGTTCGTCATGCCGAGCCGCTTCGCCTCGCTGTTCATGCGCGCAGCGAACGCCTCCTGCGAGCCGCCGAGGCTCTCGCCGATCGCGGTGGCGACGTCGTTGGCGGACTTGACCATGATGATCTTGAGCGCGGCGTCGAGGGTGAGGACCGTACCGGCGGGATAGCCCATCTTGCTGGGTGGCTCCTTGGTCGCCCTGTCGCTGATTCGCACCGGCGACTCGAGCGTCACCTCGCCGAGCTGGATCGCGCGGAACGCCACATAGGCTGTCATCAGCTTGGTCAGCGAGGCCGGATACCAGCGCTGGAAGGCCTGCTCGCTGTCGAGCACGGCGCCGGTGTTCGCGTCGAGCAGCAGCGAGGGACCGGCGGCGGCCGGCATCGCAGCGCCGAAAACGATCGACGCCACTGTCGCTGCCCACAGGAATCCGTTCGGTCTTCTCATTCGCGGAACTCGCCCCTTGCAGGTTCTTACCTGGTGTCCTTAAGTCTCGGCGGCAATGGGGACGCGCCGCCCGGATCAGGGTATCAGTGCGGCCTAGTTAGCCTATGTGACGCCAAGATGGCAAAGGGCCGCCTGGCCGCAGCGATGTCTATCGCTTGCGCCAGGCCGCCATGCCGCCGGAGACGAAGTCGATATGCCGATCCTCAACCGTGCCGCCGAACTCCAGGACGAAGTCGCCGCCTGGCGGCAGGAGATCCACCGAAACCCCGAACTGCAGTTCGACGTCTTCAAGACTGCGGCATTCGTGAAGCAGCGGCTGGAGGAATTCGGCTGCGACGAGATCGTGACCGGGCTCGGCAAGACCGGCGTCGTCGGCATGATCCAGGGCAGGCTCGGCGCCGGCGAGACGATCGGGCTGCGCGCCGACATGGACGCCCTGCCGCTCAACGAGATCACCGGCAAGCCCTACGCCTCGACCACGCCGGGCAAGATGCACGCCTGCGGCCATGACGGCCACACCGCCATGCTGCTGGGGGCCGCGAAATATCTCGCCGAGACGCGCAACTTCGCCGGGCGGGTCGCTGTCATCTTCCAGCCGGCCGAGGAGGGCGGCGGCGGCGGCAACGAGATGGTCAAGGATGGGATGATGGACCGTTTCGGCATCACCCGCGTCTTCGGCATGCACAACATGCCCGGCATGCCGGTGGGCAGGTTCGCGATCCGGCCCGGCCCGATCATGGCCGCGACGGCCGAATTCACCATCACGGTGTCGGGACGCGGCGGCCATGCGGCGATGCCGCACGTCTCGGTCGACCCGATCGTGGCCGGGGCGGCGATGGTCGGCGCGCTGCAGACCATCGTGTCGCGCACCGCAGACCCGATCGAGGCGCTGGTCGTCTCGGTGACCAAGTTCCACGCCGGCGACGCCTACAACATCATTCCGGAAAAGGTCGAGATCGCCGGCACGGTGCGGACGCTGAAGAAGGAGATGGCGGCGATCGCCGAACGGCGCATCCGCGAAATCTGCGAGGGCGTGGCGGCCGCGCACGGGGCGAAGGTCCACATCGACTACGATTCGAACTATCCCGTCACCGTCAACGATCCGCAGCAGGCCGCTTTCGCGGCCGACGTCGCCCGCGAGGTCGCCGGCGAACCGAACGTCGACGCGGCGACGCCGCCGGTGATGGGCGGCGAGGATTTCTCCTACATGCTGGAGGCCCGGCCGGGCGCCTTCATCTTCATCGGCAACGGCAACTCCGCCGGCCTGCACCATCCGGCCTACGACTTCAATGACGAGGCGATCCCGCACGGCATCAGCTACTGGGTGCGGCTGGCCGAGCAGGCGCTGCCGGCGCGGTGATTTCGGAGGCGGCGCGGCACGGTCGGAATCCGGGCGGCGGAAAACAGGGCGGCCCACGTCGTAGCCTTGCGGTTCGGCAAGTGCCGCCCTGTTCTGCCCCCACCACTGGGCATCTGTCGGTAACAAACTGGTCGACGTCGCGTCTTTGAGGAAGATCAAATCGCTTCTGAGGATTGAATGTCGACCGCAGATCCGATCGGTCAACGAGCTTGGCGGATCGAGCCGAAGCGGCTATGTGTCTCTCCGCGTGGTCCCGTAGCTCAGTAGGATAGAGCATCAGATTCCTAATCTGAGGGTCACAGGTTCGAATCCTGTCGGGATCACCATATCGCCGTTGCGAGACAAGACCGGGGGAATGGATCGATGCCGCGGTATCTGGCCGGTGCTCTTGCTCTCCTCGCGCTGACGATTCTGCCCGGCGCATCCGACGCGCAGACGGGTCCGGGCGAGACCAGGCCCGACCTTCCGCCCAAGGTGGTGAAGTCCTCGCCCGTCAACCTCGTCTTCCACCGGGAATCGGGTGCCTATGAACTCTCCTACAGCATGGTTTCGCGCGAGCAGGTGTTCGGCCGCGTCTTCACCGAGGCCGGCGTCTCGGTCGAGTGGCGCGACCGCTCGGCTGCGGCGGAAGTGATCTCCGGCAGGCACAGAGGATCGCTCGACACCATCGCCGGCGAACTGCTCTCCGGTCGTAACTTCGTGGCGACCTACCAGCCGGCGAATCCGGTTCCGCGCATGGAGCATCTCGTCGTGCTGGGACGTTCCGGCGCGGGCGGCCAGGCGACCAAGGTGGGCGTCGGCGCGGCCGCGCCGACCATGCCGCTGGCCACCGCCGAGGAACCGGGAAAGCAACAGCCCACCGCACGGCAGGACAGTTGCCGGCCGCCCGCGACGGCGTCGGAAGACACACCCGAGCCGTTCATCTCCGCCGCGGCTGCCTCCGGGGCCAGCGGCGCCGGCCTGAGCGGACGCGGGCAGATCGTGCTGAAGGACAACAGGATCCTGCTCGCCGGCGGGTTGGACGACTGCGCCGGCCATCCGACCGACCAAACCGACCTCCTCGACCAGGCGACCGGCAAGATCACGCCAACCGGACGCATGCGCACCGCGCGCGCGGGCGCATCGCTGCAGTTGCTGCCGTCGGGCGACGTGCTGGCCATCGGCGGAGACACGGGCGGCGGCATGGCCGGCGCGACCGACAAGATCGAACGCTACGAGGTGGCGAGCGGTCAGTGGAAAGCGGCGGGCCTGTTGTCGATGCGCAAGGACGGCATCGTGACCTGCGGGCTGAAGGACGGCTCCGTGCTGATCGTCGGGGGAAAGCCCGTCGCCGGAAACCCGGACCTCGCCCGCCAGGCGGAAATCTACGACCCGGCGGCCCAGAAGGCGCAATCGCTGCCGGCCAAGGCAACCCATGCGCACGGAACCGGCGCAAAGACGCTCACGCTGGAGGACGGCCGATGCCTGATCGCCAGCGACGGGCCGGGCGCCAATCTGGAAATATACGATCCCGGCCAGCGGGCGTTCACGCCCGTCGTGGTGCCGGCGGAGATCGCGGAGAACCTCGTCGGCGCCGTTCAACTGGGATTGCTCCCGGATGCGACAGTGCTGCTCGTCTCCGACCGGTCCTACGTCTTCAATCCGAGGACCGGGCGCTTCAGATCGATCCCCTGAACGCTCAATTCTGTGACGGGAAAATACCGTAGAGGGACACGCAGACCCGCATCGTCAGGTAGGGATCCTGAACTTCAACGGGAAGGCTGTTGCCGGTCAGTCCGAGCATCCCCGATTTCATTACCTTGTTGGCCGCACTCTCGCTGTATCGGTATTGACCAGTGTTGCCGGAAGCCAGGATTTTGCCGCCGGGGCCGCCCATGTCACCCAAAGTGTTGGTTGCCAGCACCTGGTGATTGTGAGGCGGAAGATTGCCGATGGTGAGGGTAAAAGAC
>VFQN01005783.1_pt1 | contig 14793 bp, 8 predicted proteins | sample 3512371 | NCBI WGS metagenome assembly VFQN01 (sample SAMN10412370, study PRJNA504923) | tailings metagenome | isolation source: Replicate 2 from Balatoc abandoned mine | place: Philippines: Itogon, Benguet | collected 2017-08-28
GCATTCTGCTCATTCCTCCAAGCGCGAGAGTGATCGGCGAATATGACAGCGAGATAAGCGCCGGGCAAAGTCGAGTGCTTCGCGCATGGGACAGGCTCATTCGTCCGGGTGACCGCGAGTTCAGCAAGCATCGGCGCCGCTGACAGAGATCGTGGTAGCGCTCACGATTGCGGCGTCAGCCTTTGAATCCCGCATTTCCTGTCGTCACAAACACTTTGGACCCGCATCGCGGCCCTCGACCTAAAGCATGTGCCCATATTGCGAAATATTCGGGTCCATATCATAGGTTTCGAGTGCATAGGACCCGGATGTCGAGGTGACCTTCTGAACGAGGAACTCGGGCCGGCTTAGCTGCCACGCGAGTGCGGCGGACGCCACGGCCGGGGGACAGCGCGTACCCAAAATCACGCCGGCGACAAGATTGGGATCGATCGCGGGGTATAAGGCCGGCATGCCCGGAGGGCCCGACAAGATCAGACGGAACTCGCGCTCATACGTCCATTCGGCTGACTTGGTGAAAAGGATCGGCCCGAGCATATCCTCGTGAGATCCCTGAAACCATTTCAGATCGGGCAACTGGTCCTGATAAAGCACATCGCCCGTTCCCCCATGATCTGGGAGCAGCCTTACGGCCGCCAGGATCTCAGGGCGATAAATGATCGCAAACCCTTCGTGGTTATGCGCATAATGAGCCCACATCAAATGGCTGTCCCAGCGGCGCGTGAGGCACAGAACATACGCTTGGCTCAGCAGGTTATGCCTGGGAACGAAGCTCGTGCTCCAATCCGCTTGACCGGAGAATGACGCCCAGCCGTGCTTGAGTTCTTCGGTGCTGCGGTCTGGGTCGTGGACTTTGTGCCAGAGGTCAAACGCCTCGCGTGTCGGTGCGACCGAATGGAATTTGAACTCGAACGGGTCGTTGAAATTGAGCGCAGACGTGAATTTCAGCGAGCCATTCGATACGGCCTTCTCGAAGATGTCGAGTAGGGTCGGCTCATCGCCTCCGACGAACTTATAGAACATAGACACTCCAGACGATTAGGATTCAGGGCAGTGAAAAATTGCGGCCCAGCGCGTGACAGAGGCGCGTCGCCATGGCTTCGGCGGGTCCCCAGCCGCCGGTCAGGTCGTTCGTCGCAGTCAGCGCGATGGTGATAACGGTGCAGGCTTCCGCCTGATCGAGCGCCGCGACCGCAGCTGCCATTTGGTCGAAATAGGCGTCATCCAAGACGCGCTCGGCCATATCGTCACGGGTCGGGCCGAAGAAATAGTCGAGGTCGATATTGATCACGAGCGGAGCTGCATCCTTCACCTTTTGGCTGATCAGAAAGCCTAGGAGTGCATCGGGATCGAGTTCGGTGATGCTGCGATGATTGGGTTCGTCTCCTTCGCCATAGGTGGCGAGGTAGAGTTCTCGCACGGCGCCCGGATGAAGGGCGAGATAGATGGACATGTAATTGTCCCAGCGAATGACCGGCACATTTATGCCATCTAGCGGATAGGTCGCGCCAAGATATTCCTCTATCGTCACGGGAATGCCATTGTGTAACGCGGCCAGCCACGATCGCAGCTGGGATTGCAGTGTGTCGTTGTGCCGATCGATATGCACCAGGGCATGCTCGGTCTCGGGGTCGACATGCTGCGCCCAGCACCATGCGGCCGCGCGATGATTGTCCATCACGTAGAGATTGCCATCGTTCCAGACGAAATTCTGATTGTAGACGCCTGTCTTGTTGCGTCCCTTGAAAGGGACAATCCACGTTGCGGTCATGTTTTATTACCCCGGCAGGACGTATCGAAGGGACTGGCACCTAGCTCGCCGCGATGTCAGCAGCCAGCAGGTTGGCGGCGAGGGTGAGCGCCTCGTCAGTCGCGGCGAGCAATTCTCCTCGCCCCTGACCCTGGTGAACTAATTTGCTCCTGATTCCGTACAACCGATCGAAAGCCTTGGCATCGGCGGCGGACAAAAGGGTCTTGAACTTCGCCATATAGGCTTGGCGCAATGACTCTCGGCCAGCAAAGGTCAGCATCCGTCCAATTGTCTCCCTCGCGTCGTCCGCGACGTCCATCGTGGTCAAATAGCGTTGTAGCTCGGTCACGGTGCTCTGATATTCTGGGTCGCGAACAGCCTGATCGCAAAGCGCCTCGACAGCGGAAACCCGCAACAGAAACTGTCCCTCGATATGGGGGACGAAGAATGAGTCATTTAGCAAGGCGGCGCAGTTGATCTGTCGTTCGCTCAGCTTGGCCGAATGCGGTACCCACTGCGCGACATAGTCTGAAAAAACCTTCGGATCGAACAGGCTGCTGCCGCGGGCGTTCAGCCCGACGATGTTCACCGTGCCGGTGCGATAGGTCATCAAGCCATGGGTATCCGTCAGCAGCGAGCGCCCGCTCGCCGCCTCAAGTTGCGCTTGGAAGGAACGACTGAATTGCAACGTGGAGCGGTCGAAACCGATATCGATGCCGATCTTGTGGATCGCGCCGGCAATCCGGAGCGCGTTGCCGAGCCGTCGGCCAGCCTCTTCGGCCTCTATCTCGCTCGTGAAGTCCCTCATTCGCGCCGTTATCCAGTGGCCCATGGGGAATGCTTCGGAATCGACTTCGAACAGCACAGGCGGCAAGCCAGTTATCTGAGCCGTGTATTGTGCTCCCACGTCGATCTTCAATGCCGACAAGATCTTGAAGCGATAGCGTGCGGTGTAGGCCATAAATGCTTTCTCGGCTGAGGGAGGCCGAGACGACCTATCAGGCGTAGGGCTCGCGGGATATGATCAACAGATCGGCCAATCCTATCCCTGCTTCCAACATGGAAACGACGCCGGACCGAAGCCCAGCGCCGTCTCTACGATGATTGCTGCGCAAGCACCGCCCCCTCCACACACCGTCAAGTCTTGGGTCGCGTTAGACTTGCCGAAGCGCCGAGCTCTCTGGACCGCGTCTGTGAGGCTTTGCCTTCGATATGTCTTGTAGAAAGCCGCCATCGTCCGGCAACTCGCCGCATTGTTCGGTGTGCTTCCAGTTCGTTGCGAAGGGGGCACCAGGCGAACCTGAGTATTGGCTGCTTCGGGGCGTGCGAGGACCCGCCAACGGTAGGGGGGGAGCGGACAGGCCGCCGCGGCCGTCGTCCTCAAACGATCTCCGAGGAGCGGCAGCTCTCGTACAGGAACCAACTGCGGCGTTCGCTCTCGTCGATCCAGACTTCGAACAGGCTCGTGGTCGCGACATCGGAATAGTCGTCGGACAGGTCGTGGACCGCGCGCATCTCCGCCACCAACTGCTTGTTGTCGCCGTGAATTTCCGCCAGCAAATCGCGCGGTTCGAAGCGATCATCCTGCAAACTTTGGTCGGCCTGACTGCTTCGCGCCCGAAAGCTGCCGAAGCCCAGGCGCCCGACACGTGAGGTCGCGCAGAAACGTCACTAACCGTACCATCAACCCAGTGGACGGCGGAAAAGTCTTCCGGGGCGACATCAGTTGATAGGTCTCGGTTCCCAAAAGTTTTACTGCCACATAGCTGCGACCCGAATTATTTTATGAGCGTCTGCCGGCGCCAGCTCTCGACTGCCTTGTCGAGCGCCGCTGCAGCCGCGGCGTCGGCCCAGCGATCCCAGAACTCGATCGTCCCGCTGAGCGGTTCATTGACGGGCTTGGCGATGCGGATGCGCGTCGGCAGCAGGATAGCGTCGCCGACCACCAGCGCCTCGCCGGTGTCGAGCACCGGCAGCAAGTCGCCGAACCCGCCCAAGCTGTCCGGCAGCAGGCGTCGCACGACGGTTTGATCGTCGAAATTGGTCAGCCGCATGGCAATCAGATTGTTGCACTGGCTGACGACGGTGCGGTTCACTTCCGCCGGGCGCTGGCTGATCACCACCAGGCCGACGCCATATTTGCGGCCCTCCTTGGCGATGCGCTCGAAGGTCGCAATCGCATTCTCCGCCGCCCCGGACGTCGCGTCCTGCGGGATGTACAGATGCGCTTCGTCGCAGAATAGCGCGACCGGATGCCGGGCGCCCTGGGCACTCCACTGCTGGACGTGGAACGCCATGCGCGCGACCATGCCCACGATCAGAGGCAGGATGTCCGAAGGCACCTCGGAGAAATCAATGACCTTCACGCCGCCCTGGCCGCCCTTCGCGGCCCGGCCGCCGAGCAACAGCGTGACGGCTTCGTCGAGCCACTTGTAGCTGTCGGCGACGCCGGGCGCCGGGAAGAGGAAGCCGAGCCGGCGATCGGTGCGCTTGCCTTCAAGACGCTGAACCAGGCGGCTGAGCTTCCCGTGAAAATCACCCTGCTTTTCGGTTCGGGCGCCAGGCACCATTTCGGTGTTGAGCCGCTCCAGCGCGGCGAGCACGGATGCGATCGCGAAGGGCACCGGACTGTCGATGGTGAAATTGGCGAGAACATCGGTATGCCCGCCAGCCGTCAGGAAGCCAGTCTTGGCCTCCACGATGGCGCGGGACATGACCATCGCCTGATTGGGCGCGTTCTGGTCGCTGCGATCGACGAACATCGAGACCAGCGCCTCGTAGCTCATCAGCCAATAAGGCAGATGCAGCACCCCGTCGGCGAGACCCTTGCCCGCCTCGATGTCGCCCGGACCCGCGACGCGGAGATGCACGAAGCCGTCGCCCGCCATCGACGCATATTCGCCGTGCATGTCGAACACGATCGCATTGGCGCTTTCCAGCTCCGCGATCTGTTCAAGCAGCCGGGCGGTCGTCCAGGATTTGCCGGACCCGGTGCTACCAACGACGAGGGCGTGGCGCTGGAAGAGCTTGTTGCCGTTGACATAGGCTTCGGCGTTGGGATCGAGCGTATATGCGCCGAGCGAAAGACGCTGGGCGCCTCCGGTCACTTCCGAGATCACTCCCATGAAGCGGGTCAGCCGTTCGCCTTCGAGAGCGAAGCAGCAAGCGTCGATCTCCGGCACGGTTTCGAGCGTGCGGCGGAAGATGTTCGCGCGGGTCCCGTCGCGATCGAGCAAGGTGCCGATCAGCGTGATCCGGACCAGATTGACCTCGGGATGGGCCTCCTCGCCGCGTTCCACATCGGCCACCTTCGCCTCTTCCAGCGCGGTGCGGGTGATCTTGTGAATGACGCCGATGAGCTTGTGGCCGGCGAGGCTGCTCTGGAGCGCGACCAGCCGATTCACCTGAAGAGCGCGCAACGCCTCGACGTCGTCAACGCGCACGATGACCGTGGCCGTGTCGACCGATTGGACGCGCCCGAGCGCTTCTTCGTCCGAGAAATCGAGGATGCTCATGCCGGTGTCCCTGTTATGTGATCGAGGAATTGATCGAGCCGCCACAGCGGCTGGTCGAGATCGAAGCCGGCCGGCGCGTCGTGCATATAGGCCCGCGCGCCCGCCGGGCCGTCTTCGATGGCGAGATAGCGCCGGCACCGCCCGCTTGTCAGGAAAGTCTTGGCGGTCGGTGTCAGCTCCTTGGTGATGACGACGAGCGGCGTGGAATCGCGGTCGCAGCGCTCGATCAGCTTGGTCTGGACATGCTCATCATTGAAGCCATAGCCGACGCAGAAATAGGCGCGGGCATTCTCCAGCGCATTGTCGCTGCACGCGAGGATCGTCCGGAAAGGCTCGCCATGGGTCAGGCGATATTTGTCGATCCCGGGCGTTATCATGAGCGGCGCATAATCGGGCGGGACGGCAAGCGCGCTGCGGATACCGACGATCTGCTTGGCGGCATCCTGGAACCAGTCGAGCGAGCCGTGAACCTTCCACACCGCGACCGTGCGCGTCTCGCGGCCCCTGATCGTAATCCGCGTCCTGGGGTCGCGCGCACGCGATTGGAGATAGCCGTAATTGAACCCGGTGAAGGTGCTGACGTCCGCGGCGTCCGCGGCATATTCGGCGAGGCGATCGTAATTGGGCGTGACGACGTGGAGGGTCGTGTGGGTGCTGTCGAACAGGTGCCGGTAGAGCCGCGACAGCGGCAGGTGATGCCGATCCGCCAGCAGCGCCGACAGCACCGCCAGGTCTGACGGCAGCAGGAAGTCCCGCGTCGCGCTGGCGATGAAATGGGTTTGACGCTCGGTCGGGCGGACCGCCTGCAAGGCGCTTTCGAGATCGCTTCCGGCCTTGAGATGGGCCAGGAAGGCGTCCCATTCCTTATTCTCATCGGCCGTCCACGCGGCCGGCGGTGCCGCGCCCGTCAGGTGCGTCGCGAGCGCGAACATGCCGGGGACGCCGTGGGCGGCCGATGCGCCGCTCCCGAGAATGATCACCGGGGTCGCGCTCAGCGCGCCCTGGGCAAATTCCTGCGCGATTTCGGCCGCGCTCTTGGCTGCCATATCCCTGCCCCCTCGATCGTTCTAAGCGAACCGACACGCCGTCGGCGTGGTCCGCGACATGGCCGTTGCGCCGTGCGGAGGCGGAAAGGCGCCGCCGCCCCTCATGCGAGCAGAAGCCGCTTGGCGTCGAGGCCGCGATAGGCGCTGGTGCGGCAGCTCAGAATGATGATCTGCATACGCTGGGCGGCTTCGGCCAGGATTTCGAGCATGACCTCGAAGCGGTCGTCGTCCGCGAAGACGAGCGCGTCGTCGAGCATAAGCGATGCGGGCTTGCCCTTCTCGATCAGCAAATCGGCAAAGGCGATACGCGTCAGGACCGCGAGCTGTTCCTGGGTTCCCTTGCTGAGATCCTCGGTGGCTTCCTCGCGGCCGCCCCGCGTGAGCAGGGTGGGCCGTAAATCCTCGCCGAAGACAATGCTGGCATTGGGTAGCAAGCGTCCGATGAAGGGGGCCACGCGCTGGGTGATCGGCGCGAGGAAGCGGCGGGCAGTCTCGCGCTGGGCGTCGCGGATGGTCTCGGTAAGGAGCGAGAGCATCTCGGCCTCCTCCTTGAGCCGGTCATGGGCGGCGGCGGCGGCTTCCGCGAGCTCGGCGGCGACCGCGGCCCGGGTGGCGGGGCCAGCGCCGCCAAGCGTCTTGGCGCGCTCCTCGAGCTGGGCGATCTCACCGACCAGCCCGAGCCGGTCGTTGACCAGCCGTTCGCGGCGTTTGCGAAGGGCGTCCCGGCGCTGGAGCAAGGCAGCCTCGTCCAGCCCTTCGACGGCGCGCTGCGCCTCGTCGCGGGCCAGAATCGCGCGGGCTTCTTTCGTCTTGGCCGCGTCCAGCGCGGCGGTGAGCGCGGCGTCGTCCATCGCATCGAGATCGGCGGTCAGTTGCTCGACGAGCCGCGACACGTCGGCTGTCGAGCGCTCGACCTGGCCGGAGAGCTTGACGTTAGCGATCTGGGCTTCCTGCAACGTATCGAGCGCGGCCTGGCGACGGCCTTCGGCCTCGCGTTCCTCCGTGCGCGCCGTCTGCCACGCGTCATCGACCTCCTCGGCCCCGGCGGAGGCGGCGGGCGATGCGCTCGCGCCAGGCCGCGTTTCGGACGCGAGGGCGCCGCGCAAGGATTCCAGGCCGGCGCCGATGTCGAGCGCCGCATCCTCGGGACAGGCGCCCTCAAGCTGGGCCGCGAGCAGCGCTGCCGCCTGCGTGGCGTCGCGATGCGCCTGGGCCGCTTCCTTGGCCGCGAGCGGCGTGGCGCAGCCAACGTCGGCGAGGAAGGCGGCGAGGTCCTGCTCGGCTGCGCGCAGCCTGGCTTGGGCCGATTCGCCCGAAGCCGGCGGCATGACCGACACCGACCCGATTCCTTCCAGTTCGAGACTCTGCGGCTCGCTGACGGGGACACGCAGGCTGCTTTCGACCAGCGCGCCGTTGAGCTTCACGGCCGGCGCGGAGGGCAGCAGCTCGACCGAGAGGACCGCTGCCCCGGCGGAAGCGGCGGCCTGGGCCTCGGCGACCGTCTGTTCGAGGTTCAGCAAGTCGCTGTGCGCGTCCGGCGTCATCCGGTTGGCGTCCAGTTCCTCGCGTCGCGCCTGCAATTGGACCGCGATATCCTCGGCCGCCTCGAGCCGGAGAAAGGCGGCCGCCAGCGCACGCTGCCGTGCCTGAGCGGCTTGGCTGCGCTGCACCTCCAGCCGTCGTTCTTCGGCCGTCCGGAGGGCGGTGCGCGCCGTTTCGAGCGCGGCATTTGCATCTTTTTCGCTCTGGCGCGCGGCTTCCAGAACCGGCTCGTGATCATCGGCGGCGGCGCGTGCCGTCGTCGCAGCCTGATCGGCCTGTTCGACCTGCGCGCGCAGATCGCGGCGGGCGGTTTCGCGCGCTTCGAGACGCGCGCGTTCGCCCGCCGCTTCGCGGAGCAAGGCTTCGGCGGTGCGCAGCGCCTGGCCCGCGGTTCTGGCGCGATCAAGGTCGGCCTCAAGCTGGGTCAGTTTCTGCTGCTGCTCCGGATCGTCGAGTTCGGCAACCAGCCGCCGATGTTCATTGCGTTTCGCCTCCAAGCGCTCGAGCACGCTGTCGAATTGCTCCAGCTCGCCCTGTGCGGCGCGGGCGTCCTCGGCCGCCGACGCGGCGGCCTCTTGTGCATCGAGAAGGCGGCGGGCGGGCCGACCGGTCGGTGTCTGATAGTCCGCGAGGCTGCGTTCGATCGCCTGAAGAACGGTGGTGGTTCGCTGGCCGCCCGTCACGGCGCCGACTTCGCCGGCGAGCACTTCTTCTAGCGTCCGACGGGCGCCTCGGCCTGGCGTGCCGAGGACGAAGGATTGACCTTGCTCGACCCAGAGCAGACCCAAGGCGCCGCGGCTGTCGTCGTCGGCGCCGCGATTTCCGGCCCGCGCAAAGCCGAGCAAAGTCTGCAAGCGTTCCTCGGCTTCGTCGCCGGTTGCCCGTCCGGTCGGACCTTCGAGTTCGACCGAGGGGTTCTGGAGGAAGCGCTTGCGCAGCCGCCAGCTCGCGTCGCCGAGATCGAAGCCGAGCTCGATGGTCGGGGCGACCTCATCGCCATGCGGCCGAAACGAACGGATGCGATCGCTCCGCGAGCCGTGCCGCTCGAACAGCACGGCGCGCAGGGCTTCGAGGACCGTCGATTTTCCGGCCTCGTTCTGCTCGCATACGAGGTTCAATCCGTCCTCGAAGCCGGTCAGGTGCAGCGGTTGCCGGAATTTGCGGAAATTCTCGATGCGAAGCTCGCGGATTCTCATCAACGCGCCTCCAGCCGGTCGGCGCGGCGCTGCTCGACATAGAGGCGTTCGAGCGCGGCCGCCGCGCGCTTGCCGGCGGCATCGTCTGTCGCCGACAATACTTGCAACCGCTCGGCGGCGACGCGCAGCACGCCATTGGCGTCGATGTCGGCAAGATCGGCGTCGGTCGGACGAGCGTAGAGATCGTCAAGATTGAGATCGAGCCAGCGGACCTCGTGAGCCAATTCGCTTTCGAGACGATCACGGAGCGCGACGCGCTCGGCGAGCGTGAGCAGGCCGGACAGCTTGAGCCGGAGCACGAGATGCTGTATCTCAATGCCGGGCGCGAAATTCGCGAGGAGCCCGTCGAGTTCGGCTGCGCTGCTGAGCAACCAGTTTTCCGACATCCAGTGATAGCGGCCGATTTCCACCTGCGCGATGTCCGGTGTTTCGCCGGCCAGATCGACGCGGAGCGCCACGCCGCTCACCTCGCGATCGAAATCGTCGGGTTCGGGCGTTCCGGAATAGTGGGTCAGGGGATCAATCTCGCGGCGGCCATGCCAGTCGCCGAGCGCTAGATAGGCAAGGCCCGCGCGGCGGGCGCGGTCGGGTGCTATCAGGTTCGCCGCGGGCGTGCTCGACCCGAAATCGCGGATCGGGCCGTGGGCGAGGCCGATCCGTTTGGCGCCGTCCGGCGTTTCGGCATGGTCAAACCAGGCCGTCGGATCATCCTGCGTCCGCTTATACTGGAGCGGCGCGGGCAGCAGCCAATATCCTTCGGCGAGTTCGATCGGCTGCGGTTCGAGACAGACCACCACCGTTTCCGGCGCCTCGCCGGCCAGACGGCTCCACAGACCGTCCGCGCGCGCCGGATCATGGTTCCCAGGCAATAACACCCAGCGGATGTCGGCGGCAGCCTTCATGCGCGTCAGCGCTTGGCGATAGATCCGGTCGCCGGGCTCAGGGCTGTCGAATACGTCGCCGGCCACCAGCACGACGCCGGCACCTTCGCGTCGCGCCGCGGCCGCCAGCGCATCGATCGCGTCCAGCCGCGCTTCGAGCAGAGCAGCGCGCGCTTGTTCCGATGCGCGTCCGAACGGCTTGCCGAGCTGCCAGTCAGACGTGTGAATGAAACGCATTGGTTTCTCCGATTCGGACGGGCTTCATTTGACGAGCACCAGCAAGTCCCCGCGCTCTTCTAGATCGCCTGACTCGAGCGTGCGGTCGATCACAGCTTCGATGACCGCCCGAAGCTGCGCGCTCGTAGAGAGGAAGCCGAAGCTTCGCGATACCGCGAGCACGAGATCGTGGCGACCGGCGCCATAGTTGGCGTTGACGATATCGAGGACCGCCTGCCGGATTTCGGCGGGCGGCAGCATTTCGGGCTTGCGCAGCGTCGGCGAGGTCACGCCCGAGCGATCGCGCACGACGAGCGGCTTGCCCGGCCAGGCATAGAAGGGCCCGCCCTCGATCAGCCCCTTGCGGACCGCGACGCCCAGCGCGCGGTCGACATGGCCGCGGATCCGGCTACCGGCGCGCGCGAGGCCCCAGAGCATCCGGATGCGCGCCGCGACTTCGTCGCCATGGATCGGCGACTCGATCTCGACGACCTTCGCGGCATAGTCGGCCATCAGCGCGAGCGAGGTCTCGTGCGGCTCGGCGGCGCGGATGACGGGAAAATCGGCCTCTACATAGGCTGAAGGCCGCGCTTCGTGCCGCCGCTTCTCACCGACGATCGCGGTCACGATCTCGGTGTCGCCGACCGTCTCGGCCTCGAAGCTGACGGGCACTGCCGGCGGAGCGCGATAGCCTTCCTCGTCGCGCGCCGCCCATTCCGCCTTCGCGCCGGCGACCGCCGCCTCGATCTTCGCGAGCTCGGCCTGCGGGCGCAGATACCAGTCGGCGCTCCAGACCCGGTGAATGATCCAGCCATGCGCCTCGAGCACCTGCTGGCGTAGCCGGTCGCGGTCGCGCGCCGAGCGCGAAGAATGATATTGGGCGCCGTCGCATTCGATCCCGAGCAGGAAGCGGCCGGGCTTTTCGGAATCCGATATCGCGAGATCGACCCGGAAGCCCGACGCCCCGATCTGGCGCTTCACGTCATAACCTAGGGCCTGCAGGCGCTCGCAGACCTGGATTTCGAACTCGCTGTCGAAGTCCTCGCCCGACACTTCGCCCATCCCGAAATTTCCGGTTTCGGCAAAGGTCAGGAACAGCTTGAGCGCCGCGACGCCGCGGGCCTTGGTTCGCTCGAGATCGATGTCGGCGCCGGTGAAGTTGCAGAAAATCTCGCAGCGCAGCTTGGCGCGCGAGATGAGCACGTTGAGACGGCGCTCGCCGCCCTCGCCGCTCAGCGGGCCGAAGGCGTGGGCGAGATAGCCCTGCTCGGTTTTGCCGTAGCCGACCGAGATGAAGATGATGTCGCGCTCGTCGCCTTGGATATTCTCAAGATTCTTGACGAAGAACGGCTCGGTGCTGCCGCCCAGAAAATATTCCTCGACGTCCGGGTTCTCGCGGCGCAGAAGCTCGAGCTCTTTCAGGACCGCCTGACGCTGCGCGACCGAGAAGGTCGCGACCCCGAGCGATTGTCCGGGGTTCTCGCGCGCGTGGCGGATTACCGCCTCGGCGACGTGCCGCGCCTCGCGGATGTTCGTTCGCGTGCCGCCGCGGTCGTAATGGGCATCCTTCAGGAGATTGAACTTCAGCCCCATGCCCGCGACCGCATCATAGGGGCTCGGCACGATGAAGAGCTTGTTTTCGTAGAATTCGCGGTTCGACACCGCGATCAGCGACTGGTGTTTCGAGCGATAATGCCAGCTCAGCATGCGCGAGGGCACGCCCTTGGCAAGGCAGAGCTCCAAGATGCTCTCGGCGTCCTTAGCCTCGATCGTGATCCCCTCGTCGATCTCCTCGCCATCGTCCTCGCCGGTGAGCTTCTTGAAGAAGGCGGTCGGCGGCAGCTGCTTTTCATCGCCGACAACGACGAGCTGGTCCGCGCGCGCGATGGCGCCGAGCGCATCGACGGGCTCGATCTGGCTCGCCTCGTCCATCACCAGTATATCGAACTGTAGTGCGCCGGGCTTGAGGAACTGCGCGACCGAGAGCGGGCTCATCATGAAGACGGGCTTGAGCTGCTGGATCGCGGGTCCCGCCTTGTCGAGCAGGACGCGGATCGGAGCATGGCGGCGCTTTTTCGCGATCTCGGCGTTGAGGATGCCGAGCGGGCCGATGCCAGCGGCGCCCGACGGGCGTCCGGCGGCATGCGCTGCGACGATCTGTTCCTGCGCGAGCGCGATCCGCGCCCGGTCGAACTGGCGGAAGTCGCCGACCATGGCGTTGTGATGATCGCCGTCGAACCCGCGAAGCTCGGGCCAAGCCTCGAACAGCGCCTTGCGGAGCACTTCGGCGTAATCATGCGCATATGCGCCGGGCAGCTCGGCAGGCGCAACCGCGCCATCGAGGAGCGCCGCGACGAGGCTCGCGCCGCCCGCATCGCCGAGCGCGCGGGCCCGCGCATGGAAGGCGGTCCAGCGGCTGAGCCCCTCGAGGTTCGAGGACCAGCCTTCGAGCCGCGCGGCGAGGCGATAAAGCACGGCTCCCGACAACGCCTCCGCCCCGAGTGAGCGCTTCAAATCCAGATGGAGATGCCCGAACAGATCGCGGAGCGATGCATCGAGGTTGGGCAGCTGGACCGCGAGGTCGGCACGCGCATGTTCGATCGCGTCTACGTCGGCGCCCGCGGCGAGGCGCGACCAGACACTGCCCGGCTGCCCCTCGTGGCGAACGCGCCAAGCGCGGACCGCCTCGAGCCGGTCCCAGTCGGATCGCTCGCCTTTCCACGCGCTACCGAACATCGCGCCCGTAACGCTCGCCTTCTCGAACGCGGCCCGCGCCGCCCGCGCCTCGACCGCTTCGTCGATGAGCGCGATTCGCTCGTCCTGCGAGCCGGGCAGTTCGATCTTCAAATAGGAGCGCAGTAGCGCGAGCTGTGCGCGGTAATTGCTGTCGAGAATCCGGAAGAGACTTGCTCCCTTGGTCACGACCGCGAGGCGGATTGCCGACCAGTCCGCGCCGAGACCCGCTGCATTGACCTTGGCTTCGGCGTCGCTCCAGAGCGCGGCGAGCCGCCGGCCCGCCGCGATCAGCTCAGCGGCGCGGTCCGCATCGGACGACCAGAGTGGATCGCTCATCGCCGCGAGATCGGCGCCCGCAGGGATCGGGGCCACCGATAGCTCGCCGAGTGCGACGGTGAGATCAGAGAACAGCGAGGCTTCGTCGGTGCCAAGCTCGCGCGCGGAGACGCCCGCGACCGCACACACGCGCCCAAGCGCCTCCATGGCGATCCGGATCCGCGCGCCGAGCGCTTCGCGTTCGACGGGATCGAGCGGCCCGCAGTGGACGCCGATCCAGGGATCCGCGGCCGGCTCGCCCAGCGCCTTTGCGCGTTCGGCCACCTCGGCCGCGAGGGCCTGAACCTCGGCGGCCCGCTGCCGCGACCAGCTTTCGGCCTTGTCTAGCGGATACGCTGTCATGCCTACACGGTCCCCCACGGACGCGAGACGTCCGAGGATCGCGTGCGGCGAGAGCTCCGAGGGTGCGAGCGGCGTGTGCAGACGGGCGGCGAAGCGATTGAGATCGTCGCCGGTCGCCCCGAGTTTCTCCACGACGGTGAGGTCGCCGCGCGCGCTGCGATGCTGGGCGTCGCGGGTGCGCTTGAGCTCTTCGAGGAGCGAGCGCTTGTTCGCCTTGTTCGAGTGGAGCTCGAGCGTAAGCGGCCCGAGCCCGACCTGCTGGAGTCGGCGATGGACGACTTCGAGGGCTGCCATCTTCTCGGCGACGAACAGCACTTTCTTGCCGCGCGCGACGGCAGCGGCGATGATGTTGGTGATCGTTTGTGACTTGCCCGTACCAGGCGGCCCCTTAACGACGAGCGACCGTCCGCCAGCGGCCTCGGCGATGACCACGGTCTGCGAGCTGTCGGCATCGACGACATGGTGGAGTTCGATCGGACGTATGGCGTCGTCGATCCGGACGTCGTCGGCGACGATCGGCTCGGTCACGGGAAACCCGTCGCGCAGCAGCGCGGCGATCGTCGCCTTGGCGTCGATCGCGCCATCCGCCGGCCAATTGTCGGGATCGAGATCGCGGTACATCAGGAATTTGGAGAAGGAAAAGAAGCCAAGGACCATGGCGTCAGGCAGCACTTCCCAGCGCGCCTGGCTCGACACGGTAGTAGCGACCCGCGCGCAATAGGCGGCGAGATCGACCTCGTCCTCGTCCTTGAAATCCTCGATGACGAGCCCGAACTCGACCTTCATCTTCGCCTGAAGGGTGAGGTTCGGTGACGGGGGCTCGTCGCGGCCCTTGAGCTTGAAACGGTCGGCGGCGCTGCTGCGGTCGAGACGGACGGGCAGCAACACGAGCGGGGCGTGGCGCGCGATGTCCGAACTATGGCTGTCGTACCAGCGCAGGAGGCCGATCGCGAGATAGAGGATATTGACCCCCTGCTCCTGCTCGAGCGTCTGGGCATCGTACCAGATATCGAAGAGCCGCTTCTGCAGCCCTTCGGAGGTGAGGCGCGTCTGGAGGCGGAGGTCGCTGTGCCGCCCGGCGACGCCGCGCGCATCGACAGCGTCTTCGTCGGGCTGCGGGATGCCGCCGGTGACATCGTCGTCCGGATCCAGCTCGGCGCGCTCTTCGTCGCTGAGCTTGACGCCGGGAAGGAAGCTCAGCGCCTTACCGTCGTCGAGAAGCCGGAACACCTC
>VFQN01005784.1_pt1 | contig 14789 bp, 14 predicted proteins | sample 3512371 | NCBI WGS metagenome assembly VFQN01 (sample SAMN10412370, study PRJNA504923) | tailings metagenome | isolation source: Replicate 2 from Balatoc abandoned mine | place: Philippines: Itogon, Benguet | collected 2017-08-28
ATAGGTCTTTATTACTTTTTGCCAATTATAGTCTGAATGATAGGCTTTCTTGCCCGCTTCACTCAATTGCATACGTTCGTGAGAATGTTGCAAGAGAAAAAATACTTGTTTTTTGAACTGCTCTGAAGTCCGAAAATACATCCCACCTGCCAGTTCAGATACGCTTCCTACGTCTCTACATACGAAAGGAACCCCAGCTGCCATTGAATCTAAGAGCACCAAAGGCTGAACTTCGGTGAAGGTAGCTGATACAAACAAAGTGGAGGCATGATAAGCGGCCTTTATATGTGATTGAGATAGTTTGTCAAATATAAAGATAGTTTTGTTTAATTTTGTAGAAGCCAGTTTTTTTAGCTTTTTGGTATACAAATTGACATGACTTCCAATCAAAATCAAGGTAGTATCTGCTAAATTCATCTCTAAAAACCACTTTATCAACCGATGTTGGCCTTTGGATTTCATGAAATTACTTACACAAAGGAGCATATTTGAAGTAGATATTCCGTAGTGTTGCTTAAAATTGAGATTTGTAGGTATATCAAAATCAGGTTGGGCAGCATTCGGAATCACCGAAAAGTTTGAAAGTGAAAGGCGTTTGAACCACACCACATCTGTCATGCGAAGTAGATCAGGTTTAGGGCTAAGAAAAACATAGTGGTCAAATTTTTTTAACTTTTCAGGAAAACGCCACGCCAAGGGCCGATTGAGCAACCACCTTATCCAGCCTTTCACGCCGGGAAGTATTAGATTGAGAGTGGTGCCATGACTTACCAAGACGGTCTTGCCCCTAATATGCTGCCACAAGGGTAATGCAAGTTCAGACACCCATGTTTCCCAACAATGAAAAAAGAAAACATCCGCATTTGACTCCAGCAAGTAGGTCTGATAATCTTTTTCTTGTTCGGTTTTGGGACGAAGCGAAAATCTGCGGTAGTGGATAGGAAAACATACCAACTTGAAGGGGAACTGTGGAGCCTGTTGTGATAAAGGCTGCGTGACGACCGTGACATCATACCCTAGCTGATGTAATCCAAAGGCGTGCTGAAATGCTACTTGGGCTATTCCATGCTGGGCTGGATAAAAATCAAAACTAGCAATAACAATCTTGAGTGACATAACGCAAAAGAGGAATAGAGTTTTGCTTTTGACCCACTTATTCAAGAAAAGCAACATAAATTTTGTAAAATTTATGTTGGAGCGATAAATCGCTGTATTACTCCCTCCCCTGTAGCCTACCTAGGAGTGGATACTTGTGATAAAAAAATCTTTCTTCTAATTTTAGTTTGCGTTTAAAATGTGTACTTTTGCGGGCAATTTTTTGATAACTCGCTTTTTTGAATGACGGCTTGTGTCCGTCCGCTGAAAAAAGCATCAATTTAATTTACAACAATGTCTAATGAGTTAATCAAGTTGGTTAATGCAGAATTCGCTGGAAAACGCGAAAGCATTCCTTCGTTTCAGGCAGGGGATACCCTCAATGTTCACCTTAAAATTATTGAAGGTACCAAAGAGCGGATTCAGGTATTTACTGGAACCGTAATTCAACGCCGCAATGTAGGTGGAAGTGGAGAGACCTTTACTATCCGTAAAGTATCAAATGGAGTGGGTGTAGAGCGTATAATCCCTATTCTGTCACCAAGCATCGACAAAATCGAATTGGTACGTCAGGGTAGAGTACGTCGTGCTCGTTTGTTTTATCTTCGTGGTAAACAAGGTAAAGCCGCTCGTGTTAAAGAGAAAAAGAAATAATTTCTCAAAGCGAGTGGTTATAAAAAAGCTGTCTTTTGAGGCGGCTTTTTTTATGTTTGTGTTTTTGATTTTATACCAAATAGCTACTTCCAATGCTGCACGATAAATTTTCTATTAGATTTTCAAAGTACCAAGGTACAGGCAATGACTTTATCATGATAGACGACCGTGATGAGCAGTTTCCTGTCGACAAAAACTTTATCGAATTTTTATGCCATCGCCGTTTTGGAATAGGGGCTGATGGCCTTATCTTACTTCGCAAGGCGGAAGGATACGATTTCAGAATGGTGTATTTCAATGCTGATGGAGGCGAAGGAAGTATGTGTGGCAATGGCGGGCGTTGTACCGTAAGATTTGCTCAGGATTTGGGACTTTTTGAGGAAAATACGATTTTCATTGCCGTAGACGGAGAACACAAGGCTGTCGCCTGTGAAGAAGAGATTTTCTTAAAAATGGGAGATGTGACAGGGGGTAACCCAGATGGAAACGACTACTTTTTAAATACTGGCTCTCCTCACTATGTTACTTTTGTAGAAGAAGTAGAAGCGGTGGATGTGGTGACTGAGGGTAAAAAAATACGCTATGGAGATGTATATGGCCCGAAAGGAGGAACCAATGTCAATTTTGTGCAAAACCTCGATGAGCAGACACTCTACGTGCGTACTTATGAGCGAGGCGTAGAAGACGAAACCTACTCATGTGGGACTGGTGTGACGGCCTGCGCTTTAGTGGCTCACAAACGATTTGGAATGACTGAGCCTATCAATGTCAAAACCAAAGGAGGAAATCTCCGGGTCTCGTTTGTAGAAGATGAGACAGGCTTCAACAATATATATCTAATCGGACCTGCCGTCAAAGTATATGAAGGCGTTTTTGTGGTCGATTAAGATTCAATCTTCCACTTCCAAAATACCCCCTTGGAGGTGGAAAATTGATTTTGTTTGTAACTCCTCCGCACGACAATAGTCTTTTGCTGCTACTTTCGAGCGCGTACCATTGGTGCATATTACGATGATATTTTGGAAGGGGATTACCTCTTTTCGTCGCTCTCGAATATCGGCCAGTGGAATATTAATCCCTCCTATATTAAACTCCTCAAACTCCCAAGGCTCGCGTACATCTACAACGACAGTTTGGGGATGTTGGGCCAGAATTTCTAAAGTAGCTAGCGAAATATCTTGGTAAACAATACTCATTGCTGCTGTTGTTTCATCCATTTAACAGTTACATCCACGATTTCGTGGTTAAAATTTTGCTCAATGTGCTGGGTGTATTTTTTACTTTGGATGAGTTTGTAATACTCTTCAAAAGACTGTATTTTCCCAAACCAGTGGTCACTATTTTTGATGAGTTGATAGCTACCTTTGTCTACCAAAACCTCATTTACAAGCCGAGCAATACTTTGGGCAGATTCTGGACTTATGGCCTTTTCGTCAAACTCCCCATACAGAGATAAGGTAGGAGTAGCTGCTTCTACCCATGCTTGAGTGATATTTTGCTGATTGAGCTCAGGGAAAAAGGGGGCTGCTTTGCCAAAAAATGTGCCTCTGTAGTATTGCAATGGATTTTCTTTAGAAGTAAGAATCGCTTCAAAATCTGGATTTTGGATTAAATCACTTACGCTTTTGTTTTGGACGAGCCATTCAAAAAGCAAGGGTGTAACCATGCGAGTCGTGGCGTCAATAGCTTGGAGAGATTCCTTATGAAGCAGAGGCTGTTTTCTGAAAACATCAATCATGTGCTCAAACCAAGGTTTGGTAATACTACCATACACCATGATACCACGCGGCTTGCTAGGGGTTTGAGCCACTAGGAGGGGGGCAATTGAACCACCTAGACCATGGCCAAAAACAAAGGCTTGGGTACTATCTACAAAAGGTAGTTTTTTGAACGTAGTAAAAGCATTTTGAAAAGCAGAAAGCTCTTCTCCAAAACTCAACCGAGAGCAGTCTTTTGTTCCTTGGCTTTCGCCAATTCCGGGTTTTTCAACCCTAAACACCACATAACCAGCCTTCACCCAGCCATCAATAAGCTTTTTGACAGGAGATAAAGAATCTTTAGAAAAGTCGATAGAGTTACACTCGTAGTCTTGGATATAAAATATAGCAGGAAAACGAGCCGCCCCGTATGGCTTATGGATAAGGGTGCGTAAATACCCTCGACTGTACGCCACTTCTCCGTATCTTACCTCTCCTTTTGATGATTCTTTTCGACCCGCTACCACCTGTCCGACGACTCTATTTTTACGACGTCCTCTGATGTATGTAATCGAAATAGGTTCGTTTTCGTAGATGCTTTTTTCTAATTTCTGAAAATCATATAAGTAAAGAGAGTCGATATTGTTGATAGCCACTAAAATATCATTGACTTGAATACCGAGTGCCGCAGCTGTGAGACCTGGCGTAACAGATTTTACCCAAATCCCCCTAGTCTCTAGTACACGCTCTTCGGCCAACAAAGAATCAGATGCTTCGACGTATTGAATTCCGAGGGAACCTTTGTGTCTTAAATGCTGAGCTAGTACCGTAAAACTTGTCAGAAATAAGAGAGAAAATAATAAACTAAAACGCATCTGATTGGAAATTTAATCGTTGATAGGCATATAGATTGCGACTGTTTTGTAACTTCTAACAACAGTGACATTGATAGGGTTTATTACAAAGGTCGTGCCTGAAAAGTGATTTCGGAGAGCAAACCTATAGAATTGAACCTCAAAATTAATTTCTGAGCGTTGGACTTTTGAGCAATGTCGTTGCAATGGGGTCCTTTTTCTAGAAAATAGACATAAAATTTTTGGTCTCTTCCCGCCAACTGATTAATGTCTGGACGGCCAAGCATCCTGCCCACTTCCTCAATATGCATTCCCAAAAGTTTATCTTGGGTTTGTTTTAATTCATTTTCAAGCCCTTTTCTGACGTCATTGCACCCACCTCGGTCACTTCTCCATTTTATTAAATCTAAATTCCCGAATTTGTCGGGCGGAGAGCTACATCCTACCCAAATGGAGGAAAAAAAGAACAAGAAAGGCACCAAAACTAAAATACGTAGATGTTTCATGACAGCGGAGATTAAGATTCTTGATATAATGCTTGCAGCAATACCTGCCCTACCGCTTTCAAAGTAGCGGGGTCGATATTGCGCATATCATCTTCATGGGTATGCCAATCTTCAAAAAAAGTTTTTTGAGGATTATTGAGTTGAAGGTGGATAATATCAACCATCGGAATCTTGGCAGTTTCGTTGACGGGCAGGTGGTCGTCAGTAATGGCCGAACCGTCTTGTTGGATAAAATACGAACTGTATCCTAGTTGACTGGCTAGATTCCATAGGTTTTGGGTGATTTCGCCAGCGTATTGTTTTGAAAATGCTTCTTTCGGAAATGTCGCTCCTTTAGCACCCACCATGTCGAGCAATACGCCATAATAAGCAGAATAGTTAGGAACATGCTTATTGGCGGCCCAATATTGAGAACCTAGACAAAATCCCGTGAATTTGTCTTTGGCAACGGCTGAGTTACCGCCGTCTTCTACATCAAAGAAAATAAAATCAATTCCCACGGTAGGTTTTTGACTGGCTTGTTGAATCGTACGAGCAAGTTCGAGCAAAACCCCCACACCACTTGCACCGTCGTTGGCTCCATCGATTGCGCCTTGCTTATTGGTAGGGTCTTCGTCGGCCACTGGTCGGCTATCCCAATGCGAAGCTAGTAAGATACGCTTAGGAGCCTGCGGATTGATAGTGCCAATGATATTACGGGCGTTGAGTTTGCGGCCGTCGTAGTTGGTAGCCGTAAACTTCTGTTCAATGACACTGCAGCCCAACCTTTTCAGCTCGGCTACTAAATAATCCCCACAGCGAGTATGAGCAGTGGAGTTGGGGACGCGAGGGCCAAACTTGACTTGTTTTTCTACAAAAACATAAGCTGAATCACCACTAAAATCAGGTGTTTTGACAAGGGTAGAAGAGATTTCGCTTTCGGTGGTTTGCTCGGAAGAGGTATTGGTTTTGCAATTCCAGAGAAGACTAAAAAAAGTGAGGATGACAAGTGCTTTATAGAATCTGTTCATGATTTTAATGTTGGAAGCGACAAAATTATGGGTTTATCGTTTAGATAAAATTCCAAATAACTAACTTATGTTTTTCATTAACGTCGAATGAGCGATAGATATTTGGCGTATGAGAAATAACAGTGAAGTTGGGTTTGTGAGTTATGGAGTTGATAAACAGTATATTATAGTGTGATTAAAGAAAAAAGATAATGTTTGTCACCAATCAAATAAAAAAAGCTACGAATCAACATTGATAGATTCGTAGCTTTTAAAAAAAGACAAAAAAATTATTGGGCTTTTTTGCCAGTTACTCTAATTGTATAAGTGTAGGCGCGGCCAGTGCTGTCTTTGTCACTAATAATGCTTTCTAAGGTGACATTTCCATTTCCAATACTCCCAATTTTTTCTCCAGTATCCAACATGTCAAATTGACCAGCAGAACCGTCTGTTTTTTTCAATTCAATACCTGAAATAGGATCTGAGGCACCTTTGATTACTTTTCCACTTGGATCTGTGTATTTTTCGTACAAAATGAGATTGACAATATTAGAAGACGTCTTAGAGACTTCACAAACAGCCGTAACATTATAAACTACCCCTGCGGCGTCGTTTGCTTTGTAAGGATAAATCGTCGCATCAGACTGTTCGCGAGGAGAATCGGCATATTTTATAGATTCAAAAATTTGACTTATATCATAAACCCCAATTACCTGCTCCGCAGGCTCAGGTTCTGGTTCGGATTTAGAACACCCCCCCAAGAGTGCTACTGAGACAAATAAAAATGCGTACAGATGTTTTTTCATGGAATTTGTGTGTTAAATGTGGGATTGGAGTGTTTGGCAAAGTTATTCCCCCAAAAATAGGGAGGTTTGTAAAAAAACTTACAATTGTAAAGAAAAACCCTAGCAAAATATCAAATCTTTGTAAAAATTGCAAGTGTCCTAATGCATTTTTCTATCTAAGCTTTGGTGGGAGGCCAATAGTCATATTGGGCGTATTGGGCTGCTTCATTGGCTAGTTCTTCCCCGAGTAGTTTACTGACTACATAGTAAGACATATCGATTCCTGCGGATACACCTGCCGACAAAATGACCTTGCCATTGTCAACGTATCTAATGTTTTCTATTACTTCGATATGGGGCGAAATAGCTCTTAGACCCTCCAGTGCTTTAAAATGAGTAGTGGCTTTTAGCCCTTCCAATACCCCCGCTTGTCCCAAGATAAGCGCCCCAGTACAGACAGAAAGTGAGAGTTCAGCAAATTTGGCTTGTTTTTGTACCCATTCTAGTACTACAGGGTTGTGCATTTCGCGTCGGCTACCAAAAGGCGTACCATCCGCCCGATAACCACCCCCACCCGGCACCAGAAAAATAGGTGCCAAAGGACAATCTTCAAGTAAGTAATCAGGAATGATAGTGAGGCCATTGCGGGCTATGATTGGGGATTTCTCGGCTACGGTAAAGACATTGAAGGGCTTTTGGGGAAGTGTGCGTAAGCCCGCAACGCTAAATACCTCGTAAGGCCCCGCAAAATCAAGAACCTCTACATCGTCAAATAAAAATATGGCAACGTCTCTAGTCGTAGACATAAGTCTTTTAGGTTTCTATGGTTTTTGGTTTACGAACAAATTTACGACCTAATGTAATCAAAACAACCCCTGCAAGGACTACTAATGACGCGATAAGCGAACGGCTACTTAGTTTTTCGTTGACAAAAATCCACCCTAAAATCATCGCTACTACCGGATTGACATACGCGTAAGTAGCCGTAAGGGTAGGGGGCGCATGATGCAGTAGCCACACATAAGCCGAATAACCTACAAATGACCCCATAATAATTAAATAAGCTAGGGCAAGGTAGGTTTGGGTAGTCATCAATGATAAAGTAGAAAATGCCTGTGGCTCCAACCACAAACTCATCAGCAGCGAAAATATGCCCCCACCAAGCATCTGAATAGCCGTAGTCTGCATTTGAGGAGGCATATCAAGATAGGGAGATTGTAATGAACCCCACGCCCAAGTAATAGAACCAATAAAAACCAAACTAGCAGGAAAAAGCGGGATTTCTTGGTTTTTGATTTGCCCCAAAGGATTGAGTAAAATATACATCCCTACCAAACCCACCGCCAATCCTAAAAGGGTAAGCCATGAGGGTTTTTGTTTTGAAAAAAAATAATAATCCAAACCTACTATCCATCCGGGCAAGGTAGCTACCAGTAGCGCTACCATGCCGGTAGGCATAAAACCGATAGCATACGCAACTGCACAATTGCCAATACCACTCAACAACAACCCAACCCAAGCCGCAGAAAGCCACTGCTTTAGGGATGGTATAGAGTATCCTCGTAGAAGTGTAAATAAGAAAAACAAAATACCCCCCACCAAAAAACGAATAGAGTTGGTTAGAAGAGGTGGAAGGGTTTGGATGGCATATCGTACGCCTAAAAAAGTGGAACCCCATACGATATATACCAATAGTAGATTGAGCCAAAGCTTGGCAGAAGATGACGATTTCATGTCACAAAAGTACTACAAATGTGCTTGGTTTGGGAAAACAGTGTTTTTACCTTCGCCCATACCTTCGAAAATACCCTTGCTAGAGATTGTACTTAAAATCTATTCCATTAATCAACTTTTATGAGAGTAGAGAGGTTATTGTATTATACAAAAGAAATCTGTATCTAACTTTGTGCATCATGCAAGAAAATAGCAAACTTGACCGCATCATCGAAGCGCGAATGAAACTTAAAGAACGCTTTGAAGAAAAAATCAAAAATACCCCTTCAATCGCCGATGCACGTCCTCAAGGACATGGCGAAACCAATCGACATGGTATGCCTCAAGTGCCAGTAGGACAGACCGTCACTACCAAATGGCCCGTGCTGGATTTGGGCTATCAGCCCAATGTGACCCTTGACCGCTGGCGACTTTATATTGATGGCGAAGTAGAGCATCCGATGGTTTTGACATGGGATGATTTTATGGCCCTCCCCCAAACCGAAGATGTATCTGATTTTCATTGTGTAACCACTTGGTCAAAACTTGATATGTCGTGGATTGGCGTACGTTTGATGGATATTGCGGCCCTAGTACAGCCCAAAGAAACCGCTACGCATTTGATGTGCTATGGATACGATACCTACACTACCAATGTGTCGCTCGAAGAAGCGCTCAAACCTGATGTGCTGTTGGCGCATACCGTCTATGGTGAGCCACTTCCCAAAGAACACGGCGGACCAGTCAGGATGATTACACCGCAGCTGTATGCTTGGAAAGGCTCCAAGTGGATTAAAAGAATTGAGTTTCTGTCTAAAAATAAACGAGGTTTTTGGGAAGAAAGAGGATATTCTAATACAGCCTACCCTTGGCGTAACGACCGTTATAGCTAAGGCAGTGAGTACATTTTCAAATTAAATCGAAAAAGTTATTACCATTTGTCATTAAATGAAAATCGAAATAGTTTATCAGAATTCAAATACAGCTCAGACGATTATTTATCTGTTTCGACAAGATGATACCCTCATAGAGCGCTTACAATCATTTCCGTTTGCTGATTTTTTGGTACAAGACTTTAAAGCAGAGGCCAAACAAACGTACTTTTTTTATCAAGGAAACCAGAAAGTTTTTTTTCTTGGACTTGGCAAATCTCCCCAAGAAAGCGATTATATCAAGGTGCTTCGTTCATTTTTTTATAAACAAAAAAAAGATTTGCCAGATACGGTAGCTTTGAATCTCTCACTGGGTGGAATCGAAACCGAATGGATAAGTGCCATTGTCAATGGCGTAGTATTAGGAGACTATGATTTGGGTTTGTATAAAACAGAGGGTATATCGCCCACTTTCTTTGGCAAAAATACTTCTTTGCAAATAGTAGTGGAAGAGGCTAATGCTGAATTGGCTCAACAACAGGCTTTTAGGGGAGAAGCTACGGCTTGGACGCAGATAAGAATCATGGATTTGATGAATGCGCCGTCCAACAAAAAATCTCCTGAGAGCCTGGGGAATTGGGCGCTCGATTCGGGTACTAAGTATGGCTATTTGGTAAAAGTTTATGATGAGCTTGAGTGCGCCGAAATGGGGTTGCAGGCACTTCTAGGGGTAAGTGCAGGAAGCAAAAACTCCCCAAGATTTATAGTGTTGGAGTATAAGCACCCTGAAGCGACTCAAAAGATAGGATTGGTGGGCAAAGGCGTAACGTTTGATACAGGCGGTGTTTCGCTCAAGCAATCGACCAATATGCATTATATGAAGTCTGATATGGGTGGTGCCGCAGCGGTACTAGGAACCATCGAGCTAGCCGCTAAACTCCAGCTGCCTGTGCATGTGATAGGGGTAATTCCTTCTACCGAAAATTCTATTGATGGCCTAGCCCTGAAACCGGGAGATGTGATAGGAAGTTTTTCGGGAAAAACCATCGAAGTCATAGATACAGATGCGGAAGGGCGCCTTATTTTGGCAGACGGCTTGAACTATATTATCAAAAACTTTCAACCTGATGTACTCATTGATTTGGCAACTCTTACCGGAAGCTGCGTGGCTACGTTGGGGTATCATGCCGCAGGGATGTTTACCAACAATGAAAAACTCGCGGAAAGCCTATACCAAAGTGGACAACAAACGGGTGAAAAGCTATGGCGATTACCACTTTGGGATGATTATAAAGATGAACTCAAGTCTGATGTGGCGGATGTCAAAAATTTTCATGGTAAACCCTTTGCTGGGGCGATTGTAGCTGCCAAGTTTTTAGAAGTATTTGTAGAAGGTCATCCTCAATGGGCGCACCTAGATATAGCGGGTACTGCCTTTGGCGATTCAGAATTTGGCACCATGAAATCAGCTACCGCGTATGGGGTGCGCTTATTAGTAAATTGGCTAAAAACAATGTCATAGCTATAAGTTCGGATTATATTTTGGTATTTTAGAGAGCTTCTGTTAGCTTTAGGCATAAATTATGGATATAAGTTATGAATAAAACACTACTTAGAAGCTTGATAGTATTAAGCTTTACTATCAGTACAGTTTATGCCCAACAAACCCAACCTCGTTGGGAAGTAGGGGCTGGAATTGGCCTATCTGGATATTTGGGCGACTTAAATAAGTCTGATTTTTTTTCTCAAGAGCCCAAATTCAGTGGAGGACTTCTTGGACGGTATCATTTCAATAGAAGCTGGGCTTTGAGAGGGGCGCTTACCTTCGGAACACTCTCTGGAAATGACGCCAATTTCCCTGATAGACAAGTACGTGGTTTCAAGACTCGTTCTACGCTTACGGACTTGTCAGCTATAGTAGAATATGATTTTTTGGGAAAAGGCCGTTTTAAGTATGATTCAACAGCATTTCAGGTGCGTTTTAAGCGTAAATTATCTCCTTATTTGTTTACGGGGGGAGGCCTAGGTTTTACCAATCCTAAACCCGATTTTACAGGTACTTCTTCTACCCCGGCCAATTTTAGACAAGGAGCACTTGCCGACCAAGCAGCTAGCTATTCAAACACTAACTTTGTGATTCCTTTTGGGATAGGCGTTCGTTATGATTTGAATAGAAACTGGGCATTGGGAGTCGAAGCAGGTTTTCGCCTGGCTTTTTCTGATTACTTAGATGGTATCAGTCAAGGAGCAAACCCTAGACGCGACGACCGCTACAAGCTATCCAATATTTCGCTTACCTACCGCTTCGACAAAAAAGACACCGACCGAGATGGTATTCCTGACGAAAAAGACGCTTGCCCCACCGTGCCAGGGTCAGTTAGGATGAAAGGTTGCCCTGATAAAGACAACGACGGTGTAGCCGACAAAGATGACGACTGTCCTGACGTGGCTGGCTTGGCATCGCTTAAAGGCTGTCCAGATGCAGACGGGGATGGTATAGCCGACAAAGATGATGCTTGTCCTAATGAGGCTGGACTAGTGTCATTGAGAGGTTGCCCTGACCGTGACAAGGATGGCATTGCCGACAAAGATGATGAGTGTCCTGATGTAGCCGGTAAGGCTGAGTTTAAAGGCTGCCCAGATAAGGATAATGATGGCATCCCTGACAAAGACGACGCTTGTCCAGACGCAGCAGGTAAGGCCGAACTCAAAGGTTGCCCTGATAAAGACAACGACGGTATTGCCGATAAAGACGACGCTTGCCCAGAGGTAGCGGGTGTAGCGCAATTTAATGGCTGCCCAGATTCAGATTCGGATGGAGTAGAAGATGCCAAAGACCGTTGTCCAGATGTAGCAGGTACTCCTGAATTTGAGGGCTGCCCTGATGCTAAGACGTTGAAGGCGATCATCAAAGCGGCCGAGAAAAAAGCCCTTTTGGAAGCAAAAGCGGCCAAAAAACAAGGCGTGAAAATTGATGAGTCGCAAAAACTGCTAGATGTGAAGATTGAGCCGATTTTGTTTGGTAGCAATAGTGCCGTGCTACAAGATGCCTACAAAACTATCTTGAACAATGTCGCAGATTTGATGACCAAAAATCCAAGTTACAAATTACGGATTTCGGCACATGCCGACAATGTAGGCTCGGATGCTTATAATCAGCGTTTATCAGAGAAAAGAGCCAAGGCTTGTCTAGATTACTTGCAATCCAAAGGAATCAGTGCCACACGAGTGTTGTTACGTGGATTTGGTGAAACAGCTCCTGCTGCTGATAATAACACCGAAGAAGGTAGACAACAAAACCGCCGTGCGGAAGTAGAGACCTTTAAACAATAAAAAAACTAACAACTTTTACAAAAATGCGAGCTGATGTGATTCGGCTCGCATTTTTGTTTTAGAAGAGATAACCAATGAGAAGATTCATTGCCAGAACCAGCCCGTTAAATACAAAATCATTAACCATAAACTGAGTCGAGTAACTTTCTCTTGTATTTTTCGTTTTAGAAGAGTTATGATATAAACTCTTTTATGAAAAATGGAAAAGCTCTATTGGTAGGGATAGGGGTAATGTTGTATTCAGGGGCGACTAAAGCGCAACAACGATTTGAAGCAGGGCTTTGGGCAGGGATGTCGGGGTATTTAGGCGATCTGAACAAATCAGATTGGTTGACTAGGGAGCCTCAACCCGCGTGGGGTGTTTTGAGTAGGTATAATTTTTCGGAAAGGTTGGCCCTGAGATTATCGTTTTTACAAGGGCAGTTGTCAGGAAGAGATAGTCATTATGAAGATAGGGCTTTTAGGAATTTTACAACTCAGGCTTCCTTAAATGAGCTGTCAGCGCAAGTCGAATGGCATTTTTGGTCTCTTTCTCATCCTTCACTGAAATCACGCTTCAAACCCTCCTTTTTGCCCTATTTACTAACAGGTTTTGGTATAATCCATACTGTATCTAAGCCTGATATGGACAACATGCTAGAAGAAAAACCTTTTATTGTAGAGGGAATACTTAAAGACAAACAAGCACCGTCTCGTTTTCTGAACGGAATAGTTCCTGTAGGTTTGGGATTGAAGTATCATTTTGCGTATCAATGGACTTTAGGAATAGAAGCTACTTTTAGATTTGCCTTTTCGGATTATTTAGATGGGATTAGTCATGCCGCCAATCCTGCTAAAAACGATAGGTATCAATTTTGGGGAGTGTTGCTTACTTATCGTTTTCTTCAAAAACCCTTTGGTTTTAAAAATAGGAACCCTACTAAGTGTAAAGTCCCAATGAATGACTATTTTTAAGAGAATCCTTAAATCCCCCTAATGAAAAATATCATCATTCATTTACGGTTGCCTTTTTCTTTTTTGTTACTTCCTATTTTTCTTTTTGCGTTGAGTCAAGCCCCCCAAATCGACGTAGAAAAGGCATGGTGGGTGTTTTTTATTTTACATTTTTTGTTGTTTCCGGCCAGCAATGCTTACAACAGTTACTATGATAAAGACGAAGGTAGCATCGGATTGCTCGAAGCTCCTCCGCCTGTCACCCGAGGGCTGTGGTATGTTGCTTGGGCAATGGACCTTGTGGGGTTGATAGTAGGGTACTTATTTGTCAATATCGAATTCGTAATTTATTTGTTAATATATGGCCTAGTGTCCAAAGCCTACAGTCATCCTATGATTCGGCTCAAGAAGTATCCTATTTTGAGTTGGATTGTGGTTACTAACTTTCAAGGAGCACTTACCTACGTGGCTGTTTTTAGGGCTGTAGCGCCACAAACGACTTTTTCTGAGATACTACCCCAACTTGTACCAGCGCTTATTTGTACGTCCAATTTATTGGCTATCTACCCACTTACTCAGGTATATCAACATGAAGAAGACGCAAAACGCGGAGATATGACCATGAGCAGATTGCTGGGAATTAAGGGTACGTTTGTGAATGCTTGCTTTTGGCTAGGGCTATCTGGAGGGGGATTTTTATATTATTTTGGGTTTACGACTCATTTGCTGTTGTTAGTCATCTTACTTGGGCCCTTACTACTTTTCTTTGGGAGGTGGATGTGGCAGGTTTGGGAAGACGAACGTCAAGCTAATTTTAAAAATACGATGTATTTGAACCTAATAGCGGCGGTGTGTCTCAATATTTGTTTTGGAGTTTTACTTTTTTGGAAGTTCTGATTTTCAATAAATTGTAAATTTTTCTCAAAAAAAAGACATTTTTTTTGAGAAAAAACTTGCGTGATATACTTAAACCGCCTACTTTTGCACCACCAAATAACAATTGGCAACAACATACGCGGAAGTAGCTCAGCTGGTAGAGCGCGACCTTGCCAAGGTCGAGGTCGCGGGTTCGAACCCCGTCTTCCGCTCAAAGCACCGCCAAAACGGTGCTTTTTTTATCCCTAATGCACGCCGGGCTGGAATGGCGGAATAGGTAGACGCGCAGGACTTAAAATCCTGTGGACCGTAAAAGTCCGTGCGGGTTCGATTCCCGCTTCCAGTACTGATTATCAACGGGTTGTACAAGAAATTGTGCAACCCGTTTTTGTTTGGTACAACATTTTTGAACGTATCGGACATTAAACGGATCAAATCCAAAAGTTGTGGAGGACGTTGGATTTTTTTAGGTTTGTGCTTTT
>VFQN01005785.1_pt1 | contig 14781 bp, 24 predicted proteins | sample 3512371 | NCBI WGS metagenome assembly VFQN01 (sample SAMN10412370, study PRJNA504923) | tailings metagenome | isolation source: Replicate 2 from Balatoc abandoned mine | place: Philippines: Itogon, Benguet | collected 2017-08-28
AAAATAGGTCTCCGATAATCCCATAACCCTTCTCCTGAAAAAAAAAAAAAAAAAAAAAAAAAAAGATTGTGGCCATCCCTCCTCCTGCACGGCATCGGTCGCCCCACCCAGCCCCACCCTTGCCAGTCTGAGCTCCTTGGTACGCGAGACCGTCAAACATGGAAGTGCCGGAACAAGTACCGACGAGGAATTATGTACAAGCATGGTTGGCGACTTGGGGTGTCGACACATGGGCCGCTGCAAGCTGTCATAGTCTGTGAACCGATACAGCCGGCTTGCCAGCAGTTGCCTCCTGTGGCTGCTTCTGTGGGCAGACCCAGGCAGACCCACCACGCTGCCTGGCGCGCCCAGGCAGCGACACCAGCGTCCGCTTGTGCCCGCTCGTGCCAATGTGGCCACGTGCCGGTGGTTTTGAGCCGCTGTCCTGCACGTTGAAGGGTGCAGTACATCCCCTGTGGTCCTCCGGGCCAGGGCCGTAGGTTTGCTTGCTTGGTTGCACACAAGGCCTCCTGTGCCATGAGTGACCAAGCCCGTGCGAGCCGTGCGCTTTGACGCCTCCGTTGTTTGCATCCTGCACGAATCTATTCCTGCTAGGTGAGATCGAGACCAGTAAGGATCCTGTGGCAAAACCAATTGGACTGTAACAAAGGAATACAGTGCCAAAAGGAACCAAGGTCATGTAGAGGGGAGGGAGGACCACAACAGCCACCACGAGCACATGGCAAGCCGCACAGCGAACTGCTGCAACCACAGTGGCAGCCGCAGGGCAAGGTAGCCACCTCTCGAGTGGCAACTACGGTTGCCCAACAGTAGTCTCGCCCCGGTATCCAGGTGCGGGCGGGCGTGGGGAAGGAGCGGGCGGCTGGGCTGAGGGGTGGCGGGCGGGTGGTGCGGGAGTGGGAGGGCCAGGCTGCAGTACCCATGTCGGGGTGCATGTCAGCCAATGCTGGATCCAGTGTCCACACCGTGCACCGCATCCTACATACTACACCGTGCAACCAGGGGCACCCCTGCGTGCAACCCTGTGTCTGAGCCACCCTGAGCGGTTTCCAGCCTAGGCAGTCCACTGGAGGCTGGCGGTCGAAGATCGAAGCAGATGCACCGTCTAGTGGGCAAGGTTCACAAGGAGGCCAGCACGAACTCCTGATTTCTGACTGACCACTTTGCCTCCTTGGTGTCCCCAAAATGCATGCTCGTCCTTCAGTAATGATACAACTAAGTCAAAACTGCCGCGACATGATGTTCCTGAGTTTTTGCCTTGTAAGTCGAGGTAAGAAGGCCGGTGTGACTGCGAAGTATTGTTCTCCAGGATCTCTTGACTCATCGAAACCAGGGCAGCTGCCCTTGGTCCCTGTGTTCCGGGACACAGCAATTGTTGACAGTGTATGCGTATGTAAGCATTGCAGTATTGCAGCATGTTGCGACGGGCCAGGCACCCTTCCAGTTCGAGTGGGAACGGCAGGAAACGGGAAAGCACTGTAACTGCCTTAACCGCCCTCCCAAACGTCGAGGGAGAGGGTTACCTGCATCGCGATGCCACACTTTGCCGCCTGGCCTAATACAGGCAGAGCAGCTTCATTCCCATTCATTTACTCCAGCAGTCCATTGCTTCGCAGTGTCTCTCACTGTTCAATTGTGCTATGGCCGGCCTTTTTGTGGAGGGCCGGAGGCTTCGGGGCGTCCTATGCTTGGCTCGCCTCCTGCTATGCGCAGGTGGAGACTCTTACTGGCTTCTGTATTTCTGCTTTTAACTTGCCCTCAAGCGGTACAACGTGCCGCGCTGTCGGTGTGCGGCTTGGGGGAACCGCGCCCACGGCACTGCAAAGAATCTACCGCACAGGAACATATGCGCCATTGAAGAAATAGATTATTTAATGTGAAGACGCAACTCTATGCGCGCAAAAGTTCCGACCTCTTTCGACCATCGACCTTGCCCAACTGCTGTGGCCATCGCATGCCACGCCACGCCACCCCACCGCTCCCTCGTGGCCCCCGCAGGCGCCCTGCTGCTCGCCGCGGGGCCCCTGTCCACAAAGGCGCAGCAGGACAGCATCTACTCCGCGCTGAAACCTGACGGCGACCTCAGCACGTTGAAGGCCGTCGTCGATGCTGCGGGCCTGGCCGAGGCCCTGTCGGACTCCACGCTGGCCTACACCGTCTTTGCACCCACCAACGCCGTAAGTAAATACCGTTGGCCACCTTAAGCCAGACATGCAAGACGCAACCGACGTTTGTACACGGGTACACGAATGCATCGGTCTGCTGCGCGTGACTCCATCCCTGCGGATGTCTGACACGTGGCATGGGCGCATCCCAACTCCGAACCGCCACACAGGCCTTTGCTGCGGCGCTGGAGGTGCTGCAGATCAGCGAGGAGGAGCTGCTGTCGCAGCCCCGGGCGGTCCTGCAGTCGCTGATCCTCTACCATGCGCTGCCCAGCGTCGTGGAGTCCGCCAATGTGCCTGAGGAGCCAACCGCAGTCACCACTGTCGCGTGAGTGGGCGCTCAGCGCAAAATGCACCGCAACAGCGGCAGATACATCCGTTTAATGAGCTTCTGCAATCCATGCATGATGAGTCATCATGTGCCAACAGCCGGGACTGGACTCCTCCGGGCTGCGAAGCAGTTGTGGTCCCCGCCGAGCGCCGTTGAGAAGGAACCACCCCCCATACCGCCATGAGATGGAACCAAACAGTCACAACGGTGTGGCGGGACAGTGATGCACGCTCGCTGCGTGCGCTGCGGAGCGCTCTCGTACGTTCCTTACCTGAGATGCGACACCTCACTGCTTCCCCCACGCGGTTTTGGTCCTTCCTTGACTGGTCGTGCCCCACACAGTGGTCCTGGCTGGGGCCCCCTGACGGTCCGCCGCACCGGCTCCGCCGTCACCGTGACCTCCCGCGGCTCCACCGCCAACGTGGTCGCTGCGGACGTGGGCACTGGCGACGGCATTGTGCACGTGGTGGACGCAGTGCTGCTGCCCTTCTACACCACCCTGGCGCAGGTGGGTGCCAGCGTGCCGCTCTCGCTTCCGCTGATGGGTGGTGTGGCGTACAAGGCGCGTGTGTATAATCTGGAGGAGCGCGAGAGGGTTTCCCCGCTTTGCCGCAGCAGGGCATGATGTGTGCCAAGACCTACCAGCACCTGCCCTGCTGCTGAGTTGGCAGACCTGATGCAGATAGGGTGCCCGCTGCGTTTCAATCTTCTGACTGTTGCCAGTACTACTCGACTCACCGGTGCACCCCACACCTGCCCAGACCCTTATTGCCTTGGCTCCATGGGCAGTGGACAGGCTGCTCAGTTGTGCTACGTAACTGACGTGCGGCCACGTGTCGTACTGCACCTGCATGTCTTGCACTTCAGGCTGTGGAGGGCGACCCCGACCTCAGCACCCTGGCCGCCGCCCTGGCCGCCGCCGGCCTGGCAGACACCCTGTCCGACCCGACGCTCAACTACACCGTCCTCGCCCCCTCGAGTAAGCGCCCGCGTGTGCGCCCGCTCCGCTTCTAACTCAGGGTTTCGCAGTGATGGGCAGGCCTGCGCTCAAGCACGATCCATCTGGGTAGGAGAAATGCGCACAATGGGGCGCTGGCCCGGCCTGGCCTAACTACGTGTTGGCCTGCCACCGCACGCCACACGTACAACCTAGGGCCCTTACCCAACGGCAGCCGGCATCAGTGTTCACCTCTCTTGTCCTTTCGTGCGTCGTCCGCACGTGCAGTGAATGCATGGCTTCGGCTCTCTTGAACCCATGCACGTGCTGTCCACTCGCTTCCATGCCCCGTGCGTGTGGATGCGGTGTCCAACGCCTGCCTGCATGGCGCTGGCCGGCTACCTCTGCGGCCATCTCCCCATCCAGTGCATGCATGTCGAGTTCATACCGTAGCATGCAAACTTGGCATCTGCCGGCACGCTGACTCGCTCAGAACGGCATGGAGCTGGGGCAGCTGACACGTGCCACACGCGCTGCCGTGCCACGTGCCGTGTGCACCCGTGTGTGCCGTACATGCACGCAGACGCGGCATTCGCCCGCACCCTGGCGTACTTCAACATGACGCTGGACGAGCTGCTGGCCGACACGGCGCTGCTGACACGTGTGCTGCAGTACCACGTGGTGCCCACGCGCCTCACGCTGGCCGACATCCCTGCCACACCCACCTACGTCACGACCCTACTCGAGTGAGTGGTTTGCAAGTCGAGTCAAAGTTCGTGCCTTGAAAGCACGCGATCTGGGCTCCTACGTATCAGAGGGGCAGCCTGCATGCACCAAGTCCGTGCCCCTTGTGCAAGCGTACTTGTGCATACAGACAAGTCGCTTGCGCATGTGCAAAGGTCCGCGTTGACTTGCCTGCTGTGCGGTGCGTTGCTACCGCAGGGGCGACCCTGTGCTCGTCCAGAACACCGGCAGTGGCGTATCCATCAAGGCGCGAAACATCACTGCGACCGTCATTGTAAGTTGCCAGCTGTGCTCGTCTCCCTGCTGGCTATCCGCGTGCCTGCTTGACACGTCCACCCATACCGGTATACCATGCACGTGACGGCGGGAGCCACGCTAGGACCTGTGCCGCTGTGCTAACAGCCGCCCGGTTATGTCTGATTTCGGATTATCTTACCGGCACACACATGGACTAAAACGGACGCGTTTTTGTTGCCAACAGGAGAGCGACATACCCGTAGGCCTTGGCCCCAGGTACGAGGGGGGATCCGTGGACACCCATGATGAGCCACGTGTTTTGCAATCACGCATTTAGCTGTGTCCCAAGCTTTCGCCATCCGGTGCGAGCCTTTTGCACGCGCAGCGACCACCGTTAATTTGGTACATAGCGGGCTATGGAACGACGACCAAGGTCATTATCTGCAAGTCAAAGCCCTCGTTTTTCGAGGCCTGCACACGAGCTGGTGCACAGCAGCTCTCCCATCCTGTGGGCAAACGGCCTGGCAAAACATAGCGCTTCCACTAATCAGCAATCAAGCACGCTAGCTGCGTTCCACGGGGCCTACCCTCTTCCAAACGTGCCCTCACGGCTGCCTGCCGCCCCCAGGTCCGTGCTGCACGTGCTGGACTGGGCGTTCGTTCCCTTCTGGCCCACGCTGGCCTCCATCGCCGCCGGCTCCAGCCCCGAGTTCGACACCGTGGTGGCCGCCATCAAGGCCACGGAGGGCGTGTACGTGGACGTCATCAACGGTCTCATCCCCGTGTCGGGGGTCGCGCTGGCGCCCACCAACGCGTGAGTACCGTAGGGCGGGCACGTAGCTGGGAGTGGGGCACACGTGCTGTGCACGCAGGATTGGCTGTAGGAAAGCGTGCTGCAGCGATACTCATTCAAGGTCAGCCTGGTGATCATGTGTAGGCAAGCCCCTAGTGCCGTGCAGCTGCGCAGGTCCAGTCGGGGCGGACGCTCCGGCGCGGCCTGCCCCATTTGTGCACCAGTGCCTACCTAGGGCTATCAAAGCGTCAGGATGTAACCTTACCCTTCCACCCGTACGTCTGCTTGTATCATTACGTGAGCATTTCGTGTGCATGTCCATCGTATTGCACCATTAAGCAGGTAGGCGCATACACGTATGCACGCCGCCTTGGCGTTGATGGGATTGCGTATGGGCGGCAGTGGTAACCGAATTGGTAACACCTTTCACCCCGCCCCCCTGCCCCACATATTGCTACACGCAGCGCCTTCAGTGCAATGCTGGAGAGGGTGGGCATTACCCTGGACCAGCTGCTGGCGGACAAAGACCTCCTGCTGCGTGTGCTGGAGGTGGGAGCACGGCCGGAGGGCAGACGAGGGTTTGCCCCTCAGCCAGCCGCAACTCTGGCCTGTTTCTGTGGGGTACCAACACTGCCTGCCGTACACCCGGACCTGGGAACGCGCAGCTACAGTCGTGTGTACCGCTCTGCCCTTCCGCTGGTAGTGCCCTTCGACAGCTTACTAAACCCTACGCTGCATGGCACGCACTGTGTGAGGTCACGCACGCAGTTCGGCCCCCGCTCTTCTCGTTGCGCCAGTAACCTGACACGGCACCCTGCTCACTCCTCTGTCAATACGCTGCTCGTTGGTTCCTCTCCCGCAGATGCACATTGTGCCGGGGGTCCCGCTGACCCTCGACCAGCTGACCGACGGCCTGGTCCTGACCACCATCAGGTGCGATGCGTCAACAGCGTTGCAAGTGGTGCATGGGGTGGTGTGCCGCAGCAGTCCTCATGCACAGTACTAGCTACTGCATGCTGTGTACCCCATGGTACCGGGCAGCCTCGTAGGCTACTGCAGTGCACCACCAACACTGACGCGTCCACAACCTGTCACTCGTGCCTCCCGTTGCGCCCTGCTGCTCCCCCATTCCCGCCCGCAGCAACGAGACCCTGACGGTGCGGCGCGACGCCAACGACATGATCACCATCGTGTCACGCGGAGGCACCGCCGCCACAGTTTTGGGCCGCGACTTCACCCGCACGTGAGTGTGTGGGTTCACCGGTGAATGTGCACATGACAGCATGTAAGGACCTGTGTGCAAGCCAGAGGCTCTAAATGACTAACACCACAACCGCTTGTGACAGCAACCGCTAACCCACGCCGCACAGCATTCTCTGCTCTTGTCCGTGCGCATCCCGCTTGGCACATCTTGCTAGGGAAGGGCATGTAATCCCGCCTCTCACGGAAGCGTGGAGCATCATGCCCAGCGTGCATGGCTTTATTCGGGCACGGCCCACGTAGCCGATTGCGCGCCTCCTTCGCACCTGCAAACCGTTACACGAAGACCTGCCCGCCTGCCTGCACGCCCCCCAGGGTTACCACCTTTGTGCTGGACACGGTCCTACTGCCCTTCCCCACGTCCCTGGAGCAGGTGCGTAGTGCGTGGGTGCGAATACCTCCCGCCACGGTGACGTGTGTGACGCTGTGCCAATAGGGCTTGCCACACGCAGCAACCACCCATACGGCCCAGGGTGACCACCAACGGTCGCGTTGACTGCGCCCGGCAGCGCAGCCACTACCGTAGCTTCACGGGCTGACACCTGCCAATCACCATAATGCCACATCGCACTTCTTGGTTGCCGCGCTGTCACGGGTCATGTACACCTACCTGTTTGTTGCCAACCGCAGGCCGTGGCCTCCAAACCTGAGCTCAGCACCCTGGCCACCGCCCTGGCCGCCGCCGGCCTGGCAGACACCCTGTCCGACCCCACGCTCAACTACACCGTCCTTGCACCCTCGAGTAAGCGCGTGCTTCCTTTCTGCACCAGACTCCAGCACTTGCAATATGTGCCAGTCTGCGCTCGTACACCTGTCACCGCACACGTTTGGCATGCCACAAGATAGAGGGGTATCGGTATGTGTCTTGCGAAGCGCTGGCTGGCATGGCCAGGGTGGCCAGAAACACCTGCAATAACCCACAGCTGCGCACGACGCGCGCGTAGCGTAGGGCGGGCCCTAACCCTTTGCGTTGCGGGCAGCCAGGATACCGGGTACACCAACCACTAGTCCTGTTTTGCGCCCTCGTGCCACGTACATGCAAGGGTACAACCCTACCCTCAGCCACGGCTGGGGCGCGCGCTCATTCCAATGCTCCATGCGCGCCAGCACAGCGTTCGCCCCATATGCTGCCGGCGTACTTCCGCCACGTGCGTGCACATCCAGTGCACGCATGTCTTGCCCAGGGGCTCATGCACACACGCAATGCGCCCGCGCGCTAACACAGTACGGCATGGACGCAGCTGGGGCAGCTGACACGTGTCACCTGCATGCGCTGCCGTGCCACGTGCCGTGTTCGCTCGTGTGTGCCGTACACGCACGCAGACGCGGCATTCGCCCGCACCCTGGCGTACTTCAACATGACGCTGGACGAGCTGCTGGCCGACAAGGCGCTGCTGACACGTGTGCTGCAGTACCACGTGCTGCCCACCCGCCTCACGCTGGCCGACATCCCTGCCACACCCACCTACGTCACGACCCTGCTCGAGTGAGTGGTTAGCAAGTCGAGTCAAAGATTATGCCTAACGGTTGAGCAGCTTGCCACCACCACCACCACCACCACCACCACCACCACCACCACACATACATGCACCAGCCCACGGCCCGTGACCAAGCAAACTTGCTCACACAGCACAGCTCGCTTGCGGATATGCAAAGGTCCGCGTTGACTTACCTGCTGTGTGGTACGTTGCTGCCGCAGGGGCGACCCTGTGCTTGTCCAGCGCACCGGCAGCGGCGTGTCTATTAAGGCGCGAAACATCACTGCGACCGTCACTGTAAGTTGCCAGCTGTGCTGGCCCAGCTGGCTATGCGCATGCCTGCTTGACACGTCCACCCACAGGCATGCCATGCATGTGGCGGCGGCGGGGGCCACGCTACCGAACCTGCGCTGCCGTGCTAAAAGCTACCCTGATGCATCAAAATACTGTACTAGCATGTAATGCATATGGGTTTGACCGGACGCGCGCTTTTGCCCATTGCCCACAGGAAGCCGACATACCCGTAGGCCTTGGCCCCAGGTACGACAGGGGATCAGTGGACGCCCATGACGATGCACGTGTTCTGCAATCACAGATTTAGCTGTGTCCGAAGCATTCGCCGTACGGCACGGGCGTTTTGCACGCGCAGCGACCACCCTGAATACGGTACACAACGGGCTATGGAACGACGACCAAGGTCATCTTCTGCAAGGCACAGCCCTCGTTCCTCGAGGCTTGCAAACGACCTGGCGCACAGCAGCCCTCCCATCCCGTGGGGTAACGGCCTAGCAAAACATAGCGCTTCCGTCCATAAGCAACTAAGCGTGCTAGCCGGCCGCAATTAGCCTGCCCTCTTCCAAACGTGCCCTCACGGCTGCCTGCCGCCCCCAGGTCCGTGCTGCACGTGCTGGACTGGGCGTTCGTGCCCTTCTGGCCCACCCTGGCCTCCATCGCCGCCGGCTCCAGCCCCGAGTTCGACACCGTGCTGGCCGCCATCAAGGCCACGGAGGGCGTGTACGTGGACGTCATCAACGGCCTCATCCCCGTGTCGGGGGTCGCGCTGGCGCCCACCAACGCGTGAGTAGTGCGGGCACGTAGCTGCGAACAGGGCACACCTACCTTTCTGTGCGGCAAGGGGGCTGTAGGAAAGCGTGTTGCAGGAGTTGATCTGCTGGAGGTCAGTGCATGCTGCACTCGCACTGATGGGACTGCGTATGTAATGGCAAACGAACTGAGTACACCTTCTACCCCAACCCCCGCCCCTGCCCCACACACGGATACACACAGGGCCTTCAGTGCAATGCTGTCGGGGCTGGGAATCACCCTGGACCAGCTGCTTGCTGATAAGGACCTCCTGCTGCGTGTGTTGGAGGTGGGAGCACGGCCGGAGGGCAGACGGCGGTTCACCCTTCATTCCTAAACCTTTTTGTACCGGCCAGCCGCAGCCCTGGCCCGCGGCTCTACATGGCTTGCCTAGCAGCGAGCTGTACGGCCCAACATGGGGCGGCACAGCTGCAGCCGTGTGTACCTCCCTGCCCTTCCGCTGTTGGTGCCCTCTGACAGCGAACTAGGACATATGCTGTGCGGCACGTACCGTTTGGTTACTCACGGCATTAGCCGCCCCTCACTCCTTTGCCGCTGCTCGCTTGTACCCTCCTGCAGATGCACATTGTGCCGGGTGTCCCGCTGACCCTCGACCAGCTGACCGACGGCCTGGTCCTGACCACCATCAGGTGCGACGCGTCAACAGCGTTGCAAGTGGTGGATCGGTTAGAGTCCTCATGCACAGGGCTACCGCATGCTATCCCTTACGTATGCATGTTCCCCCATAACACCGAGCGGCCTGATGCTGCTGCAGTGCACCGCCAACATCAGTGATCTAATACCAGCAACACGTGCCTACCCTTCCGCCCTGCTGCTCCCCCGTCCCCGCCCGCAGCAACGAAACCCTGACGGTGCGGCGCGACGCCAACGACATGATCACCATCGTGTCCCGCGGAAGCACCGCCACAGTGTGGGGCCGCGACTTCACCCGCACGTGAGTTTCTCGGTGTATTAAATAGACGTTGCATACGACAGCACGCAAGGACGCGTGTCCAAACGAGAGGCCCCAGGGCGGCGGCTGACACCCTGACTTCTGGTGACCCCCACCGCTAACCCACGTCACACAGCGGTCCCGGCTTCTGTTCCGTGTGACCAGGACGCCATGCGACGTTGTACTACGGTATATGCTATTGATGTCGCCCACACATGCTGCGGCTCATCTGGCGTTTCATGTTCGGGTACCGACGGTTTCTGCAAAGCAGCGTATAGGACCGCACTACGCATGGCATGTAGGGGCCAGGCTTACCTCACCAGTTCGTCCACATCCTAGCCCATGGAAGCCAGTCCATGGATTGCTGCCCGGCTGCCTGCACGCCCCCAGGGTTACCACCTTTGTGCTGGACACGGTCCTACTACCCTTCTACACGACGTTGAATCAGGTGGGTGTGCGTGGATGGGGAAACCGCCTGCCATGGCACGTCTGCTACACTGTTGCGCTTGCACCAGGCCACACACAGCGCGCACCCATGCTGCCAAGAGTGACCACCATGTGCCATGCATCTGGTTGCAGCCCGTGGAGGTGATCTTAAGGGCTGCTGGCATGCTGCTGCAGTTCTACCGCACCGCACCTGCTGCCTGACACACTCGTGCAACATGCCGTGTGTGCTGCTGCGCCCCAGGCCGTCGTCAGGAGGCCCGATCTGAGCATCCTGGCAACCGCCGTGGACACAGTGCGCCTGTCGGGGGGTTACAGCAACCCCACCCTCACCTACACTCTCTTTGCGCCCACCGGTGAGCCGTGCGCGACAGTATATACAAGCGACGACGGTCCCAGGGTGTGTCCCTTCCGACCACACACGGTACCCGAATGGGAGTGGCACATCGCCGCAGCACGTCGGGCCCTACGCCTGGCACCGTCGAGACATGGGACCCGTACCGCACGCCTCTGTGTCGGTCAGACGGCAGTCCCCAGCACGTGCCAGGCTGCAACCCCCGTAACGTGTCGCCATCCTGCCGTACAGCCTGCACATGGCGGTGTGCTCGGAACGTAGTGCAGGCGCCACATGCCTGCAGCAAACAATAAACAGCTAAAATGGGAGAGGATGGATGTGGCAGAGCAAGGGAGGCGGGGTGGGCAGACGGCGGCTGGTACTGATGCTGCACATGGCCGTGTGCGTGTGTCCTGAGCTGCTGGCTGTCCATGCTCCCCACACTTGCAGACGCGGCGTTTGCCCGCACCCTGGCCCTCATGAACATTACGCTGGAGGAGTTTCTGGCCGACACGGGCAGCCTGGGAAAGGTGGTGCTGAACCACGTGCTGCCCGTGCGGCTGCTGTCCGACAACATCACCACCGAGCCAAGCGCCCAACGGACCACCGGGTGAGCGGCCTGGTCAACCTTGAACCATCAGCCGGTCATCGGCCAAGCAGCAAAGCAGACTGATTATGAACCAGACCTGTGTCTCTCGTCTGGCCGTTCCTACTCGACGGAGGTAATGACACCTCCTCCAGGAGACCTTATTAGTGCCTGACGCAGTCGATCGTAATCCAGGCTCCACAACGGGGGTCCGTGCAAGCGCACATGATATTTCCTTCACACATGCCAATGTTTGGCATTATGGCGTGCGTGCTTGTAGCTGTCGCTGTGTGGAGCATTCCCGCTCTTTGCGCCCTCATCATGCGCCCCCTGCTCCGCGCCTTGCATGTGTGCCGCAGATTGACTCGCATCACCGTCCAGCGGGTCGGCAGCGACATCACCGTCAAGTCCAACGCCATAAATGCGACGGTCGTGGTAAGGCGGTTGGGGAGACGCATGTCTCCCGGCATCCCTGGGCGGTGCGCCGACCCAAGCCCGCCTTGCCTCCTAGGGGCCTCAACCTTGCCCGATGCCTGCGTGCCTGGACACCCACACGAATTCACTGCCACGTGTACCATCCTGCTGCCTCGGCCACTACAAATGCCGACATGCGCTGTCCGGAAAGCATCCATGGCCTAGTGTACTTGCAGCCAGTAACTAAAAACAAAGGGTTCAATGCCTTGCTGTGTCGCTCCCTCCCGTAGGAGGCGGACATCCCCGTCGGCGTTGGGCCCAGGTACGTGGGCCCCATCAGAGGGGGCTCCCCTGGTGGAGCCCCAGCGACTGAAAGCATGCAGGGCGACCCGATGCAAGAACTGGCCAACGCCTCTCGCTGATACCCCACGGTCGGGCGCATGCCGTGACAGGCAATTGTGACGTTCCGCGCCCCCAGGTCCGTGGTGCACGTGGTGGACTGGGTCCTGCTGCCCTACTACCCCACCCTGGCCTCCATCGTCACCTCCACCGGCTACTTCAACGCCATCGCGGCAGCCGTCTTGGCGGAGGGGACCTACGCGGACATCCTGTACGGACGGGTGCCCTTCAATGGCGTGGTCTTTGCGCCCACAGACACGTGAGTGCAAGCTACATGCCGCTAATGACAGCGTTCCAAAGCACACGTCTTGAGCCTGACGACGCCATGATCACATGCTGCTGCCCTGCAGACGAAAGAAGGCAACTCATCCCACACGGCATCATGTGAACCGTGTTGCCCCACTGTATACGCCTGCCGCTGATCCCGCACCTGTCCCCTCTCCCTACCGCGCCCACATGCATGCCATGCACACACTACTTCCTGCGCCCGGCACCGGCAGCCGAGCCCTCTCCCCCCTGGACCAGCTGCTGGCACACACGTGGTGGCCCCCTGGTCGCATACCTCCATGGTCCCCTGTCACTTTCAGGACACCGCCCGGGCCTGCCCTACGGCCCAGGCGTGCACCCCTTCACCCCTTCGCTTACAAGTAAGGTTGTACTCACCGCATCCGCCTTCCCCTCCAATGCCCCCAGCGCCTTCCAAGACCTGCTTGACCAGCTGGGCATCGAGCTGGAAGACCTGCTGTACGCGGACAAGGACCTGCTGCGGAACATCCTGGAGGTGGGGCACGGCGGCGGCAGCGCCATGCATGGACTGGGGTGCTCGGCGCTTGGGTGCCACAGGGCGCCGCTTCCCGCAGCATCGTACCCCCACCACACCGCCCGCAGCGGCGCAAGCATGCGCATAGCTGTTCGTACACCTTCACCGCGCTCCTCTCACTGGCCATACACCTTCACCGCCCATCTGTCTTGCCTCTCAGATGCACTTCGTGCCCAACGTCATCAAGCTGGAGACGCTGTACCTGGTCGACGGCCTGACCCTCACCGCCCTCAAGTGAGTGCTGAGGCACCGGCAGCCGTTGCGCACTGCTGCAGACGCAGGCGGCGCGCACGATGTTGCCCGGTAGTGCGACTCCCTTGCAGCTGCCACGTGGCCACGTGTGTACGGATCTAATGCCCACACTTCCTACCCCGGTGTCGGTGTTGTATCAGTCCACTATTGGGGCCTGACAGCTGTCAGGCCCCAATGCTGGACAGGCACGGCAACGGTCGGATCTCAAATTGACCAGACACGGGCGCCACAGCCGTGGCCATGTGTGCCAGCGAGCCTGTTTCTCACGCCTTCAGCATGCCTGCTGCACCGCTGCAAGGCAGGCCTTACAGTGTTTCCCCCTGTCAGGCGTTCACAGTGCGGCACTCCCGATTGCCCAGCCGTACCGGCATTCGTTGGCAAGCCAAAAGGAACAAGACGCCCGTGGTGAAAGGTTGTTGGCAGTGTTAGCCCACATCTTGCACATGCTTCGGAAACACCTCGCAGCCTTTCCCGTTCTTACATTTTGTCGCTTTCTTGTCCCTCCGGAATGCACCTGCAGCGGCGAGACGCTGACGGTGCGAGACAACCCCGACACCGTCTGGGCGCCCACCATCTGGGCACCCAGCAGCTCCGCCACCGTGCTGGGCCGGGAGGAAACGCGCACGTGAGTGGGCCCCCGCTCGGCCGCCTTCGTCGTATGCAAGCGCGATGCCACACGGCACGGCTGTGTCATTGGACGCTCCTGATGTCCGCACCATGGGCGTTGGAGAACAAGCACACAGGAGGAACTGCAAATTTGACGCCTGTAGTGGACAGCTGACGGCCGTGCGCGTTGTGCTGCCGCTGAGCCAGCGGCAGGCGGCAACGACCGCTAAGCCCCTACCAACCAGGAAGCCAGTGCTGGTCTGAAGTTCCTGCGTCTGGTCGAGCAACTGCCAAAGGGCAGCGGGGTAGCCTGCATGCATAGGATGTGCAGCCCACGCACGGTGGTCTTCCAAGCACATCGTGCCTGGTGGCGTGCTGACCTGCCCATGCACGTGCGGGCCCCACACAAACCGCACCAACATGCATGCCCCCATGCATCTGCACGTGCCCCTGCAGGATCGCCGTGTTCGTGATCGACACAGTGCTGCTGCCGGCGCCGCCCAGCAGCCCCCCGCCCCCGATCGGCTACGGCGGCTACGGCGGCTACGGTGGTTACGGTTACTACGGCGGATACGGTGGCTACGGCCCGTACGGATCGCCCCCTCCTGTGTACCCCCCGCCGTACGGTGGTGGCGAATGGGGAACGCCCTCGACGCCCCCCGACGAGCCGTCCAGCGCGGACAGGCGCAGCCTGAACACCGTGGAGCTGCTGGCCGTGCAGCTGATGCTGTACGCGGGCTACCAGCTGGTGTGCATGGTGCTGCTGGGGCTGAGTGGATAACTGGCTCAGCCGGGGGGCAGGCGTCCGACGCGGGGTCTTTCCCCCCCCCCCCCCCCCCCCGCCGGGCCCCCCCGGGCCCCCCCCGGGGGGGCCCCCCCGGGGGTTTGGGGGGGTTGGGGGTTAACGGCGGTGTTTTCCCCCCCTCTCGCCCCCTCGTTCGGGGGG
>VFQN01005786.1_pt1 | contig 14780 bp, 11 predicted proteins | sample 3512371 | NCBI WGS metagenome assembly VFQN01 (sample SAMN10412370, study PRJNA504923) | tailings metagenome | isolation source: Replicate 2 from Balatoc abandoned mine | place: Philippines: Itogon, Benguet | collected 2017-08-28
ATTTAGCGTTGCATCTTCGATAATTTAGAGTAAAAACATCAGGAAAGGAATTATGGTAGTGGAAAATGGTGATGTTGAATGATTTTGTAGATACGTTAGATATCTTGAACTCATTATCGTATAATGTCATTCCACATCGGATTTGATAGATCCAAAGGTTAGAAAGTCTTATGCGAGGGATGCGATGTGTTTTATTGTTCTTTGTTAATGTTACAATTTATCGGTAGTCAGAAAGTTCAGCTTATTTTCTCAAGATACACCAGATAATAATCTCATAAGAATGATATTAAGATATCAAGGAAAGTAAGAATCAGAGGTGTAAGACTTCAAGGACGATAAAGGAAAGTGGGGAATGTTAAACATCTTACACATGGCAAGATGATATTCTTCGCTTATTTCAACAAATTCATTATGAACTTGGCCATAATCTTCGTGTTCATTACAAGTGGCACGCATTTCTTCGTTTCTGACAAAAAAATTATAAACTTTGTCATAATCTTCGCCAGTTTCATTACAGATGCAACGCGCAAATTCTTTTTTCATATCAACAAGTTCATTATTAACTTCGCTATAATCTTCGTATTCTCCAGATTCATTCCCGTAAACAGTGACTTCATCTTCATCATAAATGTTCAAATCATCATCGTTATCATCATTTTCTTTGTCATTCCTTTTCTTATCATTGCTTTGTTCTGCATCAACTTCGACAAAATTATAATTGAAATCATCTTTGCAATTAATAATAACTCCTCGTTCTTTCAATAACTTAGGAATTGGAATATTGTCTCTACAATATTCAAATGTAATCTTTTTTAATGATAAAGAATAAACAAGATTTCTTAAATCAATTTCATCACCAACATCACATGATAAAGTAAATTCCATTAAGGATGGTAATTTAGGTAATTCAGAACTCCAACCATTAGTAAGTGAAAGAAATTTAATTCTTTTGGAATTATTTAATTCATCATAGCTAATATATGAATTCAGATCTAACTTAATATTTTCATACTTTCTTAAAGCTTTCATAAAAATAGGATTCTCTAATAAGAAAGGACCAGCACAATGCCAGTTTATTGATTGAGCTGGAATCGATAAAAACCATTTGATGTCTTTCTGTGTAATAAGATTTCTCGTTCTCCACTTACCCGAAGACTTCCAGCTTGTTTTTACTTCAGGACCATCTTCACCAACACCCTTTTCGGTATTAAGATAAAGGTGAAGTTGCTGTAAAGGATTAGATAATTCAGCAACGATTGGAGGTAAAACTCGATCATTCAATTTTCTAAAAGAAACATAAACATGAATGGTACTATACTTTACATCACTAAAAAATTCCTTGGATGTATCCATCAAATATTTCCAATCAATATTCTCACAGTACTGTTGAACATTATTCAATAATTCTTTTGATAAATTAGTAATCATGTTATTGTTGGTTTTGTTGGTTTTGATTATTTGAAATTTGATTTTGAAGTTAGGGAATTGCTTAATTCAGGCTCCCTACAGAGATGTGATTATCTTCGACTGACGAAAGAACTTAAAATAAGTGAACTTTTTTGATCAAGGGGCTTGTCTTTGTACTAGTGGGAAGGTAGCAAGTATGCTGGCTTGATTCTGAAGATTCGAGTGGGTGGTTCGTTGCTTTTTAGACTGGCGAATTGGGTTTGGACTCGGGATCCCTCTCACCGGTCGAAGCAGGTTTGAGTGGGGGAGTGATAATCCTACTTCCGCCCAAACTGTCGGAAAACCCCGTGCCCACGGTACTACTACTCGGATTAAATTACTTCATTATTCATTATTCTCGGTCGAACTATATCGATGAGTACATCTATTTCTACATTCTTAATACTAAAACTCTATCTCCGCTCTCTCAACTAAATTCAGAACCTACAAATACTAAGGAAGATGCTACAATGCTACAAGATAACAAGATATATGCGAAGACAGAAGAAGGGGTAGTAAATGGGAGTCAGACGCATGTGTCTTTGATAATGATTTCACATTCTTTCTACACGAAAAACAAAATGTAAAATGACGAAATGCAAAAAATGAAAGAGAAAATCAAGCGATCTCAAATTCGTCATTTCCTCCTGATGATTTTATTTAAATCTTAATCGCACTGGTTCCTCGATAAAGTAATACAGAAAAGAAGCTAATCCAATTGAAACGATTGGAATAATTGGAATAAACCAATATTGCAAGGTTCGATCTTGATTAAATTGATCGACTTCATCTTGGCAGCTGTTCTCCAAAGCATCATCATGGTCGTACTTATCAGAACAATCCAAGGTTGATGGCCATGAAATACTGCTACCTTTCACAAGCCAACAAGCATAAAAAATACATGGCCAATGAACCATGTAAAGAGCCATACTTAACTCACCTAACCATTGCACAAATGAATGGCGTAAGAGTTTTGAAATGATGGTCTCTCCTTTGCATCGAACAAGAGCAACAATTACAGATAATTGTGCAAATACATTCAGAAAACCAAACCAAATATTCGCAACAATATAAATTCCACCTGCATTTAAGACTGTCCAAAGTAAAGTTAAGATTAATAATCCTAATGATTGATAGATAGCAACATTCGCAAAATCAATGGTCTTATTGGTAACAGTAGGTGATAATGTGGTATAACTTTGAAAGATGAAAAATTCACCAGGAATAAAATACTGTGAATGTGTAAACCATGGGAAATTATCGTCATTACTGTTTACATGACGGTTGCATAAAAGTCCTGCACAGATTCCCATATTAAAGACAGGAAGACGTGAAATAGGCCATGCAGTTGAAAGCCAAAAGGGATCAACTGCACCGCTAAAGAATCCGACAAGAAAGAAAATAATACCTGTCCATATTTGCAACCAAAAGTTACGATAAATACAATTTAATAACTCTTCATCAGATTTCTTTTCATAATGTTGTAAAATCCATGGAAAGAACAACCAAAAGAAAATTAAAGTAGAAATTGTCCATTCTGGTCCGTCAAATGGTGCACCAATAGCAAATGCGGTCCAAGTTGTGGTTGGAAAGATATTTTGGATGTAAGAGCCGATGGTAAATCCGAGGTTCTCGCGAGCATCAAAAGTCCCATAACCATTATAAGTTAAAGGAACAGCAAAAACAAAACACAAATAATACACAGGAAGAATACGAAGGAATCGATTGTAATAGAACTTGTTTAAGGATACAGAGGATCCTTTAGACTGAGACGGATGAAAATCCTCCAAAAGCTTTTGGGTGTTTTCCTCTGAATCTTGGAGAAGTCTTCCACTATAACCAATCGTCAAGGTAAATCCTGACAAGAGGAAGAATAATGGCATTAATGTACTTCCCTGGAGATCAATCAATGGATTACTGTAAACAAGGATATGAAACATCATAATCCATACTGCAGCAATTCCACGGAGTCCATCTAAATCCGTACAATCGATTAAAGTTTTCGCTCTTCCCGTAGAGGTTGGCATTTTCTCCAAGCGCTGCTTCTCAGCTTCTCGTTGTGATCGTTATGCTTGTTATCTGGTATCTTTTCCAACTCCCAAGCATCCCTCCATCATCAGAAGAATCTTCCACACTTTCGTTACAGTGGAAATCCTCTCGATAGAGAAGTATTTCGTTTTATAATACGCTGTATAAGTCAATGGTGAATGAGTGAGATTTCTGACATTATTTTCACACAACGAATGATTCAAAGCCAGAATAGAGGTGAAAATGACCATTTGAATCAACAGTATGGAACATTTCCAACACTTCGTGAGACAACTCGTGGAATCAGGCAGGAAATTGAGAATCCTTGGGTACCTTATTGGCCGTATGATCTTTTGAATGATTTGATTCCTTCCTTTGACTCTTCAACAACATCCAGAGATGAAGAGATGGGACTTATTGGTATGAATGGTAATGACGATGATGAAGTCGTGCCAGCAGATGCGGTGGAAGCGATTAACTTTATTCTTGCTATGTTTCAATTATGATGTTTGCAACTCTTCTAATGTTTATAATTGTGGAAACAAAAATGTGAATATGACAGCTGCTGCTGGGTGCCAGTTGAAGAGTAGCTTTGAGCAGAGTTCCAAGGTTTCAAGTAATTTACTTTATGAGGTCTCCGTACGGATTTTATCTCGAAGAACAGGAACCCCAATCTGAACACTGTCGAAGGGAGCCGAATAAAAAAAGGCTGTTGCATTTTTATCCTCGACTTCAGATGATACAATCAATAGCCTTTTGGAAAATTGCTGAATTCACCTGATAGTATCAAGATCAAACTTCTTCGAATTCGAGATTCTTTCAACATTTGTAATTTCGAGGTAAATTATTTTCGATAGTTAAAATACAATTCATTATTACACTGAAGTTCTGCTGTTTTCTCTTTCAAACCCTCTACAATCAGAAAAGCAATTATTTTGAGGATACACTGTTGAGATCGTTGACTGATATCAAACTTGCGGAAACCGAGACCATACTTATCATTCTTATCCACCAAAGAATCTCTCGACAAATCAATCATAAAGATAGAAAGAAGTATGTCTAGAGAACAAATGATATTATTATGTTGAAGATCTTAATCATAAAGCCACTTTCGCTTCTTCGCGTGATACGCGAATTATTTTAGAAAATCCTAAAGTATCGACTCTCCTTTTATGGGCCCATTCGCAAGAAATTTAATTTTGAAGAGAAAATTTAAATTAAAAATTCGTTCCTTTTAAAAATAGAGGAAGAGAAAGAGAAAGGAAAAGAAAAAGAAAAAATCTCCCTTTTTAAATGAGGATGGATTTATTGATGATTAATACAGATAAAATTACAAAATATACAAAAAGAAAAAACATCAATCATCTTTTGTTGCTTATATCTTCAAATAATGCAAATAAATTGGTTAGCTGTGGTCTATAGACTGCAATATTTAAACCCTGGCTTATTTGGGTTGAGACTAAAGGTATTATTATCAAGCGTAATTCCGAAATCAACAATATTCCCAGAAAATAGATCAAGATGAACAAGAAACTCCCAGGTATCCATGAAACATGTTCCATTTGAGAATAAACGCAGATATACTATCTGTTTTTCTGGTGAATGTATCCCAATATTAGGAATGGGAATAGCGGATGGAATATCTTCAAAATCATGGAAACTAAATTTACCGTGACAACACATACTATGATGCATCATTTTAAGAGCATATCTATTATGTGGAGTTACGGAAACTGTAGGAGGATATACTGGCCCACCAAAGTAATCCCAGATTGTTCCAGTAACTTTAGTATCTCGCTCAACAGGTAGCCACAAGGGACAGAATGGATCGTTAAGTTGGTCTTCTTCTGTTCGTCGCACCCATTTTGAAAAGTCAATATCCTCCCAATCAGTTTCTTTAGGTTTTTGAAAATCTTCATTCATCATTTGAACAAAATTTGAAATCGCTTCCTTTAACTTATCTAAAATTTGACACCTGGTCAAGCAGTTTGGAAATCGAATATTTCCATCAAAAAATACTTTTTGAATAGTTTCCATTGGTAGGTTGATTGAATTCATCGAGCGAAGGATGTTCATTTTACGGGGAGGTAAAAAAGCTGGTAATAAATGGTTCTGAACAGTATTCACCACGGATGCTGGAAGTAAACCGTACACCATGTAAGGGGTTTGTAGGTACTTAGCATTTCCCAAATGAATCCCCAACAGTAAATAAGCAATAATGCTTTTAGCATCCATATGAACAACTCTCAACTGAACGTCAATCCCATCATGTCCAAAATAGTTATACAAGGAAAAGGCATCAGAATTATCTGGCACAGCAGGAGCAACATAGCAAGGGTTAAAATAATATCGTCGGTATATGCTTTGAGGTCGTTGTTCGAAGGATTTAATTGAATCTTTGCTTCGATTGGATGTTGGATAGAATGTCACCAGCTCTAAGTTACTCCTCTTTATAATCGAGGTGATAAGAATCGGATAAGTCGTACTTTCCCCCTTTATCAACCATTCCGAGCCCTTCTCTTCCACTGTTTCGATGTTCTGAAGTGCTTCCTGAAAGCATTGAATTGTTTCAGGGTCAGTTAATCCAAAGAAGAAGGTTTTATACACTGGTAAATGCTCTGTTGTATTCACAATAAAACCTTCGCATACATAAGGGGCAATGCTCTCCACACTAAATCGATAAACTTTGCTTCGATCTCGCAACTCATCGCTTAACAAATGATAGCCTCCAAGAGCTTTGTGCTTGATGGAATCGGTTTTTCTTTTTGTTTCTTCCATATGAAACACATGTTTTAAGGACTTCCTAGAAATGATGACGTGAGTCAAAGTCGTTGGAATAATAACATTCGAATTCGGAGAAGGAGAGACAGAGCAAGACTTTTGAGAAATTGAGTTGAAAAGAAGTTCAACATCAACTGAAGGAATTAGAAATCTATCATTCATTTTCGATAAATTAATGAAGAAAGCAAAAAATTCATTTTTGATTTCCTTCGCTCGTTGGGAGTTTTGGGAAATGAAGGCTCGTGCGATGTGAACTCCCGGAGAACGAACCTCGATGATGATGATGATGATGATGATAATTAGAGTCTTTGATTTATTGTTAAAATGTTAATATCAAACAATGATTTTAGAAAAAGAAAAAAATTCTATATATCAAGATACTATGAATCCCGACTAATTGATCTCTGACAAACAAAATCATATTGGCAACAAAAAATCATCCAATTATGAATAAATTTCAAATATTCTCTTCCCCACAATATCAAAGAGAGAGGATTAAGAGGAGAACAAAAAATAATCATAAAATGTTATAACATTGATTTAAATCCTATTAACAATTCAATAAGAAACATGAGAAAACAATGAATGAAGAGACGTCCATTAAATAGAAAATCATTATTTCTATTCATTGTAAAGGAAAGATTCCAAAATAAAATCTTTAATCTTATTCGATTCATGATGGTTCTCAATTAATAATGTTACTCTTCCAAAGGAATAAACTGATTCTTTTATTGGTAAACTTTTAATATTTTGATAAAATATTTTATAAAGAGAAAACTCATGATTCATATCACATTGCTCAATACTTCCTTCTTTTGAAATGCGCTCCAACTCTTCTCCTCCACTACTCGAATCGGATTGCGAATCTATCGAATCATCCATCGAGGATATTGGAAGAGATTTTACCATTGCTCCAGCTTGAATAGGAGTACATAAATAAAGCTTTGTCCCATCCATACGATAATAAATCTCAATTCTTGTCTCTAATGAATCAGAACGAGTAATCACATTCGAATGAATCATTTGAAAAACACGATCAGGTAGTATTAACCCAAGAAAGAATAAATAATCAATAATATTCGTTAAACTATCTAATTGTACACAAAACTTTGAATTCATTGTCGTGTGCTCTTTTGCCTCATCAAAGCTTTTTACTCTACGATTAGGGCATTTTGTTAAACTCCATGTTAATTGACAATCTCTGTCAATGAATTGATGACTAAAATCTGAAATATTATGATAATTACAACCATTCATAATATTTAATATCATAATAGGATATTTCTTTCGAATGTCTGTGCTTAATACCTTTGGTAAGCGAATATACTTTTTATTCTTACTAATATTATTCACATGTTTGAATTTACGCTTTCTCATTCTTGCCTGAATTGTTGTTCCGTCATCATTCAGTGAGTCATTGCGCAGAAATAAGGGATACACATAACGGGTTTGTTGATTCTCTAACATAGAATGTCGTGATAACATGACTTCTTGATCTGATTGTTTCATCTTTCTTAACATCCTTTCATTCAGTGAGAAAGTTTGATCAAAAGAATATAATATATCTCATTGAAATCATTCACTAAAACTGTGGAAAAAAAATGGCAAAAACTTGTTACTTCTTCACTACCGCACCACTACTGTAAAGGTAGTGTGGGTTCTTTAGCAACGGAACGAATTTTTCCCAGATCTATATTGGGGGTCTTTGTGTCTTAACTTTGACTTAAATAAAAGTCACTTTTTATGATTAAAAAATAACTTTTATTATTTACAAAAGTCGAAGAAATGAACGTTGGTAAAAGTCACAGGAACAAGCTTGGTGTAATTATGGAATTACTTAATTGAAGATGGATTATTATCCCTCATATTCTCACTTCTCATTTGAAATTCCCTTTATTCGATCTATTGGACAAACAACAAGACAAGAAAACCATTCTCACTCTGATGAGATTGATGAACTGATCATAAAATAATAGAGGAGCAGCAGCAACAAAAGCATCAATAATTTTTCAATGTTTTTTCTTCGACTGAACAAAATGAAGTTCATGGAATTATCTTTAGTGTTTTTATGGATTATTTCAACAATCTTAGCATGTAATGTGAAAGATACTGACATCAGTGTTTGCACAAAGGATGTTGAACAATTTTGTGACATTGATTTGTTTCCCTATACAGTTCAATCGGTCTATGAAAGTCGAGCTTGCTTAAGAAAGAATCGTGACAGGATAACGAATGAATGCTTGGATTATCTCGAGTTAGATAAACCTTCTATTATTGAATCTTGCTTCTCAGAGATGAAAACATCCTGCTCCAATGTTGTACCCGGTTGTTTTAACATTTATAGTTGTTTATCTGGGGTGTTATTAGCGGATCTCTCAGCTGATTGTCAAGAAGCGTTAGTGCATGATCAGGAATTTACTGGACCGAAGGAAGATCCCGTGACTCCTGCAAAAGGATATCGGTTAGCTTTGTGGAATAGCTGGACAAAATCTTTTACAGAGATTACAAAGAAGGTTTTAGCCACAATTAACAAGGCAGTGCCAGGGAATAACCTCCGAGGATCTGTATTCGTTGAAGTCATGGGAGATCGCGAATATGATGCAAACGATGAAGTGAAAATATCTCCATCGAAGAATATTATTCTTTTTGAAGATAATTATCCTCATCATCTTCGTCGTCAAGAGAGTGATGATGACTATGAAGGTGATGATGATGATAACTATTAATACAAGCTACATGATACTTTAAGGGTCCGTATATTTCGTTCTACAGTCCAGTCTTTCAGTTCTTTTGAAAGTTCTTAGTTGTGGTAAGAACTTTTCTTTGAGTGTGACCTCCCGATGTGTCTTGTGTTTCTCGTTTTCTCTTTGATTTGATTCACTCAATTTTGTACATCACCATTGTCAAACAGTATCATTGACTGTGTGTATGTATGTTATGTGTATTGTACTGTGTGTATATACGTGTTGTAACAAAATTGCATTCCACTGAAAAATAGTAAAAAATTTTATGATTTTTCTTTATAATTGGTCACATTAAAATTTTTCATATTACTAACTTTACTTTAAATCTCTCTCTCACCCTCTAAGCTTTTTATTTCCGAATATCTTTCTTCTTCTTCACCAAGCAGGTAGTAGACCCTTGATTGTACAGATATTACCGTAAATATCGGTTTTTCAAAAGTCACGTTCTTTCCTGCTCTAATGAGAGTACTGAAGAAACGTCACTACAACCTTCATAGCTTCTTTTTCATCAAATAGAAGAGAATAGAAGACTTTCCATAAAAACAACTCAAAACAATCACATTATCAGAGGACTTTGTGAGTCTATTGTATGCTCTTTGTGTTATTTGTCTTATTTGGTCTTGTTGTAGTAGGTTTGTTTAGTGGAATAATGTCTTCTTTTGTTAACAAACAAAGACTTGTTATCTGGTTTAAGAATGATTTGAGGATTCATGATCATCCGATATTAGCTGATATTGCTAAACGGTTTCATGCTGGAGGTGCTTCACTTCAACAGCAGCAAGAGTTGATTTGTATTTATTGTTTTGATCCAAGACATTATCAGAAGACCAAATACCAGTCCTATAAGACAAACTTGTTTCGCACTAATTTTCTAATAGAATCAGTTCAAAACCTTCGAAAAAACTTGAAAAGCATCGGAAGTGAGCTATTAGTGACCAGTCAGAGACCAGAAGACTTTATTCCGAAGTTATTCGCTTCTAGTACGGACCCTGCTAGTAACATCGCTAGACGATTAGGAGAGGGATCCGCAGTTTATGTCTCAACAGAAGTCACATATGAGGAAGAATGTATTGAACGTGAAGTTGAGAAGGAATTGCAAAAGCTTCAAGTTCCTTTGATTCGTTATGCTGGGGTAAATAGTCTTTATCATCCACAAGACCTACCCTACGCCAAGCCTTCACTCGGCGACATGCCAAATACATTCACCATTTTCAGGGAACGTGTTGAAAAGGACTGTAGAATTCGTTCTGCATTACCTCGTATTAGCTCATTGCCACCAGTTGTCTCAGAAAGCCAGCTTGCTTCAGAAGGTCATCACATTTTGACAGGATCCTCCTCTTATGCCTACATTCCTTCTTTTCAAGAGCTTGGATTTAGCGAAGAAGAGATTTCTGCTTTCTTTGATGAGAAACATCCAAAGTCCAAAGCCGTCATGCGATTCATCGGTGGTGAAGATGCTGCAATACAACGTATTGAAGAATGGATGTTTCGAGATAATCACTTAAGAGAATATTTTAATATTCGTAATGGTATGCTTGGTGAATCATATTCAAGTAAATTAAGTCCTTGGTTAGCTAATGGTTGTATTTCACCACGTTTTATTAATGCTCAAGTGAAACGATATGAAAGAGAGAAAGGTATTAGTAATAAATCAACGTATTGGTTAATCTTTGAATTAATCTGGAGAGATTTCTTTTATTATTTATGTCAAAAGTATAAAGAAAAGGTTTTTTATCCTGGTGGAATTATTGAAAAACATAATTTAAAATGGAATAATTCAAATGAGTTAATTGAAAGATGGAAGAATGGTATGACAGGTATGCCTTTAGTTGATGCGAATATGAGAGAATTGAAGGCGACTGGTTGGATGAGTAATCGTGGACGACAGAATGTTGCATCTTATCTTATTTATGATTTACATGTTGATTGGAGGATTGGTGCAGATCATTTTGAATCCTATCTCTTAGATTATGATGTTTGTTCGAATTATGGTAATTGGAATGCTGCGGCGGGATTGACAGGTGGAAGAGTGAATAAGTTTAATATTGTCAAACAATCAAACGATTATGATCCACAAGGAGAGTATATTCGTTACTGGTGTCCAGAATTAGCTAATGTACCTGCACCTCAGATCTTTGAACCATGGAAACTATCGAAGGAAGATCAAAGGAAGTACGGTGTGAAGATTGGAGAGGATTATCCTCATCCACCTGATACTCGCAGTTGGGATGGATATGTCTATGATCGAGAAGCTTCCCAATCCTATCGTAAGAATTGGGGAGCACACTATGAAAATCGAGGGGAAAGCACAGGAAAGGAAGGACAAAGAAGAGGCGGTGGAGGAAGAGGAGGGGATAGAGCTGGAGCCTCTCAGTCCATTTCTTTGGGAGATCTTCTACCCAGTTCAGAACGTAAGTCTCAAAGCAAGAAGGTTACAAAATAGAACCAATGTTGGATTATTTATTTCTAGAATAGAATCAGAAGAAGTTTGAAATTTAATACTAAGTAAATACCATAACCTAAAAAGCATAAAATGAAATTGTGTCTTGTTCGGCCGAGATTGTCGGTAGGCCGATAAATGACAAGAGGTGACAACGTCCTTCTCATTTTTATTGAAGTTTGTTACATTAATTTCAAAGTCCATTCCGAGATTCAAGGCATTTCAACCCTTTTTCTTATACACTCAAGTGACTGTCTGAGTGGGAGACCGAAAAAATTTTTCGTTCCGTGAGGATTGACAGTTTAACTTCCCTTTCATTAGTTCAGTCTCCTAACTGCTTTAATCCTCGCTAATGCCGCACCTTCGTTACTGTAATCGATATTGGTATATTGCTGGTGATGAATTATCAGTTCCAGCCCTTTGTTCTATTTCAGCTCGTACGGCTTGGACCGCACTCATCACTGTGGTGACTGCAATAGCCTTCGACAATCTCTCGGGCTGTTCGAACGGCTGGGTCCTCCAAAGCTACCTCATCGCCACAATTGGAATGTTTGTTTTATCAGTGATTTGTGACGGTTGTATTATTCATGCGTCACTCAAAGGCTCTATCATCGAGTCAGACAAGAGAGTGAAAGTCGGTGATTACCTCACGGTGAAGTTCATACTAAACATCATACAACTATGCTTTGCTGGCTTTGGAATTGCTGTTTTAGCCCTCGGTAGTAGCACAGAGTGTAATGAAAGTAATGTAAATTATCATTTATCACGAATCTTTGTCGGGATAGTCGCCGTGTCACAGATCATTGATTCGATTGTTTTATTCTGTTGTTGTTACTGTTTACAAGCAACATCAAGTAGTAAAAATGCTCATAACAAAGATAATGATGAAGATGATATACATTTACGTGATGAAGAAAGTGTTTTACAGTTATGGGAAAGTCGTTGTCAGTTATTTGTTCGTTATTTTCATTTATTATGTTGTAACTTATTTGGTGGTAATAATATTGAAGAAGGTTTTGATCAAGTAGCCAAAGTTTTAACAACATTTTTCCATCATGATGGTTTTTTAGATGTTGTTGCATCAGATGTTGTTGCTGGTTTTATATTAGTACGAGTTGAACAACGTGCACAATTTCGACAAATTCAAACAACTTTTCAAAAACAATCATTTCATCTTACCATTCCTTCACCAGCTATGGCGAGTTCACGTGCTTTTACTGGAATTAGTAAGATCCCGTCACAAGAGGAGATGCATGCGAAGAATCCTATCGCTGTTGATATTGAAGGGAATCATCAACCAGGACACTTCGCAACAATGGAAGATCCTGAGTACCATAATCACCATGTTGAAATTGAGTCCTTACACCAAGGTTATTCAATGATAGAGGTTGATAATTGGTATCGATGTGCCACTTATTCCTTAGCGATGTATACTCATTTACTCGCACTTTACATGCATCCTTTGACTGGGATCTGTCGTATAACTTGTTGTGAGTGTATGATAGCTCCTTGCATTGACGATTGTGTCCATACTTGTTCTCCTTCTTCTTCTACAATGCCCTCCACCTCTCATCGCAGTATTGAGGGAGATAACTGCTGTCGTTTGAACTATTATGGAATGAAAGTCTTGACAAAAGACATGCAGAAGAACTCAGAGTTGGTTCATGTATCTTATAAGAACGATACAAGAAATAAACCTTATGGTATCTTCTTAGACCATGAGAAGGAATGGGTGGTCATCGCTGTGAGAGGAACTCTTTCTTTGGAAGATTGTATCACAGACGCTATCTGTGAACCAGTGGAGGTGAGAGAGATTTTGATGATTTACTCAGATAATGATTGATTTTTCGTTGATAGTTGACAGAAGCAGGGAAGCAGTGGGGGTTTGATGGAAGTAATCGCTGGGCTCATGGAGGCTTTTTAAGAGCAGCCACACAGATTCGAACTGAAATAGAGAATGCGAAGTTATTGCATAAGATCTTCAGTGGTAATGGACTTTATATGAATGGTTCCGGTAAAGCATTGAATATGAGTACTCCGTTGACTGATGTAAGATCTTTGCACTTTTCTCATGCTTCATCTTATTGACCTTTCACTTTTTTTAGCGCACGGGAAACTTCTCGAATTATAAGTTGATCGTTACAGGACATTCCCTTGGTGCAGGTACGGCAGTGTTGCTTGCTTGGCTGCTCAGAGCACAATATCCTTCCCTTCATTGTTATTCTTATGGTACTCCTGGCTCAGTGATCGATGAGTCGAGCTGTCTTGGTAAGATTTATCTCACCTGTTTTCCTTGAAATTCAGTTTGATTCATGATCTATTGTAGAGGTGTCATCTTTCGTTACATCAGTGGTGTTGGGCAATGATTTAGTGTCTCGATTAAACTTCCCTGCACTTTGTCGCTTGAGAAATGATGTGTTAGATGCGATCTCTCGTGCTAGAGTGAATAAAATGTTTGTATTGAGAGCGATCTTTAAGGATCTGGAACCAAGTGATCTGATGTATGCTCGAGGAGAAGAGCCTGACTCAGAGTTCAAACAATCAGTGTCGAAGTTTAAAGAAACGATAAATCGGAAGTTGATGAAATCTCATCCAATACAGTTATCAATCCCTGGGAAGATTGTTCATTTTGTCAAAGTAAAAGCTGGTAAGTTTATTTCCATAAATTTCCTTTGTTTTAATCATTACCTTTTCTTTTTTCTTTCTTTTGTGGTTATTAGAGAAAGCATGGTGTTCCAATCATCCTCGATACTTCCCGATTAACAGTGATTTGAATCATTTCCGTGAAATTGTTGTTAGCTCATCAATGGGAGCAGATCATTTTCCTGATCAATATTATTATGAGACGAAGAAGATCAGAGATTATTTCATGCGTAGTGGGTATGAGGTTTAGGAGGAAAGTAGTGTGGTACAATTGTTAGGAAGGTTATTATGGCAGAAGTTAGGTTATTGATTTACCACTGAAAAGGTGATTACTGTTTATCTCTTCCATGTATATAGACTTTTAAGTACAATATGCAAATTCGCATATTTCTGGTTCGTCATACATTTTTCATAGCAAAATTCGTCGTCATCGTCGTAAATTAGTTATTGTGATATCATCCCTCTATCGAAAGTAGTAAAAATCTAAAATATAGAGAGTTAGCATTTTCTGAGAAATTTCCGGAAACCCGAAACTTCGATTTTCGTTTAATAATACAGTACAGTGACTATAGTACGTGAACATATCAACGACTCCATCAACATCATCATCATCTTAATTAATAAACAATAAACAATAGAATACCACATAAGATTGGGAGAAAATGCCACAAAAGATTGCTGATTTAGATAGTATTCTT
>VFQN01005787.1_pt1 | contig 14778 bp, 10 predicted proteins | sample 3512371 | NCBI WGS metagenome assembly VFQN01 (sample SAMN10412370, study PRJNA504923) | tailings metagenome | isolation source: Replicate 2 from Balatoc abandoned mine | place: Philippines: Itogon, Benguet | collected 2017-08-28
GCGGGTCCGGGGCGGCGGCCCCCAGGCGCGCAGCGGGGGGGGGGGGGGGGGGGGTGGGGGCGGGCGGTGGCGGCGGCGGTGGCGGAGCGGGGGCCGGGGGCGATGGCGGAGCTGGGGAGGGTCCGCGACGGGGGCGCATCGCATTTGGCACAGGTGAGGATGCTTCGCGACCATGGCGCGCCGGAAGCAGCACTGCATTCCTCCTCTGCTCATGTGCGTTTATACGGTGCCTGCTTCATGCCGGGCCATAATGCAGTCGGAGAACGAAGGATAGACACTGCTGCACACTGGTTTCAGCTTGCCGCGTACGCCATCCCCGCCTTTGGCCCCTCCAGGCGCCCTCGAGGACACCGACACGTTCGGCTACATGGAGGACTACGTGGACCACGACGAGGACCACATCCTGGGGCGCGCCACGCTGGGGGGCGCAAGGGCGGGGCAGCAGCAGCAGCAGCAGCGGCAGCAGCAGCGGGGCCGCGGTGGGGCGGGGGCGGGGAGCGAGGGCGCCGGCCTGGGCGCGCTGGCCGCGGGCGGGGGCAAGGGCGCGGCGGTGGCGCGCAACTGGGAGCGGCTGGCGCTGTCGTACGAGGTGGTGTCGGACGAGAGCGACGAGGAGCGGGGCGGGAGGGGCAGGTAGGGACAAGGGGGATGGGTGGGCGGCGCGGCGACGGGGTGGCGTTGTGGGGCCATCAGCAGGCACAGCAATTGTATGTATGCACCCATGCGCGCGCGGGGTGTAGCTTGCGGGCAACGGCACGCTGTATTGCCGTACAGCTCCTTCCGGGTATCAGCAGCAGATACTGGAGCATTCAGGCAGCGCAAACTAGAAGATTGAACCAATATGACAATCTACACCCTGCCCGCCTTTCTCCTCAGGCCCGGCGGCCGGCCGCAGCAGCCTCTGCGCCTGGAGGCGGGCGGCCCCGCCCCCCTGGCGCTGCAGGCCAGGGGCCACGGGCGGCACCCCAACGCGCTTATCCCCGGCTTCGTGCCCAGCGCCAGCAGCGGCGCCAGCGGCGTGGTGGTCACCGCCTTCTACCCCCCGCCAGAGGTGCCGCCCACCTTCACAGGCCGCCACGTGTTCGCGCTCACGCGGGAGCAGCTGCTGCAGCAGTCGCGAGCGGGGCTGGCCGGTAAGCGCTTAGGTCCGGTACCCCACATTCATGCTGTGGCGCGATCACCAACACACATCCGCCTCCGTTAAGCGGGTTATGCGTCTGACCTGCTGTATGCAATGGGCTTTGATGCAGGTGCTACGGGGAACACCGCCGCCGCCGGTGCGTCGGCCTCCGGCGCTTCAGCTGCGGCGGCGGCCGCCGCTCCGCCCCCGCCGCCCCCCGAAGCCCCGCCTCCGGCCGACCCCGACCTACGCCGTGAGATGGAGTCTCTGGCGGCGCTGGTGGCGCGCAGCGGACCCGCGGTGGAGCAGGTGGCCAGGAAGCAGGCGGCAGCGGCGGCGGCGGCGGCGGCAGGAGCAGGCGAAGGGGCTGGCGGGACGGCGGGGCTCCCAGCCCGCGTCAAGTACGAGTTCCTGGTGACGGGGGAGGGCATGGCGTACTACCTGTGGCGGCTGCACAAGATCCGGGTGGGTAGCGCTCTGCAGGGCGGGACATGACACAAACGGCACATGTTGGCATGGTGAACTGGGTCATGTCGGGATGGCTGGGCAGAACCACGGGACAATGGGCACGTCGCATTGTAGAGGAGTGCGTTCTGGCTTGCACGCTATACACGCATAACTCCGGCCCTCTTTTTTCGTCCCTCCCACAGAGTGCCCTTGCAGCCGTGAACGCCGGTGGAGCACCACAGCCCCCTGCGACTGCTCCGCCGCAGCCCCAGCCTGGGGAGCTCCCCCAGGGCCCAGGCGCCCCCGGGGCTGAGGCCGCAACCGTACAGGGCCGGGGCGGCCGCGCTCCGGGCCCCGGCGGCGCCAGCGGCGGGCTAAGCGTGGAGCAGCGCATGGCGCTACTGGGGGAGCAGCCGCTGCCAGCCACGGCGGCGGGGGCAGCGACGAGGGCGCCGGGGCCGGGGGCCGGCGGGGACATGGCGGCGGCCGGCGGCTCGGCGCCGCGCGTTGCGGAGGCCGACCGGCAGGCGCTGCAGGCCATGTTGCAGAGCAGCTTCGTGCGCGGGGAGACGCAGGTGGGGCGAGGGTGGCGGCGCAGGGTGGGGGTGTGTGCCTGTCGCGTGCACAGATCTATGCGGGTTACTAAGCCCCATGTGCGTGGGTTTGCTTTGGGCGGGTCCCTGAAAACTGCAATACTGTACAACATGCCCTGCCTTCCAAAGTCATTTTGTGCATGTTTGCCATTCCCGACCTGCAAACCGCCATGCGCGGTCGTGTATCTGTACATGTGCGAAGTATTTGGGCGTGTGCCTTTGCCGCACAGGACCTGCAAACGGACAGTACATCTGCGGCGCAGCAGCAGCAGGAGCAGCAGTTCGGCCTGCGCCCCGGCGGCAAGCAGGCCTCCGCCGCCGCCGCTGCCGCCGCCGCCTTCCTGTCGCGCTTCACGGGCGGCAGCAGCACCGAGACAGCGGTGCTGCAGCCGGACGGCGCGGGCGGGCTGCAGCAGCCGCAGGGGCCCGGGGGCAGCGGCGCTGCAGGTGGTGTGCAGGAGCAGCGGCGAGAGCAGCTGCCGGTGCGGACGTTTGAGGACTGGCGGCCGGAGCCGCTGCTGTGCAAGCGGTTCAACGTGCCAGACCCGTACAAGGGCAAGCCCAAGGAGGAGCAGGTGGGGGGCACGGGCTGCGCAGCATACCTATGTGACTTGACCAGGGCACACAGCAGCGTGCAAACGACTTTCCTATCCTCCAGCCACTGCAAGCCACTGTTTGCCCCTACAGTGTGCCTTGGCGCGTGCATTGCCTCGGCGCACGGTATTGATGACAGATTGTGCCCTGCTTCCCCTCCAACATCAGGGCTCCAAATTCAAGACGGACAGCTTCACGCTGCTCGAAACAGCTGCCCTCACAGCAAACCCCACCGCGGCAGCGCTGGGTGCCGCCCCCGCCCCTGCCGCGCTACCCCTCCCGCCACCGCCTCCCCTCCCTGGCGGCGCGCCCCAGCCCGGCCAGCTGCCCCCTCCCCCGCCTGTCCAGCCTACACCACCCCCATCCGAGGTGCCGCCCGCATCCCGCAGCCGCTGGGGCGCAGCCCCCGATGCCCAGGCCCCCGGCCCCGCGCTGGCACAGTTTCCGCCCACCCGTGCACCCCTCCCGCCACCTCCACCGCTGGCCCCTCCAGCTCCTGCAGCCGACGCAACAGACGCAGCGGCCGCATTTCTTTCCTCCCTGGGGCACAGCCTCTTCTCCGGCGCTGAGCCCCCATCCGCTCTTTCAGCACCAGCGCCACCGCCGCCTCCGCAACAGCAAGCGCCCCAAGGTGCGCTGCCCCCGCCCCCAGCCCCTCCCGTTCATGCCAGCGTCCAGGAGCCCCAACCCAACGGCCCGGAGGCCAATGGCGCTGCGGTTGCCGCAGCTGCCGGCGGCGGTGACGGCGGCGAGCCGTCAGCCGCTGGCCTTGGCGGAGCCGCTGCCGCCGCTGCTGCCGGCGACCAGGTGGGCGGCGGTGAGGGCGAGGAGGGCGTCATCCCGCTGGAGCTGCGGCCGCTGGACCTGTTCGCCGCCATCTTCGAGGCCTCGGACTCGGAAGAGGAGGAAGAAGGGGCGGACAAGCAGCAGGAGCCGCAGCATCAGGAGCAGCGGGAGGGCAGTGCCCTGCCCGAGGGAGCGCAGCAGCAACAGGGGCAGCAGCAGCAGCCTGGTGCCGCCGCGGGCCCTGCCAACTCGCTGGCGGACGCGCTGCTGCGGGCACAGCAGCTGTCTGCGCAGCGTGCGGCCGAGGCGCGGGAGGGGCGGCAGGCGGCGGCGCTGGAGCAGCAGCTGCTGGCGGGGGCCGGGGGCCCGGGCGGCGGGGGCAGCGCGGGTAGCGCGGGTGGCGGCATCATGGGCAGCGTGGACCCGGAGGTGCAGCAGCGCATCCGCGCCGCGCTCAGCCTGTTCACCAAGCACCACGGCAAGGACAAGAAGGATAAGGACCGGGACAGGGACAGGGAGCGGAGAAAGGACAAGAAGGGCAGGAAGGACAAAAAGGGCAAGAAGGAGCGGGACAAGGACCGGAAGGGGAAGCGCGAGCGGAAGGATTCCAAGCTCAAAAGGAAGCGGAGTAGCAGGGACCGCGAGCGGGACAGGGACCAGGAGGGGGACGAGGAGGAGCGCGAACGGGATCGGAGGAGGAAGCGCTCGCGCAGCAAGGACGAGGGGAAGGACAGGGCTCGGGAGAAGGACAGGAAGGGCAGGGGCAAGGAGAAAGGCAAGGGCAGGGATGCAGGGGGCAGGCGGCGGCGGGACAGCGATAGCGAGTCGGGCAGCAGCGATGACGGCACCGGTGGCAAGCAGCGGCGGCGGCGCGAACGGCTAGATGGGGCGGGGGACGAGGGCCGGCGGTCACAGAAGCGGCGGCGGCGAGAGGGTGGGGCGCTGTCAGGGTCTGAGGAGGAGGGGCAGGTGGGGCCTGGCATGGGGGCGGCGGGCGAGGGAGGCGGAGTCGTGCCGGGGCAGCAGGGCGCTGCGGGCGCTGGACTGGCGCAGGGCATGCAGGGGCTGCAGGGTGAGGCACCGAGGGCATCCGGTGGCGGGGAAAGCAGCGACAGCGGGAGCAGCAGTAGTGGAAGCGGAAGTGATGACGGCAGCGCGAGTGCGGACAGCAGGGCCAGCGGCAGCGAGTAGTAGCGGGGGCAAGCGTGGAGAAAGTGCAGCAACAAGTGGCCCTGCTTTGTGCTCTATGCTGCTGCATACCGTATGCGGAACCGTGTGTGGCGTGAAGGCCTCTTGCTGCGCGTGTCAAGGATCGTTCACGAGTCAGCACTGCAATCCTGCATGACCTGCTCAGCAAACTACCGTTCAGTGTGGTACGGCTGTGAACGTGTCACCTGGCCCATCGGCGTCGCTCCGGGCACCGGTAGTTGCACATCCACACCAGGAATGTGACGCAGGGCACATGCTGGGCTGCTGGCGCCATGTTGTGCGTCGCTGTCGTTGTTGTGTTGATGTGCCGCCAATCGTATTGGCATGGCGACAACAGGTACGCCTGTGGGCTCCGCTCTGCCAACGACATGGGCCGTTCGCCTGGTGCGCCCTGGGTGCACCGACGCCGTTACTACGTTATGCTGTCAACCCTGATGTCAAGCACACGCCGTCTACGTCGGTACCGTGTGCTGTGCGCCATATGCCGTATACCCATCCAGACGGACACGAATCCCCTCAAGGTGTCTGCGTTCATTCAACGAGAGGTCGAGAGCTGGATAAGTACTTGGTGGCGTTGAGACCCCTGAGACTAAGGCCCTGAGACTTCAGCCGTACCGGTAGTTCTGACACCTGAAGGTGCTGGACCAGTACTGTCATTCGCATGCAATTCAAGTCTCATCGGTAAGCGGCAAAGCGCATCGGGGGCTGTGCGCAGGCGTACCGGTAACGCCTTGCAGAAGCTGCACCAGCTGTACTCATCCGTCATCCCTCGTGCTGTACGCGGCAGAAGCTGTACCAGGGCTCCAGGGGTCTCCCCTGCGCTGCACCACGTGGGTGGACGTGGGTGTGCCCATAGCTGGCAACCATGGCGTGTTGGGCGTCTTGAAACCATAAACGTTATAATGAAGGCTGCGTACCGCATGTGCACAATCATGGAGGGTTGTCGAAGTTGGCCAGTCTCGAGATGCCCGCTTCCCATAGCAACCTCACCAAGCTTATTGATTTGGGTATATTGCAGTAGTGTACCATCGACGATCAATGTTTGGGTGTAGGATTGTCCATGGGTATGAGGGGGCTTGTCTGGGGTAGGGCGAAGTGATGGACCCCAACGCCTTTGCCAGCACGGTAATCTGCGCCGCTATTTGGGTACACATGAAAGGAAACAAAACCTGCAGTATTCTATCGATGCATACAACATACGTGCAGCAGAGCCCTGCAGGTGGGCGGCAATGGTGAAGTACCGTTTGATGCGGCTTCCTTGAAAAGCCGAGCCAAGCCGCACAAGCAAGCCATCAAGTGGAGTTGGGTGAAAGTTTGTTTGCCAATAAGTTGTTATAGAGTTCGGAAAGTCTTGGACCCTGTGCGTCTACCACCCCCCGAGACACTGCAGGGGCACAGGCCGCAGCGAGGCCCTATTAACTGGCAACCCAATCTCTTGGATATGCGGCTGGTAAATTGCTTGAGACCCTGATCGTTGAGGAGACAGCAGAACAACGCCAACCCAAAAGGGCGCCAAAACGGGCAAAGCCCTCCGTTGCTTGTGCTGCCGCGAATGTCGGACGAGGCCCAGGTATGCTGCAGTTATTTGCTTGGCATGCGTAGCTTGCAGGTACTGCCATCTGGGCCTGCAGTCCCGGTAACACGTCAACCCATTTTCCCCTTCGCAGGCCTCACCAGCTGCACACCCTGGGATCGGCAGCTCCCAAAGCATGTCTCGAACGACATCTCCACTTGTGGTGCCACGAGAGTGGTATGTTCGTGAGCAGTTCATGTGGCGAGGCGATTCTACGCCGGTATGCTTGAGCATCGACATCAACGGAAAGCGGGAGCTGGCCAAGTATGCGGCAGTAATGCAGCTCCATCCAAAGGTATTTGACTAATGCAGAGAAAGTGCGCTGTCGCGTGCTTCGGGGGAGGGCCTCGGAGGGTGAGCCCAAATGGCGCCATCCAGGTTGCCTTTTGTGCTCCTCCAACTGAGCCAGATCATATTGGGTCGCCCGTTTAGCTCGCTTGCATCACAGACATTGGGGACCAAGTTCGTGGCGCTTACCTGGAGGCGCGGTTAGGCTCAGAACGAGACATTTGTCCAAGTGGCGTAAAACCGAAACACCGCTTGCACCTTGCTTAGATAATAGCATTCGTTTGGGGTTTACCCAAATGCCTCGGTCCGCTACCAGCAACGGAACCGCAACCTTTGGCCCCTGCAACCCTTTCCGCAGCTTGGCTTCATCGCTCGTCTTGGCCACCCAACGGCTGCAGCCAAGTTCCAGCACCTGCATCTCGTCGACGTGAAACGCCGCGGAGCGACCGACATCCACATCTCGTTGGGCGACCTCGCCTGGGCGCTGGAGCACGGTCAGGGCCCCGCCCCCTCAGAGCAGCCTGCTGCTGCAACTGCGCCTGCTGCTGCTGCCGGCTCCGCCACCAACCTCCCAATCGCGCTCAGCAACGCCAGCAGCGTTATCCCCGAGGTGCACGTGGAAACCAGCGGCCTGGTGCCTGCGCTGCCAGCCTCAGGCGCTGCTCCTGGCGCTGCTTCCGCAGCCCCTGACTCCTCCTTGTCGCACGAGCACCCCAGCCCTGATGCCCAGGCCACCGCCAGCAACGGCTCGTGCGGCGACGCATTGGACACTGCGGCAGCACACGCCGTTCCATGCGACGTTATAAGCAACGCGTCCGTGATGGCCATGCCCGAGCATATGAAACCATGCGACGCCGCTGCCCACCAGCAGCAGCACCTGCAGCAGGGGCCCGGCGAGTCCACCGGCCAGTCGCTATGCGCCGGTGTCATCAGCCCCGTGGTGGCACTCAAGACGGCGGCATCCGGGTCTCCGCCCTCCGGACAGGCCGGCGGCGGCGGCGGCCGTGTGGAGACGTGCCGCTGCGCGCACTGCCCCTGCCACTACGACGCCGACCCCACCAACGCCGCCGTCGAGGAGCGCAAGGCCGCCACCACGCCGCACACCTCGGCCGTGTGGGAGCACCAGGTGGGCGGGGAAGGGGGCGGGGAAGGGGTTGAGGAAGGGAAAAGGCCAGCCTGCTGCGAGGGAGCAGCGCCAACACGGAACGCAGTCACAGGTTCCTAAGCGACAGGCCATGCCAATTTCCTAGCCATGCTCTTGGGTAGATGTAGTTCCGGCTGATCATGCCAGCACAGCAGTCTGTTACGGTGCAAGTGCTTTGCGTACGGTAAACCTTAACCAACATCCGTCATGTCACCTCCCCTTGCCCTCCTACATGAAACCGTGTGCTCAACCAACGCCGTACCCACCACCTCACACGTTTTGAATGCTCTGATGCAAACTTGCTACCGGTATATCGCGTGCGGCGCCTCGGCTATGCTGGATACCCACCACCTCTGTGAACAACTGTTCCGCGACCGCGACCCAAAAGCGCACCAGCTCGGAAGCGGACCTTCCGGTGCTGCCCTCACGCCGATTGGCCGCACGACACTCATGGAAGCCGCCTGAGCCGCACGGGTTGTGCAAGTCCCGATGTCCGAAGGTGGACCGTCTCTCGGGACCCATTCCAAATGCACGGCATACCGCACATGCGCACGGGGAAGGGGCTAGTGCTGGTGGGAGTGGCGGCGACAAGTTCCAACAAGCGGCGGTTCCACGACGTACAGACCTCGGTAGAGCGCATAAACAACACGTCTTGAGATCGTGACAGGTCATCATGTCTGATCACTGTTGAGCATAAGCTTTCTTTGGTGGATACAGATGACTGGCGTTCACTCACGGTTCCACCACTGGTCCCTCCCCATGCGCAGGTGGCACTCGGCAACCGCAGCCCCGGCAGCCAGGGCCCCGGCAGCGGCGGCCGCCCCTCGGGCCTGCCGCCGCGCTACACGCCCCCCAGCGTCGCCCCCACCGCCCCTCCCACCGCCCCTCCCACTACCACCCTTGCCGCCGCCACCAACAGCTCGGCTGCCGCCGCCACCGGTATCAGCTCCCACATGAGCCGCGACCGCCTGCGCAACCTGGCCATCCCTGGACACAGCGGCCGCGCCGGCGCCTGCCTGGACCCCGCCCCCGTCAGCGCGCGCGGCAAGGGCCCCGGCTCGCGCACCAACTCGGCCTCAGGCACCCACAACCACCACCACGACCCCTCCGCCGCCGCCGCCGCCATTCTGGTAGAGGCCACGTCTGCGGCGGCGCCCGCCGTTGACATCATCGGCACGGAGCTGCTCCTGCCTCCGGAGCTGACCGCTAACCGCCGCAACGACCAGCACGTGCTAGTACAGTACGAGATCGACGGCGAGCTGGAGGACTGCCAGATGCGCTACCGCCTGCAGCACCGCCCGGACGGCACCGCCGTCGTCCTGGGCGTTTCGCGGCCCCTGCGCGGCCTGCAGCTGCTGGAGCTGTCCGAGAGGGACGGAGACGTCTTCGTGCGCGCCGCCACGCCCGTGCTGCAGCCCCCCACGCCAATAGATGGAGCAGTGGCGCCGATGGCGGTGGCGGCGGCGCCCGGCGGCGGCCCCCCGCAGGCCCTTCACCGCTCCAGCAGCGGCCGCCAGCGCAAGCCATCCCTCAAGGCCCGCGAGGGCGGCTCGGACGAGCTGCCCACAGGCAGGGCCGCAGGGGGCCTGCCGCCGCTGCCGCCGTCGACGGGCGTCGGCGGCATGCCCCCGGCGGCGCCAGCGAGCCAGCGGAGGCGCAGCAAGCCCGGCAGCAAGCAGAGCAGCGACGTGGACGAGGACCCCTACCACTTGCAGCACCACCAGCAGCAGCACAACGGCGGTGGGCCGGCCTTTGGCGCGGGGCCCATCGCGGTGCCGCTGGGCGCCAAGCGCCCCCGCGGCTCCATCGGCCGCGTACCGTCGGCGTCCGCCCACTCCGGCAGCGGCGTGGGGGCCATGGGCTCTGTGACCGCCGCCGGCGCCCTCGGGGCCCGGCACAGTGTGGAGGACGAGCAGGACTCCCCTGGCTTCACCCTGCAGCGCCCCGCGGCGGCTGCGGGCGTCGACACGTCCGCCGGCCCCAGCCGCATGCGGGCCGCGCTGGCGCTGTCTGGGCTGGGCAGCGAGGCTGGCAGCGGGTCCATGGAGGAGGGCGACGAGGGGGACACCATGGAGGACGCGGCCACCGGCCGGCGGCTGTCGCTAGGCGGCCAGCTGCCCACCCCCGCGTCGGATGGGCTGACGGGGGCCGGCAGCCTGCGTCGCCGCGCTCGCAAGCGGACCACCAGCGAGATGTCTGGCGGTGGCGGGGGTGCCGTAGCTGCGGGCGCGGCTGGGGAGGAGGACGCGGCGGCGGCCAAGCGTGCACGCGGCCCTGATAGCCCCAACGCGGTGCAGCAACAACAGAACCAGCAGAACCACCAGCAGCAGCCACCGCCGCCGCCGCCGCCGCAGCAGCAGCAGCAGCTGAACGATGCCAGCAGGCGGGCGCGTGCGGCGGGGTTGCCGCCACTCCACCCTGACCCCGTCAGCTCTGGCGGCAAGCGGCGCCTCAGCGGCGGGCGTGTGGGCGGGTCGGAGGCGGACCCCTCGTCCACCTCCTCGCACTCGAGCCAGGGCGAGGAGTCCTGCTCGGAGGGCGAGGCGCCCTCGGCCACACGCAGCGCGTTGGCGTCGGAGGGCCGCGGTAACTCTGCCGTAGCCGCGCGGGGCGGCAGCAGCCCAGCGGGCGGGGTGCCCAAGGGCAAGGGCAAGGCCTCCAAGAGCAAGGGCTCCAAGGGCAAGGGCAAGCCCATCCGCCACCCCAGCAGGGTAGGTCGCTCTGAGTGGCCATGGAGGGTACCACAGCAATGGCCTGTGCGGCGTCATAGATACCCTGTATGTCGGTTTGGGACACATGCGACAGGCCGCAAGAAGGCATGTACTATACGTAGCATAGCGTTTCATGTTCCATCGCTGCGCGCGAGGTGTCCTTTGTCCCGTCACACATGTATCCTTTGCTTACTGACACGCTGCCCCTCTCGCTCCTGCCCTGTGCCGCAGATCACCAACGTGGTCCGCAACGCCGGTGCCATCCTGCTCATGATCGGGCACAGCACCATGTACGAGAAGCAGCTGCGCGCCACCTTCGGCAACAACCCCGACACCAGCAAGGCGCTGCGGCTGTGAGTAGGGAGCACAGTGTGGGGGGAAAGACGATCTGGGTCGGGCTCAGGGGCAAGGAAGTGATGTGGGCCATGCTGATAGGCGATAAAGGTTGCGTTACAGCGCTTCCTTACAGCGCTTGACCCAACTGGTGTAGCCTGTGCGGAGGTTATGGCACTGCACTAGAAAGCGGTGGGCTCAGGGCCACAAATAGGGATGTGGGTCAGGCTGAGCGGCGGTAAAGCCTGCGCTCAGGTCCTTGAGGCTTGACCCACATCGTAAAACCTGTGCGGGGAGCGTTGCACCACATTGAAAGCTTGCATACGTAGCCACCGCCCCGTTTCCGCCGTAAAGTTCGCGAAGCGATAAGGTTTTCTTCCTGTCCTCCCGCGCAGTCTGGAGGAGCAGGGCAAGGTGATTCGCGGCGGCCTGGGCTACCGCATGCACCCCTACCACTACAACCTCACGCCGGTGGGCCTGGAGGCGTACGAGCGGGAGCTGCGCAACCCCGGGCCCTCGCACGCCTTCGCCATCCTCATGGGCGCCAACATCCCCGCCGTGCCGGGGGCTGAGGGGGCAGCAGCCGGCGGCGAGGCGCCTGCGCCGGTCGCCGCACCTGCCGCCGCAGGCCAGGCTGGTGACTCCGCTGCTGCCGCGGCCGGTAGCTCCGGCGTTGCTGCTGGCCCTGCTGCTGCCGGCGACTCGGCTGCGGCTGGACCAGCGGCTCGCGCCTCCCCGCCCGCAGCGGCGGCAGGGGCGGCTGGCGCGCCCGTGGTGTCGCCCGCCGCTGCGGCGACGCTGGCGATGTGGCCGCAGCCCACGCCGGCTGCGGCTGCGGCAGCGGCGATTATGCAGCAGGTGCCCATAGCGGTGGACGGCCCGGCCGCCGGCGTCGGACCCGGCCTGCTGCTGACGCCCGACCTGCAGGCCGCCATCCTGGCCTCCATCACCGGCTACCCCATGGCCGCCCCGGAGCAGCTGCAGCAGCAGCTCCTCCTGCTGCAGCACCAGCACCAGCAGCTGCTCGCCATGCAGCAGCAGCAGGCGCCAGCTTCTGGGGCGGTGGCTCCTCCGAGCGCGGCGCCGACGGCTGAGCCGGCAGCCCAGCAGCTGCAGCAGCCCGTGGCGGCCCATGAGGGTGCTGTTGAGCACCTGCAGCAGGCCCCCGCCGCCATGCAGCCTGCTGCTGCGCCTGCACCCGCCGTCGTCGAGGTTGCTGCACCGGCCGTCGCCGCCGAGCCACAGGCGTGGGGTCAGGCCTCCCCCGAGCTGCAGCAGCCGCAGCAGCAGCAGCAGGTGCTGCAGGCCGCGCCCGTCGCCCCGCAGGCCGACATGGCCTCCACATCGTCGGAGCAGCTGCAGATGATGATCCTCGCGCAGCACATGGCGATGGCTCAGCAACAGCCGCAGCAGCCCCAGCAGCAGGAGCCCCAAGTGCTGGCGCCCGCCATTGCTGCTGATGCCGCGCCTCAGCAGCAGCAGCAGTCTGCGGAAGTCAGCCTAGAGGCGAACACACAGGAGCCGTCGCAACCGGAGCGGTTGCAACAGCAGCAGCAGGTTGATGCTGCGGCCGCCGCGGGGTGCCCTATGCCGTACGATGCGTACGGAGCCATGTACTCGGCCTACCCCCAGCCCGCCTGGGCCGCGGCACCTGTGCCTGCCGTCGCGACCTCGGTTGGCCACACCGCCCCCGCTGCGCCTGCTGCTGCCTTCGGAACCGCGCCTGCCGCGCAGCCTGCCGCCGACCCATTGCTGGTCCTACAGCAGCAGCAACAACAGCAGCAACAGCACCTCCTGCAACAGCAGCAACAGCAGCAACAAGAGGCCCAGGCAACCCTTGCTGCGCCTCCACAGCAGCAGCAGGCTGAGGCCGTGCCCGTCGCGGCGGCGCAGACGCAGCAGGTGCCTGCAGTTCACCCCGTGGCGCAGCCCCAGCCCCAGCCCCAGCCCCAGCCCCAGCCCCAGGCGGTGCAGCCCCAGGCGGTGCAGCCCCAGGCGGTGCAGCCCCAGGCGGTGCAGGCGCAGCCCCAGGTGCGCTACGTGGCGCTGTCGCCGTGCGGCGGCGGCTGGCGCGCCGAGGTGCCCTCCCTGGACGGCCGCGTGTACGTGTCGCCGCCGTACGGCACGGTGCAGGAGGCCATGGCCAGCGCCGACCTGCTCATCTCCAAGCTGCGGCCGGGGGAGCCCCTCAACGTGGGGGTCAGCGCGCAGGACGCCCTCTCGCTGGGCTCGCTGTCGGCGGAGCAGGTGATGCAGGTGCTGTGGGCGCACGCGGCGCAGCAGCAGGCGCTGGCCATGGCCACGGCGGTCGCGGCGGCAGCGGCGGCGGCGGGCGCGGGGTACCCCGGGGCCGCGGGTGGCGGCGGCATGGCGTCCTTGTGAGCACCACAGTGTTCCTGGGGCAACGGGGCCGTGTTCGCAAGTGTGCGCGCTTGTGGAGGCGAGGATTGAGGGAGCTGAGGGACAGAGGGTGCACCGGATGTCGGCTGGGATAGAGGTGCAGGGACCGATGGGAGCGTAGGGCAGGATGCAGGAAGTCGGCGGTGCACTGTGGACTGGAGGCTTGGAGCGCGAGCGGTATGGAGCTTATGTATGTTGTGGAAGGGCCTTATCTGGACTTGGGAGCAGGTGTACGAACAGCGTGATACTTCCCGTAGCTGTAGTTATGTTCCCTTGTGCGGCGCACATCGCGTGATGCTGTTGTTAAGCGCCAGGAGTACGTGGCCAGTTTTGTCGGGCTGTACGGGTATAAGTGGTTTTGTAGTGCATGTACGGGAACGTTACATTGACGGCGCACCCACGCGTGCAGTGTTGCCACCCTGCTGCTGCCTTTGCAGCACTGTGCTTGAGAAGACAAACGTACCTTCGACAGGTCCTGCTCAGCATAATAACCGCCTGTTTGACGCTATGCGCCTTCAGGCAGAGACACAACTGTTTGGGGAATGCTCGCTGACGCATTTCGTCTGTGTCCTCGACCACACGCAATGATAGTTGAACACCTGAAGCACAAGCGTGCTCATGCGCGACCCGGATGACTCTGGAACAACAGTGGCAGTAGATTGGTATGTGTGCAAGGATATGGTTTCATGTTGTCTGTATGTCGGTAGGGTCACCAGTCGGATGCACGGTGACAACGGTCGGTCTGGAGTTGCAGACCGGCACCTGTGGTGGTGTCGATTGGAGTAGCTGGACATCCAGGGAGGCTGCGCAAGCGCTGACAGCACGTACTTGTACGCATCGATGTTTCTGTGACCGGGACACGCATCGCGTGCCTCGCCTGTCGGGACGGACCTTGTGCATAGCGTAGGACTGTGGTGATGGAGCCGGAACTGATGCATGCGGGCGTGGGGTGAACGTGGGCAGGCAGGCAGCTGCCGCGTTTCATGTGATCACTGGTGTTGCTATGGGCGCTGACTTTCGTCCCGTTACTGGACGACAGCGCTGAGGTGCTTATAATATTGTCGTCCATGGCGTGACGGCTACCCTTTGTAACGTCAAGGCCCAGATGGTAGCCAGCAGGTGGTCCTCCACCCGTAACGACCGTCCACCACTCCACGTCCTTACCCGCACAAACTGCAGTTACCGTAACTACTGGTGCAGACACATTGCTAAGACGCCGGCCCAGGTCGGCCCTGCTCGGGTGCTTTACTAGTATGAGGACACGCACCTAACAAACACCAACACGTACACCTAACAAACACCAACACCAAACACCAACACGTACACCCAAACACTGACTAATGCAAGGGCGGACACTGCCCAGGAACTAGTACACGTACTGTGCCTACCCTGCCTTGTTTGCCTGCCTGGTTTGGAGGGATGCTTTTGTGTCGGGGGGCGGCTATGGGACAAGTGGGGCCTGTGTTCGTGGGAGGCCCTTGGGTTTTCGATGGAGGAGGTGCGAAGGCAGCATCCGGGGGGCCGCTATTGGCTAACTCCCCCGTACAACTGCCTCGTATCCGGTTCCTCCTGGGCATGAG
>VFQN01005789.1_pt1 | contig 14776 bp, 8 predicted proteins | sample 3512371 | NCBI WGS metagenome assembly VFQN01 (sample SAMN10412370, study PRJNA504923) | tailings metagenome | isolation source: Replicate 2 from Balatoc abandoned mine | place: Philippines: Itogon, Benguet | collected 2017-08-28
ACGTCAAATTGCCTTTTCCCCTCGTCAAATGACACAGTGAAGGAAGAGTGATTTATCGGATTTATGAGAGATATAAAGGAAAGAGAGGATGGAGAAGACTCTTGTCGAGATCGCCCTAGACACGACAAGTATCAAAACTCTGTCGAACTGTTTCCACTACTTGCAAAAGATTGGCCGGGAAGTAATCATTGGTGAGTCTTTTGTGCTCAACTCAGCACTTACACTGAATTTGAACAGAGTTCGGCCGAAGCTCCTTGATTCTGAGAGCCGTCAACGATTATAAGAGTGCCTTCTCTGTTATGTCTTTGAGTTCGAGCTTTTTTGATTCCGTCCACCTTTGTCCTTCTTTGGAGGAGAATGACTGTGTAATCTGCAAAATCTCTTTAAAGGTAGGAAACTGTCACTCTCCTTTCGAAACATTGAATGATGACCCGCATGCAGTCATTGTGTCCATTATTTAGAAGCTCTAAACTGGCCAAGTCTTTGGCTTTGAGGGTTAGTCGACACGGAGCTGATCATCTTCTGTCCTTTGAGTTTCTCCTGCAAAATGGAGTTGTTCGAAAACATGATATGAACTACGAAGAATCGGATGTTATGAATGCGGTTTTTGAGGAGGATTCAATGTGTTCTAAGATTCGAGTTCGACCTGCGGTCATGCTACAACTCCTAGAACACTTCCGCCAACGTTCATCTGAGATTCTCTTGAAATTGAACTGTCAGAAAATCTCGATGACGTCCTATTACTCCACTGAAAACTATCTGCTTCAATCGAATGTAGCACATAATACATCTTCAAGTTCCGGCTTGAATTCCTCGAAAGAAAGGAGACAAACTGGGAGGAAACCGATCATGAATACTGACGTGAGTGTGCGCGTGCAAGAGCTCGAGACAATAATCTTTGGCGAGGACTCACGGGTCCAACAGCAAGATGAAGTCTTGCTTTTATCTGCGAAAGAGGTATGCAAATCTGCTTATGAGTTATCCTCGGTTGAGTTCGGGTTTGAATAGATGATCGCTTTTATTGCCTTCAGTGAGCTGAATGAGTTCTCCGTATGTGAGATTTGCTGCTCAATGGGAGGGAGGTAGGCTTCTTTCAAGTTCTAGATTCAACTTTCAGACGGTTGTAGGCCCTTACGGCTCTCAGGAGGGCAGGAACAAATGATTGTGGCAAGTCTGGTTATCGCTACAGCGGAGGGTGATGAAGTGTTCCAAGAAGAGGCTGGAAAAGAAGAGCAGAAAGAGGAATCTGTTGTCCAGCAGAGAGAAGGTTACCCAATCGAAGGCCCACGAACCATTGAGTCGAATAGAGATGGTCTATTGAACCCTTCGCTTGTTTCTACATTTCTTCCAATCGATCAAAAAGAAAAATCTTCCGTTCAGAAGAAGAAGAAAACGAATCATCGCAAGATTTGGTTGGAATCGAGCTCAGATGAGGGTTAGTCTCGTTAGGACAAAGAATGTCATTTAACTTGTTAAGTTTAGAGGGATTTGTTGTTGATCGATGTTGCATCCAAATGACGACCTGTGAGGATGAATTCCTTCAAAAATTTGTATCGGGCCAAGCATTGCTGCCTGTCTTTTCCCTCCACACACTGAGCGATTTTCGTCCAGCGCTCATGCTTCTCAATTGAGGATGGATAAGTGAGTAAAGCTGCTTCGAAAGCGTTTTGTTGATCTTGCGTCCATTCATCTTCACGAATGGCAAGTTCGAACTGCTGTTTTCTTTCTTGTTCTGCCTTGAACCGTAGGAAAGCTTTCTCTCGTTTTCTGGCCATTTTCATTTCTTTGCGACGGGTCTCCTCTTCAAGCTTTTTCGTCAATTCCGCGGTTTCTTCTTCTAATCGACGCGCCTGCAGAAAACAGTTGACAAGAGAATTGAAAATTAGACATGGAACCAACCTCCTTTTCAGCTTTAATTCTCTCTTGTTCCTCGATCAACTTTTGCTCTAACTCCTTCAGCTTTTTCGCTTCCTCAGCCTCGCGCAGTTTTTCCAATCGTCTTTGTTCTCTCTCCTCTTCTTCTTTTTTCTTTAGAAGTGCGGCAGCTTCTTTTTCGGCCTTTCGCCTCGCTTTGGCAGCAGCCTTGTCCTCTAACTTCTTTTTTGCTTCCTCTTCTGGTGTTAATTCTTCGTTATTCGTGGCTTCCTCTGCGCTCTTGTTTGAGACTGCTTCAGAGGTTGATGTGAGTGTCTTCTCAGGCGCTGGTGGAAGTTTGGAGACCGGAGCTAATGGAGCGATCGTTGGAACGGGCTCCATTGGACCGAGCGACATCTTTTTGGGAACTAGAGGAACAACATTCAAAACTTCTGCTTTTCTATTGTCTCCAGTGATCTGATTTCGAAGGTGCATTTTAAAGTCTGAAATCTCTCCAACATACTTAGCGACAGTCTTGTTATCGCAAAGCCAAATCTCTTTGGCAACTTGAGAAATTAATCGCATGTCGTGAGATACAAGGACCATTCCACCCGCGAAATTGTTAATTGCCTTTGCGAGCGAATCTATCGATTCCATATCTAAATGATTTGTTGGCTCATCCAGCAAGAGCAAATGTGGTGATTCCTTGGCCATTTTAGCGAGAACAACTCGCGACTTTTGACCATCTGAAAGTTGAGACATTACTTGGGTTTGAACCGTTCCAGAAATTCCAAACCTTCCAAGAAACTTTCGGCACTCGTCTCTGGTCAAGTCCGTCCAGAGAGACATAAAATAATCAAGGGGGGACAACGACAAGTCCAAAACATCGATGAAATGTTGAGAAAACTTGCTAATTCGCAGCTGTGGGTGGGGTCGCACTGATCCCGTGAGTGGGATAAGATCACCAGTCATAATTTTCAGTAAAGTGGATTTACCAGCTCCATTCGGACCGACCAACGCGACACGACTGTCCAAATCAACTCCGAAATCCACATTGGAGTAGAGAATTTCTCGACCTGGATAACCAAAGGTAATACTATTACACTGTAGAACTGGGGGTGGTAGCTGCGGGGGATCCGGAAATTTAAAGTCTAAAGCCTTTTCATGCTCAACTTTATCTGTTAAGCCACCTCGAAGCATCTTGTCGAGCGTTTTTTCTTTACTTTGAGCTTGCTTTGCCATTTTTGCATTTCCTTGACCAAAACGAGCAATATATTGCTTCATATGCTTGATTTGATCTTGCTCAGCCTTGTACCGTTTTTCTTGTTCTTCCTCCTTCTCCTCACGTGTTTTCACAAAGGAATCATAGTTTCCACTGTAATAGACAAGCTTCTTTCTCGAGAGATACACAATATGTGTGCAAACATTATTCAAAAAATCTTGAGAATGGGAAACCAGAAAAAGAATCTTCGTCCATTTCGACAAGTAATCCTCAAGCCATACGACTGCTTCCATGTCTAGAGATATTTGTTAGGCAAGAAATGAAAGTATAGCAAACACTTACCAAGATGATTTGTTGGTTCATCAAGGAGAAGCAAAGTTGGTTGAATGAACAACGCTCGGGCAAGCGCGATTCTCATCCTCCAGCCACCAGAAAACTCTCTAGTTTTCTTGTGTTGCTTCTCGGTAGAAAAACCCAAACCAGACAAAATTTTCGATGCGCGTGCCTCGGCTGTCGAAGAATCAAGCTCCTCTAACCTTTCATAAATTTGGTTTAAGCGATCTAAAGCATCATCTGCTTCTTCAGTCCCCTCTTCATTCGCAACGATCTCATTTAGTTCTTCAGCTTCTGCCTCTAGCTTGGCCCTTTCTTTATCAACTGACATAACAGCTTCTTTTGCAGTCATGTCAGTCGCTTCAATTTCTTCCCTTAAATGAAAGATATCAATACCATCAGGGATAGGGAAACTTCGAGCTGCAATTACTCTCATGAAGGTAGATTTGCCACATCCATTTCGACCCAAAAATCCATAACGATTTCCGTAGTTTAACGTCAGTTCCGCTTCTTCTACCAACGGCGTACCGTGAAATGTAACAGTGAGATTTGTAATGTTTATATCTCGAACGTTTCTGTGTAACTTCTTCGAACTCAAAGCAAATGTTGTAACAATCCCTTCTTTACGCAATTGGTCTGCAGGAGTTGAGCTCTCTGATTCATCTGATCCCTTTGATGCAGCTTTTGTACCACTGGCACTCGTAGCACCTTTTTCAACCTTCTTCTTTGGGGGCATTCCACTTTTTCGAGATATGAGTTGAAAGAACTCAATTCTTTGGTTGACAATTGCTTACAGCGTAAATTAAAGAAGGAAGCATCGAAAATCCGAAAATCCGAAAATTGAAAAACGACAATCCCCGCACATACAAAAACCCCATTTTTCGAAAAGTCAGAATCATGAAACGCAGCAGAAGACTGAATTAGCAAAGGACTCAAATTTGATATTCGACCAATCACAACGAGATTTAGCAACTTAGAAGCAAGACAGCAACCAATCGATCTATCGCTGTTTGATTTCTCTCTTCTACTCTTTTGTGAAAGGCTGCTAATACACTTCTAGTCATTCTTCTTTGCAACTGACTTTCCAATCCAAATCCAAGGGTCAGCTTAAGGTTGCTTCCCAGTGGTTAGAGATTGAAGTTCCAGCTTTGTTTTTTTATTGTTTGTTTTTCATTTTTGTTTATCTTCATTGATTTTGTGCTTGTTTCTTTTATTTTCAATTGACTTGTCTTCGTAATATTCCACAAAAGCAAATAAAAAAGAATTATGTGTGTGTTTTTTTTCCTTTTCATTTTTGTTTTTTCTTCGTTTCTCTTGAACTTGGTGCCGATTCTTGGACAACTGGATGCAGATGATCCGTGTAGATTTTTTTCGATGGCAGACTCGGAGAAAAGCTATCAGTAAGTTTCCTACATCCCTCTTCTACTCCAAGTGATAATGATTTTTTTCTGTCAGAGATTTCGGTGACTTCTGCACCATTTGCACCAGCACTTTCAGTTGCGGATTTTGTGCTTCTAATCTTGAATGCTTATCTGGAGGTGACTCCGGGCCTCTTGAGGGTATTCCATGTCCTGAATGGTTCTTTGGCAAGGAAACATGTCCAGGTTAATTTCTTCGAATCAACTGTCTTCAATCATAATCATCTTGATCTTAGTGAATAATGTTTCGAATTGTTCTAATTTTCCTGATTGTCGCGCTTGTACAAAGGAAAATCAGTGTGCTTGGTGTGCTTCCGAGGGAGTTTGTATAGGTGTCAATGACGCTTTTTCTCGAGGTTGTCATGGCCTTCTGTTTGACCCTCCATGTCCAGTAGAATTTCTGTCAGGTATTTGATGCATAGTAGAATTTCTGTTTCGATTACTTCTTGTGCATAGAAAATCTTGTGGTGGGGAATCTGATTCTCGAAGCCGATCCCACTTTTGGCGGCGGAATGCTCAATGTCACTGGGAATGAATTATCGCCGACCTTTGTTCCTTCTTCATTTAGCCTGCTTCTCGACTCAAACGTCTTTGATGTTGAAGTTGATGGAAGAATTACTTTGTTGGCCGGTAACTCGACGACCGTTGATGATCGTGGTGGAGAGGTCAACATTTTCGCTGGAGATGGAAACTTCGGTCTTGGAGGATCTATTTTCATAAAAGCTGGTGATGGTTATGGGGAGGATCGCTATGGTGGAAACATTGGAGAAGGGGGTAATTTCACCGTACTTGCAGGTGATAGCATCGAAGGGTTTGGTGGAGAAATTCTCCTTCAATCAGGAGCTAGTTCACAAAGCAATGCTGGTGAACTCAAAATTTCGAGTGGTAGCAGCAGTGCTGAGGCCTCAGGGGCGCTGGCTCTTTTGACTGCTCCCTCTGATTTCGTGAAAAGTGGTAATTTTGCGGTGGGAACTGGGAAAGGAACGGACACATCGGGTGCTTTCTTACTTACAACGGGCAGTTCTTCCAAGTTTGTAGGGGATCTTAGCCTTTTTGCTGGAAATAGTTTCCACAACGATGGAGGAGAGATCTCCATTCGTGCTGGAAACTCCTTATTTCAAACTGGTGGACTCGTTTCTATCATCTCTGGTGCGTCCAGCGGAGGATTCAAGAGTGGTACCATCATCATTGGCACTAGTCCTACCACTGCAGTTCCCACAACTGCGATTGGAGGTCAAACAGGAACTCTAATGCTTCAAACCGGCTCCACAAGCCTCGGAAACTCTGGTGATTTGTACATTTTTAGTGGAGATTCGCAAAGCGAAGTTGCTGGGGACGTTATTTTAGTTACCGGGGATTCTAGTGCGAGTGCGGGTGATATTATAGTTACGAGTGGGTTGACTGAGAGCGATAATTCAGAGGGTGGCGACATCTCACTTGTTTCCGGGAAAGGCGCTGGTCGCGGTGGCACTGTTCTACTCGAAGGCGGGATTCCTTTAATTTCCTCGAATTACACAACTTTTGGAGGAAGTGAAGTAATAATTAGTGGTAAAGAAGGCGGAGAAGTTGTGGTACAATCAGGAACTTCTTTTGTTGGTGAAAGTGGATTCATCCTTGTTTCATCCGGATCTGTGATGAATGGAGGCTATTCAGGAGCTGTTAAGTTATCTTCTGGATCAGGAAACTTACTGGGATCTGGTAATTTGCTGTTAGCTTCTGGTGTCAGCACTGATGGCGATGTTGGAAAAGTGATTTTGCGACCTTCTGGAACGGTCGACGGTGCGGCTGGTTCTGTCGTGATTCGGGCAGGTGAAAGCTCTGACTCTGTTGGTGGAGGTTTGCAGTTACAAAGTGGACCGAGTGATGTGACTGCTTCTGGTGACATCATCATATCCTCTTCATCTGGGTTGCGCAGTGGAGACATATCCCTGTTTTCCGGGATTTCTTCCCAAAGCGAAACTGGTTCGATTGTAGTGAGGACTGGATCAGCGCTGGTCTCTTCCAGTGGAAATATTACTTTGAGTACGGGAAAGTCAGATGATGACGGTGGAAATGTTACAGTTGAAAGTGGTTCTTCCTCTAATGGCTTGGGTGGAAGTGTATACATTTCAGGCGGATTTGGAAAATACAATGGTGGCTCTGTATATCTTTCAGCAGGGACTTCAACTGATGGATCAAGTGGTTCCGTGGTAATCGCGCCCGGTGATAGCACGACTAAGGCTGGTGGCTCTTTTCAACTTAACGCTGGTAGCAGCTCGGTTAGCGTAGGCGGCAACGTTACTATACTTTCTGGTTGTAGTTTTTCGGCTGCTAGCGGCCGTGTCTCGATTTTCTCTGCTTCTGGACTCGGAAATGGTCCGTCTGGTTCTGTGGCATTAGGAACGGGGTCTTCGCGAAATAGCAATAGTGGAGATCTGACACTGAGCACCGGCGATTCAAGTTATGCCTTTGCTGGGGGGATTAGTTTTGAAGCAGGTTCCTCTTTTTCCACCACCGGAGCTGATATTGATGTAAAAGCTGGACACACAACTTCCGCATCGGCCGAAGGTGGTTCTATCAAAATCTCTGCCGGTTTTGGTCTCGACGACAACTTAGCCTATGGTGGAAGAGGGGGCAATATTCTTTTGACAGCTGGAAAAACCTTGGACAAGTCTTCTCGCAGTTCTGGAGGTGCGGTATTCGTAAATGGTGGTGGTGCCAGTGTTGGTAATGGCGGAAATGTTCTTATTAAAACTGGGGAATCGTCTTTAAGTTCTTCAGGTTCCGTCAAATTACAGTCTGCTGATGCGGGCATCTCCGCAATAAGTGGTGAAACTAAAGTCGGCACTGGTGAATCGCTTAGTGGGAGGTCTGGTGATGTAAATCTTTTCACTGGCATCTCGGACGCTTCTGCTGGGAGTATTGCTTTTACTATTGGCAATGGAGACAGTTATGATGGAGGTAATGTTCTATTTGAAGGTGGTTTATCCACAGCTCAAGGAACACAAGGGGGATCCATCTTCCTCGCTGGAGGAGAAGCGGTTTCTTCCCTAGGTGGTGAGGTGGTAGTTTCCAGTGGGTCTGCGTTCGGCTCTTCAAGCTATGATAATGGAGGAAGTACTCAATTGATTGGTGGACAAAGTTATGCCGGGTATGGAGGTAATGTTCTATTCGCCTCAGGGAAAAGTGAGCTTTCAGATTCTGGCAATTTAGCTCTGAAGACTGCCGATGCAGGTCTCGGTGGTATGTCTGGCCATATCTATGTTCAATCAGGAACTTCGAACTTTGGCTCATCCGGTATGTTACAACTTGAAACTGGTCGTGCCATTTCGGGTTCTGGTGGTTTTCTTCTACTTTCTGTTGGAGCTGGAAACTCAGGCTCTGGCGGTGATGTGACTCTCCGTTCAGGCGACACAACCGACAAGGCTGGAAATGGTGGAAAGATATCTTTAACATCTGGTTTGAGTGATTTTAGCAGCTCCGGTGCAATCAGCATCTTAACTTCTAATGCTGGGATAGCTGGAGGATCTGGAGCAGTTTTGTTAGGAACAGGATCAGCCTCTGTCGGATGTTCAGGGGATATCTCAATTCGCACTGGTGCGAGTTTTGCTGGTTCGGGGGGAAGTGTTTATCTGCGAGTTGGGGGAAGTAACTCTCTTGCAGGCGGTAACGTTCGATTGGCTTCTGGATATATGACATCAGAAGGGTCTAAAGGTGGCGAAATCCTAATTAAAGCTGGTGAAAGTTCAAGCCATGAGAGTGGTAAGGGCGGAAACGTGCAAATTTTGGGTGGAGTTAGTCGTGGTCGAAATTTGCATGACGCTGGTGGTGATGTGCTCATTCGTTCAGGAAATGCTCAAGTCCGAGCTGGCTCTGTTACCATAAGCTCTGGTTTCAGTGCGGCTGCCTCTTCGGGTTCGTTTTTCGTTAAATCTGCGAAGGGTGGGAAAAGTGGAAGCAGTGGATCAATTCTTATTTCAACGGGTTCCACAGATTTTTCAAAGTCTGGAGATATTAATATACTTACCGGTTATTCCTTAGTTGGACAAGCTGGGGACATATCGCTTGAGGTTGGGGCTGGAAACCTAGATTCTGGATCAATTAACCTTGATTCTGGTTCTGTTTCAGCAGGGAAGCATGGAGGACTTCTCCAGTTCGAAACGGGAAGTTCCGAGACAACTGATTCGGGCAGTATAATTGCCACTAGTAGCCACGCCGCATTCACTTCTGCAAAATCTGGAATCGTTGCTTTGAAGACTGGAATTTCGAATTTCGGAAACTCTGGAGGGATTCTCTTCTCCACAGGTCACTCTCAAGGCGGAGCAAGCGGTGAAATTAACGTGAAGGTCGAGAAAAGTGAAACAACTGCTTCAGGTGATATTACTATTCGATCAGGTGATTCGTCTGGAATCCAAGGCGGTCATATTTCTGTTATTGGCGGGACTCATCTTCATAAGGGGGCACGTGAAGGCTCTGGTGGCTCGATCTTAATCCAGTCAGGTGATTCAAATGGGGTTAATTCCGATGCTACTGGTCAAAGTTCGGTTCAAATTAGTGGAGGAAAGTCTCGTGTTGGCAGGGGAGGTAATGTACTACTTGTGTCTGGAGAGAGTTCTTCCTCAACTTCGGGAAATTTAACATTGACGACAGCTCCTTCTCCATCTTCAGGATCCATAACCCTCAGTTCTGGAAACGCGGGAAAGGTAACCGGTCGTATTAATTTAGAAACGGAAGCTGCTACAACTGCAGGAAATATTCTCTTTGAAATTGGACAAAGTGACAGAGTTGATGGTTCTGATTTTCGTTTTCACGCGGGAAATTCAGTTGGGGGATCAGTAAAGCCTTCTGGCGGATCTGTGAGAATTTTGGCTGGTGATGGCGCGTCTATAGATCGCTTCGGGCTCGGTGGAGTTGGTGGAACTGTTACTCTCTCCGCAGGGCTGTCGACTGGCACCGAAGCTGGTGGCGCTGCCCGTTTAATCGGTGGCGACTCTTTAATGATGATTGGAGGTAGCACAACACTGAAAAGTGGGGAAAGTCTGTCTGGCAGTTCCGGCTCGATCCTGTTATCGACTGTTGAAGCAACTTTGCGAACAGGAGAGATGAATGTGCGAACAGGAAATGCCATGGATGACCGAAATGGTGCAGCAGGTATTCGTTTATCAGCTGGGCTCGCAAAATCGTCTCATGGAGGAAGTATACTTCTGTCTGCTGGCAGAACTTTGAGTGAGAAGAGCGGGAGCTCGATTATTTTATCCTCTGGCTCCGGTTCAGAGAAGGGGGGTGATATTGAGATGGTATCTGGCCGAACTTCTGATGATGAAGCTGTAGGTGGCTCTGTCCAATTAGTCAGTCCTGTTGGGGCAGAAAGCGGGCGAATCGAAATTTTGTCTGGAAGTGCTGGAACACGTTCTGGGGATATTTTTTTATCAACTGGACGTAATTTGAATTCTGGAAAGTTTTCCTTGCAAACTGGAGATGCTGACTCTGCGGGCTTGGTCCACTTTCAAGGTGGAAGCAGCGCTGGATTACTTTCCAGTGGAGGTCTTATTTCTTTGAGATCTGGTGTTTCTGATCAATCTGACGCGGGTAACTTCCTCATGCAGTCTGGTGAAAGTGTTGCTAGCGGTGCGGGAGGTTCTATTATTCTACGCGGAGGAGCTGCCCCAGAAGGAAGCGGAGGCTTTCTTAATTTAGTCGGCGGCAAGTCTGGTACTGTGGGAGGAGATATCAAGATTGTTTCCGGACACGGTCGTATGGAAGTTGGTGGAGATGTAAAACTTACAACAGGAAGCTCGATTTTTCGATCAGGTGACCTTTTAGTATCTTCGAAAGAATCAGGCTCAGTTCCAGGTTCTGTTATTTTTCGTGGTGCAAGCGCATCTGATCGAAACTATGCGCATGGTGGTCTTGTTTCTATTGTTGGAGGAGAGTCGCTCGAATTCGAAGGAGGTTACGTGTCCGTGAAATCTGGACCTTCCGCTGATTTTTCTGGAGTTATTAGCCTGGTCTCGCATGGAGGCAGTGAGTCAGGGAACGTAAAACTTCGATCTGGAAGTTCAGTTTCTTCTTCTACTGGCGATGTGATCATTCGAAGTGGTGAAGGGTTTACTTCGGGCAATATCTTCACTTCCCCAGGAAATTCTGATCGCACTGCAGGATCTGTGTTAATTGCAGCAGGATGGGGAGCACGACAAGACGGTGGAATGGTAATAATTTCGTCAGGGGTTACCGAGTTTGATCAACCTTCTCTGTTATCGCTTGGAAGTTCAAACAGTGAAGGTGCTTATTCTTCTGGAGATGCAATTTTGGAAACTGGCGATTCTGATTTTGAGTCGGGCAAAGTTGAGCTTTCTACTGGAGACTCCATAAAATCGTCGGGGACAATTAAACTTTCAACTGGGAATTCAGTCTTTGAGGATGCAGGTCCGATTGAGATAGAAGGTGGAGATGCTCTTCTTCCAGATGGTATTGCCGCGTCCGTTCTTTTAGACGCTGGTATTCAAAGAAATGCGAAAATGGCTTCTCCTATTACTCTTTCCCTGTCGGGTGGTCAATCATTGGAGTCTGGAAAGATGTACCTTGAAGGTGGTCTATCGGAAGATGGAAATGGGGCCTCTATCCTCCTTTCTAGTGGAAAAGGTGAACAGAGTGGGTCGCTAATTCTAGCGACTAATGATGCGTGGCGAAGCGGGGGAGTAAGTGTCTCAACAGGCGAGAGTGAAGAATCTTCTGGATCAGTGAACCTTTCAAGTGGACCCACAAATTTGCAGAATGGAGTCGATTTCGATGTCATTTTGGGGAACGCAAAAAGGTTTGGAGGTGATATTTCTTTAGCGGCTGGGAAAGGAGGAGATTTCGGTGGAAGTATTAGCATTCGCTCAGTTGCGAGTGGAACAATTAGTTTTTCCTCTTCTCCTTCGCTTCAGTCTGGAAGTGTTTTATTTGGTTCTGGTTCTTCTTTTGACGCCTCCGGTAGCGTGAAATTTGCAGGGTTTTCCTCCTCATTTAGTGGCGGTAAGATCTTGGTATCTGGAGGAGCTTCTAATTCTGGGGAAGCTGGGACAGTGAAGATCGAAAGTGGAAACAGTTTAAAAAACGATTCCCCTGGAAGTGTGGACATTTTATCTGGTGTTAGTCGGTCTGATAACCTTTCTGGCTCCATTCTGATCAGAAACTCCAATTCGAATGGCGAACTGTATTTAAACGATCCGAACTCTGTAGGAGGGATTTTGCTTTCATCAGGCGAAGGATTAAACATTTTCACGCCCGCTTCACTTTTCCGTAGTGGCGGAATTAATTTTGCTACTGGAAACACACCGACTCATAGTTCGGGTGGTCTTCGAACCGTTACTGGCTCCTCTTCTTTCTCGAGAGCAGGTGCTATTCTTTTATCGGCAGGCATTACTTCACAAACAAACGAGGCTGCAATTATTATTAATGCGGGAGGATCAGGAAACGACAATGGGGGGAGCTTGGACATACTTACATCTTCCACTTCTGAAGAAAGCGGTGCAGTCTCGGTTTCCAGTGGAGGTGGTATCATTGAGTCTGGCAATCTTGATTTACCGGCGAAAGCTAGTTTGCTTGTTACCACTGGAATCTCGGACAAAGCAGGTACAGTGTCGATTGAAGGGGGTAGTAGTCAAATGATGAAGAGTTCTTCTATTCGACTCGATGCAGGTTTCTCGAAAATCGCAACTGGTGGTAATATTCAAATTTCCTCTGGTCTCAGTGCATCAATAAAATCGGGTGATATACTGATCCAAAGCGCAAACAACTCCGCGTCAAATTCCAATACTGTGACTATATCGTCCGGAAATGGTCAAATGTCCTCTGGATCTTTGATCCTCAGCTCTGGTAAATCAGATTTTCACTCTGGTGATTTACTTGTTCGCACGTCTAACAGTGAATCCGGAGGAGATATTTACTTTCAAATTGGCTCTTCACAAAATATCTCCTCAGGTCAGTTAGATTTTGTTGCTGGTGGTAGCCTTGAAACGGCTGGTGGAACCGTTTTATTGACGAGTGGAAGTGGACTATTATCCGGTCCAATTTCTTTCTATTCTGCTGGTGGGCTAAAATCGGGTGATATTTTCGTTCGAAGTGGCCCGTCCCACATTTCTGGTGATGTGAGTATTGGTAGTGGAAATGCCAGGGAAGATTCCGGAAGTGTGAATTTAGTGAGTGGGATTAGTGTTGAAAGGTCAGGAAACGTTGTCATTGCAACAGGTCCCACTCTTTCTCAGGTGGGTTCGATATTAGTGAAAGGCGGAATTTCTAGTGGTTCCTCTGAGCATTCTTCTGTCGTGCTGAAAGGTGGTACAGCTGCAATTCTAACATCTAGTTCCGGCACTGCTTCAGGCAGAATTGCTCTTGCAAGTGGATCTTCCTCCACAACGTCGGGCGACATTTCCCTTCAAACTGGGGATGCGCAGATTGGAAGATCTGGTTCGATTGAGTTTTCTCAGCTCTCCTTCAGTGGAGGCTCGATCTTCCTGCAAACTGACATTAATCTTAAGACTGGCCTCGGAGGCAGTTTTACCATGTTGACAGCTTCGTCTGATAATCATTCCAGTGGTCAGATGGAGTTGCGAGCAGGGGGTGGTTCTTTGGATGTTTTAAGTGGTGATTCGACATTTTCCTCTGGAAATATTAATTTTGCCGTTGGTGGAGTTGAATCTGAAGTCGGTGGCAAGATATCAATCCAAGGAGGAGCGCTTTCTGAAATTTCGGGTGGAATCAGGTTTGGCGCTGGAAATTCATTTGATCAAGGCGGGGAGATTTTGATACAAGTTGGTGCTGGTGTTTCTGTGGGTGGTGATGTAAAAATAACTACAAAAGAAGCAGCTGATAGTGGTCGCATCAAACTTGCGACAGGAGATGGCGTGAAAACCGGGTTAGTTGATTTAGCAACAGGAAATGGTCTGGAGGAATCAGGAGCTATATCGATTGTGGCAGGAAACTCTGGTACTGGAACGGCTGGATCAGTATTACTGAGTTCTTCATCTGCTCCTGCTTCTACTGCATTTCGTTTAGCAGGTCATGAAATTAGCTTCCTTTCCGCTGGTTCTTTTCTTATTGAAACTGAGGCTTTTATATCGATTTCTACAGATCCGCATGAACATTCTCGATCTGAATCAATTTCTTTGTCCTCTGGCAATGCATACGCAGCAAATTCCGGTGCATTTAAAATGGATACTGGCCTGGCTCAAAGTCAGTCTGGGGGTTTGGAGCTCGCGACTGGAGCCAGTGTATCGCAGGAATCTGGTTCGATTCTTGTTGGAAGCGGTGGCAACGAAGGGATCGACTTTTTTTCTTCCGGTGCACGAAATTCTGGCCCGATCCAATTTCAAACAGGATCAGGTATCTCCACAACGTCGGGCGACATTTCCCTTCAAACTGGGGATGCGCAGATTGGAAGATCTGGTTCGATTGAGTTTTCTCAGCTCTCCTTCAGTGGAGGCTCGATCTTCCTGCAAACTGACATTAATCTTAAGACTGGCCTCGGAGGCAGTTTTACCATGTTGACAGCTTCGTCTGATAATCATTCCAGTGGTCAGATGGAGTTGCGAGCAGGGGGTGGTTCTTTGGATGTTTTAAGTGGTGATTCGACATTTTCCTCTGGAAATATTAATTTTGCCGTTGGTGGAGTTGAATCTGAAGTCGGTGGCAAGATATCAATCCAAGGAGGAGCGCTTTCTGAAATTTCGGGTGGAATCAGGTTTGGCGCTGGAAATTCATTTGATCAAGGCGGGGAGATTTTGATACAAGTTGGTGCTGGTGTTTCTGTGGGTGGTGATGTAAAAATAACTACAAAAGAAGCAGCTGATAGTGGTCGCATCAAACTTGCGACAGGAGATGGCGTGAAAACCGGGTTAGTTGATTTAGCAACAGGAAATGGTCTGGAGGAATCAGGAGCTATATCGATTGTGGCAGGAAACTCTGGTACTGGAACGGCTGGATCAGT
>VFQN01005790.1_pt1 | contig 14766 bp, 18 predicted proteins | sample 3512371 | NCBI WGS metagenome assembly VFQN01 (sample SAMN10412370, study PRJNA504923) | tailings metagenome | isolation source: Replicate 2 from Balatoc abandoned mine | place: Philippines: Itogon, Benguet | collected 2017-08-28
GGGGGGAGGGGGGGGGGGGGGGGGGGGTTGGGGGGGGGGGGCGGTTGGGGGGGGGTGGGGGGGGGGGGGGGGGAAAAAAGGGGGTGGGAAGTGAAGGGCGGGATGGGGACGGGGAGTCGCAGGCCTGCTGGTGGCTATCACGGTGGGCAAGACAGTGCAGGGCATGGGCCAGATCACTGTCTCTGAACGCGCCAAGTCCTATGCAGCGGACGTAGTGGCGTGGCAGTTGCAGGGCCTTGTTACGGTACCTGTCTTTGCTTTGCTGACCAAAGAGTGGCAAGGCAGCTGAACCGACCCCTTCCCCACGCGGTGCCCGTCCCTGCAGCACCACCACGCCCACCATCGCCTTCGACCGCGTGCCGGTGCTAAAGGAGCACTCGCTGCCGCTCACCATCAACAACATCTCGCCCATTGCCGCGCACTTCAAGCTGTTCATTGAGTCCAAGGACAGCGTGTTCAGCGTGGAGCCTAGGGAGGCGTTCCTGCAGGTGAGCGCTCGGCAGCACCGCTGAGCCCATGTTATCGCCCATCCTACACTCAGTAACCTTCAGTTTACATGCCACAGCCTGGCGTTGCTACCACGGCCTTGAAGCCCTTGACGCTGATGCTTTTGACCAAATGCCAAATGTTGTCGTGCTTAGCGGCAGTCATTGAGTTTCATCTCTGATGTGTGCAAGTCCTTGCTTCCCTGCAGCCCGGCGAGTCGTGCGTGGCGCACGTGATCGTCAAGATGGACGAGAGTATGGACTTCACCGATACGCTGCACGTGCTGATCCAGGAGGGGGCCGACATGGCCATCCCGTTGACCGCCAGCGGTAAGTGTGGGCGTGCAGAACACGACCGGCGCTGGATCGAAGGCAGCTAAAGGAGCACTAGTGTGCTACCGCAATCACGGGCAAACCATGATACGAATTGGCTGCTGCGGGCTGCTGCGGCTGCATGTCGTGCACCGTGTGCTGGTGGTGTGTCCTTACGGTACCTGCCCGGTGGCCGCCTTGCTGTATGCTCCCAGGCACGGGCAGCGCCATTGTGGCGGAGGAGCTGTCCGCTCCGATGCTGGACTTCGGGTACCAGTTTGTGGGGCGGCCGCACACCAAGGACATCGTGGTCTACAACATGGGCCGCAAGTCCGTGCTGCTGGCGTGGAGCTCCTGCAGGTGGGGATGGGAAAGGGGAAAGGGTATGCAAAATAGACCGTTTAGACTGGCCTAGTATGCAAGTATAGGTCCTGCATCGCTGGCTAAAATAATGCTGAGGCACCTGGATGCAGTTCCGCAGCAATGCCGCCGCACAGCACGTGCTAAGGCCCAGGTATCGCGCAGCTGCACGCATGCCGCGGCCCACATGTCAGGTACTTTGTCTCCACGCTCGGTGCACGTAGTCCTCCGGACGCTGCTTAAAATTTCCCATCTGCCCTCTCGGCTCCTAGGTTCGAGGACTTGAAGAAGGAGTACGCTAAGGCCAACAGGGGGCAGGGCAAGAAGTTCGACATCACGTTGGTGCCGCCCGAGCAGCACCCCGTGTTCAACGTGCAGCCGGACAAGGTACGTGATGCCAATCCAGCTCTGGCCGAATGTTATTGCTTTCAGAGCTCCAGTTGTCCTGAGTCATCCCTCGATACAGGCTTCTCTGACGGCGGCGCACGCCGCTGTGCAAACGCTGTCCGTTGGCCATGGTTCTCACGCACCGGCCGGCCCTTTTCACGCCCGCAGGTGCAGCTGGGTCCCAAGGAGGCGGCCACCTTCACCTTCACCTGCCTATCGCTGCAGCCTGGGGAGGTCAGGGAGCAGCTGGTGTGCACGGGCACCTTCGGCAATAACACCAAGGCCGCGCGGCGCATGTTCGAGCCCTTCCTGCGCGCGGAGGTGGCCACGCCGCTGCTGCACTTCTCGGAGCGGCTCATGCACTTCCGCCACACCTACCGCAAGGGCGTGTCGCCCGAGGCCTCCACCCGGCCGCTCACCATCCGCAACATCTCGCCGCTGCCGCTGTCGTTCAACCTCAAGATCGGGCCGCCCTTTGCGCTGGACCGCACGGCCTGGAGCCTGGACCTGGAGGAGAGCGGCACTGTCAACGTCACCTTCGACCCCAACTACAAGGACGACCTGCAGGTGGGGCCTTGGGTACCCGGTACGGGCATGGCATGTCCGTTGCAGTCCACGTGATGCAGCCAAGCAATCCGTAATGGTTCCAACCGACATTTCAGAGCTCTAATGCCTAGTCAGGATACGGGTTTCCAGGAGTGCCTACAGCTTACGGAGCGCATTCCTTGCAGTTATGGTGTTGAAGCGCTACGTTTCCCTTTGTGGCCCCGCAGAGCGCCCAGGTGCGCACCAAGCTGCAGGTGGCCTACACCGACAACCCTCAGCGCGACAGCGTCGACATGCACGCCGACATCGACTTCCCCAACCTGGCCTTCGAGACCACCAACATCGACTTTGGCTCCGTGCTGCTGGACACCACCCGCCGCGTGCCCGTGCGCGTCACCAACTCCTCCAATGTGGATGTGGTGTACACGTGGGCGTGGGACAAGACCTCCGTGCAGGAGGACGTCAACTCCATTGCATCCATGAACCTGCGGCAAGGCGGGCGGCCCAAGCCGCCCCCCACGCAGCTCTTCGACGTGATGCCGATCCGCGGGGTGCTGCGCCCAGGGGAGGCGGAGGCGATGACGTTTTCCTTCTTCGCGTACCCGGGGGTCAAGGGCAGCTGCACGGCCATCTGCCAGGTGGAGGGCGGCCCCGTGTACACGGTGCAGCTGGCGGGCGAGTCCAACAACATCAAGTACAACGTGGAGCCGCAGGTAGGGCAGCACAGCTCGCAACGATACGCGATACGCATGCATATGGTCGGCAACTGTGGGGGAAGGAGGACGAGTGGTATTGCTTACGGCAGCCCTGGCCGTCTGGGTGTGCACGCTATTTGACTTGCACGGCTATACAGCTGGCTGGCTTCCCCAAGGCGTAAACCGTTCCTTAAGTCATATTGCAACCCTTTCGCGCCCGCAGTCCATGGACTTTGGCGTGCAGCTGTACGACCGGGCGGTGGAGCGCGAGCTGACGGTGACCAACAGCGGCAAGGTGCCCTTCGCCTTCGCCTTCAACTACAGCCGCCTCAGCAGGCCGGGCATCGTGGAGGCCACGCCCGCCAGCGGCACCATCGCGCCGCTGGCGAAGGAGGTCATCAAGCTCAAGGTGGGCGGCTGCAGCAGGGGGCGGGGCTCGGGCTGTGGGGTGGCCTGCCTCTGGGTGACGGATGGGGCTGTGCCTGCACGACCCCAAGGGGGCTATACAACCAGTTTATGAAGCACGACTAACCGGAAGCATGTCTCTGTGTCGTTGCGGACGTAGGTGTGCCCCGGCATCCCAGAGCGGCTGGTGGAGACGCTCCTGGTGGAGGTGGCGCACTTCGACCCGGTGCCTGTGACGGTGAGTCATCTGCAATATGCAATGCAAAGTGACTCGCTCGTATGCTTGCTTGCTGCTGCCCTCAAGTTCACCACCGCCACCGTGCACTCCTCTACTCAACCTGCCATGCTACGGTTGCCAGGATCGACACGCATAAACTACGCACATCACACGCAACATAACCCTGTAACCCCACTTGATCCGCACCTCCTACCCTTTGCAGATCACGGTGGATGGCACCTACGCGGCCGTGTCGCTCAATCTGCCCCGCATCCGGGACGAGGCCTTCCAGGCATGCGTGGAGACCGCCCGCAGCAACATCATCAAGGCAGCCCTGTCCCACGTGCCAGCGGAGGAGCCCAACAAACCCGGCGGCGACGCCACCTCCATCGGCGCCTCCTTGGCTCCCTCCCGCGGCGGCGGAGCCGCTGCGACCCGCAGCATCCGCGGCGCCGCCGCCGCCAGCCCTGACGTGCCGCCGCCTCGCTCCGCCGGCGCCCGGTCCACGGGCGGCCCCTCGCCCACCCGCGGGCCGCGCAGCATCGCCGCTCCCATGGCTGTCACCATGCAGCGAGCCCAGTCCGCGCACTCGGTGGCTGGGCACGCGGGCGTGCAGCTGTCAGTGGAGAAGAAGGTGGAGGTGGAGGCGGAGCGGCTGCGGTTGATACAAATGCTGCTGGAGCGCGAGGCGGAGCGCCGGCGGGTGGCGGAGCGCACCGCGGCGCTGAATGCAGCGCTGGAAGCTGGAGCGGCGGCGGCAGGCCAGCCGGGCCCGGCGGCGACGCTGCAGCGGCAGCTGGCGGGTGATATCAGCCCAGCGGCGTCTGCAGCGGGCGCGGAGACGCGCCGCTCAGCCGGCGCGCAGAGCCGCGCGGCGCCGTCGGTGGCGGCGCAGCCGGTACTGGCGCGGCGGCCGTCGCAGACGACGATAATGTCGGCTATGACGGGCGTGCGTGGTGCGGGTGATGAGGAGAACCGGCGGGCCTCCCGCGCCAACGTGGGGCTGCAGCCGGCGCTGCCCGCCCTGGCGGTGGCGCACTACGTGCTCGACTTCGGGTACGTGGTCAAGGGCCTGACGCGCGTGCGGAAGTTCAAGATCACCAACACCAGCAACCAGCAGGTGGGTGGCGTGGGACGAGCACGGCTGTAGAGACGTCCTGTTGCTGCTACGTTCAGCTGAGGGCCGCGTACTGGTGCCCCAGTAACAGCCTGCCTTCCATGGCCACGCGTGCTGGTTGCACTGAGGCTATACCGGTATCTGCGCTGAAACGCCGGCGCACTGCCTTTCCGGCTTTCCATAGAGCGTACCACACCTGCTGACAAAGCTCCGCTCATGAAGCGGTTGACAGCCTTGTGCCTTTCGTTCGGCTGCGTGCCCTTGCGTGGCCCAGGTGACGTTCCGTTTCGACAAGAACCTGCTGGAGAACAACGGCTTCAAGATCGACCCCGAGGTGGTGTCACGGCTGCCGGGGGCGCCCGAATTCGGGTCGGTGGACATCACGGTCACGCTGCAGGTGCGAGCAGCTCGGGTTTATGCCCCAGCAGTCCCCTTACTGCAGCACTCCTGCACCCTTGGATGCCTGCCTTCAGGCCAAGATGCAGTGCGCATAGGCCACGCTGGCACGTGCTATCCTCCTCCGTTCTTGTGTCCTTAACGCATTACACGGCTGTGCTGTGAACGTTGCAGGCCAACAAGTCCAGCGTGAACCCGGGCCCCATCGAGCTGGTGTATCCCATCAGCATCAAGGGCGCGCCGCCCGTGCTGCTGACGCTCAGGGCGCACGTGCAGGTGCCGGACCTCAAGCTCAGCCAGGAGGTGAGGGGACGCTGCGCGCTCTGGTTAAAGGACCCCTTACTCACCACCGCATTCGCAGCACCACCCTGTAGTCCGTGCGTTTTGATACCGTGTGGCATTTTCCCACAGCCACTGCAGCGTTGCCTGGCAATGAGTGCACACAAAAAACCAATTTCGCCCTGCGCCGTTGTGGTGTGCTTACCAGGTGCTGGACTTCGGCTCCTGCCAGACGGGCCAGTGCAAGGTGATCACGGTGCAGCTGCACAACCACAAGCAGGTGCCGTGCGAGTACGCCGTCAAGCGGCCGGCCGAGGTGATCAAGGCCAAGGACTGGCAGTTCTTCACCTGCGAGCCGGCGGAGGGGACGCTGGAGCCCGACCAGCGGGTCAACCTGCAGGTGGGCCATCACGCATGCATGCCTGCATGCCACATGACGAGTACCTGCACGTGGCGTCGGCCATGCGTGGCCCTTAGTGCGCCACCTGCGCTCGCCGTCCAAGCCTGGAAGTCAATCCCGACGCTCCACGCAGGTCATGTTCACGCCAGTCCTCAACCGCGAGGCGCCGTACAGCCAGGGCATCCCCATCAAGATCAACCTCAACCCCAAGATGAAGGAGCTCACCGTGAGCGGCCGCGGCCTCACCCCGCGCGTCACCTTCAGCCCCAACTTCGTGGACTGCGGGCCCATCCTGCCGTTCCTCGAGGGCCAGGAGCCCAACGAGGCCCGCGTCACCATGGTCAACCCCTGCTCCTTCCCCATCGAGGTGGTGTCCCTGGACTTTGACACGCGCTACGGGGCGGACGAGGAGGCGCTGCGGGCCATGGACGGGTAGGGCAGGGACGGGCGCCATGAGGCTTGCTTCCAGGGGGACCTCTGATGTTGTTATAATTAAGCTTTGGAGGATTTCCGTACAGTGTGCAACTGTTACCACTTGCTACGACTGGAACAGGCCGACGAAAGGCTCTTCAATACTAGGAAACGCTGTCCGTGCTACGGAAAGTGTTGGCACTGCTATCTGAGTGCTACTGCCAAATGCCAAGAATTACCGCCCACTTAGGTATCTTTATACCTCCTGCTGCGCTGCCCACAGGTACAACGAGAACGGCATCCTGTACCTCCCGCCGCTTAAGCCCGGGGACGCCCTGTGGTCCAACGTGGCGGAGACCGCGGCGCAGAAGAAGCGCATGGAGGCAGCGGCAGCGGAGGCGCAGGCGGCGCAGGACGGAGCAGCAGCTGCAGCAGCAGCAGCCTCTCCCGCCAACTCGCCGCCGCCCCCCGGCGGGTACCGCGTGTCCATCACGGGCATGGGTGCCACAGACGAGGGCGTGGGCAGCTTGGAGGCGGTCGCGGGCGGCGTCGCGGCCAACCGGGCGCGTGCGGAGCTGGAGGGCCCCCAGAAGGTGTTCGTGGTGGTGACTGGTCCGTCGCTGGTGGGCAAGACCACGCAGGCCAAGATGCTCGGCCAGCGTTATGGCGTGCCTGTGATTGCGCTGGACGAGCTGCTGCTAGAGGCGGCGGACCTGGAGCCGCCGCCAGCGGACGCAGACGGCGCAGCGGAGGGAGAGGCGTTCCCGCTGCCGGAGGTGGCGGCAGACGAGGACGTCGAGGTCGAGGGCGGGGAAGCACGTCGCGTGTCGCACATGTCTGGCGTGCTGCCGGCGCCGCCGCGGCCGCCGTTCGACGCCGAAATCTCCGACCTGCTCTTTGACAAGGTCCTGACCGACCCGGACCACGAGGGCAAGCCCGAGTACGTGCCCCCGCACACCAAGCTGTCCAAGGACGAGCTGTACGGCCTTGTCGTACGGGGTGTACGGCACGTGGTGGCGCAGATGCCCGAGTACGGCAAGGGCATGGTGCTGGACGGCCTGGTGTCCCGGTACCTGCCCCCGCCACTGGTGGCCAAGGCGCTGCTAGAGGGGCTGGGCCTGGGACGTGTCATGCCACCGCCGCCTCCAACGCCGCCGGAGCCCGATGTGAAGGTCAAGAAGGTCAAGAAGGGCGAGGAGCCGCCGCCCCCGCCGCCGCCGCCGCCGCCGGAGCCGCTGGGCTGGCGCGGGCCGTACCGCGTGCACGTGCTGGACCTGACCCCCTCGGACGACGTGCTGTTGGCCAAGCGCCTGCACCACAAGGACACCGCTGCACCGGCTGTGTCCATCGCCCAGGAGCCGACCAGCCAGGCCCCTGAGGCCACCCTGGCGCCGCCCGGGTCTCGCCTCACCACGCCGCTTGTGTCCGGTGAGGTGGTGCTGGCACCCGTGGAGGCAGGGGAGCAGCAGCAGCAGCAGCCGGATGCGGCCGCGGTGGCGGAGGTGGGCGAGAAGGGAACGTTGACGGCGGAGGGGACGGTTGCCTCCATGGCGGACGCGGAGCAGCAGCGCTACCTGGAGGACGCTGCCAGGGCCCTGGCGGAGTACCTCTCGCACGTGGCAGCGCCGGTGGAGGAGCTGCTGGCCGGGCCGGACACGCCGGAGAACGTGGTGCGGTACCGCAAGGTGGCGGCCGAGGGCGGCGAGGCCAAGGTGCACAAGGCGGCGTGCGGCATCAGCTTCCGCCTGGGCGTCCTGTCCACGCTGCTACCGCCCGCGCCCTGCGACTCGGAGCTGGTGCCTCCGCGCTACGCCATGCAAATCGTGCCCAAGCCGCGCCCTCGCGCGCCGCGCAGCCCCGTCCAGCGCTTCAAAGTCTTCACCTTCATCGACTACACGAAAGAGGGTGCGCCGCCGCCGCCACCACCACCCACTCCGCCCGTCCCTGCCACCCCGCCCACGCCGTCCAAGGGTGCCGGCCGGCCAAAGAAGGGCGAGGAGCCTCCCCCGCCTCCTCCTCCGCCCCCGCCCACCCGTGCACTCATCCCGGACAGCCGCTGGGTCATTCCGGCTGGTGGGTCGGTGGAGCTGCTGGTGCAGTTCTCGTCCCCGGATGTGGGCAAGTTCACGGAGACGCTGGCGTTCGACGTGCTGGGAGGCGAGCGGCTCAACACGCTGGTGGTCACGGGCACGTGCGACTACCCGCACATCTCGACCGACTACCGCAACGTCTTCTACAAGAAGGTCAAGGCCCGGCCGCAGACGCCGCTCATCCGCGGGCAGTATGTCATCAGCAAGGGCGTGTTTGAGTTTGGGCCGCTGCTGCACAGCAAGGACCCCGCGGGCTACCTGGAGGGCGGCCACCCCGACAACACCGCGCGCATACGCATCACCAACAACGGCCTGTTCGACAACCAGGTCACGTTCTCGCTCAAGTCTAAGGAGCAGGCGGCGGCAGAGGAGGAGGCGGCAGGTGCGCAGGGGCAGGGCGGGACAGAGTGCAGCCATCAACAACCAGGCGGTGTGTAACATCAAACTGAATACAGTGAATCAACGTTTGCATTGTGTTGTGGGCGTGCAGGGGCAAAGGGCAAGGGCGCAAAGAAGCCCAAGACGCCCGAGAAGCCCAAGACCCCGCCTGTCAAGGGGTCCAAGGACGGCAAGGGAGGCAAGAGCACGCCGGCGGCAGGCACCGTGCTTGACGGCGTGTTTGTGCTGCACCCCACGTCCCTGAACCTCAAGGTGGGTGCGCAAGGAAGGAAGGCCGAGGGGCCAGGTTTGCAACTTTGAGGCATCGTTAGTATCAGCTTGTTATGTATGCATGTTGTGCTGTGTGGGCGTTTGTAAGCAGCACGTCGTCTTGTCGCCACTTCAGCTAGCCGGACCCCTAATGCACACCACACCATGCTGCCTTGCCGCACGCAGGTGGACGAGACGCAGGAGCTGGCGGTGTACGCCTTCCCCACCGAGGACGGCCCCGTGGAGGACGTCATCATCTGCAGGTGGGCAGCAGTCGGGCTGCTACCAACACCTCTGCACTACCTGCACCGCACACCTGCTTGCTACTCGGCAGAGCCCGGCATAGACCACGCATCCACGCCCTGGTACAACGCAGGAGCTGCCACGCTCACGTCCTGAATTCCATACCCCGTACGGCTGTCCTTGCCCTGCAGGATCAAGGACAACCCCGTACCCGTGGAGTTCCCCATCTCGGTCATCGGCGCCAAGCCGCAGGTGCTGGTGTACCTCAACGACGGCACGCCGCCGCCGGACCCCACCCGGCCGCCGCCGCCCCCGCCCGAGCCCGCCTCCCGGACCGCCTCCAAGCCCGGCACGCCGCTGACGCCGCCGCAGCCCGTCAACAAGCTGCTGGCGGAAGGCGTGCAGGTGAGCAGCTAGTACACAGCAGCTCACACACAGCGTAACGGGACCTGTGCTCTATGGTCGGTGTCCACCGCCGACGACTGGGAGTGTGGTACCAGCGCGAACCTGTATTTGCTGCTCTACAGGAGGTGCAGACGTAGCATGTGCCGGTAACTGCTGTTGGGTGTGACCTTAGTTGCTGCCCTGGCGCTTGCAGTTCGAGCGGCTGCTAGTGAACAAAAAGGACGTCAAGACCTTCACCATCAGCAACCCGGGGCTGCTGCCCATCACGTGGCGCCTGGCCAACACCGCAACGCTGCCAAAGGAGTTCGTGGTCTTCCCGCAGGTGGGTAGCACATGCACACACAACCAAGATCACTACCACACGCTTCCCCCAACAAGCACTTCACACCATTGCCATCTTCACACGGGGCCTTTACCACAGCGTACGCTTACAGGTATCCATACCCAGTCTCCTTTCGGCTGCCGCGAACGTGCGGCAACTGCCCTATACCTTCCTGTCCTTTCTTCCTCCCGCAGTCGGGCGAGCTGGCGGCCCGCTCGGACGTTGTGGTGACTGTGGAGTTTAGCGCGATTGAGAAGCGGCTGTGCGAGGCCAGGTTGGCGCTGGAGGTGCTGGATGTGGCGGAGCTGCAGGGCGTGGCGCACAGCATACCGCTGCCCATCAAGGGCGAGGCGTACAAGATCGAGATCGACGTCAACTTCCCGCAGGTGGGTGGAGGCTGGGGATGGGGTAGCACGGTGACAGCAGGCGTGTGCATCAGCTCCCAGCTGTGCAGGCATGGTCCAACGCATGTCGGCGGGCCGACATGCTGCTTACAAACTACACCCTTGGACCTGCAACATGCAACGTCACTGACCTGAACAGATTTAGGGGGAGTTAATGCTAGTGGTCCCGCAGCCTTTGGTTCATTAGCTGCTGATGTGCGGCTGCCGACTGCTGCCTGCAGGCCAACTTCCCCGGCGTCGACTTCGGCACCCTGCGCGTTGTGGACAGCGTGTCCAAGCCCATCACCATCAAGAACACGGGTAGGACAGCTTTATGGAACTGCAGGGAAGCAATAACAAACCCCCTCGCCGGTAGCTGGCCTTGGGCCACACTTCCGGCACTCTGAGTTCCTGCTACACGGCCGCCTGGCCTCCTAGCCTCGGCACTCAAGGATATAACAGCTGTGGCCCATGGGAGCTCGCTGCTTACCGGTACCTGATGTATGTTGTTTTGCTCGTCCCGCAGGCAAGTACGCCATCTCGTACAACCTGGCCATGAAGCCCGGCTCCGTGCTGCAGAGCCTGCTCACCATCACGCCCTCCAGCGGCAGCATAGAGCCCAACAAAGACGCCAAAATCGAGCTGGCCTGGAACAAGGACAAGAGCCTCAGGTGCGCGGCGGCCCCTGCAGTGGGCTTTTGGGCTTGGGTGCAACTGCTGCCGTGCCGCCAACCCCGTTCGGCAAAATGGGTCTGAAATCACGTGCCAAACAGACACATGGCGTCCCGTACGTCTACAGCATGAGTACCTGATGTATGACTCATTACATTACAATATCGTGCTGCAGGAACGAGGTGATGCTGATGGGCAACAGCGACGTGACGCTGTCCATCATCGAGCCGCTCACCACCAACAAGGAGGACACCATCCCCGTCCAGATCTCTTGCAGGGCCGTCTTCTCCAAGTACGCCGTCACGCCCGCGCGCGGGATACACTTCGGGCCCGTCACCTACAACACCGCCTCCAAGCCAAAGATCATCGAGGTCACCAACCTGGGCCAGTTTGACTTCAACTTCAAGCTGTTCAACCACGCGAGCGGCCCGCCGCCGCCCGTGGCTGCCCCCGCGCCCGGCGCCAAGGCCCCCGCGGCCCCCAAGCCCGCCAAGCCCGGCACCACCGCGGCGCTCAGCATTGGGCAGTTCTCGTTCGACCCGGCAGAGGGCACCATCCCGCCAGGTACGCGTGGTGCCGTACGCTCCAACACGTGAAGCTCTGTCCGCTCAGGTTTCCCCAGTCGCAACCCTCCATCCACAAAGGTGTAGCACAGCAGTAGCAGTGCACATGTTGCTCTGGCCGTGCCCAATGTGAGGAGCAAACGCTTGTTTCTAGACCCAGCAGCTTTTCGTCAAAGACCTGTTGGTCCTCTTGCTGCAGGCGGGCGCCGCGAGGTGTCTGTGGTGTTCAACGCCGTGGGCGCCTCCAACTTCTCCGAGGTGCTGGGCATCGACATTGCGGAGCGGGACTTCACGGACCAGCCACAGGTGCGCCACTAGGCACCACCATGACCATCATGGGCAAGCCGCGCAAGCAGCGGTTTAAGCTGCCCCAGGAGCCCGCGTTGCATGTCACGCTGCAAGGGAACGGCTGGTGCCTTCCCGTTGCGGGCATGCAACCAGACGTAGAGCTGCACAGTAAAGGCTGTTCCTGCCACAGTCTTCTTGCAACATATCCACTCGCTCTGAAACACAACCTCCCCATAACCTCGCCACGCCTCCCCGCAGGGCATCCCCATCGAGGTGGCGGGCGAGTCCTGCATCCCCGGCATCGACGCCGAGAACACCGCCGCCATCTTCGAAGAGCACACCATCTCCGCCTCCCTGGACCCCTTCAACCCCATCAACAACGAGTTCTCCACCCGCGAGCGCGTGTTCAACTTCGGGGCAGTGCTCGCACAGTTGGGCGCTGCAGAGGCGGCCGCCTCGGCACGAGCTGCGACCCCTGAAAAGGGCACGCCGGCGGCCGGCAGCGCGCGCAGCAGCGCCCGCGCCAGCACGCCCAGCAAGGGCAAGGGGCGCAAGGACGAGCAGGAGGCGGTGCCCAGCCCGGCGTTGGCCCCTCACGCGGTGCGCGCCAACCTCAAGTTCATCAACCCGGTCAAGGTGCCGTGCGTGGTCAACTTCACGCTCAAACCGAGGGGCAACCTGCCGCCGGGTGAGACAGAGGACCTTTGCTCCATTGCTGCTGCCAACCTTACCCAATGTCGCTGCCTTTGCCTCATGCTTCCTTTGATCGTTGCAAAGGATGCTGCTGCTGTGTGATAACGTTTGTTAAGACAACTTGAACCTGCGTGTCGCCCGCAGGCATGTCGCTTCCCATGGAGGTCTCCCCTGCGCAGCTGGTCATCCCGCCGCTCGAGTACCGCTACACAGCCGTGTACTTCGCCCCGCGCGCCATCCAGCTCTACGGCGCCACGCTGGAGGCAGTGGTGGAGAACGGCTCAGACCCCAAGACCAAGTCCTTCACCTGCGAGCTGCGGGGAGAGGGCACGCTGCCCACCCTCACCATCGCCGAGCCCACGCAGGTGGGGCACACTGCGCACCGCTATGCGCATCTGTGTTATGCCAGCTCCTCGCAAAGCCCTTGGACGGAGCCTTCATCAACGTCCCAAACCAGCTTCCAACGCCTAGTGTAAGCACCCAGTCAAGAATTGCTCTCTTCCATGACCACTCGTGTCCCGCAGGTGGACAACCAGGGGCGGCCCACGCTCAAGTTCGGGCGACTGCTGCAGGGGAGGTCTTCCACCGGGCGCATCACGCTCAAGAACAACGGCATCCTGCCCGCCAAGGCGCGCATCGAGATGCCGCCCCACGCGGCCTTCAGCCTGGAGGGCGGCCCCGTCACGGGCACCAGCGGCAGCGGCAGTGAGGCGTTCGTGGTGGACAGCAAGAAGAGCTTGTCGTACACCGTGGTGTTTGCACCGCAGGCTGTAGGGCCCGCACAGCACGAGCTACGCCTGCGGGTGGCCAACAACCCCTTCGAGGACTACCGGTGGGTGCATGCACGCATTACTGGTGTCTGCTGATGTCCTTGCACCTTGCTAGGCCCTGAAACCCCGTGTTTCAGGTGGTTGTCCGTTGGTGCTGGATGCAAGTACGTTGTTTCCAGAAGCGCCTGCTCCGTCACTCCGGTCGGTCACACTGGACCTGACGGTCTTGCACTATGGTAGTACACTGTCCACGTACGCAAATTGACACCTAGAGCGATCGTTAAGCAGTTGAACAGCTGTGCCCACATACCCTGTGCCCACACACCGCATGCCCACACACCCCATCCTCACACACCCCGTGCCCACACTGCCCAGGTTCCTGCTGTCGGGCGAGGGCTACCAGGAGGACGTCACCTTCGACCACCTGCCCAACGACGCCATGGAGGAGCTGCGCCTGCAGGACGGACCCGTGGGTCGGCCGGTGCAGGCCGTGTTTGCGCTGCGCAACCACTCCGCCACCAAGAGCTTCCGCTTTCGCTGGCCCGCGCCCGGCGCGCCCGGCTCCAATCCACACCTGTCCTTCTCGCCCGCGGTGGGGCACCTGCTGGCCGGCAGCTCCAAGGACGTGACGCTCACCTTCACGGCGGATAAGCCGGTCAAGCTGCAGCCGCAGGACGTCAAGCTGGCGCTGGTGCAGATTGTGCATGGTGCAGAGGTGCAGCCTGTGGATTGGGACGACCGGTCGGTGGTGGTAGACTACGGGTTGCCGCCCGGGGCCGACGGGCAGCCGGCGGCGCGGCCAGAGCCGGAGCCAAAGGTCACGGACGCGGCGGGCAGCGCGCGGGAGCTGCTGCTGCGCGTGTACGCCACGGCGGACAACGCCAAGTACGCGTGCGAGGAGGGGCCCATCATCTTCAAGCCCACCATGATGTTCCAGACGCGCTCGTACACCTTCCCGCTGACCAACAAGAGTAGCGCGCGCATGGACTTCAAGTTCACGGTCACGCTGCCGGACGGCGTCACGGCGGACGGCTCCGAGCTGTACACCGTGTCCCCCGCGGGCGGGGCCATCGAGGCCGGCGCGTCGCTGCCCATCACGGTCAAGTTCTCGCCCATAGAGGTGGACGACTGCTCCCGGGTACTTACCTGCCACATCCCGCACCTTGACGCGTCCTGTGAGCCTCTCGCGCGGCCGCTGAGTGGCCGTGTGCTCCGGCCCTGGGCGCACTTTGAGCTGCCTGATTCGGACTACCTCTCCGCAGCACGACGCAGCCCCGACATGCCCGGTCCCTCGGGCATCATCGAGCCCCTGGACCCGGCAACACGCGTGCTGGAGGTGGAGTCTCTTGGCGTCAAGGTGCGCAACACCAAGCGCTTCTTCGTGCTCAACCCCACCGGCACCTCGTACGAGTTCTCCTGGCAGCCAGCCAACCGGGCGCAGGAGGCGGGGCCGTTCACGTGCACCACCCGGCGGGGTGTCATCGGCGGCGGACGGCGCTTCGAGATGGTGTTTGAGTACACGCCAACAACTGACAGCGTGGTGGAGAGCTTCTGGACCTTCAGCATGACCTTCAGCATACCCGAGCAGAACATTGAGGTGCCGTTCTTGTTGGTGGGGCTGGTGAGCGAGCCGCGCGTGCTGCTGGACCGGCCGTCGGTCAACTTCGGGCAGATCCTCA
>VFQN01005791.1_pt1 | contig 14760 bp, 17 predicted proteins | sample 3512371 | NCBI WGS metagenome assembly VFQN01 (sample SAMN10412370, study PRJNA504923) | tailings metagenome | isolation source: Replicate 2 from Balatoc abandoned mine | place: Philippines: Itogon, Benguet | collected 2017-08-28
AAGGGCTGGGAACACCGCCCCCCCCTGAAAAAAAAAAAAAAAAAAAAAAAAACCAGCGTGCACTGGTGTGTTCTCCCTCCCCTAGCCCTCCACGGGTGCAGGAGCCAAGGGCCACGCTTACCGTACGCGAAGGCACGCAGCTGAGACGAATATATGGTATGGAATGTGCAAGTGTGCAAGTGTGTCGTAAGCAGGTCCATGCACGCCCAGCAAGCGTGTCCTCGTTGGCCCCCGCCTGCGTCCACACCCTCACCCCTGCCCTCGCCAAAAGGTCCGAGTTGGAGGGACCCAAGCACACGCGTCCGCCACATGGCAATCGAAGGCGCACGTATGTATCAGTTTCTCTGTATGTGCGAAATTATGTTATGTTCCCTCCAGATGCAGCGCTCTGCTCGCCCATGCGTCCGTACCTGAATTTGCACCGATGGTGAGGTCTGCGTGTAACAACTGCTCAGGTACATTTCCGGGGGTGCGTCTAGCCTACTCCACAAGCTTTTCTTTCGCCAACCACGATGGCCACCTCCCAGCTGCTGAAGGCTCAGCGCGCCCCGATGCGCCCCGCGCGCTCGGCGGTCAAGGCTTTCGCTGTCCAGCAGGCGCCTAAGGCCTCTGGTGAGGGCATTAGCTTGCTATAAAGCTACTTGAAACTTGCCGATGGCCTCACCTGTTGCGTTAGGTGTCGGGGGCCAGGGCACGATTGTGATGGAAACGGAAGGAAGCATCCTTTCTGCGCCGCGTAGTGCAGGCTATGTACAACAACCCTTGCTAAGTCACCGTAGCTGTTGTATACGGGGTAACGCGTTTATGTGCAAGCAGGGCCACACTGGCGCGAACAGTGCGATTTCTAGCAGAAGCCGCATATACGTTTCCAAGCGCCAACGCTTTTGGTAGGAGAGGTGTGCATATCTACTGCGCTTCCATCCCGGTTATGCTGTGACCTGACTCGCAGGCAAGGCGTCGCTCGCGGCTGGCCTGCTGGCGAGCAGCGTCCTGCTGCAGTCCTCTGCCGCTCGCGCCGATGAGCTGGACTCGACTGTGGAGACTGTGGTTGGCGCCGTGAAGGCAAGTGCCTTCTCCAAGGCTGCCTATCAGGGCTTCCGATCCTCCGGGCCAGTTCGATTAGCGCTGTCGAACGTACCGGACGCGGGCAGAGCTCGGAAACCATCGCTGGAGTAATAAGCATTGCTGGTTCATGGTTTCTTTGTGCAAGCCTGTGGGCCAATTGTGGTCCGACTGCAACACCCCTCCACTTCACAGCTGGCGGAGGCGAGAGGTTCCTGGTGCTTCCAAGCCTCCAGCGCGTTACCCACCAAAACGCTTGAACGGCACCTAACTGATGGTTTCAGTGTAACAATGCATACTACACTCAGGTGTGCACGACTTGCGTACGGCAAAAGCACGCCTGCTCGTATTGACTGTTGTCTTGTCCCCCAACCGCAGGCCACCGGTGAGGTGGTCAAGGCCGGCATCACCACCCTGCAGAGCGGCGTCAAGGTCCTGAAGGACGTAAGTTCCAATCACGCCCAGCAACTGCTGTTTTGACGAACCATGCTCGCCCTGGCACAGCTGGCTCGCCTATCAACCGGGGTCTCTCAGTTGGGCCCCACAACTCCTCTGGTCACCCGAACCCATAGACACGGAAGCATCCCCCGCGGTCGACATGCTGACAATCTCTACCCGGTGATGCCTGCGCGCAGGGCTACGACATCGCTGCCCCCTACGCCAAGCAGGCCGTGGACACAGTTGCCCCCGTGGTGGTGGAGGCCGCCAAGAAGACCGTGGAGCTGGCCCAGCCCGCCATTGAGGCCGCCGCCCCCGCCATCTCGGTAAGCCGCCCAGAAAGCTCGTCGTACCCGGTACCCCGAAAGCGCTCATGGCACGTACGCGCTGTCATTTGGGGTCGATGTCACTTCCTCAAGAGCGCAGCGTATCCGTTCCCTGCCTTCTGGCAGCGCACCTGATTGTAGCCCGCACGCCGAATGCACAACATGTAAACGGGCCGCTACCGATATTCTTTTGAACGCAAACAGAGCACCGTGTCCGACGTGCTGGAGAGCACCGGCGTGGACCTGTCCGCCGTGACCGACGTGGCCGGCACCGTGTCGGACGTGGCCGGCTCTGCCGTGTCCGCCGCCACCCCCGTGGCCCGCGGCCTGGCCGAGGTGCTGGCAAACTCCGACCCCGTCACCCTGGGCGAGTACACCCTGGGCGCCGTGGCCCTGTACTACCTGACCCCCGCCTTCTTCGGCGCCTTCCGGTAAAAAGGCCCCAGCAGCTCCTTGTCCCTCCACCCATGCACCGCGACCTCACATCCTCTCTTTTCCCTGACCCTGCTCGGTCTGTTGGGATATGGTTCTCGGTAGCGTCGTTGAGTTCATCTCAGAGACAGCGGCCTGGTGTGGGTTGTTGTGGGTGGTAAGGTCCTGTTGAACTCGTGCGCTGACTCTCCTCCCTGCCTTGCTGCCTGTCTCCCTGCCCTGCAGCGGCTACGCCGGCCCGCTGTCCGCCGCCGCGGCCCTGGACGCCGTGGTGCAGGAGCCCTCCGCCGTGCTGATCGACATCCGCTCCATCCGCGAGAAGGAGGCCAGCGGCGTGCCGGACGTGCCCGGCGCCGCTTCGGGCAAGGTGCGGGCGCTGCGTTCTGGCCGCGCTCTTCGCATGCGTGTTTAGGTTGTCCGCACCTGTCGCCTGAACGGCTCGCTTCTTGTCAATCGGAAACGTGGTGTGCTACGCGTGACACGCATGGGACATGTGCACCCGTGTGTCAGGTCGTCAACGCGGGCACAACAAAATGGGTGTGGGCTCCGTTGTGCGCAGGTGCTGGAGGTGGAGTTCGCCGCCCTGGAGGACAAGAAGCTGCGCTCGCAGCTGAAGAACCCGCAGGACATCGAGGCCCAGACCACGGCCCTGCAGATCGCCTCGCTGCGCCGCATCGGCAGCAGCACCAAGGTGGTGCTGCTGGACCGCTACGGCCCGCAGGCCGAGGCCGTGGCCAAGGAGCTGTCCAAGAAGGGCTACGGCAAGGTGAGGAAACCTGAATTTGGATCAGTGCTGGAGGGAACTCTTCCTGTCGGCTGATTGGTTATGGGCAGTGAAGCTCACCTGTCTGCACGGCTGCACGCTCGGCACGTCCGGGTGGGTACTGGCACCCCTGTGCACTAACCCGCCTCACAGCAAGACGTGGATAGCCCCCCACCGTGTGGGCAGCACATGTGCGCACCCTGAAATGGCTCACATGGCTTATTGCTGCTGCAGGTGTACGTGGTTTCTGGCGGCTTCGACGGCCGCGCCGGCTGGATCCAGTCCAAGCTGCAGATCAAGCCCTACACCTCCACCAACCTGACCTTCTCGGCGCCCTCGTTCGGCGGCCGCACCGGCACCACCAGCACCCGCCGCCTGCCCGCCCCCCGCGTCTAAGTGATCAGCTGTAGCAAGGTACTAGTCGCGTCGTATATGGGCTTCTAAAGCAGCATTTTTGGTCGAGGTGAGGTAGGAAGCAAGGGGCGCGGTTGCCTGTGGGCGGTTGGCTCTGTCGTGGCCACACCCGGACGACCACCGCTGGCCTGTGAATGAGAGGCGAGGGAGCGGATATGTACCAAGTAGCATGTCAGTTTTTCGGTTCGGTATTTTGGATTATGGTCATGAGTCTGGGACAAGATTCTGTGGGCGTTGCATTTGCTCACACGACACTGCAGCAGAGGCTCGCAGTTGAGGCGTTCATTGGCCTCGTCGGTTGGGAAGCGGCCCTGGTCCGGCTGGGCCCTGTGTTCCTGTATGTGTATAATGGCGTCGAGCGGAACTCTGCTGCCCCACATTGGAATTCCAGGTGGCAACCTGCAGACGCAGGACAGCATGTAAATTGCATGGGCGCTGCAGGGTGGTGCTGGTCACAGGGGTCCTGGGAAGGTAGCCCTTGATTCAGTCAGTCTCAGCAGTAGGACCCAGGCAAGTGGGACTTCATATCTCAGTTCGCCTCTCAGCGGATGCATACAGGACGACGGACCCCTACCCAAGTAGGACGCAGGAGTGCAGGGTACCGGCGGTACCGTGCTGGGCCTTCCATGCTGTTCCATGCCATGGTTTGTTGTTCATGGAGCACGTGCAGACTGCCGTAGTGATCTTAAATTTTCGCGATTTAAGATTCGCCAGGATGCGTCGAATTTAGAGCGCGAAATAATTATCTGTCTTTTGGCAGCATGCAGGCGTCGAATATTTGTACAGCGAAATTTTGTATCGGTGGTAAATGGAGGCTCGCACAGCAAACCAGACAGAACAATGGTGCAGGAATCCCCTCAGTAGCATAGCCACAGTTGCAAGGTACTGAACTGCACCAACTACAGCATGCTGCAGCTGAGAGTTGACCTGTATTTCCAACGCTTAGCTGGGTTCTGAGCGGGAGGGGCCGTCAAGTGCGTCGAATATTCGCAGCAAAAGTGGCTGGAAAGGGCGCCAGGGCGTCGAATATTCGGAGCGGCGGAAAAAATATCCAGCAGTTTGGGGGGTACCGGCGAACCCCTAAATCACGAAAATTTAAGATCACTACGGTGTTTGACATCACACCGCACCGTTGCGAAGCACAGGTGGCATAGACGCACAGCCCTTTCCGGCCGTACTGAGCAGCTAAATCCTCATTGGGGCCGCCGGAGACCGGACACACGGCTACCGATTCGAGGTGAGCTGCTACCCACGGCTGCGGCCTCTGGCTGTCTTGCGCGTGGTCAAGTGCCGCTTGAGTGCCTGGCGGGGACACAACACGGGCTGCGTTGTTGCTACTGATATGTACGGTACGTACTGATCTACGGTACAAGCCTGCCGACAGTGTGCTGGAGGTGGTGTATGGGGCTGGCGAACAGGCTGGAAGCGCGCGCGTGTCGGTTTCCGAGCCATCCCTAGGGTTTGTCCCGTACGTGGACATCCCCTGGCGTGGGGGCCAACGCGGCACCAAGGACCTAACGGAGGGTCGCCATGACACTATAGCATCTCTCCTTTCATATCTGCGGCCTCTTCGTTCCACACTGTACCACCCCTGACGAGCAGTCATTGCGCCTTTTTACCTATTTATCGCGCTGCGTCGTCTGCGTAACGTGTGACACTCTTGAGCATATAAGACACCAGTTATGCCGATTAACGCATACCGGAACTGAGTTACGCCCTTGCAACCTAGGCGGATGCGGTGCGGATGGGGAAGCTCCGTCGCTGTGCCGCAAGGGCTCAACCGCTTGACTTGCCATCGGAATACAGCGATGACGACGACCAGGAACATTTCTTGGAGTTCGCGCCAAGCGAAACAGCTTCTGCAACCGCGGAGCTTGACGTCGGTTGCCCAAGCGACGCGGCTGCCGGTACCGACATCCAAGGCACAATCAGTCTCGAGCTAGACCAAAATGGTGTGTTAGGATTTGAGTGAGAACGTCCGCACCTGAGGAAGCGCTGTCTGGGCTTGTCGCTTACCCCTCGCCCTAACCCAGTTGACATTTTGGCGGTCACTCGGCCCAACCCTGTGCTTGTGCCCCAAACAGCCCACACCTCAGCTGGCTACTGCGAAGACGTCAGCGGCAGCAGCAGCTCCGGCGTGGGTTGCGCAGCTAGCAGTTGGCGTTCCTGCTCACGCAGCGCCCAGCTGGGTCAGCGCCAGCGGCACACCGTGTGGCCCCTGCGGCTACCCAGCCCAAGACACCGCAGCGTAGAAATCAGCTGTGAGCACGATACCGCATCCGAAGACGATTTGGAGGAGGACAAAGGAGGGTTGCAGCACAAAATCACGACCGTCAACCCGTTCTCGGCGTTGCTGGAGCACGGCAGCGATGAGGAGGGGTGGTGGGGGTCGCCGCGGCACTGCGGCCGGTCCGGGTGCTGCCACCACAACCACCATAACGACCCCGCTGCTGCCTCCGCTTCCAGCGCATGCTCACAGTCCTCAGCGTGCAACGGCGCTGTCCAGTGCTGCGACCACCGCCAATCGTCGCAGCAGCAACAGCAGCAACAGGGGCAGGTGCACAGCCCTGCCAGGAGGAGGAGAAGAAAGCGACGGCCCAACCGCCGAGCCGGGCCAGGCGGGGGCTCTCCTGGTGCCACCTGTGCTTCTGCTGCAGTTGCGGCAACAAGCAGTGGCAGTGGTGCAGATTGCGGAGGTGGTCTGGCTGCTGTCCTTGTGGAAGGCGCTGCGGGGCTCCAGGGTGAGCACGGCCCTATGGCCGCCGGTGCGGCAGCGCAGGGTGAGGAGGTGCAGCAGGGGGAGGGGCACCAGCAGGCGGACATGGGGCACCAGGTAGAAGGTGTGGGGGCGGGTGCGGACACTGGTGAGGACACCGACACGGAGGACACAGATGAGGGCTCGGATGGGGACACCGATGCGGATGGGGCGGCGGCGGGTGCAGACGCGAGCACGGACACAGGTGCGAAGACGGATGAGGAGGAGGAAGAGGAGGACGAGGATGGGGAGGAGGAGGAGACGGACGAGGAGGAGGATGCGGAGGTGGAGGAGGCAGCGGCTGAAGCCTACCTGGCAGCGTTGAGGGCGGAGGCAGCGGCGGTGGCGGCCGGCCTGCGTGCGCGTGGGCTGGACCCTGCTGCTGACGTGCTGCCACCGCCATGGCCCCAACACGCAGCCGACATCGACGAATGGCGTCGACTCTGGGACCTGCCGCGCCATCAGGTGCTTGGGCAGCTGTGGCGGTTGGCGTCTTCAGACCGGGAACAGCAGATGCTCCAGCAGCTGTCCCTCCCTCTCCTTTGTGGACCACCTGCCACCAGCGCACAGCCCTCAACCAGCTTACAGCCCTCAACCAGCTCACAGCCCGCCACGAGCTCACCGCCGGCCACCAGCGCACAACCCGCCACCAGCGCACAGCCCGCCACCAGCGTAGAGGGGGAGGGGGGGCGGCTGGACCCCTCCCCGCCTGCACAGCCTAGCCCGGAGACGTCCCAGGCCGCGCCGCCACGTGCCGCCAGCCCACCAGGCATTGGAGAGGCGGAGTGCTGGCTGTGCTACGGGGGCGGGCCGATTGTTTCCATCCACTCCTTGCACTCGTGCCCGGGCCCGCACTCCCCTGCCGCTATGCCACAGCACCCGACACCGGAGCCCTCGGCTGGGTTGTTGCCACCCCCAGCCGGAGCTGTGCGGGGTCATGCAGACCCACCTGCTGAGGGTGCACAGGCTGGGGGCTCAGGAGCAGCTGGTGATCCGTCCCTGCCTGTGCAGTGGCCTGGGCCGGGGGCAACAGGCGGGGGTGCTGCAGAAGCGCTCCTGGGCTGCGGCCCAGCGGGGGCGGCGGACTGCCAAGGGGGTACGGCTACAGTGGCAGGCGGGGAGGAGGCCATGGCCGCCGCCGCAGCTGCCGCCGCCGCCACTGCCACCGCCACTGCCCTCGCCGCCGCAGCTGCTGCCATCAACGCCGCCGCCGCCAACGCTTCCGCCACTGACGCCGCCGCCGCTGCTACTGCCACTGCCGCTGCCGCCGCCGTCAACGCCGCCGTCGCCGCCATCGGCACCGACGCCGCTGCCACCACCGCCGCAGCCGCCGCCACGGCAGCAGCTGCCGCCGCCACCGCAGCAGCTGCCGCCGCTACGGCAGCTGCCGGTGCAAGCGCCGCCGCCACCGCAGCTGCTGCTGCTTTCACGGCTGCCGCCGCTTCCGTTGCTGGCGGGCTCGAGTACGGCAGCGTGGAGCAGGGGACAGAGGTGCATGGCACAGGAGGGAGCTGGGGCACCGCCACCGCCAGCAGCGCTGCTGACGGTGCTAGTGCTGGTGGCTTGCACGCGGGTCAGGGCGGCGCGGATTCCGGGCCGGACTTCCTCATCGCCCCGTGCGCCGTGTGCAGCGGGGGCATGCGCTACATCCACCATAGCTGCTTCGCGAAGTGGCTGGCTAACAGCTGGGCCCTGGCGTGCCCCAACTGCAACCGACCGTACGAGAGGTGCGCGGTGGGACAGGAGGAACGCAGGGGCAGGTGTAGCAGGCTGGCTGCTCCCCGCTTTCCTGGGCACCTCCGCGCCTTATACAGCTTGGTGAACAGTGCGACCGCCTCCTAATGCCACGACTCCATGAGCAGCACCTTGCCTTTCACGTTGACGGCAGATCAATGCAACCAAGCCGCACGACATGCCGCAAGCTCTTCCGTCCTTTCAACCTCACCGTTGTCTTCCACCTTGCCACGAACGCGTCCCCTGTGCGCCGCCTCTCCCCTCCTCCCCCAACAGCTCCTTTTGTCAGGCCCCCACGCCAGGGCGCTTTCCCTTCCACGCCTATTCACCGCCCGTTCTTCAACGCAACCCCTTATGTGCCCCCGGTGCGGCCCCCTCTCCCCTCCTACCCCTCCCAACAGCTCCGTGCTGCAGGCGTTCCCCTGCAGCAGCAGCTCCCTGCTGGCGCTGCTGGAGGCCGCCTGCCCGCCCGGCCACAGCCTGCAGCAGCCATTCCCGGAGGCGGCTGCGGTGCACTTCTGCGTCGCGGGCGCGGTGGAGGTCACCATGCCCTGCGGGGGCTCCACAGCCATGGGTGAGGCAGAGGATGGGGCAGGGGTGGGGCAAGCCATGGGGAAGGCAGAGGATGGGGCAGGGGTGGGGGCTGGGGCAAGCCGTGGGTGAGGCAGAGGCGGGGTCAGGGGCAGGCTGGAGGGGCGGGAAGCCTGGGGCACAGGCTGCGAGGACCGTAGGCCCGTTGGGGGCAACGGTGCTATAAGTTGCCGTGACACGTGGCCCTGGTGGCTAGGGTGGGGCTCACAAGGCATGCCGGGCATTTGCTTTTGCCTCCTGACACCTGGGGACCCTTGCGCCAGCACTCCCCGACGGCATCGTTTCCTAGTTACCTTGCATGGCCTCCTCCCGTGCCGCGTTTTCCGTTGCCCAAGCCAGGACCCACCATGCCTGTGCGCGTCCCCGCCATGCAACGCCCGTCCCCCGCACACAGCTGCCACGCTTACCCATGCAGCTCGCCGCTTGCCCTTCGACCGCCTCTATGGCTCGTAGTATGGCCTACAACCCTGCACAACTGGCACCCTGCTGCCGCAGAGCTGCTGCGGCGCATCCGGCTGACTGTGGACGACCTGGTTTCGGGGCGGGGTCGGGAGCTGCTGCGGCGGGACGACGGCAGCCCCCTGGAGCTGGCATCCACGGAGGTGACGGCCGTGGTGCTCAACCTGACGGGGGAGGAGCAGGAGGAGGACGAGGAGGAGGAGGAGGAGGAGCAGGAGGAGGAGGGGGGCGTGGGGGAGCAGGGGGGCGGGCGCGAGGGGGAGGCGCTTGGGCAGGTGAGGAGGGGCGGCGTGATTGGTGTGGGCAGGGGGAGGGGTGGCAGCAGGTCAGGGGCTGCGCTGCGTTTGTGTGTTAAAAATTGAGGCGTGATGGGTTCGTGCAGGGGTGCACGGGGGTGCGGTTATGCATCTGCGAAAGCACTCGGTAGATGCCATCGTAGTAGGAGTTCCCTTTGTATCCATTATCCATGTACCCATTATTACGGTGCTGGAGTTGCGCCCCAGTCACACCTTCATGCCTACACTCCTCGCACGCCCTCCAACTCGCCGCAGGCCCGGCCGGCTCGCCGCGCCCGCCGCAGCAGCGACAGCTCCTCCTCCGGCGGTGGCTGGGACCCCGACTTCGGCCGCGAGCAGCTGCTGCAGCAAATGCAGCACATGCAGCAGCAGCTGCAGCTGCAGCTGCCCCAGGACCTGCTGCGCGGCACCCTGCTGCCGCTGCGCCTGCACTCGATGCTGCGGCCCTCCACCTCCCGCGCCGCCGCCGCGGCTGACATGACAGCCTTCCTACGCGGCAGCCGGGAGCTCCTTCCCCCAGCCGCCTCGCGCGAGCCCAGCTTCAGCTTTAGCTCCTCAGGTGGGCGGGTGGGGGTGAGGGTGGGGGTGAGGGTGGGGGTGAGGGTGGGGGTTGCTCCATGTGGGGTGAGGGTGGGGGTTGCTCCATGTGGGGTGAGGGTGGGGGTTGCTCCATGTGGGGTGAGGGTGGGGGTTGCTCCATGTGGGGTGAGGGTGGGGGTTGCTCCATGTGGGGTGAGGGTGGGGGTTGCTCCATGTGGGGTGTTGTACGGACAAAGCGAATGCGGACTGCCGGCGAAGGGTTGGGGTGTGCTGGGCTAGGAGGGCATGGCGCATCTGCGGGGCTTGTGGTGCTGTGGCTCGGTGCTGGTGTTTGCCCAGCTGGCAGGTGGCATGGGGGAGGCCCATTACGCTGGGCGTACGGGCACGACAACTCCCGGTCCGGCGGTGCAGCTGCTGCTAAGACACGTGCGCGTGCCGCTATTGTGCTTGCAACGCCCATCAGCCACGCAACTTGACCAACACCCCCCGTGCCACCGAGTTTCGCAGAACACATGCTGGCACGTGTCACCCGAACACGCCATGTCGCACGCGCCTGCATCCATGACAGCGCATGCTCGCATCGCGTTACCCCCTGCCCCATGCCTCCAGGGGACCTGGCCTCTGCCGGATCCGGCCCGCACGCCAACCGGGCGGCACGGAGCTCGGCACTGGCGGCGCTGCGAGCGGCGCTGTCCCTCCCCATCACCCAGGAAGGCCCTTTGGAGGAAGGGGGCCAGCCAGGGGCGGGGGCCGGCGCAGGCGGGGACCGGGGGCGGGGGCCGGTGGGACCGGAGGCGGAGGCCGGCGCAGGAGGGGACCGGGGGTCATGGTTTGAGGAGGAGAACGACGCAAGGGGGAGCGTGATGGAGCTGTTCGGACGCATTCGCTCAGCAGCGGCTGCCAGCAGCAGCAGCAGCAGCAGCGGTAGGTGGAGCGGGAGCGGCGGAGCGAGCGGGAGCACGGGCGGGGCGGTGAGCCGGGGCGTTGCGCGGCTGCGGGATGCGGTGTGGGCCTTGGCGGTGTCCGGGGCCGCGGGCGGGGCCGGGGGTGGTCCCGGGGCCGGGGCCGGGGACGAGGGCTGGGGCCAGTTGCATGGTCGCCTGAGGCTGGCGCGGTCGCTTGCCTACGACGCCAGATCCGAGGACCTCAGGACGATCGCGGTACCTGCTGCCGCTGTTGATGGTGGTGGTGGTGGTGGTGGTGGTGGTGGTGGCAGGGGCGGAGCCGCAGCAGCTGCTGGTTCGGGGGCGGGCGGGGCAGCGGCTGCCGGCCTGCGGGGCATTGCTCCCACGCAGGCACTGGAGGGGGGGGACCTGTTGCCCCAGCTGCTGGGTTTGTGTCGAAGCGAGCAGACTGTCAGCGGCGGCGGCCGTGAGGGAGGCGGTGAGGGAGGCGGTGAGGAAGGCGGGGGCGGCCGAGACAGAGGAGGTGGCGGCGGCCTCCTGCCCGGTACCCTACCGTGGTTATGGTGGATGGCGGACACGGATTCATTTGACAGCATGAGGCACACGTGGGAGTGGATGAGCCAGCAGTTCGGCGATGGCGGTGGAGGTGCGCAGCAGCAGGAGGAGGAGGGGCGGAACCAGGGGGGCGGCGACCCAGGCGGCGGCGGGGACGACCCACGGTTCACGGAGCTGCTGGACGCGGTGCTGTGCGGCACGCCGGAGGAGGTGGCGGCGGCAATGAGACTGTGGCGGGCGAATCCGATGCCGCTGCGGGAGAGGGAGGTCCCGGGGCTGGGCGGTGAGGCTGGGCCGAGGCCGGACGCGGGTGCAGGCGCGGGCGCGCCCGGTGACGTCCCTGCCGCGTCGGGGGCTGCTAGCGGTGGTGCGGGTGCGGGGGCTGGGGCTGGGGCGGGGGCGGGGGCGGGGGGCCGCAGGGGCGGCTTCGGGATCCTGGGGCGGGGTGTTGCAGGGCTGCGGGAGCACTTGCTGCGGTTGGGGGAGGTGGCGGCGGGGGACGGCGGGGGGCGGGAGCAGCACTGGGTAGCGGGCCTCGAGGCGGCGAGGGACGGCAGGCTGAGGGAGGGGCGGGGCGTGCCGCTGGGCTGGCTGGGCGGGCAGCGCGAGGGTGGGTTAGCGCGGCTGCGGCTGGGGCGGCAGGAGCAGCTGCAGCAGCTGCAGGATCAGGAGCAGGTGCACGGCCGGGGGGAGATGGTGCAGGGGCTGTTGGCGGCTGACGTGCGGATGCGGGAGTGGGTGGGGGTGGAGCTGCTGGGTGAGAGGCGGGAGCAGCAGGAGGCGGCGGCGGGGAGGAGGGGGGAGCAGGCGGCGAGGAGGGCGGCGGCGCGGGCGGAGCGACGGCAGCTGCGGGCGTTGGAGCGGGCGGCGGTGCAGCAGCAGGCGGGGGTGCAGCGGCGGGGGATGGCCCGGGGGTCGCAGCAGCAGCAGCAGCAGCAGCAGCAGCAGCAGCAGCAACGGAGGGGCGGGCGCAACAGGGGGTAGGGTGGTTGGTGGAATGGCAGCACGAAGGTAGGGGCGGTGGTGTGGTTGGTGATGTGGTATGGGGGTACGGTGCGGGCTTGGGTACTCGACCGGCACGGGTCAACAGGCGGGTCGGCTTCTAGGCTCGCACAAGTTACGGCACGCGCTGTGACAGGCGGCAGGGTAGGGTGCCTGGCACAGCAGTAAGCAAGTGGCGCGCTTGCGTACCGATTGATTGGTGTCGCAACGCATACGCATCGTCACATGGTGTGATGAGGCCCAGGCTTTACATGTGACCCTTATTGTGAAGTCCGCGTCGCGAAGAGCAAACGCCATAGTTGCTACGAACATTGCGGCCGCACTGCTCCGTAGGACACAGCCAGTCCTACGCCCAGGGGACCCCTACGTGCACTAGGCTGAGGGCGTCATCACGGCGCTAGCAGGCATGGTTTACGGGCCCCAATCCTTATGGGGCCAGAGGCCTACACAGGATTGCAAGAGTGTTGTTTGTTGAAGGGGCCACTAGTAACGCTGCGCTCGGCACGTCGGCAGTCCGCAAGACCACATTTGGTGTGCATACCGTACCTTCTGTACCGTACGTGGTGTTGCGTACATCGGCAAAGGCCGCGCTCCACGTGCCTGTACGGCTCGGAGAGGAGCGAGACGCCTGAGCCATGACCTGCCATGACCAATGGAGCAGTGCTTCTGTACCGGATGAGCTGCCACCCTAGCAGCCACGTCACAGGGCGCAGGTAGCAGCATGGCGGTCACAACCCACCTGCACCTCGCTTCAGCAAGGGCCCAGGCTCAGCCAGACCAGGCCAGGGCGCCAGGCTCAAAGCCTGGCTCAGCCTGCCGGATAAGCGTGCTTGGTATCGTACTACAATATGAACCCACATGAAGCACAATCGTAGTTTGAGGCCGGCGTCACAAGCTGGGCCTATGGGGCTGCGCACCAGCTGAGCAGGGAGCCGTGCAGGGGGCAGCCCCGTGGCTGGACCCACCGATGTGCGCACATGGACGCGTGCGTAAAGTTGAGCTTGGCGCACCACACAACAAGCCACCCAGGGGGCTGCCCCCTCCCCCAGCAGCCACCAACCACCGGCCGGCAACACCTGCCAAACCCAAGGCGTCGCGCATACCTAGTTTGACATGCGCAACTCAACAATGTGAAGCGCCCCGGTTTCTGGCAGGAGGGAAATCACGGCTCCGGGACCAATCCCATGGAACAGTCTGTAAGCCATATACCGTAGTGGTCATAATATAATTGAAATAAATAATTACCCGACAGGCCATTTCAATAGAAGAAATTAATTATTAAGCGCCCAAAATAGCATGTCAAAAAGTGACAAAATACCGCCAAAATAGCATGTCAAAAAGTGACAATTAATTTTGGAGGACCACAGCTGGACACCAAGAGCGTCAGAGTGACCTTTTTCCAGCAGCGGTAATCATTATCTGGCTTGTATTATGCTGTAGTAGGGTGTCACTGTCTCTCTGCTTGCTGTTGATGACTGATACAGTCCGAACCCGCGTGTACCTGCCCTGGGATAGACCGGTGTCAAATGTGCAGAAATAATTCTTTCGCACAAAAATGTGGGGTGTCAAAACGGCAAAATAATTACAGCTTGGCGGGCATGTCAATTAAATTATGACCACTACCGTAGAGGGTTACTGTGTTTGTACAGCGCTTATGGAGCATTTGCCAGTTAGCAATGCCTGTGCCGGCGACATCCATCAACGGGTCCTGGCGACGCCAACCGGCGCTGCCTTAAGTAGGCAGTAGTGGCCTCGGCGAGCAGGTGTTCGGTTTAATACGGTGCGTCTGTGGTGCAACAGCGCCACGGTACCAGTTAAGTGGTTGTATGCCTGAACGTTTTGGTCCCTTTCCACAGCCCAGCCCCTGCCCACGTGCCCAGCCCCTGCCCAACCGGGAAATAAAGAGGGCTGATCCCGGCGGCTAGGCGCCTGCTGACGTACACTGCAGGTACGGCAAATACTGGCAAATACGGCCGAGCTGTTTGCTGTAGTACAACTCTAGCATGCACACCGTCACAGTGGACACCGCGTGCCTTCTTGATCGCAGTTTCTAATTCACACGTCATTGCCCATCCCCCTCGAAGTGTACGGACCGAGCGCTGTACGACTGCATATCCCAAACGAGAGCGAATGGGGGGGCGCTGGTGGGCGGGCAGATGTCTGTCTGACGCCAACGGACGCGCATGCCCTGACTCCCGGCAACAACTGCACTGGCTCTCACACACTGCACCCCCCATGCCGACAAATACGCACTGCACTACCACAACACCCAAGCCACATATACCTGCCACATAACAGCCAGGGCTGCCTTTCAGTCTGTGGGCAAACGACGGGTTGCGTTGCCTCTCGGCGCACCGTAGGCATCCTCGGCCCTCGCTCCAAGGACGAGGGCTAGCCCACAAGATCCGCCATACCCTGACGCTTCCAGCAGCGACCAGCAGCGCATCCACCCTCGCTCGGATGGCGTAACATGGCCACTGCGGCGCGT
>VFQN01005792.1_pt1 | contig 14760 bp, 17 predicted proteins | sample 3512371 | NCBI WGS metagenome assembly VFQN01 (sample SAMN10412370, study PRJNA504923) | tailings metagenome | isolation source: Replicate 2 from Balatoc abandoned mine | place: Philippines: Itogon, Benguet | collected 2017-08-28
CTTCCGATCTCCGAACGCGACGGGCACCTTGAAGAATGCCGTCGAGGTCTGGATGAGGAAGCCGAGGCCCGCGTCGGCATTGACGAACTCCGCGACCACCGCGCCGACGACCGCGAGCGAGATCGCCACCTTCAGGCCAGCGAAGATGAAGGGGATCGCGTAAGGCAACCTGATCCGCAGCAACTCGCTGAGCTTCGAGGCCCGGCAGGCGCGGCTCAGTTCGATCAACTCCGGCGGCACGGAGAGCAACCCGGTCGCGATCGAGATGACCAGTGGAAAGAACGCCACGAGCACGGTGATGACGATGCGCGGCATCTCGTTGGTCCCGAGCAGCACGACCAAGATCGGGGCCAGCGCCACCTTCGGGATCGACTGTGTCCAGACGAGGAAGGGATAGATCGCCGCCGCGATCGCCGGCGACGCGGTCAGCACCACCGCCAGCGGCAGGCTGATCAGGATCGAGACGACGAACCCCAGCATGATCGTCTTGAAAGTTGCCATCGTATGGCCGGCCACGGTCGGACCGATGGCCATCGTCTCACTCCAGATTTCGCTCGGCGCCGGTAACAGGTATCCGGGAATACCGAATGCGCGGCAGGCGCCCTCCCATAGGAGAAACAGGCCGGCCGTGGCGAGCAGAGGGACCACCACCTCGTAGAGGGCGGCGCTCTTCTTTCGTCGTTGCGGCGGCTTCTGCCGCTTCTCAAGCGGCGGCGCGGCCTGGACCGACATGGCGTGTTCCGAAGATGAGTTGGCGGATACGATGGCTGGCCTCATGAAACTCAGGCGTGGCCTCGGTCTCGAAGCTGCGCGGGCGCGGCAAGCCGATATCGATGATCTCGGCAATGCGTCCCGGCCGCGGCGACATGACGACCACGCGATCGGCCAACACGACGGCCTCGGTAATCGAATGCGTGACGAACAGCACGGTCTTTGGCCGCTCGCTCCAGATGCGCAGCAACTCCATGGTCATTTCCTCGCGCGTCAGCGCGTCGAGCGCTCCGAAAGGCTCGTCCATCAGCAGGATGTCGGGATCGTGCACCAACGCCCGGCAGATCGCGACCCGCTGCTGCATGCCGCCCGACAGTTCGCGCGGAGATTTGCCCTCGAACCCCTGCAGACCGACCAGCTTGAGCAGCGCCATCGCCTTGTCGGTGCTGGTCGCATCCATGCGATGCATCATGCGCAAGGGAAACAGCACATTGTCCAGCACGCTGGCCCAAGGCAGCAAGGTCGGCGCCTGGAAGACGATGCCCGTTTCCGCGCGCGGCTCGGTGATCTCCTCCCCGCCGATCGTTGCCCGGCCCGCCGTCGGCAGGATCAGCCCGGCCACGATGCGCAGAAGCGTGGACTTGCCGCAGCCGGACGGGCCCACGAGCGTGATGAACTCGTTTCGCCCGATCTCCAGCGACACGTCCTGAAGCGCGGTGACCTGATCGCCGTCACGGCTGTTGAAGACACGTGTAACCCTGTTGAGCGAGATCACTCCCCGCCCCTACTTGCCGACCTTGCTTGTATCGATCGCGGTCTTGTAGTCGAACGCCGGCTTCAACTCGTTGGCCGTGGCGATCGTCTCCCACGAGAATTTGAGCCGTTCCGGGCTCTCCTTGCCCCAGCCGAATTCCTTGCTGTGGTCGTTGAAGACGAACTTCATCACCGCCTTCACGCTGCCCATGCAGTCGTCCAGTTCGACCTCGGGAAAGCGGACGACGTGCAGCTTACAGGCTTCCTCCGGATTGGCCGCGGCCCACTCGAAGGCTTCCTTGGTGGCGGCCAGGAAGCGGGTCACCAGGTCGGGCTTGTCCTGGATCATCTTGTCGGTGGTGATGAGCGAGGCAGCGTAGATCTTGAAGCCGACCTCGACGAAGGGCAGCGGCAGGATCTCCTGGCCGGCTTTCACCGCCGCCTTGTTGATGTAATAGTAATGAATCGAATAGAATGGCGCGGCGTCGATGTTCTTGGCGATGAGCTGGGCGGCCATCGCGGCGCCGTCCATGTTGGTCCAGATCAACTTGTTGGGATCGGTCCCCGCCTTCTTGGCCACTTCCGGGAAGTAGAAGCGATGGCTGTTGCCCGGCGTGATGCCGATCTTCTTGCCTTCCAGCCCCTTGAAGTTGGTAATACCCGAACTCTTCAACACGAACAGCGAATGCGGTGATTCGTTGTAGAGCACGGCGATCGTCTTGACCGGCACGTTGGTGCGCGCCCGGGCGGTCATGACGGCCGCGATATCGGCAACCCCGAAGTCCGCGGCCCCGGACGCGACCTTGGTGACGGTGTCGCCGGAGCCGTAGCCGCGGGTGATGGTGATGTCGATGCCATGCTTGGCGTAGATGCCCTTGCTCCAGGCACCGTAGTACATCGCATGCTCGCCCGACGGGATCCAGTCGGTCTGGAAACGGACCTTGTCCTGGGCGATCGCCGGGAGGGCTGAAAGCAGCGCAAACGCAAGGGCCGCCAAGCCGGTACCTCGGCGGAACAATGACGACTGCATGGATGCCTCCCCGTCCGTGTCCAATCTCACGAAGGGAAGCAAGTTCGATGCCACGCACCTCCCGCTAGGCGAGCCAGCCCAGGGTTGCCGCGACCAGCACCGCGTAGCGGGCGGTCTTGCCGATCGCGACCAATACGACGAACGGCAGCAAGGGCGTCCGCAGCGCGCCCGCAACCACGGTGAGCGCATCGCCTCCGAATGGCAGCCAGGCGAACAGCAGCGACCAGAATCCCCACCGGGCGTACCAGCGTTCGAACCGTTCGTAGTCGCGCGCTTTCACCGGGAACCACGGCCGGTCGCGGAAGCGCTCGATCAGGCGCCCCAGGACCCAGTTGACCACCGAACCCAGCGTGTTACCGACGCTGGCCGCCAACAGCAGCGTCGGCCAGTGCGCTGGCTCGGCGACCAGCAGGCCGATCAGCAATAGCTCCGACTGGAAGGGAAGGATCGTGGCTGCCAGAAAGGCAGCACCGAAGAGTGCCCCGTGGCTGAGGAGGGTGGCCAGATCCATCGGCCTTCCCTTTACAGCATCGAAATCGTCGGCGCAGCCATCTGCGGCTCGCGGCGCCGGTTTCCGCATTTGCATGCAACACCTTCAGCAGGCCGGCGTTGATCGCTCACAGCCCACACGCGCCCTGAAGAATGGAGGAATGCATGAAGAAGACCCTCATCACCCTCGCCGCCATTGCCGTCACAAGCATGGGTGGCGCTGCCTTTGCCCAGACCATGCAGCCGAGCACGCCGGCGGGCCGGGACATGAACTCGATGCCTGGCCAGACCAGCAACCCCAACACCAACCTGCCGACGACCTCATCGAACGCGACGGCCGCCGAAGCCGCCGCCAAGTCGAAGCTGGAAGCCAAGGGCTATAACGGTATCAAGCAGCTGACGCGCGATACCGCCGGCAACTGGACCGGCAAGGCCATGCGCAACAACGTCGAAGTTGCGGTGACGCTCGACACCGCGGGCAACGTCCGCGAGCAGTAGGAGCCACACCCTACCGGCCTGCGGATCGGCGGAGCGCCCTACCCCTCGTGGGGCGCTCCGTTCGCACGTCCGGGCCACCGCATCCGCAATTGCCGGTGCCTCACGTCCCGCGTGGCGCTACGATGCCTTCTGGAACAGCAGACGGGAAGGGCTGGGCATGCGCACCGTCAAGGACATCACCTTCGAATTGCTCCGCAAGCTCGGTTTGACGACGATCGTCGGCAATCCCGGCTCGACGGAAGAAACCTTTCTCAAGAACTTCCCCAAGGACTTCGACTACGTGATGGCCCTTCAGGAAGCGAGCGTCGTTGGTATTGCCGACGGTATCGCCCAAGGCCTCCGCAAGCCCGTCATCGTGAACGTTCACACCGGTGCCGGGATGGGCAACGCGCTGGGCTGCATCGTCACCGCCTACCAGAACAAGACGCCCCTCATCATCACGGCCGGCCAGCAGACACGCGAGATGCTCCTGCTGGAGCCGCTCCTCACGAACATCGATGCCGCTACTCTGCCGCGGCCGTGGGTCAAATGGTCCTACGAGCCTGCTCGTGCCGAGGACATTCCGGCTGCCTTCATGCGCGCCTACGCGACGGCCATACAACAGCCGGCCGGACCGGTATTCCTGTCCCTGCCGCTCGACGATTGGGACAAGCCCATGCCGGAGATCGATGCCTTCCGGACGGTCGCCACGCGTATCGGGCCCGATCCGATCCGCGTCACCGAATTTGCCGAGCGAATCAACGCCGCGAAGTCGCCGGTCATCGTGTACGGATCGGACCTGGCCCGCAGCCAGGCCTGGCAGCAGGGCATCCTGTTCGCCGAGACGCTGGGCGTTCCCGTGTGGACGGCACCCTTCGCCGAACGCACCCCCTTCCCGGAAACCCACGGCCAGCATGCCGGCGCCCTGCCTGCGGCCATCGGGCCGCTGGGCAGGAAGTTCGAGGGTCACGACCTGGTGATCGTCGTCGGCGCACCCGTGTTCCGCTACTATCCCTACGTCGGCGGCGACTACGTTCCGAAGAGCACCCACCTCCTCCAGGTGACGGATGACCCCAACATGTCCTCCAAGGCGCCCGTGGGCGACAGCCTCGTGTCCGACGCACGATTGTTCCTCGAGGCGATCCAGCCACTGGTCAGGAAGCGCACTTCGACCATCGTCGCCGCGCCGCTGCGGCCCCCTCCGAAGAGGCCCGACATGGAAAGGCAGCCCCTGCCCGGCGACGCCATCATGGCCGCGGTGCGCGCCGCCTGCCCCGCGGACTATGTGCTCGTCGAGGAAGCCCCCTCGGTCGTTGCCGAGATGCAGGACCAGTTCCGCATCGACAAGCCCGATTGCTTCTACACCTTCGCGTCCGGCGGCCTCGGCTGGGACATGCCGGCCGCGGTCGGGCTTGCGCTGGCCGAGCGAAGCAGCGGTCGCAATCGTCCCGTCATCGCCCTGATGGGCGACGGTTCCTTTCAATACTCGATCCAGGCGCTCTACACGGCGGTTCAGCAGAAGGCGCACGTCGTTTTCGTCGTCCTGCAGAACCATGAATACGCCATCCTGAAATCCTTTGCAGAGCTCGAGGAGACGCCGAACGTGCCTGGGCTCGACCTGCCGGGAATCGATCTGGAATCCTTGGCGAAGGGCTACGGTGCGCCCGCGAAGCTGGCCAGGACCGGCGCGGAGGTCACGGCGGCCGTCGCGGACGCGATCGCGCGGCCCGGTGCCAGTGTGGTCGTCGTGCCGCTGACGCGGGAGCGTCACCCGCTCCTTTGACGGCCATCAGAGAGGCTGCGGGCGGCGCGCGCTCGGCCATAGGCAAAGTAAACTAACAGGCCGATCGCGATCCAGAGGACCAGTCGCGCCCAAGTCACGGGCGCCAAACCGACCATCAGGCCAAGGCAGGACAGGATGCCGAGGATCGGCACCAAAGGCACCCCCGGCACCCGGAACGGTCGCGGGGCGTGCGGCTCCAGATGCCGAAGGCGTACCACCGAAGCGCATACCATCAGGAAAGAGAACAGCGTGCCGACGCCGACCAGCTCGCTCAGTGTCTCGATCGGCGCCACGGCAGCGGTCGCCGCGACGACCGCGCCGATCAGAATCTGGCTCATCCAGGGCGTCTTGAACCGCGGATGGACGCGGCTGAAGAGAGGTGGCATCAGCCCGTCGTTCGCCATGGTCGCGAAAATTCGGCCCTGTCCGTACAGGAGCACGAGGATCGCCGTCGTGATCCCGATCAGAGCGCCGAGCTGGATCAGCGCAGCGAACCAGCCGATGCCCATCCGATCGACCGCCAGCCCAACCGGTGCCGCCACGTTCAGCTCGGGGTACGGCACGACGCCGACGAGCACGCCCGCCACGAGGATGTAGAGGATCGTCGAGATCACGAGCGCGCCGAGGATGCCGATGGGCATGTCCCGTTGGGGCCGCCTCGCTTCCTGCGCACAATTGGAGACGGCGTCGAAGCCGATATAGGTGAAGAACACGACGGAGGCGCCATGCAGGACGCCGCTCCAGCCGAAGGTTCCGAAGGTTCCGTTGTTCGGCGGCACGAAAGGTTGCCAGTTGGCGACCGACACGTGGCCGATCCCGAAACCTATGAATGCGAGGATGACGACCAACTTGATCGCCACCATGAGGTTGTTGACGCGCGCCGACTCGCGCGTTCCCCGAACCAGCAGGAGCGTGAGGAGCACGACGATCGCCGCAGCCGGCAGATTGGCGATGGCGGTTGCCGTGGTGCCGTCCGCAAGCTGGACGGCCTGGCCGCTCGACGTCGAGAACCGGGGTGGAATCTCGAGACCGACCGAGGCCAGCGTACCGCTGAAGTAGCCTGACCATCCGACGGCCACGGCGGCTGCGCCGATCGAGTATTCGAGAATGAGGTTCCAGCCGACCAGCCATGCCGCGAGCTGGCCGAGGCTTGCATAGGTGTAGGTGTAGGTGCTGCCCGAAACAGGCATCAGCGCCGCCAGCTCGGCATAGCAGAGCGCGACGAAGACGCAGGCGATGCCCGCCAGCACGAAAGACACGACCACGGCGGGCCCGGCATAGAGGGCAGCCGCCGTTCCGGTCAGGACGAAGATCCCGGCGCCGATGATGGCGCCAATGCCCATGAAGACGATGCTGATGGGACCCAGAACCCTGGGCAAAGCGGCAACATGGCTGACGGGAGCCATGATATCGGAAAGCAACTTACGTGACGCGGCGCCCGTGAATATCATGCGAATCCCCTGCCCCCTCATAGCAAGAGCCGGGCGGACAACCCATATAAACCCAATGCGCACCAACCTCCTCGCTGCCGTTTTCGTGATGGCTCTGGTCGCTGCGGCGAACACAGCCTTTGCCCAACTCGTTCCTGGATCGATCGGCAATGGCGGTCGCATGCCTGACACCATGTCGCCGGGCGCCCTGCCTCCGCCTCCCGTCGCCCCGCCCGCACCGGTCATGGCACCACCGCCGTCCCAGCCGAACACCTACTCGCTGCAGCGCGATCGGCTCGAGAATCAGGGTTACCGCGTGCAGCGGCTGGAAGAGCGGAACGACGGGTCGTGGCGCGCGAACGTCACGCGAGATCCCGTCCCGCCCCGCCCGCAAGGTGTGCCGAAGAAGGTCACGATCCATCCGAACGGTCAGATCATCGAGGAGTACTGAACCGCTCCGGAAATTTTTGGCGTCCGATGTCGGGGCGGGTCTCCGCGGCCCGTCCTTGAGACAGTCACATCGGAGTAGTGCCATGAGAAAGATCGTTGCCGGCGCGTTCGTCAGTCTGGACGGAGTCATGCAGGCGCCCGGCGGGCCCGGGGAGGACCCTACCGGTGGTTTCCTGCACGGCGGCTGGACGGTGCCTTATTGGGACGAGCCGATGGGGCATTTCATGGACGAGTGCTTCGCACAACCCTTCGACCTGTTGCTCGGCCGCAAGACCTACGAGATATTTGCCGCGCACTGGCCGTTCGTCGAAGGGAACGACCCGATCGGCAAGGTCTTCAGCCAAGTTACCAAGTACGTCGCCACCTCCTCGACCGCGCCGCTCGAGTGGAAGAACTCGATTTCCCTCGCTGGTGACGTCGTCGCCGATATCGCTAGGCTGAAGCAAGCGGATGGGCCCGTCCTCCTGATCCAGGGCAGCAGCATGCTGCTGCAAACGCTTCTCGCGCACGATCTGATCGACGAGTTCCGGCTCCTGACCTTCCCATTGGTCCTCGGCCGCGGGAAGCGCCTGTTCGGACACGGCGCGACGCCCGTGGCGCTCGCGCTCGCCCAGAGCGCGGTTTCGTCGACGGGCGTCACGATGAGCGTTTACGCGCGGGCGGGCGCCGTGAAAACCGGCACCTTCGAGTTGCCACAGAGCTCGGAGGCCGAACTGGCGCGGCGCGACAGGATGAAACGGGAGGTCTGAGCGGCTACTTCGCCGTCTTGATGTTCGCTTCCCGGATGACCTTGGCCCACTTGGGTATATCGGCGGCTATGGCGGCGCGGGTCTCTTCCGGCGTACTGCCCAGGAGGTCGAGGCCCATAGTGGTGAATTTCTTCTCCATCTCGCGATCCGCCAGCACCTTCAGCGACTCCGTCCGCACCTTGTCCACGATCGGCCGGGGCAGATTGGCCGGCCCCAGCAGCGCGAACCACGAAGTTGCCTCGAACCCCGGAAAACCCTGCTCCGCGAGGGTCGGCAGGTCCGGTGCGCTCCGCGTGCGCTTCAGCGAGGTCACGGCGATGCCGCGCACACGTCCATCCCGCACGAGGGGCATCGCCGCTCCGGCGTTCTGGATCCCGACCTGGACGACGCCGCTCATCAGGTCGGCCATGTTGGCGCCGCGGTACGGGATGTGCTCCATCTTGATGCCGGCCAGGAAGCAGAACAGTTCGCCCGCGATGTGCTGCGGTGTTCCGACTCCCGGTGTGCCGTAGGACAGCTTGCCCGGATTGGCCTTGGCGTAGGCGATCAACTCGGGAATGGACTTCACTGGCAGGTCGTTGTTCACCATGAACAGTGAGGGCATGACCAGCGAGGTCGAGATCGGCGTGAGATCCCGAAGCGGATCGAACGGCAGGGCCTGCATCGACGGCAGGATCGTGATGGCGGCATTGCCCGACCACATGAGCGTGTATCCGTCTGGCGCCGCCTTCGCGACACGGTCGACACCGATGGCGCCCGAATTGCCAGCGACGTTCTCCACGATCACCGGTTGGCCCCAGGCTTCCGAGAACTTCTGTGCGAACATCCGCGCCGTGACGTCCGTAGAGCTGCCGGCCGTAAAACCGACTACGATCTTCACCGGCTTGTCCGGCCAATCGGGCTGCGCGAACGCGGGCTGCGCCGCGATCAGCGCAAGCAGGCATGAGGCGGTCGCGCGAATGAGACTGAACATGATCTATCCTCCAGGAAGCGGTCTCTGCCGCTTGCTTCCGACGGTACGGATCCTGCCGGTGCACGGCAACTGCATTGGCCGTGCGAGTGTCGTGATGCGGAGTTTGGTCACTTCGGGTCTTACTGTCGCACCACGGGCTTTGCTGGAAAGCCAGATGTAAGACCCATGTCATATACCTATATCTACGTTCGGAGGTATTTGTGACGCTTTCCCATCCGGTAGACACCCACGTCGGCAGCAGGCTGCGCCAAAGGCGTGCTCTGCTTGGCATGAGCCAGACGGACCTCGGCAAGGCCGTGGGCCTCACCTTCCAACAGGTCCAGAAGTATGAACGCGGTTTCAACCGGATCAGCTCGAGCCGCCTGTTCGAATTCGCCAAGGTTCTCGATGTTCCCGTAGCTCACTTCTTCGAGGGCATGGACGCCACGGCCGTGGGCGCAAAGCGCAAGCCCGGCCGTCCCAAGGCCGCCGATAAGCAGGCCGCTGGCGATCTGAACACCAAGCGCGAGACGCTTGAGCTGGTCCGGGCATACTACAAGATTCGCAGCAAGAGCCTGAGGGCGAAGACCCTCGACCTGATCGAAGCACTCGCTCGCGACTGACACTATCGCGAAACGTTCACCGTCGGCCCGCGTTGAGGGGGCTTCATCCATTAATTCGGGCCGGTGTATAGATCATGCCTCGTCCTACGGCTTTGGCCGTCATCTTGCTGCCCGCTTCCGCGATTGCCGCCTGCAACGAAGGGCCGCCTCTGAAAGCCCCGCCTCTCGACGCCCCCATATCGACCGTTCGGTATCAGTGCGAGGAGAACAAGACCATCGTGGCGGATTTCTACGACGGCAAGTCGAGCGCCGGACCCGATGGTCGGCCCATTCCCGGCGGCCGGGTGGTGGTACAGCTGAGCGACGGGCGCAAGTTCAGCCTGCCACAGACCCTCTCGGGCTCGGGCATCCGCTATGCCGATTCGAGCGGTACCCTTGTGTTCTGGAGCAAGGGAGACACCGCCTTCGTCGAGGAAGGCGCGAACCAGGCGGTGACGTACCGGGATTGCGTCCAGAAACGCTGAAGCCTTGCCCTAGCGCCGCCCCGCGAGCGCGCGGTTCTCGAGGCGGCTCAGCAACCGCACGACCGGCCAGAGCAGCAGGAAGTAGATCACCGCCGCCATCACGATCGGCGTGGGATTGTAGGTGATGCTCTGTGCCTGTCGCGCCTCGTAGAGCAGTTCCGGCACGGCGACAACCGAACCCAGCGAGGTGAGCTTGACCACTTCCAGCGTGTTGGAGAGCAGGTCCGGCATTACGTTACGCACCGCTTGGGGCAGCACGACGTGGCGCATGGCCTGCATGCGGGTTAGACCGGTGGAACGCGCGGCCTCGACCTGCCCGGCGGGAACCGAGTCGATACCCGCGCGGAAGATCTCGCCGTAGTAAGAGCCCGTATTCAGGAAGAAGGCGATCGCCACGCAGGCGAAGCCGCCGAGTTCGAGGCCGGCGAATGGAAGACCCGCGAACAGCAGCACGAGGAGTACCAGCGGCGGAAAGGCCCGGAAGAAGTCGACCCAGGCCATCAGCGGCCACCGCACCAGCGGATGCCTGATCGAGGCCAGCAGCGCGAGGATCAAGCCACCCAGCAAACCAAGCGGCACCACGATCAGCGACAGCAGGATCGTGTTCCACAAGCCGGTCAACACGATCGGCCAGGCCGCCTTCATGATCTCGATGTTGAAGAAGGCCTCGATCATCGCTTCCACGCGAACCTGGTCTCGATCCAGCGCGCCGCGACGACCACGGGCAGGAACAGGACGACATAGGCCGCCGCGCCCATCATCAGCGGCGAGGGATTATAGGAATTGGACATGGCCGAGCTGGCCTGCCCCAGGATTTCCGTTACGGCCACGACGGTGCCGAGCGCCGTGCCCTTGGTGATGGCGATGGTGCGATTGGTCAGCGGCGGGATGGTGAGCCGGAAGGCCTGCGGCAGGACGACGTTGAACAACGTCTGTCCGAACGACAGGCCGGTCGAGCGTGCGGCCTCCCACTGGCCCTTCGGGATCGAGGTGATGCCGGCCCAGAAGATCTCCTCGGAGAACGCCATCAGCACGAAGGCCAGCGACAGCCAGGTCGAGACAAATCCCGACGGCGCCGGCCCGGCATAGGGCAGACCGAAATACATCAGGACGATGATGACCAGCGGCGGCAGCGAGCGGAACAGGTCGACGATGAAGACGATCAACCAGTTCAACGGCCGGATGGCCAGGCTGCGCAGCAACGCCAGCGCGAGGCCGGCCCCCAGCCCGGTGACGACGATCAGCAGTGCGAGTTCGATCGTCACCACCATGCCCGACAGGATGTCCGGCAGGTACTTCCACATGACCTTCGCATTGAAGAAGGTTTCGACGAACTTGTCCCAGCCACTCATGCCAACCGGCCTCAGTGCCGCTGGATCTGGCCGATGAAGGCGCGTGTGCGTTCCTGGGTCGGGTTCTCGAAGATCGCCGCCGGCGGCCCCTGCTCCACGATCAGCCCGTCATCCATGAATACGACCCGGTCGGCCGCATTGCGCGCGAAACCCATCTCGTGGCTGACGACGATCATGGTCATGCCGCTCTCGCGCAGGCCCCGCATGACCTCGAGGACCGAACCGACCAGCTCGGGGTCGAGTGCGCTGGTCGGCTCGTCGAACAGCATCACCCGCGGCTCGAGCGCGATCGAGCGGGCGATGGCGACGCGTTGCTGCTGACCGCCGGAAAGCTGGCCCGGCGTGTGGTCGGCGCGCTCGGCGAGGCCCACGCGCTCCAGCGCCGCCCGGCCCAGCGCCTCGGCCTCCACGCGCCCCTTGCCGGCCACCTTGCGCAGCGCCAGCGTGACGTTCCCCAGGGCCGTCATGTGTGGATAGAGATTGAACGATTGAAACACCATGCCAATGCGGCGACGGGCATGGTTGATGTCGGTCTTCGCGTTCAGCATGTCGATGCCATCGACCACGATTGAGCCGGAGGACGGCTCCTCCAGACGATTGAGGCAGCGGAGCAGGGTCGACTTGCCCGAACCCGACGGGCCAATAATGAATACCAGTTCGCGCTCATCCACCTTCAGGTCGACACCCTTCAGGACGTGAAGGGCGCCGAAATGCTTATGGACAGCGCGGGCGTCGACGATGTGATTTTTCACGGTACTCTTGTCATCCCGAGCGGAGCGAAGCGCAGTCAAGGGACCTTTCCAGATGCTGGAAAGGTCCTTCGGCCTGCGGCCGCAGGATGGCGGCCATCAGCCGCCACACTTCAGTTCGTGAGGTGTCGGATCGTAGCCGGGCATCCCCGGAACGCCGTAGCCCGGCGTGATCACGACCGCGAGATCGTCGGCCGCCGGCTTCTTGTTGAACCACTTCTCGTAGAATTTCGCCATCGTGCCGTCCTTCTTCATGCAGTCCAGCGCATCCTGCAGTTCGGCGCGAAGCTTGGGGTTGTCCTTCGGCACGGGCGCCGCCCAGTGGGCGCGCGTTTCGGAGAGCTCGAGGTCGGCGATGAATTGCGGGTTCTTGGACGCCGCGTAGACGATGGTCGTGTTGCCGCCGAGCGTGGCGTAGGCGCGGCCGGAGAGAACGGCCTGGGTCGCGTCGGGCTGGGTGTCGTAGACCTGCACCGTAAAGCCGTGCTCCTCGCCCATCTTCTTGGCGAGCGTCTCGTAGGGTGTGCCCTTGTTCACGGCCACGGCCTTGCCCTTCAGGTCGGCCCAGCTCTTGATCGGCGCGCTGCCCTTCTTGATGCCGAACTGGAACGCGGTCCACAGGTAGCCCGCCGTGAAAAGCATGTTCTCGGCGCGCTCCTTGGTCACCGTGGTCGGCGCCGCAATGAAGTCATAGCGACCGGACTGCATGCCCGGAATCAGGGTCGAGAAGCTCACGGCATCGATGGTGATGTCGCGCTTCATGCGCTTGGCTGCCTCGGTGAAGACGTCGATCTGGAAGCCCTCGACGCCCCCACCCAGCTTCGGCATGGCGTGCGGCGCGAAGGTGCCGTCGACACCCGTCCGCAGGGGTGGCTTCTTGTCCTGGGCGAACGCGGGGCTCACGCACATAAGTGCGGCTACGGCCAGCGCGGCAAAGCGACGGTGCATCATTTCGTCAGTTCCCTTCCCATGAAATCCCCAAGCAGCAACGTTAGATCAGGCGTTGTCGAATAGCAATTTAGAGGCCATCTTGCGGCCCATGTCGGACCGCATCCTCGTCATCAACCCCAACTCCACCGAAGCCGTCACCCGCGGCATCGACGCCGCCATGCAGCCGCTCCGCATGCAGGGCGGACCCGCCATCGAATGCGTCACGCTGAAGGACGGTCCGCCCGGCATCGAGAACCAGGGGCACGTCGAACAGGTCGTCCCGCTGATCGGCACGATGGTGAAGCAGCGCGACGCCGACTGCTCGGCCTTCGTGATCGCCTGCTACTCTGATCCCGGTCTTCATGCCGCGCGCGAACTCACGACCAGGCCGGTGCTGGGCATCGCCGAATGCGGCATCCTGACCGCCCTCACCCTCGGCCAGCGGTTCGGCGTGATCTCGATCCTGCGAAAATCGATCCCCCGCCACCTGCGTTATGTCGGCCAGATGGGCCTCAACGACCGCATGGCCGGCGACCGCGCGATCGGTCTCGGCGTCGTGGCGCTGGCCGACGAGGCACGCACCTTCAGCCGCATGGCAGAGGTTGCGGCCGAACTGCGGGACGAGGATGGCGCCGACGTGCTGGTGATGGGCTGCGCCGGCATGGCGCGCTATCGCGAACGCCTGCAGCGCCATGTCGGCCTGCCCGTGGTCGAGCCCAGCCAGGCCGCCGTCGCGATGGCGATCGGACGCTCCCGGCTGAACTGGAATTAGAGGCGGGCGCCGCCCGTCACTCGGCGGCGGCCTTGACGACCGGCGCCGCGGCAAATTCCATACGGTCGTTGGTGCGGCAGTAGCGGTCGGCGAACATGCGGCCGACCGGATGGTACTTGTCCATGTGGACGCGCATCGCCTTGGGATCCCACAGCTCGTCGCGGATGTGGAAGCGCAGCCCCTCGCCGATCACGAGCTGGCGGTCGTCCTTCACGTTGATGACCTGCCAGGTCTTGCACTCCATCGCCCACGGCGCATCCGCCAGGCGCGGCGTCTTGATGTCGACCGACGGCGCGAGCTTCAGGCCGAGATAGTCGGGTTCCCCGACGTTCGGCGGAAAGTCGCCGCTCGATTCGTGCATCTTGAGCGCCAGCGGCTCGTCGGTCAGGTTGACCACGAATTCCCCGGTACGCTCGATGTTGCTCCAGGTGTCCTTGATGCGCCCGTCCGGCCGCTTGTTGATCGCGAACATGCAGAGCGGCGGGTCTTCGGCGAAGACGTTGAAGAAGCTGAACGGCGCGGCATTGACCACGCCGGTCGGGCCGAGCGTCGTCACCCAGGCGATCGGCCGCGGCAGCACGAAGGCCGTGAGCACCTTGTAACGCTCGTGCGGCGTCAGCTCGTCGGAAGCGTATTGCATCTCTCAGTTCCTCAGTTCGACGGTTCGAGCTTCACGCCGGTGCGCTCGCTTATCAGCTTGTAGTGCTCCGGGCGGCGGTGCTTGGCGAAGTTGAAGGTGGTGTTGCGGATGTATTCGCCGAGGCCGAGATCGCAATCGTAGGAAATCACCTCGTCGTCCTCGGTCGTGCCCTTGGCCACGATCTCGCCGGTCGGGGCGACGATCACCGACCCGCCATGCAGCCAGAACCCGTCTTCCTTGCCGGCCTTGGCGGTCGCCACCACCCAGATGCCGTTCTGGTAGGCAGCTGCCTGCAGCGAAAGCATGTGATGGAACACGCGCAGATACGGCGGCTCATGCGGCGCATAGACGTTGTCGCTCGGCGTGTTGTAGCCCAGCACCACCATCTCGGCGCCCTTCAGGCCCA
>VFQN01005794.1_pt1 | contig 14757 bp, 20 predicted proteins | sample 3512371 | NCBI WGS metagenome assembly VFQN01 (sample SAMN10412370, study PRJNA504923) | tailings metagenome | isolation source: Replicate 2 from Balatoc abandoned mine | place: Philippines: Itogon, Benguet | collected 2017-08-28
AGCCCTCCCGGCTCGTGCCTAAGGCCCTAGAGGCCATCGCTGTGTCTCGGTCCGGCTATGGACCCCCGGCTTTTGCCCACAGTGTAACACTGGTTTCACACACACACACACACACACACACATAATATATTGTAAGTAAGTAGACTAAGTGAACTAGGAGTTCAGGCAAGGGCCCTGGCGAACATGGCGCGCAACATCACTATGGAACACCAAAGTGCTTCAGCGCAACCGCGGTGGCTGCTAGACCTTCCAGATAACTGCATCGAGCATATAGTGGAGCTTTTGCCCGCCAACGAGGTCGCGTGCAGTTTGCGCCTCGTCACCACAGAGACTGCGCGCAAACTGGACAAGCCGACGCAATTCACTGTAAGAATTAGAACATACAACGAAGGCTTCAGTTATGTGCCCAGCATCGTGCCAAGTCACGCCGTTGCGGCCCGCTGGGGCGCGCCCGGCGCTGCTCGTGGGCTTGCGCTCACGCAGCGCAAGGGCCTCTTATGCTGCATGGCGCGCTCCGGAGGAGACCACTCGGCCTTTTTAAGCCTTGCAGAGGCCCTGGGCTGCAAGGTAGAGGTGGAGGTGCTGACAGCAGCAGCGGGCGGGGGGCACGCGGGCTTGTGCGCTCAGCTGCTCCAGCAGCTGATGCCATCGCTCAAGGATAACATGCGCAGGAGTGGGGCTGTGGCAGCCGCAGCTGGGAATGGCCACCTGGAGGTGGTGCAGCTGCTGGCAACGGGGGGGCTGGGGGTGAACACGTCGCTAAGCGGCTGCGCTGGCGCTGACCCCATGGCTTCCGCTGCCATCGGGGGCCATTTGCACATTTGCAAATGGCTGGCGGGGAACGGCTGGGACCCAACGGAAGCCAATAGCGCCTTCTGTTCTGCCGCGAAGCAAGGCAAGTGGGAGGCTGCGACGTACATCAGGAGTCTCGCAAAGGGTAGTATCCGCAGCTCCAGTCACGTTTACGTCGCCTACGGCTGCAGCCTGGAAGCTCTTGAGGCCCTGTGCGTGGAGGAGGCTGCCACTTGGGACGGCAGCCCAGGGCACGGCATCGGCACCAAGGGCAGCAGTGGCGGCCGCGGCGGGGAGACGGTGTGGCAGGAGCAGCAGCAGGCCGGAGGTGCACGGGCTTGGGTGCAGCAGCTAGACCAACAGGAGCAGGGCCTCCTGCTCGCTTACGCAGCCGCCAGCCCCACGCCCAACTGGCAGGCCAAGGTGGAGTGGGTCCTGCAGCAGGGGGTGACACCGGACCTGAGCTCATGCCAAGCCACTGACGTCCTCTTACGGGAGTGTGATGACGTGACACCTCGCGTGACGTGGCTTGAGGGACGTGGCATCAGCGTGGGCTGGGACACGCTTGCGGCGCTGTTTAGCCGCTATACCACAGCCAAACGCCTGCCGCTGCTGCAGCAGCTGCTCAGCAAGGGCAGGGGGGAAAGCGTGCGCGATGGGGGGCTGGCGCATGGGGGCGATCTGGAGCTGCTGAAGGCTCTGGCTGGAGCTGCCACTAGCAGTAAGCGCTTGAGAAAACTTCGAAAGCACGCTGCGGAGTGCGGGGCGGAGGCCGGGCACCTGCACGTTGTGCGGTGGGCGGTGGGTGAGGAGGATGAGGAGGGAGGGGACGCAGGGGCAGCTGTTCTCCCAAGGCCTGGCAACAGGTTGAGCAGCAGTAGCAGCAGCAGCAGCAGCAGCAGCGACGGCACTGATAGCAGCTGCAGCAGCAGCGACAGTGAAAGTCCAAGAAGCTTGCAGCAGCGTACGGGTGCGTACAGCAAGCGGAAGAAGTCAGGGCTGGCGGGTGTAGGAGCCCGGGTGCGGCGGTGGCTTAGCTGCTCGATGTTTACGGAAGCCATACAGACGGGGAACTGTGAGCTGGTGCGGTGGCTGCGGGCGCACGGGTGTAAGTGGCCCGAGGGCGCGCTGGCCACCGCGGCGGCGAGCTGCAGTGAGGAGCTGGTGGAGTGGATGGTGCGGCAGGAGGGCTGCCCTGCGCAGGTAAGGGGGCCGCACCTGATGACGGATGCACTACCTGCCATTTAGGAGACGAAGTCAATGCGCTAAGACGTGCGACTGCTTGTGGGCCTTGACACAGGGCCTGCCGACAGAGACGGGTGTGTACGGCTGCCCTGCCCGCCTGCATTGGTACTGCAGGCTGCGTCTGGTAAAGCGCGCTACTTCCTTCCACCGTGATTGGTGCTTTTGGCGGTTGTTACCCTCAACCTGCATGACAAGCTGGCGTCTGAGGTGCATGCCTGTTCCGATCGTAATAATGATGCGTCACTCTTCCCGTGCTGCTGCTGCCGGTCGCATCTAACGTTTTACCTGCTGAGATTAACCCGGCCTTGTCCACACCCAAAACGCCTCAGTACGGAGATGCCTATTGTGCTGCTGAGGAGGTCGACGACCTGGCCATGATGCGCCTGCTGTGTGGCCTGAGCAGCTTGGAGGAGGCGGAGGAGGAGGAGGGGGAGGGGGAGGAGGAGGAGGAGGAAGCAGAGAACTGACGTGCTGTGCAGCCAGCAAGCCGCGCTGGGGCATGCAGCAAGCAAGGTGGAGGTCTCCGCGCCAACGGCCAACGGCCTATCAGCAAGGGTGTGATGCAAGGAAAGGAGGCACGTGCTGAGTACAAGGGGAGTGTGCCCAGGCAATGGGATTTGGGCATTTGGCCGACACACGGTGCACAAGGCACGTGCACGTCGCGTTGCGTTGTCGGGGCATGTCCACGAGGGCAGGTTGTGACGGCATGCCTGCGAAAGGCCAAGGGGTAAAGCACAATGATGCTAAATATGAGAAGCGGTTGCGGACCTGTGGTGCTTTGCCCTCTGTGCACACAGGAGGTGCAGGAGGTGTTGCCGATGTACATTGCGTAGCATGGATGTGCTGTACTGGCAGCATGACGCCCCAAGTAGCTCTCAAGACACCAGACTGCCATTGCTAATGCTGAAGTGCCTGGAGCAAGAGTGCCTGAGGCAAGAGGACTGGTCAGGATGCATGCACTGTAACTAGTACGGTAACGCGCCGGCTAGGGTAGGGTAGGGGCAGCTCCCCTGGGATAGGGTACCTTGTGGGCAGTGTGGCAGCTGGGTTGCTGGTTGCGCTCTTTGGTATCACCTTGTTGTGTGGTGTTTTACTTAACCAGGAGGAGCACCGTGTTCCGTCCCCTGCTTTTCACGTGCGGTAGTAGGATGCAGTTGTTGTGGCCAGGTTGTGGCCTTGGGGCCGGCGCCCCAATGGGTCCTACCTGGTCATGCACCAGACAAAGACACAGTTCCTGAGCACGTCCGCTGTGGTCCAATGCCCCGTGAAACAAGCCGGGGAAGGCGAGTGACAAACAGTAGCTAGCAAGGCGCAGCTTGCAGTTCAACATGTAGTGTATGCCACCTCCCGTTCATGCCATACCGTACTCGACCACACTGGACGTACGGAAGGGCCCGGCGTCATTGTGGCGCCATGCTCCAAGTTTGCAAGCAATTGATCAGGCCACTCAGGGCCACTGCAACATGTAGGTAGCACGGCAAAAAAAGTCGTTCGCGGATACACGAGCACACGAGTCGCGAGGGCCTACGGATCGGCTGTCGCGTTATCACTAGACTAGTTAGCAAGGGGTGCCTTATGGAAGTTCCCATGCCGGGTTGGGCGCGTAGGCCATGAAGGGCACAGCTCGGGCAGAGCCATAGAATGCGAACATTCGAGTACACTAAGCAGCAAAACGATCGAGTGCTTTCATACACACGGTTCTGGACCTGCTCCCATCAGCGTCAACAGTGCAGCAAGCAAGCAGCAAGCCTTCGTCGCACCTGGTCGCACCAACACACCCAACACATGGGTACGCCCTCAAGAATGCAACCACTCCTGATACAGATGGAAGCCTCCCTGTCAGGACATATCGCTCACGCACACTCCGGGGAATTTGCGCACTCCACAGTTATCACTTTGACGCTGACACGTGGGCCGCGGCCGCCGCCGCCGCTGCGCCCTCCTCGTCCCCAGTCAGGTGGTGGATCCACTGGCCAAGCACCTGCACATCAACCCAGGGCATCCAAATGACATGTGACGCCTCGTATATGAGTACCTGGTGCTGGGTCTAAGGATTGAGACGGTTAAACCCTATCCTCTCCAGGGCCCTCTCGCAGTAGCGCACAGCCTGTCCAGCCGCCCCTCTCCCGCCACTGATTGCCGACGATGGCAGATGAACGGTCCCTCCGTAAGCAGCACAGAGCACACCCGACCACAATTCACGCTCAAGTCAGGCCCCTCCCGGTCAGACACCGCAGTACAGGGGTTGCATACACGCCGGCGAAAACGCCCCTTGCTTTACAACACCTTGGAGAACGAGAGCACCATGCACTAACACTCCCCCGAGTACCACTTCCCACAACACACACGTGCTGGTCCCAGTGCCCGCCCACCTGCTCCGAGCCGTACCACGGCCCGAACACGGGCAGCTTCTCCCCCAGGGGTGAGTGGAACACGCCGTCCAGGTCCACGTTGAGGGCCCCGGGCAGGTGGGCGGAGGGCAGGGGCACGATGAAGTCGCCCCACACCTCGGCCTCGCCGCACACCTGTATGTGTGTTATAAGGACGAGGTAAAGTGCAGCGAAAGCCGTCAGCGGCGCTGTGCCACCGTGCCAGCTGTCAACTCTGCCGCAAATGCCGTACAGCATGCGCAGTGCAGCCACCTGCTGCCCTGCACAAATCAGTTGCTTCGCACGCACGGCTGCTTGGCGGGGCAGTGTAAACCTCTAACCAGGTACGCTGGGCCTCCCTGGTCCCCAGCACTCTGCAGGTAGCGACAACGCCGCTCCCTCCCACCAAATAGAGTCGGTATTTTGCAAAAACGAAGAGATAAATCTCTGTGTCTAACCCCTACATCCCCAGTCGTACCTGCTGGTAGCCTAGGCCCGCGAACTTGGCCAACAGCCCCGAGCGCCGCCCCCCTGTGGCTGGGCTGCCCTGCTGCCCCTCGTCCGCCGATGACCCCGCAGTCGCAATGCTGACTGCGGAGGAGGTGCTGCTGCTGCTGCTGCTTCCGCCTGCCAGGGGCTCCCCCCTGATAAAGCGCCCCGCGATGGTCACGTAGCTAACCTGCAGGGAGGGCCGCACGGACAGGCATGAGCGGGCGCCGGTGTCGCCTGGTGGCCATGTGCAGCCGGGTCGACTGCAGTGCTCGTGCCGCTCGTGTGTCCACCTAACCAGCCAGGGGTGTGCCGTATGCCGGACCCGCTCAGCTGGAGGGGCACACGGTTGATTTTATCAAACATATCCTTGCTCCTTTCGCGGGAATGCTGGAGCCCAGTCACCAAACGCCGAAACCCGTCACCTGCGACCCTCCTCCCCGCATTGTAGTCTTGCATGCCAATTGCTGCAAGCCCCTCTGCCATCCCACCCGCCAAGCAGCCCCAAGCTCGCGCGGAAACCCCGCCCACCGAGTCGTGGAAGGCCCCCGGGCACGCGTCGGAGCAGTAGGTCAGGATGCCACGTGTCTGGTCTACCACGCCTGGGGCGGTGAAGACGTAACGATCGGTGTTACGAACGACGCCGCGCAGGACAGCGTCTATGCGGAATACTTTGCGCATTCCTAGACTGTGTGCGGTACTAGCTTCAGGAACAGCCTGTTGCACCACGTCTGCTGCCCACCTAGTGTGGGGTTGCCCGCACACGTTCACAGCCCTAGTACTCACAGCACACGACAGAATCAAGCTTGGCCCTGCCAGGACACATGGAGTCCAACAACCAAGTACGGCAAGCAGCGTCGCCATGCGCGCCCTGCCATCTGCTGCCATAAAACGTGCCCCATGCCGCCCACGTGCCGACGCCCCCCCGACCCGTCTTACCTGGCGGCGGGGGGCTGTGCGGCGATCCAAGCGACACGAAGCGGTCAACGCCCGTGGTGCCGAAATCCTTCAGGTACACGCGACCCAACCAGCCGCCGGCCTGGGGTGCATATGGGTCACATAACGTAGAGATATTGAATTTGAGGTTTAGCAGAGGGGCAAATACAGTGATGCAAGCTTGCAACTGCGTGTGGGCTGAGGTCTGTGGAGCAGCAGGTGTTGCATAATTGGCGCAGACGCCACCTGGAAATGAGGGGGAAGACAGAGGCAAGTGGGCGTGTGCGTCGGACAAACGACGCGTGGCTTTGTATGGCCTTGGCATGGCTTACGCGACAAGGCGGTAGTGAGGAGCACTGGCGAAGATTTCCTTCACATGCGGCCCCTTCAATGCAGACCGTACCATGCGCCCTGGTCATAGGCCGTCTCAAGCCTTCATTCCCCACCCGCCCACGCCGCGTGTATTATCACGGCGGTGGCATGATACGTTTAGGCTGAAACCAAGGATGGTCGCCTCACCGAGTGTGTTAGCACGGTGATGGGTGCCTCGTGCGGCTCCACCTTCCGCTTCAGCGTCTGCATGGCTGCGTCCACGCGTGTCAGGTACCTGCGCGTACACGAGGCAGTGGGGCAGCAGCACGAAGTAGGGGTTGGACGCAGGAGCTCGGAACTGTAACATGCGTGTGTTTTCAGACGCAGAGTGTGCGCGCAGGGTGGAGAGCAAGAGCCCTAAAAGACCACCTGCAGTTTCGTCCCATGCGCCTTCCGTACCCTGGTTCATCAGTCAAAGAGCATGTTTAGTGCTGGCAGCTGGCAGCCCGCTGTGGCGCCCTCGCCACACCACCCACCAGTTCGCTGTCGTCACTACAGCATCTGCCGCCGCGGATCACCGGCGCCCTACCCACAGCGTTTCCATTTGTGCCACATTGCGGCTCTTCGGCTACCCCCGACCCACCAGTCCACTGCGGGCCGCGGCTTGAGCGTCCCCCGCCACCAGTTGCCGTCCGTTAGCGCCGCGGCGTTGCGGCTCCAGTCGATGCGGTTGATCCCCGCCACCTCCACAGCCATGCCGCGGGCCTCAAGCAACTGGGCCAGCGGCGCATAGTCCTGTGGGTTGTACATATTATCAGCTGACACTTAGGACTTACCGCAGCACAGCAACGGATAGTAGTACTGTGGGGTGTGGTTGTTACCATGGCAAGAGTGGTGTTGTGGGGTATGGCTGGGCTGCGTGTTAGGGCCAGTGGGGCCTCACGTGGAGGAGAGCGCCGCATGCTGGCAATGGCAGCGGGCTGCCAGTCTGTGTGCAAACGCGATGCTGGCGAATAATACTGGTAATGTGTACTGTTGCATAATGACTTGCGCTTGACGTTTGAGTACGGCTTCTCGGCCCCCCCCCGCCACCCGAGCCCAGCACGAGCGGCCGAGCGCCAGTCGTACAGCAGGTGCACAGTCGTACGCACTGGAGCAGGATGCACAGGCTGGTCCAGCCATGAACACATGCTCAGAAGGGGTCTACGGATGTGTGTACCGGTATGCGTCCGCAAGCAGGACGGGGGGCAGGTGACCCAGGCGAAGGGACTGGGCCCGTGCGAAAAGCCCCCACCTGGGCGTTGTTCCCAAGGCCAGGAAGAATGAGCACGCCGCGCGAAACCGGCGCCGAAGCATCAGAGCTGCAGAACACACGAGTTTAGCGTTGAATCCTGTCCAATGATAGCGCGCGCTGCCTGGAACAGCAATTGTTTATCGCACCTTGCCCTGGAGGGTGTACGTTGCCTAGCGCCCACACGCTGCAGACCTACGCAAAACGAGCGGGCTGGTTGATGAACCATATTTGCTCCTTGTTTTGTTGCTCTTCGCCGCATAGGACTACTCTGGCTTCTGCGCCCTTGCCCCAGCACGGTTCCACGACCCTGCGTTAAAAGCATGTTTGTCCGCTCCTGCGCGCACTACCAATGATTGTAACGTGAGAAGCAGTACTAGTTACAGGGTTGCACCGCTGCGTCCCAACAGTCTGCGCTAATATTAGTACGCAGCCCCAGAACCAACCGTTTGCAGTCGGGGCTGAGGCAGGCGAAAACAGTGGTGGCGCTGAGTTGTACGTACAGAACGAAGACACTTCAGCACCATGGCCCAACGGGGCAGCACAGCCCTCCGAGCTGCCTGCCGAGCGCTGTCGGCACTGGCGCAAGGTTCTACACGACAGTCGTCGGGCAGCAACACCAGCAACATGGGTTTTGCTGCACTGAAGTCTGTACTGCAGTCCCGGACGCCATCGGCAGCGGCAGCATGCTCTTCTATGCCGATGCTGCGGAGTATGCGTCCAAGCAACATGCAGGTGCATTCCTATAAAAATACAGCCACAGCGTGCTGCAACGGAAGCTTGACCTCACCACAGAAGCTGTAACCGGGCGCTATGGAGCCATCACGTTCGCCATCACCGCTTGACTGGCACCGTTTCACGGCGTGTACTGCAGGTTCCAGCGTTCTCGCCGGTAATTTCCATGGGCTTTGCGGCATCTGCGCCAACAGTCTCATGCGGCTTGTCACTGCTGAGCAGCATTTCCCAGGTGAGGCCCTGTGCCCTACTGGTGGCCTTTGGCACTGCCGCTGCACCCCAAGCCGGCAGCAAACGCCTCTTCACCGCATGCAACAACCAGTGAAATGAATGCAAATGGCTCGGCGGCCTCGCTTGGCTTGGTCGTCAACATGTGTGCGTCCACGTGCTGCTGCCCCTCCATGTTGTGTCGGTTACCTCCGGCCTCCGCTCCACACACAGGGCATGACATGCAGCACCTTTCCAGTTCCCGCACCTTGCAACCATAGTATGCACACTAGCTGCAACAGACCTACCCACTCCCCGCCCCACCCTCCTCCACACAGCACCGGGGGATGGCCACGGGTGACCTGTCCGAGGATGGCGACGGCGAGGAGGCGGTGAGTGGGGTGGCCGATGCTGGGCGGGGCTGGCGGCCGGGAGTGGTGATGGGGCTGGGCGTGAAGTTGGGCCGGCTGGCTGGGCTGCGTTGGGGTGCCTAATTGGCAACTGGCCGTTGGGGAAGGACCGGGTGACTGGTAACCGCCGCCAGGTGTATAGAAGGATACTGCGGGGATAACAAAGCATGCGTCCAACCGCTGCCAGGTACACGTCTTACGCACGCGTGTGCCACTTGGTTATGAAGTAGTGTGCTGGGAGGGAACTTTGAGGTTTGCATATGCTGTATGTCTGCAAGTGCACGTGCATCGGAAGGGAACAGCGGCATGGCACACATGTGCCGTGCCACGTGGTACGTTTGTTTGCCACAGCCGGTGTTACGGCATAACGCTGGAGTCCGGCCTCACCACACAACACAGCTGCTGCATATGTTGCTTTTATGCATACGCACCGGGGGCGGCGCGCACCTGCCGCTGCCCCGGCGAGCATGTAGCCACGTGGCAAGAGCTACAGCGCACGATATGGCATTACGGCCGCGATTCCTTGAGACCCCCACACCGCAACACGGCTGCACCGCACTGCACCGCCACACCACAGGGCGAGACCTATAAACGTGGTGCCTCCGGCCCGCAGAATGCCCTACCATTACCAAAAGACAACGAGCCACCCGACTTAGAGGTGAGGGGGCGAGGGCGGGGCATTGGGGGTACTTGGTAACTGCCGGGCGAGCCGTATTGTTAGCCGTTGTTAGGATTCGGGATTGAGCTTCTATGCGCATTCGTGGTTGGTACCTCTGTGCTCTGTGATGTTGCACGGCAGTGCCTGTTTTCCTCAGCGCAGTCTCCTCGGTTCTCGCGCAGGACTTGATGCGAGAGCTGGACGGAGGAGGCGGGGGCGCGACGGAGGAGGGGGCGCGCGGAGCGGTGAGTGCGCCGTTCAGTGCGTTCAGTGTAGTGCTGAAGGCGGGATCCCGAGGCATGCAGGCTATGTTCCAGTACCTCTTGCAAAGCTGTGGTAAGCAGAAATTTGGCCAGGTGCTGCCAATGTTCGTACACTTTCTTTGCTGGCTGTCGTGTGCCGCTGCTGCCTACGGCACCGGTACCTCCTCAGGGCGATCGATCACCTTGCGGCGGTCGTGGCAGGTGTGACGGCAGCTCCTTATGAATGATGACACTGACTTTTTGGCTAGGATGCTGCTGAACACTGCTACCCACGCTGCTTGCGGCTGCTGCCTGTGGTCCCGGTGACCTCTCAGGGCGGCCCTCCGTTTCGTGGCGGCCCCGGCGGCGGCGCCATGGCGGGCGCACGTGACGACGCGGCGGACCCCCTGGAGCTGGTGGCGCTGGCACGTGCCGCGTACCTCAGGTGCGACCCTGTGCATTATGGACATACTGGGTGCATGCCGGCGGTATGAATGCATGCTATGGGCTTGACATTCGAGACGTAGTCCTATACAGTTGTCCGGGATAGAAGCCAGGTGCTCGTTAACGGACGTGCGGCGTGCTGCACACGGCGAGCACGACAACTGTGCCTACGGCAAGATACGTTGGGCATATTTGACATGGGTCTGCATTCTTGCTCTGCTAATGTACTGTGAAGGACTGGCCTTGCCGTCCCGTATATAACAAGGCGTGGGACCACGGGGCAGGATACATGGGCGCATGGTGCATTCTCGACAGACGGACAATACGCTGATGGGGAATGTGGGATAGGCACATAGGCTTCAATGACACTGCCCTGTGTCTGGATCACGTACTCATGTGGTGTACGATTATCTGTAACTCCATTTATCTTTCGCCCCTGCAGCAAGACCGACAAGGCCACGGGTCTGCCGCTGGAGGTACGGCAGGCCATGTACGGCAGCCGCTGGGACAAGGTGCTGGTGGACTGCCGCCGTACCGTTGACTACACCACCAACGGGAAGAAGGAGGTGTACACCAGCATGGTGGCGGTGGGCAACATGAAGGTGGGGGGCGTGGATGGGGCAAAGTGGGTGGGGGCCAACGATTGTGTGAACGGGGGTTACACTGGGGCCAGCTGAGATGATACCGCGGCTGGAGCCGGCGACGGACGGGGGCAGGGCTCCACCGAGACTCGAACGGCACGGCTTTGCGTTATGTTGCCTGGCACGGATTAAACTGCGGGCTGTGGGCCGGGCGCCACCCTAACCTCATCACGCGACGAGACACTCTTTCCCTGCTCTTCCCACACTCCTCCATACGCTGCAGGGCCTGCTGGGTGTGGGCGTGGGCCACTCTGTCTGTATCCCCACATACAGTACCGCAGCTCCACCCACGCCGGAACGTGTTGCCAACGCCCGCTTGCCCCACCCCCTCCAGGGCCTGCTGGGTCTGGGCGTGGGCGTTGCGGACACGGCGCAGGTGTCCACGGCACGTGCCCACCTGGACGCCTTCTCGCGCCTCACCGCCGTGCCGCTGTACCGCGGGCACACCATCTACCACCACATCGACCACACCTTCCACAAGCTGCAGGTGGGGCCAACACCCAGCTGGGGGCTTGGCCAAGATCTGGAAGCGTTTGCATGCATGCGCTTGTGTACGTTGGCCACCGTGCGGCGTTGGGCTCCCGGCGGCGGTGACTTGAGCACCTGCTGCGTAACCAGCGTGCAGGGGTCGATAGTTTTAGTGATGCTGTAAGGTGCGAAAAAACCTAGCTGGGTTCTCCTGAAACACAGGTACAAAACCCAACCAGCTCGAGTGCTCCCTTGCATATCCTCCACCCTTAAAGGCCATGCATTTTTACCAGCTGTGCGGCGCACATTCCCCTATGGCGAACATGCAGATGCGGCTGATGCCCCGTCCCGAGGGCTGGGGGCTGCACTGCTCCGACCTGGTGTATGAGCTGTGCAACGTGGTGGGCATTCGCAACCTCAGCGTCAAGCTGCGGGGCAGCAGGAGGAACAAGCTGTTCGTGGCGCAGGTGGGGGCGGATGTCGTGGCGCAGGTGCTTGGTGCTGATGGGTAGCATCTTTCCATGCGTCAGCACCGTAGCTGGATACCGAGCTGCAGACACTCGGGCCTGCTGTTGGTTGCACAGGGTGGGGGCTACCTCCTACCCGGTAGTGGATGCCGCTGTCGCTCCACTGGACCGCGGGAGCACGTGGATCCGCGGTACCGGTAGTTGCGTTCCAGTCCCCGTACATCTCCACCCCGGCACCCTTCCTCCCCCTGTTGCCCCCTAGTGCTTACATAGTCCTTCACACCTGGCCTACCCTCCTGTACACCTGTACGCCCCCCTGCCTCCACCTGTTGCCCCCAGTGCTTTCCCAAATCCTTCACACCTGCCCAACCTTCCCCATCATCCGCCCTCCTTACCCCGCAGTGCTTCCTGGAGGCGCTGCAGCGGCAGACCACCCCGCACGACGGAGTGGAGGCCACGGGCGTGTACATGAGGGAGGTGTATTACCGCAAGCAGCTGCCCTGCGGCCTCAAGCGGGGCGCGGACCTGCTGTGACCGGCCGCCGGGGCGGGCGGGGGGATTGCTGCGAGGAGGGCAGGGTCACGTACTGACACGGCGTGGAGGGCCTTCGAAGGGGGCGTGGTTTAGGTGCGACGGCATGGGCCGTTGACCTGGGGGCTTGGGGACTTGGGGGCTTGGGGGTGAAGGCGTGTAGTGGCCACGGGACCGTCAGGCGGGCGCTGCACGCAACGCACGCTGGATCAAGGCGCGGTGGGACAGGCTGATCGGGTGTGTCGTGAGGCTGTTTGGGCGGGCTTATCGAGTGGTCAAGTGTGTGCTACGCATGCTGTGCGTGGGCAAGACGGACGGAGGCGTGGGCTACGGAGGCTTGCTCAGTCAGGCGGCGGCGGTTGAAAGTTGAGACCTGCCCTTGTAGTGCATCGAGTCGTCCTGCATGCTGTCGAGGGTGCAGCACACCTGCCATGCCAACCGCCTGGGATTGTAACACGTGTCAATAACCGGTCAGCGTCCAAGGTACATGGCGGGCAGAGAGGCTACCGGTAGCCCTTTCCTGCCGTGTCGCAGCGGAGATGCTCTCAGTCATTCAGGTGCAGCACCGCGCGATGCGCCGGGCCTTACCGGTACCGGTATGCGCACGAGCGCACGTAGCTAGGCACGCCCGCTAGAGCAGATGTACCGGACACGAAGCTTGGCGTTGGCCATTATAGCTGCGCACCCACAGTGTTACTGTACCGACACAATGTTACCACAACGGCACTTCGGCAGCAGCTTCTCGAGGTCATTCACATCAGCTATGGCTGCGCTGGGCCATGCTATCCTTCCCGTCCACATGCCCTGCAAAAGAACATCGAGAGCCTGTGCACCCCAGGACTCTGCACGCAGCATGCATGCGCCATGCACCATCCGCTTGGGTCTCCCTGCCACACGCTGGCACTCCAAACTGCCCCAGAAAAGCGGACTCGCCTAACTAGCAAGCTACCCCTGCCGTCCGGCCCCTGGGCCTTGCCGTCACCAAGGCTGCCTCGCTCAGTTTTTGCCCCACAAGTGCTTGCGTCCACCGAAACTCGCCACATGTGCGCGACCCTTCAAGCCCCTTACCGCTGCTTCGCCTTCTCCTCCTCCTCCTGCCGGATTCACAGGGACAGAGCGTGCAACACGTAGCACTGCTGACTACAGTACAGCTGCGCCCCGCACACGTTGTCCCGGCCACCGGACTGCCATGCGCTCTTGCCATGTGCAGTGCTGCCCCCCGGCCCGCTAAAGCCACCACCCACGCCGCCAGCGGCCCCGTTATTGCCTCCACTCCCTCTCCCACTCCCACTCCCCGCCGCCGCCCCTGTCCGTGCTCCCGCCCCCGGCCCCGCCCTCGCTCCTGCCCCGGCCCGGGCGGGGGCCCCCCATGCCCGCAGCTCCATCCCCGCCTCGCTGTCCCCCTTCAGGTTGCGGCACAGAGGGAAGCAGCACGTGGGCAGCACACGCCACGCCTCGCACGGCGGAGGCAGCACACGCGCTAACTCAGCCGCCCACCTGCTCGCCCCCTCACCGGTCGCAAGCTCCGCGCCACCCCCGCTGCCCTCATCGCACCCCCCTCCCTCACCCTCACCACCAACACCACCAACACCGCCGCCGCCACCACCACCACCGACACCAATACCACATGCGCTTTCACCGCCACATGCACCCTCCATCGCCATCGGCGCCCCCGGCGGCGTGCCATGGGCCGCTCCCGGCTGCGCCTCATGGGTCGGCTCCGGCTGCGTCCCACGGTTTGGTCCCTGCGGCGTCCCATGGGTCGGCCCCGCTGGCTCCCAGCCCCTGCGGTGCCAGCAGCCCGCCGCCTGCCGCCCCGGGGCCCGCAGCTCGTCCAGTGCGTCCCGTACCCACCCGTACGACGCGATGTCGTACAGCAGCTGCCGCCAGCTTCCCAGCGCCCGCCCGTCGCCAGCCTGGTGCGCGGCATCGCATGCGTCGAGGGCCATGGCCGCGGCGACCCTCACCGTGAGCCGCATACCTGCCGCTGCGCTGGGGACCGCCACATTCAGCCCCTCGCACACGTGCATCAGGTAAGCGGACAGCTGCACCCAGAGCGGCAGCGCGAATGCGGCAAGCCGCATAAACCGCTCCTCCTCCTGCTGCTGGCCAGGCTTACCCCCGCTCGCCGCCGGTGGCGGGGTGCTCGCCGCTGCCGTTCCCGGCACCCCACCAGCAGGGCCGGAGGCACAGATAGTAGCCGTGCCACAACTGATGGTAGTGGTAATGCTGGTTGCGATGGCGGCGGGGGCTGCGGTCTCAGCCGCCGACTGCACCGCTGCAGCTGTCGGCAACGTGGGCCGGGGGCATCCCTGCACCAGCCTACTGCTGGACAGGAGGTTGACCACCAGCGATCCGAGGATGCAGTAGACGCCGCTGACGACACCGTCAATGGCGTTAGCCATGACCCCACGCGCGCCATGCTGCCCTCGGCACGAAGCGACTGGGCCGCTGCCGCCGCTGCTGCCGCTGCTGCCGCTGCTGCCGCTGCTGCCGCTGCTGCCGCTGCTGCCGCTGCTG
>VFQN01005796.1_pt1 | contig 14756 bp, 23 predicted proteins | sample 3512371 | NCBI WGS metagenome assembly VFQN01 (sample SAMN10412370, study PRJNA504923) | tailings metagenome | isolation source: Replicate 2 from Balatoc abandoned mine | place: Philippines: Itogon, Benguet | collected 2017-08-28
GATTTTATGACACTCAAGACGTGATCGTAAATATCTTCGGAGATCTGCGCTCCAGAAGTGGAGGTAGCGACCCGGGCTCTAGGGGTGGAGTGACGCAGACGTTCTCGCCAATAGGGCAAACCCAATGGGCGGATGGTGCTCTAAAATGTCTAGACTTTGCCACATCAGCATAGCTTCCAATGCCTGCTCAGACCCGTAACCCACACCCCGCAGGCCCAGGAGCGCGGCCAGCTGCTGCAGCTGCAGCACCCCAGCCCGTCAGTCCACCCGACCCACCTGGACCTGCATCTTTACCATTACCCAGCCCAGTACTTTGTTGGTGTATCCCAGCTGCAAGCCCAGGACCGCGGCTAGCTGCAACATCTGCAGCGTCGCTCCAATTGAGCCGTTGCTGCTTTCCTTGTATGCCCCTGCCAAAACCCTTATCGCACTTGTTCCATCTACAGGCCCAGGAGCGCGGGCAGCTGTTGCAGCTGCAGGACGACGCCACCTACGCGCTGGACGGGCTGCGGCCGGGCGCGGAGGCGGCGGAGGTGCGCGAGGCGGCGGCGGCGCTGGCGGCGCTGCTGTCCACGCCAGCGGGCAGGGCGGCACTCAGGTGCGTGCGCATCGGCACGTGGATGCACGCCGCTGTACCTCCGTCCCAGCATGTCTAAACGCCGTCCCTCTCATAGCCTTCTTCCCTCAAATTCCACGCTGGCATGCGTTGGCAGCATGGTCCATGCACTGTCGCTCATGTCTGTTAGGGGGAGCCGCCTTTGCATGACCATGCAATCCGCCTTATCATGAAGCCAAAATGACACCGGTCCGTTGCCTCCATCCCGCCCCTTTCCGCCCTCAGCCGTAGCGTACGGCGCGCCGCATGGGTCACCTTTCTGTCCCTCCCCCTTCCTGCCCCCTCCCGCCCTCCCCAGCCGGCCCACCAACCTGGCGCAGCAGGCCCTGACGGCGTTGGCCCGCCTGGTGGCCGCCCCGCGCGACCCCGTGGCGGCGCTGGCCTCCGCCGTGCTGCTGCTGGCGCTGCTGGCGCCCGAGGACGCCACGCCGGCGTACGGCGCGTCGTACGCGTCAGCCGTACTGCTGCGCCAGGTCATGCAGCAGGTGCGGCACCGGGCACCGGGGGCAAGTGGTGGGCAGAAACTGAGATTGGCAGGAGTGTCGTTAGACAGGCCAGCTGTTGGAGGGGTACCGGTACATGGATTTTGGCGAAGTGCCGGCAGTCTGCAGCTGCGTTGACGGTGTATCTTAGTCCAGGGCCTCAAGCATCTGCGTTTCCCCAAATGCTTTCCATTCGCCGCCTGCACGCCTTGCGGCCAACAATGACGAAGGACGTAACGGCTCCTGTTCACGTAAGCCATGTATCAGTGTGGACACTTTGAGCACCCGAGCCCGCACCCCATGCCATGCCGCCCCCTTCCCCAGGCTGAGCACGACATGGTGCTGGAGCTACGGGAGCAGATGGCGCTGCAGAGCCGCATGTTGGGGGCAGGGGCAGGGGCAACCCACAGCGGCACGGGTGCAGCAGGAGCAGCAGCAGCAGCGGGTGACCAGGCGGACGCTGAGCCGGTAACGGCGGCGGCGCTGGTGCGGGCGGCGCGCGACGGCGGCGGTGGCGGTGGCGGCGGCGGGGCGGACCCCGTGGTGCGGCGGTTACTGCGGCTGGTGTGCGAGGGGCCGCTGGGACGCTGCGTGCCCCGCAAGGACATGGTGGGTGGCAGCAACTGATGCATTGCATCTACAGCGACGACAGCGACTGGACTCACACAGTCTTGCTCAGTACAGTCGTACAGCCGTCGGCGTTTACGGGAGGGTGTGTGTGCTCCGACGGTCAAGGCGTGCAGGAACCGTTCCGCCAGAGCATACCTCGCATGGCAAGACTATAGTGGTGTATCCTAACGTATGACCCACCATGAGCCTTAGGCTGCAAACATGCGTATACCTACCTGCTGCCTCTCCACCCTCAAATCGACCACCCCAGGTGATGGGTCCGCTGCCGCTGGCCCTGCTGGCCCTGGCCGCCGCCTCCGGCACCGCCCCCGCGCGCATCACGCACGCTGAACGCCTCAAGGTGGGGTTTTGGGTAGGGACATTTGGAAAGAGCAGCGGGCCGAACAGAAGGAACATACAGGGAAATGCACAACTGTCAGCTGTGCCAGCGGGGCTGCCTGTAGGTACAGCTCAAACGGCAGAGCCTGTACTGCCTGATTCCAGGGCGTAACCTCGCCTGTTGTACCAGTATTCGTACAACCAACAATTGTTCCTCCTGAAACCATACCCTAAATGCGGGTGGCATCACCCAGCCTCTGTCAGTCATAGCTGCTTCTTGTTCAGCTGTTCCCTACCACCGCCTCGTTGCACAGGACAACATCCACAAGGTGGGGCTCAACGCCCACCTCGGCCGCCTGGTGGCTCGGAGGAGGGACCTCATCGCCCGGCACCTGGCGCTGCAGCGGGCGCAGCAGCAGCAGCAGCAGCAGCAAGACAAGGCGCAGCCGCAAGGGGAGCAGACCGAAGAGCGAGGAGAAGGGAGGCAGTCGCAGGGCAACGAGGACGGCATATGCGAGCACTCCTCAGACGAGGAGAGGAGTGTGGATGTGGGGCTTACGGCCGCGGGCGGGCCCACGGCGGGAGGTCCCCCACCCGCAGCTGCCAGCGACCCTTTCGCCTTCATGCCCGAGAGCCAGGAGGGTTCGCAGCCAGGGGGCGCCAGCGGAGCGCAGGCGCCGGAAACCGGGCCGGCGGCGGCAGCAGCTGCGGGCGCCGCGGGCAGTGCAGCTGCACAATGCAAGACTGCGAACGGCAGGGGTGGCATAGATGTGGATGACGACAAGGCGAATGCATCGGAAGAGGAGGAGGGGGACGAGCAGGACGCTGTTCCCCTGCCTCCGCTGCCGCTCCTGCCCCGCTGGTGGCTGTGGGAGCTGCAGCTGCTGCTGCACGTGCTGGAGAACGCCACCTTCACACACGTGGCCAACGAGAATGACCTGCTCAGCCTGCGGGTGTCCCTAGCCGGATCCGGTCAGCCTGGGGTGCCGTCAGCAGCTGCACCGTCGCAAGGCCCCGGTGCGGGCGGCCCCGACCTCGCCCCTGCCTCCCAGCCCAGCATGCCCCCGTCCCAAGCTACGCAGCCGCTGCAACCGCTGCGGTTCCACAGCCAGGGGGAGGACGGAGGGGCGGCAGGGCAGGGCCTGCCGCCGCGCCCTCAGTACCGAGGTGGCTCGCGGTCGGGGCAGGTGTTGAGTGGGAGCCAGGCGGGGCCAGGAGGGATGGGGTCGCAGCCCTCGCAGCCCAGCCAGCAGACGATGGAGCTGATGATGCAGGTGGCGGCGCAGGATCAGGAGGCGGCAGCGGCAGCAGCAGCCGCAGGGGGAACAGGAGCGGGCGTGGGAGGGGAGGGACGCGGGGGAGGGCCGGCCGGGGCGGGCGACGGAGGCACGCCGTTCGTGACTGTGCTGCTGGACACCATTCGGGAGCTGTCGGAGGTGGCCTGGCCAGGTGCAGGGGTTTCGGAGCCGGCGGCGGGGGCGCCTGGGCCTGGGGCTGCTGCTGCGGTGGCATTGGCGGCGGATGTGGAGCAGGAGCACGGAGAGGGTGTGCCGGCAGAGGTGGCGGCGGGTGCGCGGGAGTGCTGCCAGGCGGCTGTGGCCGTGCTAATGAACCTCACGCACGAGCACGAGGACGGAGTGGCGGCGGTGGCGGCGGCGGGTGGCCTAGAGGCGGTGGGCGGCCTGGTGTGGAGGTGCTGCAGGCCGCACCCGCAGCAGCAGGGGCCGGCGGCGGCGGGTGCGGAGCAGGGGCAGCAGGGGCAGGCTGCGCCCGTCGCGCTGGCGGTGCGGCGGGAGGCGGTTCTGGAGCAGATTGAGGTGGGTGGTGGCTTGTGCGTACGAGCTAGTACGGGCGTACCGGGCATGGGCATCCTGACATGGATCCCCAGTAGATTGAGCCGGTAAGCGCCTCAGCACATATTCTCCGCATGCAAGAGAGTCTATTGGTGCTGTTCCACCTACACAATCTTACTCCGAAACACTCTTGTGTGCTAAGCAGCTCTTGGGACGCAGTTCACGACCCCTACCACCATACCGGCTCCCACCGGCCTCCTCCTGAGGCCTTGGGGCCCCCCTCCCCCTCCCAACCCCCGCCCCCACCTCCCCACCAGGTGGTGAGCGTGAGCCTGGGCCTGCTCATCAACATGACCTCCCACAGCCCACCCAACGCGGCAGCCCTGAGGCAGGCAGACCTCCTGCGGCCGCACGCCTCGCCTTCAGCCCACACAGCCGCAGCAGACGCCCTTAATCCACGGCAACAGTCCTGCCCTACGCCAGCAGGGACTCAAAGCGAGCCCCTAGGCCCAGGGAACAGCCAGTCGGTGCTCCACGGACCGGTGGACGGGCAGGGGCAGGGCCACGCAAGGTCCGTGTGCCGTATGCTGCCGCTGCTGTGCGCTGTGCTGAATGCCGTGCTGGAAGGCCCGGGCGGAGGTGCAGATAGGAAAAGGAAGAGTAAGGCGGCGCGCGGAGGGCAAAAGAAGGAGGGCGAAGGGGGAGCGGGTGGCGGCGAAGGTGCTGGGGCTCCTGAGGACTGGGAGGCGCTGCTTACGGACCAGGAGAGCAGCAGCGACGAGGAGGATGAGGGGGAAGAGGAGGCAGCAGCGGCCAAGGGCGCGGCAGGGGGCGGCGAGGGGCTGCTGGGGGCAGGGGGAATCGGGAAGGGCGGCCGTGGAGGTGCGGCGGCTGGGCGGCGCGTGAGCGAGGCAGGGGAGGAGGTGACGGAGGCGGAGCTGGCGGAGGGGCAGCGGGGCGGCCAGGCGTCCATCGTGCAGGTGGGGTGGTGGGCGCGTGAGCGCGAGGTGGGGTGGTGGGTGCAAATGGAGTGGAGGCTGCAGGTGGGATGGTGTGAGAAGGAATGCATGGCAGTGCTTTGCCGTCAATGTGCCCTTGCAGAGTGACATCTGGATACCGGTACGGCTACCCCACGCAGTCGCAAGCGGACGTGATGCGCGCTGCCCTACCTCATGGTTCCTCCGTCTCGTCCTGCATGCTCGTTTTCCGCTTGCGCAGGTGCACTCCTTAAATCTCCACCTGGGACTCAGCTAAAGCTCCATTCTGCTATGCAGCCCATTGCCTACCTCTTTTTCACATCTGGATCCCGTACGTGTGCGCAGGTGTACTCGTCCATCCTGCTGGGCTACCTGGTGGCCGATTGCGCAGCGGCACGTGCGGAGGCGCGGCGGCTGCTGGCGGGCGGAAGCCTCAGGTAGGCCCAGCACAGGGCTGCCTGTTGTGCACGTTGCCGTTAGTTCCGACATTAGGCGGCCCTGCTGTGGAGCTGAGAGCTGCAGATCCGCATTCCGGTGTTTGGGCCGCATTCAGGTGGTGTGATTGGCGCAGGCGTCCTCCTGATACGGTACGGCACCTCCCGCTCAACACCCCTGCCCTGACGCCCCGCTTATCATGCTCGCATCGCCGCACCCCACCGCAGCCACCCCAACCAGCTCCATTCTACCCTTCCCTACACTCAACCAACCCAACCCAACTAACTCCTTGCCCCGCAGCCCTGTGACGGGCGGCATCTCCCGCTGCCTGGCATCCGCCTCTCTCTCCCAACAACCTGCCCTGACGCACCCCTTGCCCGCCACACCTCACCCCAACCCACTCCGCCCCGCCTCGTGCCCTTGTAGCCCCGTGACCCCTGCTCCCGACGCACCCCTTGCCCTGCTCGCACCACCGCACCCCACCGCAAATCACCCCAACCCAACCCAACCTACCCCACCTCATCCCACCCCACCCCGCCCCGCCCCGCCCCGCCCCGCCCCTTGCCCCCCGCAGCCCCGTGACCGGCGGCATCTCCCGCTGCCTGGCGTTCCACGCTCTCCCAATATCCTGCCCTGACGCACCCTTTGCCCGCCACACCTCATCCCAACCCACCCATACCCCGCCCTCATGCCCTTGCAGCCCTGTGACCGGCGGCATCTCCCGCTGCCTGGCCTTCTACTGCCGCACGGGGGCCATCACCGACCGCAGCAAGCGGGCGCTCACGGAGCTGCTGCAGGTGGGGTAATACACCTGCACAATGCAGCGAACGCCATTGCTGTCGCGACTCCGCTTGAACTGCGATTGCAGGCAAGCTTGCTGATGCTGTGGCGGTTCCCTTTTACGCGAGTGCCGATTCCCATCGTGGCTGCCTAGGTGCTGAGTTGCGTCCTTGGTTCCTTCCTGTCCTGCCCTGCAGCGCCTGGTACGGCACGAGGCCCAGGAGCACCCCGGGAGGTGACAGGCAGTAGAAGCGGGCACAGTAGCTCGGGGCAACGGCGGATCTACGGTACATACGAAGTATGGGGGATTGCGCTTGCAGATCCCAGAGCATGCTGAACTAGAGGTCGGATGTGTGGCTGTGAGATAGCATTGGTTGGATGCCTTCTTTGTGCCAAGTGGACTGTGTGATTGGAAGCGGACTGCTGGTGCCCTCGGCCTCAACGGCCATTTTAACACGTGGGAATGGCATGTTTGCTCCCACTGCTGGCTGTACTTTGGCTTAGGGCAAGGGCGGTTATGACGGTTATGGCCAAGCACATGGTCGATTGGGTGCGCGCGGTGGGGGCACTCGCCTGGCAACAGTCGCACGTAAAGAAAACGAACAAGCCCTACGCTGTTCGCGACTCTTGAGTCTTGACCTGGGCGGGGGGGACCTTCAGACCATCCCCCCCCCCCCCCCACCCGCTCATGTTGACCCTTGAGTGTGCACCGGAGCGTACTTTGCCGTTCCCCTGGCCCTTGCCCCCGATGCTGCAAATTAGGGCAGTTCCCACATTACCAGGCCCGAACGGTCCGACATGGATGGTGGGTTGATGTCGAGCATCGGCGCATGGTTGCTGACGGGGTGCTCGGACTCAACAACGACTGTAGTCGTGTGCCAACTACAGCAAGAGGATTGGAAGGGGCCCAACGCCCACAGAACGGTGATGCATGGTGCCTCAAGCGTCATGAACATCGCACACACCTGCACACCCGCTCCATTCAGTTGACAAGAGCAGACTCACCGCCCGACGCGTCCGTCATCCCCAATACCAAGGCGTTCAGTGAATGCGTGTGGGTGCTGACGCAGCACGGGACTGTCGGCCGCACTTGTGCACAAGGGTGGAGCAGCCACATGGGGCACCTCACTCCCTACGTGGTGTATGGCAGGCAGACCGGTAACGGACGGAAGCTTCACGGGCAGGGTTCACGGGTACGCACGGTTGGTACCGGTACACGCCTTTACACGGTACATAGGCTGTTGGGTACAAGCAGGTACTACTATGGACGCAGCTTCCGCCTGCTCATGCATGCAGAACAACGTGCTATCTTCCATCTGCCATCCGCAATTCCACGCAATACACGGTGGTTCTGGAGCGCAGGTGGCCATGCACCACATGCATGGCACCGCAAACAGGCAACGAGAGCAACGCGTCCTGCACTCGTAGGATCACCACACTGCAACTAGAAGAGGATATTGCGCGTAGACACCGGCACTAAGCAAGGGAGCGCTATTGACAAATGATAGCACACCTTGTGGCCTGACAAATGAGCCAAAGTACCATTGGAATGCTGCAAGGTCGTATCCATCGCAATTGTAGACGCCGAGCTCGTTGACCTTATGATGTTTGCCTCCCGGCTAACCAAGAGCTCAGAATTGCCAACCCGAACCAGCGCTGTTACCGCGGTTCTTTTACTGCTATGTTATACTGACTTATCTTACTGCTCAGCAACTTCGGCACAGCAGCTCCATACGTGTGCCTCACCTGCCGATGTAGCCAAGCTGCTGTCACTCCACGCGGATTGCCTTGACATCATAGGTACGTTGACAGCTCCAGTGGGATTCTGAGTTTCAGGGTAGCAGGTTGACTGCAGGCGACTGGCGTGGCGCTGGCGCTGCGCCAGTGCAACACCCCTAGCAACACTGCTGGCTGTCGGTGCACACGCTGAGGCTGAGCTGGGAGCTGAGGCAGCCTATCCAAGCCGTACCAATGCCCATGAATTGATAGCCTTGTGGCGTCGAAAATGGGCCCTGTTTCTGGCGTGTTGTTGACACTCTGCGTTATGCAGCTCGACTGCCCTATACAGCATATGGCACGCCCAACCGCACGTGCATACGGCACGTGTGACGTGTCCATAACGCACGCAGATTGAACATCAAGTCCTGCTGTTGCTCTTTAGCTCGATACCGAACGCTAGTAACCCCCTTTTGGCCCTGGCTCCATCTACGCAGCGCGAGTCTGCATTTCAACCACCCTGAGGCAGCCCAGTGCGCACCGACGCGTTCATTTTCCTCACCCACGTACCCCACACCTGACCGGCCCCGCACACACACTTCACCGGTCCTTCGGGGGCACCATACGCACGAAGGGCTCCTCTTACCCCGTTCCCCCCTGCCACAACCTGCGCACCCATCGCCCCACCCTCCTTTTGTTCAAGTAACCCTCTGCCGCTACCTCCACACCCTCTGATACCCTCGGACGCGTGTTCCTTGGCCCCCAGACGGCCCCACGTGCACGGAGGAGTCCATCCAGGACGCGGGCTGCCGCGACAGCCACCACGCCGATTACGCCGTGTGCGGCAGCGTGCTGGTCAGCGAGCGCCTGGACGAGGCGGACTCGGACGGGGTGGCGGTGCTGGGTGGGTACGGGGCGGGTGCTGGGAGCGTGCTGGGGGGCCGGCGTGAACGGCGGACGTGGGGCTCCTTTCCGGGCAAGGCCCCTGCAAGGAATATGGAGTGAGGCCGTTTTACCGGTGGCACAGCAGCGGGTGCCTCCGTCAGGCAGGTGCAGTGGGGCAAGTTGTGGCACAGAGTGGCACGCACGCCAGTGGCTGGTCGACGTGGACTCACGACGGCGTGGCAGCAATGGATGGAGCGCTGGGTGGGGGCTTTCTGTGTCTGCTGTCAGGTGGCACTGCCCTTAATATGGTCGTTTACGGCCGTACCGCATATCGTGCAAGACATCAGGGCATGAAGCATGCCGGCTGAGGTCCTTGACCACTTGGGGTACAGGAGCGTAGCCCGCAGGTGGGGTCGCACTGTTGGCTAGCTTCTGGCTGCGCCGTGCATGATGCACCTTGCCGTACCTAGATACCGGTACCGCGAGAGTACAGCTGCCTCACAAGCTGCCATGCCACACCCTCGCAGGCTTCCCCACTTACTCCCACTGCTCCTACACCGCACGCCCGGCGGGCCAGCCGTGCCAGCCGGGCGCCAACCCGGGGCAGCAGGCAGCAGGGGCCCCCGCCAGCAAGGGCAAGGGCAAGGGCAGCAGCTCGGAGGGCAGGGATGGGGGCGTGAGCGAGGGCGCCTACCAGTGCGGCGGGGGCGTCATGCGGGGGCTGTGCCTGCCCGCCAGCTCCTACTCGCGGGAGCACGAGCGCTGCCAGGAGTTCACATGCGAGCACGGGCTGTGCCACCCGCCGGTGGGTCATACTGGTGGCGCTATGAAAGCTAGGGCCTGGGAGGCTGGACTCATGACGCGGCCAAGGTTCCTGAGCCGGGACCTTCGTGATGTGGAAGCGGTGACACGCATATGGTACCGTAGGTAGTAGTCCTGATTAGCGAAGAGCGTGCGTGGTTACGGTTAATAGCAAGCAGCAGCTGTAGGTGCCGCCCTTGCCCGCCCTTGCAACTGTATTCAGGGACCTCACCTGGATGGGCTTGTTTCACCACCCGCAGGTGCCCGTCAACGAGGGCGAGCCCTGCGGCCCGCCCAGCCCCGCGCCCCTGTCCGGCGGCGTGCCTGCCTCCGCCTCCTCCGCCTCGCCCTTCACGCCCTGCGTGCAGCGCGTGTGCCGCGCCGGCCGCTGCGTCAGCGAGCCGCTGCCCGACGGCGCCGGCTGCGGCCCCGCGGGGCCCTGCCGCGAGCACCACTGCCGCGCGGGCGTGTGCGTGCCCATGGTGGAGGAGGACGGAGTAATGTGCGGGCCCAGCACCGCGTGCGCCACACACGTAAGCAGGAGCAGCCGTGGGGGCTAGGGGGCGCGCTGCTCGGCGTGCGGCTCCCATCTGCGCGCCGCGTTGTGCTTGCTCCTGCTGCGGCGTGTGTGGCAGTACCGGTGTGCCTTTGCCGCAGTTCTGTGTCGTGGCCCCTTGATTGGCCTGTCCCACATGCTGAGCCTTGTGCTCTTAAACGCTCCTTGCAGGTGTGCATCGAGGGCGAGTGCGTGCAGGAGCGCAAGCCCGACGGGCGGCTGTGCTGGTACTCCCAGGCGCCGGGGGACTGCCCGCACACGTGCCTGCAGGGCAGGTGCACGCCGTGCGCGTGCGACCACGCGTACGCCTTCTGGGCAGGTGAGCAATGCGGCCTTGGTGTGGTGGGGTGCATGGAGAGCGCTGGTTTGGCTGCTCTGTGTCATTTCGGTACTTGCGTGCCAGGTGTTGGTCATTGCAAGCCCACGTGTACACCTTCTGGACAGCTGGGCGAGAAGGCAGCAGGGGAGGGCCGCAGGGACAATGCGCTGAAAGTACAACAACTTCGCCGCCATATTTCTCTACAGTGGCCATGCGGCCTCTGCAGGCAATGGGTCACGCTGTGCAATAACTGGACACGGTTGCCCTTACCTAATGGGTGCGTCTCGTCCCTTCCCTACCCGCAGGCAGCCAGAACGTGCCTGGCTTCCAATGGACGCCCTTCCCCACCGACCTCAAGCACAACAGGTGGGATAGAGACCACTGCTACCGCAGGGGCGCGAAGTGGCAAGCCGCGGCGCAATTATAGCGTTGCGTGGGCAGATATCCAGCCCCTGACCACCTTCGCATGCGTGCTGACATTACCGTAACGTACCGCCAGCCTGCAACGTTGTGCATGTTGCTCGGCATATATCTTCCGTCCTCCTTTCCTGGTACCTCTCGTCATTTTATCGGCCTTTCGTCATCCTTAACCCCAATATGGTACTCTCATAAATGCCACAACCCCCCAGCTTCGGCGGCTACTTCAACCTGCTTGCCGAGGAGCTGGACATCCCCCCCGTGCCGCTGCCGTACGACGCCGCCAGCAGCGCCTCGCGCTACGCCGCGGAGAGCGCCATCGTGGTGTGCACGGGGTGCAGGAGGGGCATGAGGCTGCAGCCGGGGACCAACATGGTGCAGGTGGGTGGAGACCAACATGGTGCAGGTGGGTGGGGACCAACATGGTGCAGGTGGGTGGAAGCAGACGGGGTGCGAAGGGGTCTCGCGGGGGGCGGGGTCATGGGTGCGGGGCTGCGTGACTATTGGGTGAGCGCGGACAGGCACGCGTGCGCTCTGCAGACACATTGACCCCATCTAACCAAGCAGCCCAGTACATTGTCAACCCTGGCAAGAGCCATCGCCGTCGGGTGTGATACTCCGCACCTCGCGCATGCTCCGTGCTTGACTCAAACGCTTGCTGTGCGCATGTTTCCCCCTCCCTCCTCCTCTTCGTCGCATTACTAGTACTTTGTTCCCTCCCTCTCAGGACGGCGCCGTCATCCACGGCACGGTGGGCCTGACGGTCAGCCCCGTGCGCGACGGCACCTACGTCACGCTGGACGTGGTCATGGCGCCAAACGTCAGCCACAGGTGGGCTCGGTGTGCGTGTTTTGGTGATAGTGGCCCGGAAGGAACCGATGGTGGAGCAGAGCGCCTGGTCAGCGACGGGGGGCACACGCGCTGAAACAAGACCCCGGTTGTCGTTACGTGCGAGGGCAGGGAGGCCTCTAACCTGCCGCTGGCCTGTGTCCGTCCCCGCGCAGGCATTACCTGCTGTCCTGGCACCCGTGGGCCTCCATCAGCCCCCCGCCGCTCAACACGCCACACAGGTGGGCATCGCCGTGATCCTCTGCACGACCGTTGCTGTGCTGACATTAGTGTACTGTGCTGGAGCTGGATGACATGTATTTGCAATTGATGCCACGTTACAGTAGGGCCCAAAGACCAATCGGCGTTACATGCAGGGCTGTCGCCGCTACTGCTCGATGTTTCGCTTCCATGTGCCCCCGGGCCTCCTTACTGATTCATTTCCTGGTAATCCCTCTCCAGGTGGGGCAACCTGAGCGGCAGCCGCACGGGCAGCAGCTCGCTGGACGCGGCGCGCGGCACCGCCTTCCTGCCCACGCAGCACCACAGCGCGTGGGCCTTCGTGGAGAAGCGGCCCGTGCGCTGGGCCTTCACGCAGCAGGAGCAGGTGAGGGGCGCACAGCGCAAGGAATACAGGTGTTCTGGCCTGCGGAGAGCGGCGTTTACAGGCTGCGCTGCCTTGGGGCACGGGTGCTATTGTGCTGGTGCCACCTGGCGTCCTCGGGCCGTAGAGGATGTACTTAATTGCGTTCACGTCTGTCTTGTCGCCCAACTCCCACTCCCCCCCGTGCCCGCAGATCCGCTCCGTGTTTGTCGCGCTCTTCCTGCGGATCGCCAGCTGCAGCAAGCTGCCGCCACGGGAAGCTCCGAGCAGCAGAGGGCAGGGGCAAGGGCAGGGGTCGGGAGCTGCGGGAGCTGGCAGTGCTCCGGCAGGCGGAGCAGCTTCTGCGCCCAGTACAGCACCACGACCCGCAAGCGCGGGAGGGACGGGGGCGGGGGCAGGGGCTGGGTCAGCGGCTGGGGCGGCCAGCAAAGCAGCGGGGAGCGGTGTTGGCGTGCCACAAGGCGCCGCGATTGAAGCACCTGCGTCAGGGATAAGCAGTGCAAGCGGTAGTAGAGCGAGCGGCGGCGTACCTCCGGATAGCAATAGAGCATCCACCATAGGAAGTGGCGGGAGTGGTGAGGTCGGGACGGCGGGGCAGGGGCCAGGGCGCGGGCAGGGCCAGGGGGGTGAGCATCCTGCTAGGGGTCAAGGCACGGCGCAAGCGGCTGGGACGGGGTCAGGGTCGGGAGCCGTTGGGAGCACGTCACAACCTGGGAGACAGTAATACAAGGGAAGGCGGCGGTTTGTAAGCAAGCTCCGTGTGTTTGGCCGTGTGACTAGTGAGCGCGTTCCTGTATGTGTGGCATACGCGCTGTGGGCGCCTTGCTGTGGTGGTCAGGGTGGCCCTAGTGGGTGGCCCCGATGACGGCCACTCGCTGGAGGCAAGTGTCCTGCCTTGCTCACCGGCGATACTGTACGCGTCATGCTTTCAATGCTGCGGTGCGTCTTCGGCGGTGTATGCCGCACAACTGTATGGCGACGGTAAGCACTGCTAGCCTAGGCTGCTGCTTCAGGCCAGGTCATCGTAGGAAGGTGTGAACTGTAGGAAACGTCGCTTGACTAGTTGCCTTACTTGCGGCTGGACGGAGCACGAGAGCAGATGCAGGAAACATGCCTGAAGCGGCTAAATGGTTTTACGCTATGCCTGGTGCCAAACTGCCAATTACCGGCACAGCGGAAGCACTTTGGGACGGGCGACAGGGCCCGCCTGGAGCAGCCTAGTAGATGCAAGGGCACCCCAACGCCCGAACTAGGTCACTGGAAGGGCAACAGGACAATACACTCCCTCACTAGACGGGTTAGTCAAAACGCGACAAGAATGAACAGCACGCTAGTGAGCATGCGAGGCAGGCGGGGAGGCCGTGTCCGGCGGGCAACGCAGCACCACCACGACCGTTGGGGCCTGAGGCAAGGAAGCAATGCGTCGCCGGCACCCAGTCTCAACCGCGGGGAGCCTCAACCGCGTGGAGCAACCCCAACCGTAGCAGAAGATTGCAAACGCGCCCAGAAGTCAGCCAGCACCTCAGCCGACATGCGAAGGAGCACAGCCCGCTCCACACAGCGGCAGCAAACCCGCCCTCAACCCCACCAACCAAACTGACCAACCCGACCCCAACCCATGCGCCCTATCCATTACCTCAACAGTTTGCTCAACGCTCAAGACCACACGAAGCATACCTGCTAACCAAGAGGTACCACAACCGCCATTCCCTATTGCCACTGCAATCCCGAATGCTCCGACCGATGCTCCAATGACGCGACCCTACACAACAGACAACAATAGTGGTAGCAGCACCACACAGTGTCCCGATCTAGAGCCGGCCGCTGCTGCCCCCCCGCCCATCCTGACCTCCACCGCCAACGCCGCAGCCGTCGCCGCCAGCACCGCAGAACCCCCCGCCATTCCCGCCGTACCCTGGGACGCCCCCGCCGTACCCCCCGAGTCCCCGCTCCCCGCCCCCGCCCCGTGCTGTTCTACGGAACACCGTTCCTGCCTACCCCTGCTTCAGGCTTTGCCGCTGCCGCAGTACCGCCATCACACACACGGACTCCACGACCACAAGCGCCACAGCCGCTGCAGGCAGCGTCCCACCCCACCGCCTGCTGCGCCCCTGCCCCGCGCCCAGCTCCCCGTCCTGCTGCCCCTGCGCTCCCCCTTTGCCCTGCGCCTCCTCCTCCTGCTTCCGTGCCTCACGGCGCTTCATGTACTTCCTCCCCAACCACTTGAAGCTCTCCTTGAACCTCTGGCGTCGCTCCTCCACAGGCAACCAGCCCTCCCGGAGCGTTGCCCCCAGCTCCCGCTCCAAAGCTTTACCCACCGCCCGCTCATCCCACGGCGCGCCCTTCTCCACCAACCACCGCACAACCGGCAGCATGACACGTGCCTCCACCGCCTCCCTCAGTACCGTGTCGCCCCAGGGGACTCCCTTGGCCATCAGGTACCGCAGCGTAGCACGGTCACCCTTCACCCCCGGCCCCACGTAGGGGCTCTCCCCTGGCTCCCCGCCACGTAACGCCCGGCCGCCGCCCCGCTCCAGAACCAGGTCCAGCGCCGCCTCGCAGCCGCCACGTGCCGCCGCCGCCAGCGTGTCCGGCCCAG
>VFQN01005797.1_pt1 | contig 14755 bp, 10 predicted proteins | sample 3512371 | NCBI WGS metagenome assembly VFQN01 (sample SAMN10412370, study PRJNA504923) | tailings metagenome | isolation source: Replicate 2 from Balatoc abandoned mine | place: Philippines: Itogon, Benguet | collected 2017-08-28
GGTGAAACGACAATCGCCAGGCCTTCGCGGGCCAAGGCGGGAATCTGGTAACACAAGGATTTGCCGCCTTTTACTATATATTCAAATTCAGTTTACATTCATACTCCACGATATTATTTTCGATTCTGAAAGAGGCTAAACATGGGCCGTAAATCTAAACCTCCGGTTTATCTCAATAATGGCTCAGAGGTGAAAACAGAAGTTAGCCCGAATGATGGACTACCCCTCTTTGCCAATTACATTGATATTCCTTTTGAGAGAAGGACGGCAAAATGTATCACAAGACTTTTTTTCAAAAGACCAACTCACCAAGAGATTGAAGAAACAATAGCTATTCGCAATCAGAATGGCATTTCGTATTTAGCTGTAGTTTCAGCAAGATTGCCATATTGGAATGGAAAAGGACCCGTCCTTCCTTCGATCTATGACTACTGTATAAGTAAAGGTTTCTCTAAAGAATTTAGTTCAGATTTAGTTCGCTTGATAATTCACACTTTCAAAGGGGCATATTTTAGTAATTGTAGTGTGAGCGGAAATATAAGAAGTTTAATCACATTCGTAGACTTCTTATCGATCCGATTTCAAAATCTGGCTGAACTAAATATCTTGGGCCTAATGAAACAAGACTGGTTGGATTTCATTGAGTTCGTGAATGCGAACGTTCGTTCCAATCCTCAGAATCTATTCGCTCAAGTGAAGCGGCTTTTTGCAAATTATGAACCTACATCATTACACGGTTGGTTAAAACATATCGCAATTTACAGAAAACAGCCTAACGTCGCCAGTCAAAATGCCAGTGAATTGGTTGATGCAACTTATTCTGATGCAATTATGTATCAAATGTTGGCACTTTTTATTGAGGGATTTCAACGTCGTATAGGCTACTTGAAAAGGTATGAGAGCCTGACCACGGCAGACATGCCTAATAATTGGATATTTCCTGGTAAAAACAATTATGAATTCGCTACTGGCGTTACTAGAGGTGGTATGGAAAAAGGTAAGACTTATGACACAGTACTTAAAGTATCGATGTTAGCGTGGCTTAATGATGAAGAAAGAGGATATCAAATATTGATTGATCACTTCATTATGCATCATAAGGCGAATCTAATATACAGAGACAAACAAGGTGGTTTCCGAGGTGGTTTACTAAATTATCTCAACTATATTTCCGAACTAAAGCAGCATGCTCCATTAGTAACTAAATTCAAAAAAACAATATCGGAGTGGCATAACTTACCATTTCCGATGAAGGGACGTTCAGTCTGGAGTTGTTATTTAAGAAAACAAACCCCTGACGAGAGCAATACAACGATTAATCAAATCGGTTGGTGCTTAATGAATCTTTTAATGATTCAAACTGGCATAAATAGAGAAGTCGCACTGACTATTCCCTCGAAAGATGATAGTGGAAATTCAATTTTGCTTAGGGAAGATAGTGTTTTCATTAAAAAAAATGACGCTTCATCCGAAGTTGAACTTTTTGGTTATAAGGAACGCACCGGCAACATACATAGAAAAAAAATACTCTTCACTATGGTTAAAAATACGCCATTGTTCGAAATGATGTTGGCTTATGAAAAGTACGTAAAGGTAAGCTCTGAAGGGTCATTTTTTGAGTTTGATAAATCCTTTATTCAGTCTTGGAATAAGGCCGGAGGAATTCGAAATTTCTCATCTACGTATCCTATTATTGACGAAAATGGAAAGAAACTAGAGTCCATTAATTCAACAAAATTCAGAAAAGTTTTTGCAACAGCAAAGTTGCTTGAACACCTTCAAAACGTTAAGAGTGCAAATGATCTAGCGGAGAAACTTCGCCAAGACTTACATCATGCCAATTTCGATACAACTCTCAGTCATTATCTTCTCAACTCCCATGTAAGTAGGAGCGTGATTGATATAGCAATTGCTACTATCACATCAGAGAAAATAGAAGAAGCCCTCAAATTTAAAGGGTTCATTGTGACATCTGAAATCAAACCTGTTAAAAAAATGACGTATCTTTGTGATTGCGAAGACCCGTTAAAACCAAGTCATGAAATTGCGATTGCTTCAGAATGCCGTCATTACGATTTATGCCTAGGTTGCGAGCGAAGTGTAATTACAAAATTCCACCTCCCCTACATTTGCGCAAGAATTTTGCAATACGAAGAGGAACGAAAACGCGATCCACTTATATGGCCCGCTACATCTGAAAATCTATGGCTTATTGCGAATGACGCACTTGCCCAATACCAGGAAAAAAATAAAGAAAGTGGTGGAAAACTAGTAGAAGAAGCCTGGGTAACTGCAAAGAGTGGTTCAGTCTCATTACCTCCCATTATCAGAAGTATAAGGATGTAAGCATGGCTAATGGCAAATTACCCGAGTCAAATTTTGTCTCTTTGAATCGACCTCACGCTGAAGTAAAAAATCAGTCAATTTCTCAGTGGAAATTGATAGATAAATTGGAGAGTGAATTCAAAGGTAAGAAAGTATATGACACATCAAATCTGTTTGAACATGAAGTTTGGTTTGACGATAGGCCTTCATATGAAAATGCCAAAGTAATCTGGAAAACTCATCTTTCAGATTTCGGCCCAGCAATGAGCACATTAGTTAAGGTTGTATTTTTTGAAATAAGACAAGTTGATCACGCAGAAGTCTCAACTATAAAGGGAAAGTTACTTAGATTAAAAAAGAGCATTTTTGAAATCATCAAACAAAAAGGACTTTTGGCGGGACAGCATGGAGAATATTGTTTAGGGCTTAATCACATTACAGATGATGATCTATTGTTAATGATAGATTCCCTTTTACTTAGCGCAACCTCCAGAGCAGCTTTTGTGCAAGAGTGTAATGAAATTGCTAGATTCATTAGGCACGTAAATCACTTTGCCAAATCAGTACCAGTATTTGAAATAAAGGCTCAATTACCCTGGGTGAAATCGGGAAACAAAGGTGCAAAAACTTGGGTGGATAAAAGAGCAAGAGACCTGGACATAACATTCAGAACAGAACAGGGCTTTATACCTCTCTGCAGTGAAACAGCCGCCGCATTAATAAAGGAATCGCTTACGATTATTGATGATTATGGTCATCACATTTCTATGGTTAATCCATATTTGAAGGACTTCCTATATGGAGAGCTGCCAACAATTGGTGTTGCAAAGGGCTTATTAAAAAAATATAGCCCAATTTTTCGATCTATTATTCCTCCCCCTGATATATCGAAACTCAGAGATCGCTCAAAAATTATTGCTGTATTTGGCTGGTTGAGAAACATAGTCTCACTTGCAAGGGGTGCATGCCTCAATGTTCTGTTATTTTCTACAGGGCTCAGAAACTCAGACATTTGTAATTTGAAGATTCAATCTTGTACTAATAGTGGCCGAATAGACATGCTCTATTACATTCGAACCTCTATCAAAAAAACAAAAAATCATGTTGCAATACCCGTTCCAGAGCAAACACATAAAACAATAGAATTTCTGAAAAAAATCAAATTTACTAATTCGGATTTTGCATTTGATGCTTATAAATACTCAAACCATACATATAAACCGCACTTGAAAAATGAGGATGGAAGAGTTTCTCCAAGCACTGTGAACACAATGTTGAAGGACTTCGCTGAGCATTTCAAAATACCCTTCACATATCCTGGTACTGAAGAGCCATTCACTGCGCATAATTATCGAACTACAGTAGCGGGATGGCTCGATGCCCACTCCAACTTAAGTTTATTACTGATTAAAAGATTATTTGGTCACACTAATGATGTTATGCCAACAACCTACCTAAGAAATAACCCAACTTTTATCCAAGAGCGAAAGGAGCAAAAAGAAAAGTCAGCCAGGGAAACTAGTCACCAAATGTCTTTGGCGGCTTCTGAAGGTAGAGTTGCAGGGCTAAAAGGTGAACAACTGATTAATGGATTCAATGAACATAAAAGTCGTCTTGAAACTTCACCTGATAAATCTCATTCACTTACAGATACTGAATTGATATTAAGTTTTGAACAAATTATCGAACACAGAATTTTAAACGAGTCGGTTTGTGGATTCTTAACGCCTTTCGGAGTGAGATGTATGAGAAACCCTACTGATAGCACCCCGCCGCCTTGCGCACAAAGGTCTCAAAAGAATAAAACTCGTGAGATTGGGGAGGAAATTTTAAGACACATGAATGTAATTGATCCGCAAAACTGCATTGGTGGCTCTTGTGAACAAGCGGTTTTAGGGCCGTGGAGTGAGAGCATTTTGAAAACACTACTATGGAATGCAGATTATTTGAAAAATAAGCATGGGGAGGCCTTCAAAGAGGAACATTTCCGGGAACAAGCAATTAGCTTCATTCGTCAATACGGCCCTCCACTAAAAAAGATATTTCATATAGAGGTGTTACCGGATGGCACCGTTAATCGTGAGTGAATTTGAAAGGGCGGTAAATGAAAGATCTAAAAGTTACCCACGATGATCGCTTGTCCAAGTTACGAGTGGTTTTCGGTGTACGTCAGGAGATTGCCAGAAACACTGGGAAAAAGCACGACGTCTCAATATCCAAAATTTGCTCAGATGCTAAAGTCGACAAAATTTATCTATTCGGCCATAGATTAAAAGAAGGTAATCCAATAAGAGCTAAGTATCTAGCTTTAAAAGAGGAAATTCTGCAGTTTCAGAAAGATTTAGTTGCAGGTACAGAGAAAACAGAAGAGCGCAAAAAAGCCGAACACTTTGAAACAATGTTCAATTGTTTGCTAGCTGATATTGAACCACTTCAACGCGAATTAGCCTTTTTGAAATCAACTGCAGGTTCAGATCAAGACATATTAGAAAACAATCGTCAAAGAATTACCGAGCTGCTGGCCAGGATAGCTGATTTGGAGTCAAAACTAGCAAACTGCTCTAAATCTTCGAAAGTATCAGGTAATCTATCACCAGTCCCTCAGAAACATTTAGTCTCCCCACAGTTGTTCAAAGAAAATTTAGGAATCAATACTCCAGGATCTAGAACTGACGAAAAAATTGCCTGGGGCAAGGCATATAAGAAATTGGAGCAACTACTTTCTCGCAACCTCAAAATGCGTTTATATATCCTTGTCGGTCTCCCCTGCTCTGGGAAAACAACTTGGGCAGAGGAAGTTGCTCTTACAAACGATCGTCATCCAGTTATTTGGGAGGCCGCAAATCTCACTTCGATGGAGCGCTACAAATTTATCGTTTCCCTCTCGCGATTTACAGACCTTCCTGTTACGTGTGTGTATTTTGAAACAGACATGGAAATCATAAGAGAACGAAATCGCACTTTACGCACAGCTGAGATGCAAATAAACGAAGACGATCTTTTCACTATGAGTAATATCTTGGAGAGACCCGACCCATATCAAGAAAAATGGATCGACAATCTAATAATTGTAAGGCAGCAACATGGCAGATAGCTATTATGCAGGCATAAAGTTGGTATGGCCAAAAAGTCGTGTTGTTCCTGTACCATTGATTGGGGGAATGAGGCTTCACAAGCATTTTTCAGGCTTTTTGGTTACTCGCTATTACTTTCCCAAAATGATTGGAGACTTATTGGAGCCAGTCACTGGAGGGTCGCTTAGACAAATTGCATACGACCTTAAAGCCGTTCTTGATGCAATGAGCTTTAATGGGATTAATTACCTTGAAGCTGACTACACCGATCACATAGAAAAAATAGTTCACGCTCAATTGGGAGACTCAAACCCATCAAGTTATAACGCCCGCATATCACGGGTTAGAGACTTTTATGACTACCTTCATTCTGAAGGAATTCGCACCAAAGCACTATTCCCGGCTAGGACATCCCACAGACTTCATCTCAATCAAGATGAAAATTTTCTCAGCCACACAAATCATAAGGTATTCAAGACGTATGAGAAGGATGATGGCCACAAGAAAACGATACTCAAAGAAGACTATAAAAATGAAGTTATTAGTATAGAAGACTACGGTAAACTCTATCGAGCACTAGCAAAAATTGACGTTGTATACGCAGTAATTGCTCAAGTCATGATGCAAACGTTTTTGCGAATTGCTGACGTTTGCGAGATTCCCTTACACACAAACAAATACAATAAATATATTCCCTTATGGCCGGAATTTGAGCGCTGTGGTCAGGAATCACTTCGTTATACATGCTTAACTAAACGCATGAAACAAGTGACTATTGATATTTATCCTATGACCTTAAAGTCTATTTACGAGGATTATATTGAACCTAGTTATCGAGGCAGAAAAAACCTATTTGATTCAAGATACTGCAAACGAGAAAATGCAACACTAGAATTCGGAAACATTAGATCTACTCATCGAAGAAGTTGTCCAGAGGATATTTTATGGCTTACTAAATCTGGTGCACCAGTCAAACCTTACATGATTGAAAATGCTTTTCGGGCTACCGGTCTAAATGTGAACCCTCACATGCTCAGACATACTGGAGCTACACATACGCTCTGGAACTATTGCCAGATACATGGGATTGAACCCGATGTGCGGTTAGCCTCCGTCTTTCAAGAAATACTGATGGAGCAACTGGGACATGCCGACATAGAAACAACGCGCATGTACATTCGCACAATCATTGTTTTGAAGGGTCGTAAAACTATGCCCTTTAGCATTCCAAGTAACAAATTAGAAATTGATGCCCACTTAGCAAATAAAATTAAAACAGATGTAGCTGATCAAATGGCAAGATTTTTTGAATACCGCAGCGATAATACATCTGCCAACTTCGCTGATACTGATTCAAAATCAAGCTTATTTTCGGAGTGAGATAGATTGAGTGCTATTACATACATCAATAACCATACGCGAATCCCTCATTGGGAAACCACAACTCATATTAACCACACAAGGGGCTACGCTTATGAATCAGGTGGCAGATTTTTCCACATTTATGGGTATTCCCAAGCTGTCTGGACAATGTCCGTAGGCATTACCGCAACCTCTCCAACGTTTGGTACGAATTTGAACAACTGGGTTCAAACTGTATTTGGAGCGTCTTCAATTGAACCTATGGATCTATTGCCAGGGCAAGCAATACAAGGTGTTTGGAGACCCTGTTTATTTTTCGAAACTCAACTGCATCAAGCACTGGGAACGGATGAATATATGAGAAGGAATGCAGAGCAATCATTAAGAGTTTTGATTGAAAAATTAGATGAAATTCTCCTATACATCGAGCCAACTCAAACTGGACTTCTATCCTATGGGCACAAAACCAGAGAGCTGCTAATACTGGCCTGTACAGAAGTAGAAAATTTGTGGACTCAATTTATGAGATTGGCGTCGGCAGCTCCCGCTAGACGATCATTCACCACAAGTGATTATGTGAGATTGCAAAACCCTTTGCACCTGGCTGAATACGAAATTGGCTTTAGATTAATTCGGAATGGTTATTCTATCGCACCTTTTGCTCAATGGAATTCTCAGCACCCTACTCAATCGATACCGTGGTACGACGCGTATAACAAAACCAAACATGACCGCGAAACCCACTTTGAACTCGCCACACTGGACAATTGCTTGCAAGCACTTGCTGCAGTAATAGTACTTTTTTGTGTCAAGTATGGCCCATACACTTTAGTAGAAGGCGCTAGTACCTTGACTGGCCTCTTCACCCAACACTTCGATATATCATTAGCTAATCCTGACCCTAAAACTTTCTATATCCCAACATTCAATTTACCCGCGGGGATGAGGAATGAGCTATTGGTAGCTGACATGACAAAATTCATGGAACCATGGCAGAGTATCCCGCTTGTAATTTAAACACCAGTATCAGTTATGGAGGTTATATGACGCAGGATTATGGACAGAATGATCTTCCTCGATATGCCCCATTAGAATCTATTAAAGGAATGGAAATCCTTAATTCATTGCGTCAGCTGTATTTCATAGAAGATGATTTATTTATGCGGTCTCAAGCCCATAATATATCCATGGTTGATAAATTTTTAACCAAACTAGAATATGATGTTTTAGCTGAGTTACACAGGACTGAACACACTCCGCCACAACCTATTTCCTAGCCGCTCAAAGCCAAATGTGGATTTTTGCAGCCTACGAATTACTCAGAACCTGGACGCAGCGCACGAAAGATTTTATTAGGCTTGCTCAAAATGGCGGTCTTGAACAGAAGTTGAAGGCATTAAAGTCTAGAAAATCAGACTTTCTGCACGTTGGCTTAGATATGAGAATCAAACAGTTGGAGTCTGCTATTAAAAACCCCACTTTGGTTGATGAACTCGAGACTCAGCGCTTACATATGTACATACCATTTACCAGATTAGAGTACATAAGAGTATCGATGGCAAAGCATGAGGTAAGCAAGAAAAATAATTCTATTGCTTTGTCACCAGTGGATGGTCGAATTAATACTTGGTGCGGCTCGCTGGATTATGAACTTGAAAATGGGAAATTCAGCATGGGGCTAATAAGTAGAAGGGATATCGCGGATAGTATTCGATATCTGGACATTAAACAGGATCCACCCTCTCAAGAAACTATAAAAAGTTTTGACGAATTTATGTTCAGCGTGCCTCCAGATTTGCCCGATTAAACCTAATTGAATCCTTTGAGTTCATGATTGTGAGTGAAAGTATAAGTTGCAACTTTGTCCTCATAAGCTGCGATTCTCGTCTTCATAAATTGCAATAAAAGCCCGCAAAAGCGGGTTTTTATTATTTAAAAGTTATGCCAGCATCTATTCTGTGAGAGAGATCATATTTTGAACAGACAAAGGTGGTCATGTATTCACCAAGCATGAAATCCCAAACCCCTCTCCAGCATTAAAATGTTCATGAGTTCCATACAGGATGCTGAATATCGACTGATAATCCTGCAGACTCAGCGGTAAGGGTATTCTTTTCATGTCATCCAATCTTTGTGGAATACACACTAGTACCTGAACTTCTCTTCCTCATCCCGTTCTTTTTCTCGCTCAATTGCTCTCCTTAAATAAGCTGATTCATCATTTGCCCAAGAAGATACGTTTGGATTTTTGTGGTTAATCAACGTTGAAAGTCCTTTTAAATCCGTTTCCAGATAAGGAACCAAGGAACCGCTCCAGCCTCTTGAATGGAGATTGGCACTAATCGCACCTTTGATGCCCTTCATATCACCAAACTCTTCCAGTAGCTTGATTAATAGTTCATTTGGATTCTTTTCAATGTCCGTGGAATTAAGTTCAGCCTCTGTTAGGGACTTTTCCTCACCTTTTACATCAAATATGTTTACGCAAGTTGCAACAAATATGGGGGCAGTGTCAGGGTTACTTCTACACCAAGTCATGAGCGTATCAATTGGAATCCTATTTAAAAGACTCTCTTTTTTGAATGTAAAGCTGTCTTCCCTTTTGAATATTTGACCAATCCAGTACTGATCGGAAGGTTTAGACCTGACTATCTCCTCAGCAAACAATGGCCACACTTTATCTGGATACATATCGAGAAGTTTTGCAACCACCTTCTTAATGTAATTCCAAATATTAACGTGATCCATTTTCAGCTTGGTCGCAGTTATGATTTGTTTTGTTATCTGCTCAGAAAATTCAGGAGGTTCGCTTTCAATCAGATCCGATACCGTTTCGGTCCAATGATAAAAATCCATTTGACCTCGACGTCCCTCTTCATGCAGAGATACTGAAGTTATGACCTTTATTAATGGCTCTTTGATGCTATTTCGTCGTTCTAGGCTATTGTAAGAATACATTGTCAGAAGGTCGAGTGCAGCCCAGGCGCCGGCTGGACTAACCTCAGATAAGTCTGATGCAAACTGTCCAATTTCTTGCGAAGTAATGGTTGAATAGTCTTGGCTAAAAATCAAATTGGCAGCTGAAATTTCAGGAAGCTTTCCAGCTTTAATGAGTTCCAGTAGCTGGTTGAGATAACCGGCTTTAATGTCTCCTGTTCTTAAGAAGCCCGGGGAAAATTTTTGTAGATTTTCTGTGCTGTAAAAGGCCTGTAGGTATTCCTCCCATTTACTATGATTGATTTCATGAAGCTTTGATAATAAACCGAAGACCAAAGCCGCATCGGGATTGTCTATCTCACCCAGAATATGCATTGCCGTTACTAAGAAAGAATGAGCTTCTTCAGTGTCACTCATCAATGCACGCCCTAGATGGTACGTGTATCTTTGGATTCCAGTTGAAAGCAAACTGATGAATGGAATCAGAGATTCATAATTTTTGTTTAAACTCTCTGCAAACTGCTGAGCATTCTCTCCAGACTTATCTATGTAATGCCCATTGGGTCCCTCCTCATAGTCTGAATGAGGGTCAATAAAATATAGCTTTAGTTGAGACTCCAAGTTAGCTTCGTCAGGCTTCAATAAAAGAGCAAATCTCTCTAATGCATCTAGACCCTCCTGGGGCATTCCACCAGAATCAAACCGTCTGACGTCATTGAGAGCAGCTAATCCTTTTGGCCAATATGAGTTAAGTTGGTCGGCCAACTGTGTAACGACACGCTCAATGGTATCGATGCGACCGCGTGAAAATATTCCTCTTATACTATTTGCTAAAATGTCTCTGGCAGATTCTCCAACGGGATCCTCATAATTGGAATACAGTAAAAGTAGATTGATACACCCGTCCCAGTAATCGAATACTTCCTGCCAAATGCTTGGTTGCCATTCAATTAGCGGTGGCCCGGATCCTTGATATTCAGCACCAATTGTCCTAGTAGCACCAAAAGTATTTAGTGCCCTACCTAGGGCTTTCAGTACAACAAGATCAATGTTTAAATTGTTTCTTTGTTGTGATTGCTGCAGCAACGAAATTCTTGCATTTAAATCCGCTTCTGTCCCAGAAAGCCACACCCCAAACAACTGTCCAAATTGTCCAGTTGCGTTATTACTCCACTCTTCATTTTCACAGGAAGCCAGCAACAAGAGACAAGTAGCACCTTTTGCGAATTGCTCTCTATGGAAGCAAAGTTTTTCAAGTGCCCATATTAGATTACGTCTGACATCACCAGATATGTTCTTCAGTTCGTCTTCACTCATGCCGGACAAGATATTGTGAAGAGCATCTGCAGTTGCTTCGGGGTTCACAGTAACGAAAGAGCGGAAGAGGCGTGAACCCCTAACTGATAAGATCGCTTCCGCTTGGCCAAAAGGGCCCTGGGGCCCACAAATTGCTTTTGTAAGTTGTTTCACCTCGGGTAAAAAGTCTAACTTTTCAATTTGATCACAAAAGCTCGCAATCATTGAATTCGGGATAGTCGAGATAAGATCCCGCTGCGCCTGCGCTGGCGTTCGCCGCCACCACTGAGCAGCAAGTTTTATTGCTAGTGGTTTGGGGACAAGCTGCCCATATCGCCCACGACGATCAATGATTCCTCTTTCAGTGAACCGAACAACACAATCGTAAAACTCTGCATGAGTGATTTGAAGTCTGGAAGATATGTATTCTGCTTCTGCTGATAGCTCCTCAGTGAAACCAAACCTATCGAATAGTGCGCATCCTTTTAAAATTAATTCATCTCGCTCATTACGAGCGCCTGTAGACCCCCAAAGAAGTCTATTTGCTAAAGCCTCATCGTTCAACGACCCGAATTCTGGAGAAAGATTTAACCGTGCTTTTGCTAAAAGAACAGCTATTTGAGGGAAACCTTGAACGAATCTTGCTATTCGATCGAGATCTACAATTCTATCTCCATAGACAGGTGCGAGCATTTGTCTAATCTCGTCATCTTCTAGAGGTTGTAGGTGTATTTCATTGGTAGACCCTACCTGCTCAAGATTGTAATCTAGGCTAAGGAAGCTTAACTTACTGTCGCTACGCTCGATTTCTGATTGAATTCTGATATGAAGTTCATTATCACAATTATCAACGACAATAATGCCGGTCATTTCATGATTAACTAAATCAGTTATCCATGCAGCGACGCTTTCCGTTATGGCTGCATCAACATATATAACCAGCCTTTGCAACGATTCATCTTGTTTAAATAACTCAAAGGTAGATCTGGTTTTTCCCAATCCTGATAAGCCTTTTATTCGAGCACAGAACCTAGGGTTTTTGAGGTTATCTTTTAGAGGATTGAGCTGGGCTACGCGAGATGGAATTTCAATGTAAGGATAGTCTGAAAAGTCGCTTGTTTGAGACCATTTATCAAATGGTTTTAGACCTCGCACCAATGGACGATTAAGCCAACTTAATACACTTACGATAGCTGATAAATACTTGTTAACCCAATTTGCAATTTGAGAAGCATCATAAATTTTAAGATCTGCGGTGTCAGCAAACGGCAATGCCAATTCCGTTAACTTTGCACGCATCTTTGTAATCCGCTGGTTTTTCTGATTAGTATTCAACGGTTGAGTAGTGAAAACAATATAGCTTCCACCTTTAGTCAGTACATCCAAAACAACAGGCTTGAGTTGATTTTCTTGTGTGACTAACTCTTCAGCATAGGCAGTTGGTCCCATATTAGTCGCCTTATTCTGAAACTGGGTAAGGCGATTAGGTATAAAGTCAGTTCTTTCTGGGCCGTTTTGCCATTCAATTCTTCCGTCCTCCCCTCCATCACCAACGGTAATGTTGAGTGCAACAGCCGCTGAGTTTAAAGGGATTACAGACTTATTAGCTTCAGCTATAAGCAGAATATTCAGCAACCTGGTAAGTTGAACATCACTTAGTTGCTTAATATCCTCAGCTTCTACATTAAACGGCATTGTCATTTGCATCTCTTTTAAAATTGATTGTGATCTAAAGTCACAGCAAGATTCATCCAAAAAACACATATTCAGAATGTGAGTTTTTCTAGATATGTACGTATAGGAATGCTTAAAACTCAGTATATCTTTTTGTACTCATTTCTTACAAAGTGGTGTTGCGTTAATTCAACATTTCTATAGAAGAACTTTCTTGTAACAATAATCAAGTTATTATTGTTACAATAATAACTATGCAGCAACCCATCCCAATCAGTCCTAATCCATCGGTCGTTCGGATCCCTTTTTATGAGGGCAAGGTACGTGCTGGTCAATCACGCTTTGCGTCGGCTGCCCAAGACTATGAGATGAAGGAGCTTGATCTCAATGAATTGCTAGTCACTGATCCACCTGCCACTTTTGTTGTACAAGTGGATCACGATTGTGACTCCATGATTGATGCCGGCATTCTGCCTGGTTCTAAACTAGTGGTGAACAGAGCATTAGGACCTAAAGCCAAGTCATCGAATATTGTCATTGCTATTGTTGATGGTGAGTTCGTCGTAAAGCGGCTATATAAGCGCTTTAAAATTGTCCGCCTTCTTTCTGAGAACAAAGCGAAGGCGTATCCACCTATTGAGTTTACAGAAGGCCAAGAGCTCGTTATCTGGGGTGTAGTGCAACATGTCATCAATTCATTCACGTAAACGCGTTTTTGCCCTCGCTGACGTGAACTCTATGTATGCCTCTTGCGAGGAGGTATTCCGTCCTGATATCCAGGGGAAACCTGTGGTTGTCCTATCCAATAATGATGGATGCGTAATCGCACAAAATAAACTCGCAAAAGAAACCCTGGATATTTACATGGCGCGCCCCTGGTTCGAGATTAAGGAGGTGGCCGAAAAGCTGGGCACAGTCGTGTTTTCGTCCAATTATGAACTGTACGCCAATATGAGTAATCGCTTTACGGCAGTGTTATCCAGGTATTCACCTCGCATGGAGAAATATTCCATTGATGAGGTTTTCGTGGAAATGACGGGTATCAAAGCCAACTACAACGATTATGGCCAGAAAATTAGGCGAGATGTCCGTGATTCGACCGGCTTACCCATTTGCGTAGGCTTTGGTCATAGTAAAACCCTGGCAAAACTCGCCAACCATTGCGCCAAAAAGCAGCCCCAGTGGAACGGAGTATGCGATTTCACCTCCCTGTCAGAAACTGAGGTGGATGCCATCCTTGCTGATTTGCCTGTTTCTAAAGTCTGGGGCGTGGGTAGACGGCTTGAGGCAAAATTAAATGAAGTGGGTGTCTTTACCGCACTGCGGTTAAAGAAAGCAGACCCCAAGCGAATCCGCGACAAATTTGGTGTGTTGCTAGAGCGTACTGCACGAGAGCTGAGTGGTGAAGTTTGGATAGAAATGGAAGATGAGCTTCCTGAGGCCAAACAGGTGATGAGTTCACGCTCGTTTGGTGTACGAGCCTCTACCCTGGAAGATCTCAGCCAGGCGGTAGCTTTTCACGCGGGCATTGCTGCAGAACGCATGCGCAGTAAAGGGTTGCATGCGAATGGTGTATACGTATTCATCATGAATAGCCCGCACGACCAAGCGCCCTATTATGCGAACAGCCTCTCTATTGGCTTTCCTGCACCTACCAACTCTACGCCCAAGATCACTAAAGCCGCCTTGTGGATTTTGAAGAAAATATACCGACCTGGGATTTATTATCAGAAATGCGGCGTCATGATGCTTGAGACTGTCTCAAGTAAGGGATTGCAGAATGATATGTTTGGTTTTTCCAGTGACGCCCCGAAATCTCAAGCACTAATGACCGTCATGGACCAAATTAATAAAAAATACTCTAAAGGGACCGTTAAAACTGCTGCTGAAGGAGAGGTGCAATCTTGGAAGATGCAGCGTAACTATCTCAGCCCGAATTACACTGGGAATTGGAGTGATCTGTTAAAAGTCAAATGAATGATGAATAGCTCAGATTCATAGAGCCAATCTGTAATCAGCGCCTTCGTATTTCGAGGGTATAAATAATTTTGTGTAAACGGTCATTTTGCAGGAAACTGCGCACGTAC
>VFQN01005799.1_pt1 | contig 14753 bp, 27 predicted proteins | sample 3512371 | NCBI WGS metagenome assembly VFQN01 (sample SAMN10412370, study PRJNA504923) | tailings metagenome | isolation source: Replicate 2 from Balatoc abandoned mine | place: Philippines: Itogon, Benguet | collected 2017-08-28
GGGTAAATTGCCAATTAAATCACAAATATAGCAGAAAAGACTGCGGCACGTAAAAAGACGTAAACAGCTTTACACAAAACAGCAAGCAGCGGCGCTGTTTTAGGCGCTGCGTCAAAGGAAAACGAAAAAGGTTTTACGCGTCGTTTCGATTTTTTTTCAAGCAGTTTTCAAGTAGCATTTACTTTGCCTTTTTGTAATCGTCGTAAACATCCCCTGTAAGGTTTGAGCTGGCGTAGTCATGCAAGTACCTTTCCGTTGTTGAGATTGAACTATGAGCCATGGCCTTTTGAACAACGCGCAAATCTTTTGTTCTTTCGTAAAGGTGAGTAGCGAGCGAGTGCCGGGAGGTGTGCATCGTGAGCGCCGGAAGCCCGAGTTTTTGGCACAAACTTTTAAAATTCCTGTTCAGGAAGTTATTAACGTAGGAAATGCGGTTATAGAGGCCGATGGCGGTCTTTAGGTTCTTCCTGTCCGTTTTTATCGGAAACCTTCTTGAAAACGATGAAACGTAAATAAAGGGCAAAAAATAACCGGTCGGCTCCTTTTGCCTATCATCGACGACGTAGCCCATGTAATGCTCAATTAACTCATTGGCAATCGGCGGCACCGGCAGGATTCTGTTTTTGTCGCTTTTGGACATTTGGTATTCAACCTTGTAAAGTTTCTGGCCGGTGTGCATTTCCCTTGTCTCGATGATATTGGAGCGTTTAAGGGTTATTAAATCGCCGACCCGCATACCTTGCAGGAAATAAAGAAGCAAATAAACGTTCCGGGCGTGTATTTCCGGCATCGTCAAATCAGCAGCGTCTACTAGAGCTTGAATGTTGGACGGATAAAGCAAACCTTTTTCTTCGCCTTTTGCATTGTTTATGACGTAAACATCAAAAGGGTTCAATCTTGGTGATATTTCGTTTTCGGTATGGTACAGGTTATAGGCGGCGCGAAAAGTTCCCATGTAGGTTTTAATCGTTGACGCGCTGCGCGACTGCAAAAGTTTCTTTTCAAAATCGCGTAGGAGTTGTACAGTAATGGAGCCGATGGGCAAACAGTCGCCGTACGCCTTCGTTAGGGGCGTAAGTATCGAACGAATCTGCGAAAATTTGGAAAAGTTCTCTTTTTGCTCGTACCGGTCTTTGAGGGATTTCAAGTAAAGAATAAAATCGGCCGGGTCGCCTGATTGTATGTATTGCTTAACGTCGGCGTTTGTACACGTAGCAATTCGCTGAGAATCCGATAAAAACTTAACAACCTCTTTTGCTTGGTCATAAATCGCGCAAAGTTCGGCGTTATAGCGCGCTGACAGCTCGGAGCGTTTGACCCAGTTCTGCGCCTCTCTCGTGGCTTCGGCATTAAACTGATTTTTCTTGACGTAGACGTTTGTGCCGATGTAAGCCGGGGTTTTTGTGCCTGACTTAAAAATGTAGAGCATGACAAGGTATAGGCCGTCAGTGCCGGGACGGTTATTGAGTACAAACCGAAGTTTTACGGAAACCATAAAAAAGGGAGTGTTTAAAATTCAACAACCGCCTTCGTAATCCGGGCGATAAAATCAATGTCGCCGCGCTGGATGGAAATTGCACTGCCGAGACCTTCGACGGATGCAAACTGAATCGTATCGTTTGTTCTGAGATTGTTGGAAACAACCCGGTAAACGCCTACGGTCGATTGAATAGAAACAGCAACGTAAGTAGAATTCAAAAAATCATAATCATTTGGCTCAACCAGAATACACAGCGCAAGGGAGCCGGGTCTTAAAATCGGCTGCATCCTGTCATAAACACTAACTTCCAACATAAAAGCATTGGCAACCTCTTGCTCGGACATTTCGCCCCGGTGGAGATAGTAAACTGACTGTTTTCGGTGATTGAACTCCGATAGCCAGGAGGAAAGGGAAAAGCCGGACGATTTTGTAATTTTATTTCTGTCTGCCACGGAAAATATCGGCAGTGCAACTAAATCAGTAAGCTCGAATTTTAAAAGGTTCTTGGGTCCAAATATTTCCTCTTCGCTGGCACCTAAAACCTTTGATATGCTCGCCCGGGTGTCAGACCTGAGATTTTCCGACGAAAGAATCCGGTTGATGTTCGGCGGCGTCTCGTTGAGCATTTCGGCGAGCCTGTTTTGTTTAATGTCCTTGCGTGATAGAAATTGACGCAAACGTTCGCCTTGGTGAGCGGCGCTTTTTTCGGCCTTTTTCTCAGTCGCCGAGGGAGGGGTATCACTTTCACCAGAAAGATACTTTTCGGCGTCCGGGAACACGGATTCAATTTTCTGTAAAAGGTAGTCGCTGAACTCATAATTACCGTTCTCGACCCGGATAAGGGTAGATACAGAAACGCCGATAAGTTTGGCGAGCTTCGGCCGGCTCAAACCGGCATTTTCGCGCATAGTAGTAAATCTTGCTGGGCTGAAAGTTGCTGTCATAATTAATTTTTGACATTAATTTTTGTGGATTTCAAGACAAATATTAATATTTGCCATAAAAATAACATTAATAACATTATTAATTTACTAAACGGTAACAACATCACAAAGCAAAAATTAAATTTTATGGCAGACACAAAACAAAAGCGGGCTCAAATTCTCGAAGACATTTCGTTTCAGGCAATTGCCCTGAAAGCCGGTACGGTCTACCAAACAGTGAGCAAATTTGTCCGGGGCGAAAACATACGCGACGCAAAAAAGGCGGCAATCATCGAAGCAGCAATACGTATTCGTGAAAAACAAATCGACGCGTACATTGAAGACTTGGAAGCACTCCAAAAATGGCAAATCGAACTTAAAAAGTAACCTAATATTACCATGGGCATTTCGGTAGTTACAGCACAGGATTTTGAACGATACTGCGAAGGCGTAGAAGAGCGCCTTCGCGCAATCGAATCGGAGCTTGAAATGTATAGACAGGTCTTACCTCAGTGGATTACTCGTAGCGAAGCTATGGAGTTTTTGGGCGTTCGCTCAACGAAACTAAATGAACTGAGAAGAACAAAAAAAATCGTAACAAGCAACTCAGCAGGGTACACAAAGTATTATATTCCTTCATTGCGCGATTATATGATTTCTCAAAGCACTGATTTAGAGAGCATTAATAAAAATTTGAAAATAATTTTTCAAAAACGCTTGCAATAATTAATGTCATGTATTAATATTGTATCAAGTTATTAATGTATCAGTCAAATAAATAAATATCAATCAAAATGAAAGGTCTAATTAGTGTATCACTCGCAACGTTTTTCTACAACGCACAAATGATAGTTCCGGCGGGAATCTGTCTTATCAGCGGCGCGCTCGCCTACTACGCTCAGAAAAGAATTAAGCTCACTACACAGCGCCAAGACCAGTTGGTTAGACTCGCTATCTACCTGATTATTACAGGCATTACAGTAGTCTTTTGGACTGCGGTTTATGCAATCTACGTCAAAGGTCTTTTCATCTAAAAATCTCTTAAAAAAATGGCAACTCAATCAATTTCGGAGATTCTTTTAGAGAATCCGGTGGAAGACCTTCTGTACCTGTTCGCTGATAAAACAGTGTTACTTTCTGACCCCCGGATGTTGTACAGATACGACGCGGAAGGCGAAAGATTCTACTACACAATCGAAGGCGCTGACCTGAGTATTTATATCAGCACTACGACGTTCACCAAACGAGTGTTAGGAATCGGCCCCGAACTATTGTTGTGGTATCAGAAAAACGGCTGGATGGCCGACATACTGCGCGACCAAGCGGCGGACTACGGTACACTTATGCACATTGATTGTGCAACGTATAGTATGAAGGGTTATGACTTCTCAAAGACCCGCGAGACAGTGACAAATTATGTCAAGGCTTTAGGGCATCCGCTTAATTTAATAGGCGAGTGGACAAAAAAACTCAACAAAAACATTGCGTCATGGGCGCAATTCTGTCAGGATTACAAGTTTGAGCCTATCTTGATTGAAGGCCGTTTGGCGTCCGAAACGCTTGGAATCGCCGGTACGCTCGACTACGTTGGATATATCACAAATCCGAAAACAGGCAAAAGAAGTCTGATTCAGATTGACCTAAAATCAGGCGGTATCTGGGAATCCGCCGAAGCGCAACTTGCAGTTAATAAGGTGATTTTTGAAGAAAACTTTCCTCATCTTAAACTGGAAGGGCTTTATAATTGGAGTCCGAAAGACTACCAAAAAGAGCCGACCTATACGTTTGTTGACCAAACGAAATCAGCATATAACGACGAAGACGCAATCAACGCAATGCTGATTCTGTACGGAATCAAGCATCCTAAGAGTATTGCAGAAAAGAAAATACACGTATTCGACGGAAAAATCTCTATCGGCTCCGAAATCTCGGAATCTGTACGCCTGTCAACTATCAAAGATTCACTACTCGAAAGTTTCCTAAACTCCTAAAAGACCATGATTTACATAGTACACTTCCAAAGTAACGTCATTGACGTAACGTTTAAAACTCGCTCAGTACGAAAGCTAAACGCTCAGTGTAGGCATATACGGAAACTACATGAAAATATGCTCAAACATGAAGGGTTCGACGAAAGGGTTTATAAAAAATTGATTTCGGCGCCGAAAACACCCGGTCGTAACTACTACGGATATGCGTACTCAAAAAATATTGAGACAGAGCAAAGGCAAAAGGTTCAGAGCGCGGTCGAAAAAATCGGCAAACTCAAAGTAACAATCACACGCGAAAACACTCAGAAAAATGGCAAAGGGTAGAATCAACCACGACGCAATAAAAAAGGCTCAGGACACAGGTTTAACGCAACCTGTCAGAAAAACGATTCCTGAGATTGGGCGCATCAGCGTAGGCGCAAAAGGTGTAACAGCAAGCGGCAAGGAGTATCCAACGTCAACGGATTATTTTGTTATCCGGTCGAAATTTGACACGATGGTACACGCAAGGTACGGAGCGCAGCCAACGGAGTTGCCAATTTTCTTCTACTCTGACGATTTTAGCGAAGTGTGCCGGGAGCAACTGGAGCTGCGCGACGGAGCCGGCAAGCTCTGGGCAACTGGTGACGGCGAAAACTTTCAAGTCTGGTCAATTAAGCTCGGCGCATACATGAGCGTAACAATCAAGGAGCAACCTGACGTAATGGAAAAAATGCTTGACTTGCTCAGGAAAGATTTGTCACAGGACAAAGCCCGGCTTATTGACTGGCAACAAACCTTGACGGTTCGGTTCATAATCAAAGACATTCCGGTTCTTGGCTACTGGCAGTTTACAACGAAGGCAGTCAAAACGACAATTCCAAACCTACGGGACCGGTTCGACGAATGTCTCGAAATGTTCAAAACAGTTCGTTTCTTTCCCTTCACGCTGACAGTTAAGAAGGTGAAGTCAAACAACCCCGGACAAAGCAAAAGCTATCCGATTGTGGACATTGTGCCGGCAATCAGTCTGGAAACAGGATTAGCACTTGCGGAGCATTTACAGGCGCATCCTGAGATTAATCAGGCAAAACTTGCCCTGATTGACTGGAACGCAAAAGGCGGAAGCGATGCGGTTAAATTATTAGGAGAGTAATCATTTTTAAACCAAATAAATAACAAAAGCATGAAAGTTTTAATCACGGCACCAATTTTGCCACAACATCTCCTTCCATACAAACAAGACGATATTTACGAGGTCGAGGAAAGAACCAATAGTGTTTTCGTGGCAACAAGCGAACTCGGAAGCAGTTTTGATATTATTAAATCTCATTGCGAAGTATTACTACCGCTTTCCGAAATCGTTAAGGCGCACGAAGAGGGAAAAAAGATTGAAGTTTGGGCTTCTGTCCAAAATTCGGGCACTCAATGGATTGAGTATTTTGGCGAATCATTTTCTACCAGAAGATACTACCGCATCGCCCCTGAGCCAAAAGTAAAATACATAGAATTTACCGCCGACGATTTTGAAGAGTTGGCTGATAAATGGATTCATGGAAGATACGGAAAGTTTAAAATAATTGGAGTCGCTGCGGCTGGCGTCGTAATAGGAAGTTTTGGTACTATTTCATTTAAAGACCTTCTAGGCAAATACAATTTTTTAGAAACACAAAAACCAGCAGGAAAGGAGGTAATAGAATAATGGAAAATCCAATCGTAAAATTCAACCTATTCGGCCAGGAGTTCGAGGGTGGCGTAAAGTTTAACATCATCCACGACCTACCACCGAAAGTCTTTAAATCGCTTTTCGATATGTGGTACTCGCTGCCTGTACCATTCAGCGAAGAGTCCCTTATCCTTTACGTTAAAATAAATCACCCCGACTGTGTTTGCATCACAAAAGTGCTATACGACGAAATAACAAAGGGTAAAGTTGAGCGTGTCACGAAGGAAGAGTACGAAAAACAATTCAAGTCAGAATCCAAATGAAAGAAGAAACAATTGCCTTAATCGCCTCTTACTGGCGCTCAAAATGTAGCTACGTAGAAAAGGACAAAAGAAGGGAGTTAACAATAAACCCCCAAACTATGAAGTATCTGATTTGCGAAATGCTTCCCGATTTCAAAATTCACCTTTGGGAACTCTGTACAATCAGCATTGAACAACTTCAAGAGCTTATTGAGCATATCGGAATGTCAGAGTACTGCGAAGCGTACAAGAATCGAAAGTCCTGCGGAATCAGGTGGAAGGAAGACAAACTTGACCTTTTTAGCGTCAGCGGAGTTACTAATCATTTTGCGATTTACGCCAAATCCTCTCATCCGGCCAAAATCATTAACTGGCTCCGACTTCACAACTTTTGCGTTGACGAAGAACTTGAAAAACTCAACCTAGTACTATGGAAGGAACTGGAAAATTAACTCAACAACAAAGTTCTATCATGGAAGAACTCAAAATACAGGACAATTCGCCGGTCGAATTTACCTGTCCAAAAATCAACCGGGTCATGTCCTTTCTGAAAACGGTTGAAATGGTGGCTCCCGAAGGCGAGGATTTAGAATACTTTCACAGAAGAAAAGAAAGTATCTTGGACACACTGGAAGAAATCAGAGAGGCAAATCAAGCCCTGAGAGCCTGGGGGAATCAGCAACACAAAAAAGCCGAGCTGTGGAAATCACAGGCCAAACATTTCAAACAGCTAATCACGCAACCTTTTAAACACTAAATTTTATACCAATGAATACCGAAAATAAAAACCTTCAACAGGAAAGCAAGAAAATTGGACAGATTCACCCAAAACATACAATGTTTCTTTGTGAGATAGTTGGCTCTGCAAAAAACGAATCAACTGGAAATGAATACGAAGTACTTTTAAACTCAAATATGAGTCCAATGGTTGACTCAAAAAAGACCGGAAAGAGATTTACTATTGACTGGAAACAAATTATCGACTTAGCAATAGAGGCGGGGATTGACAACGAGTAGCAATATTTTTGCCTGATTAATTAACGTTATACATTAATTTGGCGGCTAGAATTAACACTAGCCGCCAAAAAATGAAAAAGAAAATCATTATGACTATTCCGGACAAAATCATTAAGCAAACAGAGCTACTACAAAAAGCCTCCTGCAAAGTTCTGTATCTGGCCGGATATATCTTCGACAAGTGCATTGCAAGCACAGAGCGCACGTTTACGGAGTCAAACGAGCAGTTATCCAAGAAATTTGGATTAACGGAGCGTTGTATTTCCGAAACAATCGGCGCACTCGTGAAATCTGAGGCACTGACGGTACTGAAACTAAAACCAAGAACGCTACAAATTACAAAATCGACAGTGAGCGCAATCGTAGACGACCACAAAAAGCGCAGCGCACTGATTGAGAAATTGAGCAAAAAAAGCGATTCTGATAGAACCACAGTTCTAGTATCAGATAATTTACCTAGAACCATAGTTCTACCAGAGGCGGAAATAGTAGAACCACAGTTCTACCAAAAGGACGATAGTAGAACCACAGTTCTACCAGATACTAGAACCATAGTTCTACCAGAGGCGCAAAACACACTGAAAAACAGCGAGTTAGACGGAGAAATTTTAAAAAGTGCTTCTAAAGAAAATTTTGAAGTTTCCCATAAAGAAAATATATCTACTATCAGTAATATATCTAACTCTAAAATATTAAATAATAATATTATTAATACTCCAACAGCGCACACACACGTACACACACGTACACACACACACGAGGGAGAAATTTTCGTCACAGTCAAAAACCAGTACAGAATGACGCTCGACGAACTTTCTGTACGCGGATTTTCGGAAATCGAAAAACAAGCGTTCCTGACGCAACGAAACGGTCAAGACTATCCAAGTATCCAATCGTTGCAATTGGATGCAAGAGAATGGATAAAAACGCACAGAAAAGACAATCCACGTCCAAAGCGAGAAGTGAAAATCCCAACAGCGGAAGAAATCAGGGACTACTTCATGGAAAAAACAGGACTCAGCGGAAAGATTGCAAGCGATTTTGCGCTTGCGTTCATCAAACAATACGAGCCGTACGGGTGGAAGTACGGAAAATACAAAGACAAACCCCTTATCAACTGGAAGGGTGCAATTTCATCATCTTGGGACTTAGAAAAATTCATCAAAGAGCATGGAAAATCAACAGGCAGTAATTACGGCGGCCGAGGCGTCAAAGTTGCACCCGGCATTGACCTTGACGCAGCAATCGCTCGTAGAAGCGCAAAAGGGGCCGAAAGTCAATCAAGCGACGACTTCGCAGTTTTCGACGTTGTGGAATAGGGTTGCCGCCTTGCTGGGCATAAAAGTAGCGCCCGAAAACCGAAACGAGTTTGAAAACGAAATCTTGGAGTTTACAGCGTACGTCTGCGAAGAATACCCTGACTTGTACCTGAACGAGATTTACAAAGCCTACCGGCTCGCTGTTAAACGTGAGCTTGACATTGAAACGCTGATACCGGTACTTGCTCCGACTTACTTCGGCGTTGTCTGGAAGGCGTACACAACCTACCGGGACAGTCACCTAAGACCTTTGTATAAAAAACAGTACTTTTTGGAAGAGGCAAGGGAAAAGCCCGCGCCGACGCCGGAAGAGCAAGAAAAAATGCTCAGGGACTTATTTGCAAAGGCGCTCGAAATGTCAAAGTCTGGACAAAACTACTACGACGCCGGCAATCTTCTCTTTAACTGGCTTCTTGAAAAAGACCTCATTTTCTTTTCTCAGGAGCGCATTGACGGATTTTTTGCCCGGGCAAGTCAGGAGTTACAGGCAGAGGCAAAAAGAGCCAAGCAGTCAACAACAATCTTGGGCGAAGTTGTCAAGTACAACAAAATGCTCGAAGACGCTAGGAATCAAGACAGCGCCCCGGTGATAATCAGGGCGAAGCATATTTCATTCAACGTGCTTCTAAAAGAGGTCATTGAGCTAGAAATAGGCGTTGATGATTACCTGAACTCTAATTTTTGAAAATAATTTTTCAAAAGTGCTTTGAATATTAATTGCAAACATTGATCTTTGTGACAGGGTTTACCCGGTCAGTAACCGGGAAACGCTGTTCAATCAGTCAAATAAATAAGCCCTAAAAGTACAAAAAGTATGAAACAACAACACCCTGAATCGAAGGCGATATTTGACACACTGCGAAGTTTGCAGTCTGTTTTGAATATTTCAGAGATAGGAAGGCTGACCGGCGTTAATCTAATTGGCAAACTCCGCACCCTTCCAGACGGCGGCAAACTGACGGCTCCAGATCGTCAAAAAGTCCGCGAAGTGTTAAATAAAATTTCAAACACGCTGATTGCTCACGGCATGGCCGGGCGCAGCATAACCACCGAACAGGATGCCGTTTATCGTAGAACACCAAATCACCAAGCGACTCATTGAGCCGGCATTGTCGCACCGGCATTTCTTTAGAATCGTTGACCGGCCATCGGACCCGCTGATTGCCTACGTGGAGCTTTTGGACAAAAAAAATCAGGAGTACATGAAGTATCGTATTGAAATAAGAGGCTTAATGAAGAAATCCGAGTACAAACAGTTCAAACAGGACAAGTTTTTTGGAAACTTTTGGATTGATACCCCGCCGCGCGTTGCGCTTCCGTCCGCCTTTCGTTTTGAGGTCAAATACGGATTAATCACCAGACGAAAAGAAACTTTCCTTCTTTTTCGCTCAGAAAAGTACGAAGACTTAATGAGCGTTTCAACGATTGAAAGTTTTATGAAAAAACGCGAACAAGAGTAATTTTTTAACCAAAACATTAATGGCATACATTAATTTAAACTTTCAAACCTTACACGCATGACGCAGAGAATTTTATTTTTCGACACAGAAACTACCGGATTGCCAGTAGATTACAAAGCTCCTTACACGCACCTAGACAACTGGCCCCGAGTCGTTCAAATTGCATGGATTGTTACGGACAAGTACGGAAGTGCTGTACTTGGTCACAATAGAATCATTCGCCCTGATAGTAGCTACACTATTCCCGAAAACATGATTCACGGAATCAGCCAAGAAAAGGCGCTGGAGTATGGAATTTCCGCAAAAGAGGCGCTTGGTGAGTTTATGGAACAGGTGAGACTTGCCGACCTGATTGTGTGCCACAACTTCGCTTTTGATTCTATGATTGCCGCGTCGGACGTTTATCGCCGCTTAGATAGTCGAAGCTCAGAGATTATCTTCTCAAAGCCAAATATGTGTACGATGAATCTGAGCGTGGATTTTTGTAAGCTGCCCGGAAAGTTTGGAAAGGCTTATAAATGGCCGCGACTCTCGGAACTCCACCAGATTCTTTTTGAAAGGGATTTTGACGGCGCTCACGATGCGATGGCCGACGTAAAGGCTACGATTAGATGTTTTTTCAAACTCCTTGAACTCAAAGTCATTCAACTTCCCTGAAAGGTTAATGTCATACATTAAAATTTAAACCTAATTCTTTGTTTACTCAAAATAGCTATCAATGAATCCTGTAAAATTTCCTGAATCAAACGTAGTCTACGGACAATTTCAAAAAGAATACAAACCCCTTACGGCGATGCGCGTAGACGGACCCGCCGGTGATGTTATCACCTGCTGGAATCTTAGCCTGTTCGAGCGCCTTAAAGTTCTGTTTAGTGGAGAGGTTTGGGTCAGTCAACTAACCTTTCACGCGCCGATTCAGCCGCAGATGCTCACCGCCGAAAAGAGCGCGTTATTCATCCGAAAGGCGTTAGAAGCGTTTCTTACGGCGGAAAATACGTCTGTACCCGGATGCGTGTTCGTGTACAAGAAGGCTACTTGGTTATTTACGACCGGTACACGCTGGAATACAAACTTAAAATCCTTGGATTCTACTTTTGGGTAACCGGCGAAGAGCTTCTACACGTGCCGATTGAAGGAGAGGAAGTTTTTGCCCCCGAAGTTTTTGGGAGGCTCATAAATAAGAGGATTGAAAACTCACTTAAACGCTCCGCCGAAAGGCGCAAAAAGAGTGTATTTGGATGGAGGTAGTAAAATCAAATACTTTAATTTCCCCGATTTCGGGGGAATTGCCCAATCAATTAATGTCATACACTAACAATTATCAATTATGTCCAGAGTAGCGGTAATTCTAGTTCCAGAAAATGACGACGAAGAAATCGTCCTTAGCTCCAACGATGTTTCCTATGTAAAAATCATTCAAGCTCTTAAAGGGATGCAACAAATCCTTTCGCAGAAAATGGTTGCTGATGCCGAAAAGATTGTTGGAAAAGACCCCAAAAGGGTCGAAAAGTACCTTGATGACCAGATTCGTATTCAAAATCTTCATTCTCAACAAAGGGCCAAAAACAAAGGAATTGGCGGCTTTAAACTCAACTAACTACTGACCTATGAAAACACTGGAGAGCTTACAAAGACAAATCTCTGAAATAGAGGTAGAAATGAATCTCATTGGCCCCAAAAACTCAATATATGATAAAAAGAAGCTAAGAGAGTACAAATCTCTTGAATCTAAGATTGTCTTTTTGCGCGACTGTCAGATTTATATATCATCCTGTCCGCGAGAAGATTATTTAAAAAGGGAGATTTCCAAAATCTCCAAAATACTAGACAGAGTTGCCGTGAACGCCGAACTGGAAGCGAAAAGGGTTGAACCAAGAAACCCAGAGAAGTTTATTTCTGATTTCAAAAAGCAAAATACCCCCCCTCAATCACCTCAAAGTTGAAAATTTTAAGGTTTTTATGTGCGCCGTAAGTTTATGAAATGTCACTACGTCTACGATAAAGAATACGGAAAAGTGCATATACCCGGATGTTGGGCTGTTGTTCACTCAGGAGACCCTAAACGTTGTACCTGTCGCAGTTTTCCTGAAACTTTTCAGCAATTTGAGAAAAAAGAGTACACCGAAAAGCTCCTTGAAAAGAATAGGCAAATCAAAGAGCTTGAACAGGAGAATGCCAGACTAAAACGAATTATCAAGAAACTTACAAACGCTAAAAATGACTCACACTCATAAACAATTACAACGATGATGATTTTTGCAAAACTTGGAACAACAGAAAAAGTAATAGTAGCCTGTGTAAGGCTAGATGCGCCCAAGGTGATGGGGTGGTTAAACGCAACCTTTGGAGGCGATTGGGTTTGGTGTGAAACGTTAAATTGGCAAAAAAAGGAGTTTATAAAGTTTGATGACAGTCTAAAGTATGAGGGTTTTCATGGAAATCCTGAACGGTATTGTGGTGGCATTGGCTCGATGCCTGACCTGTACACAAAGGATGAGCTTGATAAAATGAGGAATGGCAATAGTTTGGTTAAAACCCGATTCGCATAAATGAAAAGAACCCCGTTCAGTAGCCGATTCCCGGCCGCTCACCCCCGAAAGGGTGAGCTTACTTTCTTCCCTGAAAAGATTTGGGCGCATTTGATTTTAAATCGTGGATATACTGAAATGCAGTCCGCGCAATGGCTACACGAATACCGAGGTAAGGTTTTATCCGAGTGGGAAAGGGGATTGTCATTTCAGGCAATTGCGTCCGCAATCCTTGACAAAACGCCCAAAATTCACACTATCCGCAAGGGAGAAAAACGCAAAGTAGGCGATAAGTTTGACCCCTATGTTTGGACTGGACTACCGTACCGAACGCCTCAGATTGTTTTCGCTCCGACGCTGGAAGTTTTGCAGCTTGAACACTTTCAGACTCAGCTAGAGGGTACTTTTAAACAGAAAAGATACTTTGCGGTTGATGGGCATTGGATGTCTCACTGGGAGCTTGTCGAACTCGCACAAAACGACGGCCTGTTCATCGACGATTTCAAAGACTGGTTTTCCAAGTCGGATGAAATGCGGGGGCAAATTATTTACTTCTAAACCTGAAGCCATGCCAAAATTTAAACTAAAAAGAACTGTTCAGTGCGCCAAATGCCCTTGGAAGGTAAGTACAAACCCCTATGACATTCCAGATGGATATTGCGAATTAAAGCACAAAAACCTAAAAAGTACAATCGCAAAAGAAGGGGAATTGAACATCGGCGGCTCTCTGATGATTATGGCCTGTCACCACTCCGACCCTGAAAATATGCAGCACTGCGTTGGATGGATTCGCAATCAGTTAGGCGTAGGTAACAACATTGGCTTGCGTATTCAAATGATGAACTGCGAAAACATTCAGGACTTAAAGGTTATCGGTGAGCAACACAAAAGATTTGAGGAAACGCTACCAGAAAATAAAGCATTTTAATCAATCACTTTCAAAACAAAAACAATATGCTCGTAGAAGATTTGATTTTAGAGTTGCAAAAAGTTCCGGCTGGAACTCACGTTTGTATTGCCGACTGGCGCAAGAATGTTCATTACGCCGACGATGAGCCGCAGGGAAATGGAATTTATCCCGATTTTGAAATTGAAGCTATCGCAGAAGAGGATGCGAATGTTCCGTTTATTGCACTGTCATTTGTCAATGAAGATTATCACGAAAACGGAGTGCCTAACGAAGAATCTTCGATATATTCTTCAATTGCGAAAGAATGGATATAATTGTAGATTTGCAGCAAAAAAGCGCACAAGCCCCCTAAAAAGGGCTTTTTTTATAGCTTTTCGTAAGCCTTTTTAATGAGTTCGTTCATCTTTCCAAAAGAGTCGATAGTTACGACGGAGTTTACCGGGTATCGGTCAAAAAATACGCTCACCTCTCTTTTTCCGTTGATGAGCGCCGAGTTTCCTTTTGGCAGTGTAATAAAAACTTCCTTCTTTCCTTCGGAGTTCTCAAAGGTTTTGATTGAAATTGCTGTTTCTACGGCCTGTATCCATTCTTTTGCCTCTTCCTTGGTAAATGTCGCAATTCCGTTTTTGTGTTCAATAGCGAGCATTTTAGACGCGTTGTTTTTGGTTTGAACATAAACAGTGCATAGGTAGTAAGGAGAGCCTAGTTTTTCGTAGTCGTAAACATCTACCTGAGCGTTTGAGCAAAGCGAAATCAGGCAAAGTGCCGATGCAATAAACAGGGTTTTCATGCTATTTTTAATGTTGTTCATTAATTTTGCGGTAATTATAACAAAAAAAATAATGCGCCAAGATTCTGACGCACTATTCCATTAACCCTAACTAATTGTAACAGCAAAATAATTTTAGTCGTCTTCGCGCTTGCCTATCATCCAAAGTCTAAGGCCGACTACCATTGAGCCGGTCACTCCGTAGGCTCGCGCTCGAAACTTCGTGTACGCGTTGTTGGCTCCCGTGATAGTTTTCGCATAAAACGAATTTCCGGCAACATTTCCGACCGTGAGCGAGTCAAAGGCAACATATCCGCGACCATCATTGCCTGAGCCTTCAAATACAACTCTGACGTTTGGCGTTCCGCTGACTTTTTTCGCCTCAACAAAGAAGGTATAAACGTCCGCG
>VFQN01005801.1_pt1 | contig 14748 bp, 27 predicted proteins | sample 3512371 | NCBI WGS metagenome assembly VFQN01 (sample SAMN10412370, study PRJNA504923) | tailings metagenome | isolation source: Replicate 2 from Balatoc abandoned mine | place: Philippines: Itogon, Benguet | collected 2017-08-28
CCCCCCCACCACCCCCACCGAGGCCCGCCCCGCGCGCCGGGCTCCCCTCTGCGGGCCGGCCCCCCCGGGGGGGGGGGGGGGGGGGGGGGGGGGGGGGGGGGGGGGGGGCTGCCGGGGCGCAGGGGTAAACTCAAAGCGTTGCTGTAAATATGGCCTCTCTCAGCTGCGGGGATAGCCGTGGCAGGTGTTGCCGGTGCGAACTGTGGGTGTAGCTGAACTCAGAGGAGTAAACCGCATTGCGGCGGGTGCACGCATGTCCGCATGCATACACCAGGGCCCGGCTGCTGTGCAAGCTCCTATCCCCTTGGGCCAAGTGCTCCAACCTCACTTCCTTCGCCGCGCGCGCCTTCGCTCCCGCCAGAACTACGTGGGCGCGTTCCCCGCCTCCAACCAGCTGCTGCCCAACGACACCTTCATCACCATCTGCACCTACAACACCTCGGGCCTGTCGCGCACCGACTCGGTCAGCTACGTCCGGAGCGGCCTGGGGCCCAACGACGAGGTGGGGCCGGCTGCGGGGCGGAGTCGTTATATGTAGACGCAGCCCAAGGGCAGCATACGGCCGTGTGGAGCCACACCCACCTGCAGGCTATGGCCCACTGCGTGCCAGCCACAGTGCCTGGGTGTCAACACGGCATGCCGGACCACTCTGTGCGCTGCCGCCAGCACCATCCTGTCGCATGCTTGCCTATCCCATGCTACACCTCTCGAGCACCGAATGTCCTCCAGTACGCATACCGGGAGTCGCCCAATCTCATCTGAGTTCGCGCACTTCCCTCCCTCCCTCCCCCCCCCCCCCCGCAGATCTGCTACAACTTCCTTTCCTTCTACCCGCTTTCCTCCATTCCCGACCTGGACTACTTCGTGGCCGACACGCGCGGCAACATCTCCACATGCTCCACGCGCACCAAGCTGGCAACCATGGCCAACGCAACGCGCCAGCAGCACCTGGCGGTGAGAGGAGGCGTCCTTACTCGATATCCACACTGCAACAAACGCACTGCCAACCAGACTGCTGCGTATCGCTCTGCTGCCTGCGCCCCGGGGCTTTGCAACGGCCCCTCCCCTGCGCCTTTCCCGACCTGGACCAGCCAGTTGCCACTATCTCCCGAGGATCATGAGCTCCATCCGCTGCTGCCATACACTGCTTCCTGGCGTTCACGCGATATCCCTGCTGCCCCTTGCCTCTGCTCGATTCCGGTGTGCAGGCCGGCACCAAGATCGAGATCGGCACGCTGGAAATCACGTACTTCCGCAGCGCCGAGTGCCAGATCCACGACGCCACGGACTTCACGCCCGGCCGCAAGCCCAACACGCGCGCGGCCGTGGCGTCCATCGTGCTGGTGCCCCTTGCGCTGCTCATCGTGGGGGTCGTCCTCTACTCCAAGTACAGCAAGCAGGTGGGCACAGGGGGTCCTGAGCAAGGGGCTAGGACAGAAGGCGTGTGGGCACGGTATGGCAGCAGGATGATCTGGGTGAAAGCTGGGCTTGGCGTGGCACCGTTTACATGGAGGCCCTGCAAGAGGAAGGCGCTGAGGTAGCATCGGCGGCTGGTTGCTGCAAGTCGTGTCGGTGTACGGCTGGGACATGAGGCGCCGGAAAGCGCATCCTGTCTCGTGTGCAAGCCGTGGAGTAGTACTGTACCTACGAACGCCTGCTTTCTGTGGCCCTTTGTGGACCCACTTTGCTGTCGCACTCCCTCCACATCCCCCCGTTTTACGCGTACCCCCACACCCACGTTCCATACCTGCAGGAGGAGCTGGAGGCGCTGCTGGCGGAAGTGCGCGAGAAGGAGCTGCGCGGGGAAGGCATCACCATCAACTGAGGCAGGAGTTCTGCTGGCAGCTGACATCGAACGCTTGGCGTATTTACCTACAGGGTCTGGGGGCAAGGGTAAGGGGAGAGGCACACCTAAGGTGAAACGCCACCTAGCTGGGCTTCGTGGCGAATTGGTGATCTCGGCTGACTACGTCGAGCATTGGCAAGCACTGAGCAATGGGCACCGGATGTGAATGGCGGACGGATACTGACGGCTGGGCGTTATCTGCTAGGTGTGATCTACGGTCATGATGTGTGCTGCACGACGCGCGTGATGCACTGGCAAGGCGTGCGTCCAACACTAAGCATCAGCATCTGAGCTGTGAAAGGCCAAGCGGGTTTCTCGGATGTTGCGACAGTGCGGCAGCTTGTGAGAGCGTCTCGTAAGAGGGTTCCTTCTTGAGGGCCCGTAGCATAAGCGTGACTGACGGACGAGGCGTGACCTGCGGTATGGTTAAGCGCTGGGACAAGGCGCCGCGAGAGTTTGGCAGTGAGCCGCAGACGTGTATAGAATGGGAGCGTGATGGAGAGGGGCATGGTCTTGTGCATGACCACCAGATAACTCCTCCCTCGATGTTATGACGGTCTGGTCGCCAGGTTGGCAGTGGGGGCATGCTGTGACAGGAGCCATCTCGACTGTACACTTTGTCACTGACAAGGCACCTAGAGACGTCGTGTAGAGTGTGAACACCAACCCGCGTGCACATGGATATGAGCACATGCTTAGGATTACATCTCAGTGCAACGCTAATTTCGGTTAGGCACACCGGAGGCTAGGGCAACTGCTGAGACTTGTGAGCTGCTCGCGCAACTCCCTTGACCCCTGGCATCAGTCAGTGTTCCTGCTTTTATGCTGCAGCACGTCCACAACAACACAAACGACAGCGCCCATTAAGCTGTTATCCATATTCTGAATGCCGCCGCCGTGCACGTCTCGGGGTTGGGGTTCGCCCTGGGAACACCCCAGGGTGTCATGCGCGCTCGTGACGCAGCTGTTGACCTCCGTGTAGAGTCCCCTAGGCCCTAGCCCAACTTCACTTCCTCGCGCTCAACACCCTACCTCGCGCTCAAGGCTCAACACACTCCCACCAACGTCCTACTCGAGCTCGTGACAAAAATGCGTATCCCGGCGGTACGCCCTACGGACAGGCTTTTATAGTCCGCCGTAAAAGGCTCAATGCCCTCGGGCACTGCAAACGAGCCGAAACGTCCTGGCACATGGTGGTAAGGGCTTCACCAGTCGTTGCCCATGGCACCACCTGTCCTGGTCCGCCTTGCCGTGTCACCTAACTCGTCATCGGTAGCAGACTGCCCGTGCGCTGCAAGCTCCGCATCCGTCAGACCTTGGGGAACAGGTACTCCAGTCCCGCGAACCACAGCCCCACGCCCAGGCCGGTGCCAACCAGCAGCAGGATGAGCACTCGCCGGATGATGGCTGCGGGGATCCGGGGAACAGGGCGACATGCGGAGGGCGCCACCGCAAGCCGGTCAGTTCAGGTCAGGACATCGGCAACCAGTCACCACGGCAACGCTACCTGTGGAGCGCCTGTCGCCGTACTTTGCGTTATCAAGGCACTAGTACGCTGGCACCCTCCCCTTTCCCTCAGCCCACACAGCGCGTCCCACCTGGCTCCCCCGCCTCCGCCCCAGTCCCAGTCCCCTGCTCCACTCACCGCCCACCGACGTGTCCACCTCCGCCTGCTCCCCGCTGGCCGACCCCAGGATGGAGTCCAGGTCCTGCGCGCCAACACCCAGGCCGCGGCCCCGGGACCGGGAGCCGCCCGCCGCCGCGCCGCTGCTGCTGACGGCGCTGCTGCCGTACGGCCGTTGGGTTGGCGGGCGGTTGGCCATGGCGATGGTGACCTGTTGCGCGAAGCGGCGCAGCTGGATGGTGATCTGCGAACGCATGGGGCAGGAGGGGCGCGTGGATTCAGAACGTGCCGTACGGAGCCACAAGAGTGTAACTCAGGGTGAACACGGGTATAGACGTGTACCATAGTTGCCTTGTGAGCACACGTCCATACGGCTGTGCGCTTGTGCCCATGCATCGATGCATCATGGCTCCCACAACCACTGGTAACGCGTCCGTCATCGTCATCGGCACTGCTACCGGTTTCCGCCCACCTGCGGCGAGGCCACCATGACGGGGTTGTCAGGGTCGATGGAGGCGGTCTCGTAGTCTAGCCCGTTGCGTAGGCCCTCTGCATGTGGGTCGCAGGGGGGAGTAAATGAGCCGCAGAGCGGCAGAGTAACAGAGCTGTATGGGCAATCAGGGAGCTTAGCGGCCAGCGGGAGGCTAACGCTGGTGCATTGATGCAGCGGAGCAGGGGGGCGCGTGGCTAGTACCGGTGGCAGTGATGGCGTCGTGACAGCTGTCCGGGGCACAGGCAGCCAACGTCGCGCACGCCCATTGCTGGTCGACAGTGCCGAGCCGTTCCCACATTGGACCACTGGGCCGCCTGTGCCACTGCACATGGCATCACCTCTCCCCGCACCCTCTGTTGCTGGGGTACGGAGGCACACCCGTGCCACCTCCGCCCCAGCGCCAGTGTATCTTCGTGCCTTCCTACCGCCAAAAACCCCACCTCCCAGGCGTGCCGCCACCACGACTACCGGTCTACCGCTGCCTCGGGCATAAGCGCCCTCCGACTGGCAAGCTCACACCCAGGCCCCCGCCCCTACGCCACCGCGGATGCCCCCCAATCCCACCGTCCCTCCCCCCCTGCCCCACCCCGCAGCGTCATCTGCGCCAGCTCCACGTCCCCGAAGGCCGCGTGCACCGCCGTCTGGCCGTACAGCGCAGCGCACTTCTGCTCAGGGGTGGGGTCCTGGGGCACCAGCGCGGGTTTGCGGAAGGAAGTTGCGGGAGCGCGGTGGGCGGTTGGGTGGCAAACGCTCTGTGCTGATTATGGCCTTGCAAGGTTTCAGGTGCTAGCGCGCCCAGGCATCAACCACGTACCTTTCAGCGGCCTTATGCTGCCGCCCGTCTCAAGTAGCAACCTGTGCACTCACAGGCTCCCCTTGGACCTGCCATATCCCTATCTGGCACCGCACCGCAAACGCTGCGCCTCCTACACCTCCGCACAAGAATCGGGAAGCCGCCGCGGGGGCGCCTGGCATCCCCCCCCTTCCCAGCACCCCACCTCCGCCATGACGTCCTCGTACAGCTTCATGGCCTGCAGCCTGTCCCCCGACTCGTACACCCGCTTGGCCTTGGCCAGGATGTCGGCGGCCTGGGGGCAGGGGGTGGGGACGGCAGCGGCAGCAGTAGCGGCAGCGGCAGCCCGTCAGACCAGTCACACCTGTCATGCAAGACAGCTACGGAGATGTCTTGCACTGAACCAAACAGTTCCGTACAGCGGCGCCGTACATGGCGCTGTGCAGCGGCGTCGCGTCGGCTGCTGGCGCAGCTGTGCGCCCTGCTGTCCTGCGCTGTCTTGCCCACACAGCTGAGGTGGCATCTGGGTCAGCTCCCAAGCGCAGCACTGCCTGACGGTGTGTCCTAGCAGCATGGGTCGCCCCCGCACCTGCCCAGCGCGTGCGGCCACACCCGGGCACCTGCAGTGCGCGGGGTGCGGCACCCCATTTCTGTGCATGGCAGGAGCATATATCCCGCCTTGGAACCAACCCAACACAGCGACAGGACGCCGTTTTTGTGCGTTTGTGCCTACGGGAGCGCTGCTGGTGTGGAAAGTGTCCATGGCCGCGAAGGAGTAGGGGGCTCCCCGGGGCCCCCATGGGTCTCCCCCGGGCCTCAACCCCAACAACCCGTGGGCGCAGCACCACGCGTGGCGCGCGCGTACCTTGGCGCTAGCCTGAACACGGACTGCATATTGCCGCCGTCCGCTGGCGGCGCGCCGCGCGCCTGCAGCAAGCGATGGCCCATTGCTGCTGCTTAATTTGGGTGCGCGCCGCGGCAGAGGGCCCCTATTTTTTAATTGCATCACTTGCGAAGTCATCGTCTTGTCGTTATCCTGACCCACCAGTTTGCCGGGCGGGAGCAGCAACTACACAACGTCTCAAGTGCGGAGTGCTCGGACGCACTTGCCCAGCAGGTCGCATTATTTGTTGTTGCATGGTGAGTGCAGAGTAGCGGAAAAGTATTTGTTGCGTTGCAGTGGCTGCCTAGCAAGTCTGCTCCACTATCGAGCTCCCTTGGTTCCGATCTCTGTCGACGACCCACGATGACATGTACAGTCTGCAGTGTGGACGTCACATTGTGTCGTTAAAGCACTACTGCAATAAAGAACTCTAGCCAACTTGCGTATCGTTCGGTTTCCCTCCCGAATCTGCCTTCCGAGCGCCAGGAACTGTCACCTCCGCGTGGTCCAACGGGCGCGCAGCCAGGCCAGCCTCCTGCACCAGCAGGCAGCCTGTATAGACATTATATATTCGCATAAGTTCCTTTCGCCAATGGGGCTTCGGGCCCACGTGGTGGGGCCGCCTCGGGCAAACACCCACAGCACGCAGCCGCATGCCCCCACCCTGGGCCACACACGGCTGCGCCACCATCCCACCACCCCGCAGCCCACATGCACACGGTTAGCGCCATCCCCATGCCCAAGTCCTCGAACAGCACATGGGACACATGCCAGCGCAGCGTGTGAAACTACAAGCAGCACTAGCGCAGTATCCACTGCGGCAGCAGCAGCAGCAGCAGCAGCGGCTGCAGCGGCGGCACCTGCTGCTGCCTCTCCCGTGTCCCCCAGCCCAGCGACCCATGCTCGTCATCGCGCCTTACATTCGCCTGGACCTGGATCCAGTCGGCGTGGCATGCTGGGGCTGCTGGCGTCCACGTGTGCGGGGGCGGCGGCTGCAGGGCTCTTGCCTCCAGGTGCGCACCACTCCACATTGCGCTACTCACTTACGCCGGGTCCGGCATGGGGCGCATTGCCCTGAAAGGGGGCGCCTGGCACGTCAGCACCGCCGCCCCTTCCCCTCGCTCCACGAGTCCCACCAACGGCCGATGAAGCGTTCTACGCAGTGACACCCGCCACTCCTACCCCTTCACCCACAGGCTTGTCCCACTTCCACTTTTTGTTGTAGCTTTCCCCTAATGCCAACACTTATCCCGTTGTACCCCCTCTCCTACGCCTTCCCCTCCGCTCCTCCCAGACGCCCCCGCCGCGGCCCTGTCCGCGCCCTCCTACCTGCAGCCCCTGCTGCCCGCCGCAGCACCAGACCTGGCGGCGCAGCTGGCGGGCGCTGCCCCCGTGTCCTTCCCGGGGGTGGCGTGGGCGCTGCGGAACAGGGACCGACAACTGTACTACCCCAGGCGAGTTGCACAGCCTGGGGTGTGATACTCTTTTGTGGTACATGCGCACCCCTTGCACGCGGGCGGGCATTGCGTTGGTTGCCCTGGTGCCGTTGCACTGCGCCCTGTTGCGCTCCTCTGCCACGCTGCACGCTGTCCCGCGTTCCACCCCAGGTGGCTGGAGGGGGAGTGGGAGGTGACCGCCAAGTTCGTGGGCGCCTCCTTCCCCCAGGTGCGGGTGGGGTGGCGGGCGCTTGACTGTGCTGTGGGCTGTGGGTACCAGCAGGCCTCAATGCCATGTGTGTGCAGGCGGCCTGCAGGCCTGGCTGTGGCCTGCGGCCTGAGGGCTGGACCAAGGGGACAATAGCTCCTTTCCATGATCCATGTATTGCACCAGTCATGCGCGCTGGTTGTCCCGCCGTGCCCGGTTGTCAAGTCCCCACTCCCCGTGCCGGACGAATGGGTCTCCCCAAGCATGAGGACGCACAGAGGACGGGACCCGTTGGGGACTGGTGAAGACGCCAATTCGCTGAGAAAGCTCAGCTGGCAGGGGTCAAAACACTTTCTCACACCACAATTGTACCCGCGCCTACGCGGCTGCCCGCACCCCAGCTAACGCGATGGGCTACCTTTCCTGCACTGCCCAACCCCGGCCCCAGGGCCAGCGGCTGGTTGGCCGCACGGTGCCCGGCGTGCTCAAGGGCAGCATGGTGACGGCGCTGCCCGACGTGGGGGCGGCCATGGAGCAGCCGCTGTCGTACAGGGCGCGGTACGGCAGGGCGCCGGAGGGCGGCGGCGCGGCGGAGGCAGGGGACGGCGGCGGCGCGGCGCTGGACGTGGTGGCGGACAGGTGGGGGTGGGGTGAAAGGGGCGAAAGGTTGCTGTGATGTCTGCACGTTACACTTTTGCGGGCATGCTTTTCCCTTGTTTCACCCCGAAGTACCCAAAACATGCTTACCACGTGGCGTCCAACACGGCCAACTACGGGTGGGACTTGTCGCCGGACCCTCTTTTACACGGCTTTGCCCCTGTCGCCTAACCCCCAGGCCCTTCAACGTGCAGCAGCTGATGGACGCCTTCTACGGCGCCCCCGTCACTCGGAGGGTGGACTACGAGCCGGGGGACAACCCCACGCGCATGGTGGGGTGGGGACGTGGGGAATAATGCAGAACTGCAACGTAACTGGAAGCGTAGTGAGGCGCACGTGGGAAAGCGGCGCAATTTTATGGCCCAGTAGTGCTTACGTGGAAGGCGGGCAGGTGGAGTTTGTTCAAACCGCGGACGAGGGGCTGGTGGCTGGTGGCTGGAAGCAGCGCGGGGGAAGGTAGGCACGCCGGCGGTGACGTGAGCGCCCATGGCTGGGTTTACTCGTCCCCGCCAATACCTTGCCGCCAAGACAGCCCGGGGGCAAAACCGTCGCCCCTGCCCCGTTTCGCATACCCACCTCCCCTCACACACCTCCACCACGACGACCCCGCGCCGCAGTCCGTAGTGTACGCCACGCCCCGCCGCGACCGCTCCGTCATCAGCGAGGACCTGCGCAAGGCCGAGATCATCATCAACAACAGGTGGGGGAGGCCGAACAGGTCCTTCTAGCAGAAAGATGACAGGCAACGTGGTAGGCTGGTGTACCATTGTGATGTATGATAGCTGGTCCACTGGGGGGACAAAAGGGTTTTTTGACGTGGCCGAGAGCTGACTGATGATAGGTGTGTGGGCTGGCTGCTGCCGGGAGAAGTGCCGCTACTGCTGGCAGCAAGCCAGGAGCACGGGGTGTCAAGGGAGCGGGGTCACACTGCAATGAGCAGTGCTTGGCCTTCCTGTGCGCATGAAGCATCTGGCCGTAAGGGTCGTACACCGGTAGTCCATGCCTTGGCTGGTCGCAGGTTCTCACAAGTTCCTCCGGGCGATGGCAACGAGTTCCTGTGTGGGGAGCTGTACAGGTGGGCGGCAGGGGGGACGAACTTGCCAGCCTCCTACTGGTCACGCCTTGTACCCTTAGGCACTACGGGTTTTACGTATGGCAGCCGAAGACAGATTCCACTAGCCGCTGTTTGTTGTGAATGCGTTCCGCTGCATAGGTTACGCCGTCAAGGGCGGATACCCGGCAGCCTGCCTCGTGTTTAGCCCTCCTGCAGGCTGCAGCCAACCCCGTGACGTCAGACCAGTGCGCGCCCAGCGAGGTAGCTACCGCACCGCAACGCCCCTCGCCTGCTGATGCCCCAAAGCAGCATGCCTGCACTGCACCGCTGCAGCCAGTTTAGCCCATTCCGCACCCCCAATTCCTCTCACGTGCTCCTGGTCCCGCTTTTCCTACCCTTTGCGTGCCTGCGCTGCCCACCTGCAGGCAGATCAGCCAGGCATCGGCTCAGGGCTTCGTGGGCGACTACTTCGTCATCAGCCGCTTCAGCCGGCAGGCAGCGGCGGGCCCCCAGGGCGCCGCGCCTGGCACCCCGGTCACGGCTGCGCCTGGCGTCACAGGAGGACAGGGAGCGGCGGCCGTGGGCCCTAACGATGACGACGGTGGTGGTAGTGGGGTGGATGGTGGGGATGCGGGGGAGGTGGTGCGGGTGCGGCAGCGCGTGGCGGCCTTCCTGCAGCCGCAGGACGCGGCGTACTTTGAGGCGGGCGGCCAGGCGGTGGCACTGTACGACTACGAATACGTGTACCGGAGGGTGGTGTAAGGCCACGTGGGGTACGAGGTACGGCGCGTGGGTGGATGGTACACGTGTGCAGAGTGGTGGCTGGTGACGACGGGCTGCCGATTACCGTCCCTTGTAACGTCGTAAGAGCGCTTGGGTCGGGTGTAGCCGCCTTGTCCCTGCAATACGGCAGCATAGCTCGCGCAAACGTCTCTCAATTGTCAAGCATGTCTGGACAGCCTGTCCACGTGTTACCCAGCATTCAGTCCATTTAGCGTCCACCTGTTCCTTTGGCACGTTCGGAGCTTAGCCAGTCGCCATTTATGCCAGGGCCCAGGCAAGCCGGACTCGTACAGACAGCCACACTTACCGGTATGCGATCCTTAGGTCTAGCAGCTACCGGCAGCCGAACAAATGAGGCCATGCACACACAGCGTGTTCCCTTCGTCATCAACCCGCAACACACATGTGAGTCCCTGGCTCGCTGCCCATCCGTGTCGCACGAGTGCAGTATACGTTAAGACGTTCAGCAGCATCCATGTCCGCGCATGGAGAGAGTATGCTTTCCTTTCGTTTCGTTACGTTTCGTTTCATTTCGTTTCGTTTCGGGCTTTACTGGGGACCCCTTCCGGTCGTGGTGTCGTACAACACCCATCACCCCGAGAGGGCAACAAGACAGCCCTCCCAAAGCAAAAAGGCCTGCTACTGCCAAGGCCTAGTCACGGCCATGGCACAACACCACGTAGCCCTACGCACAAGCAGTACAATGCTGCAGGATACAGCGCAGCAGTAGGCGCCACCAAGGGCATTGAAGCATTAACTGCGGCCCTAGTACACGTGGCACCTGCTAACCACCTGGGGCGTCACCACTCTACCACACAGCCTAGTCAGTCACAAGGGCATGCGAGGGTCACAGGAGGAATGTCCTGATGACGTGATAATATGACTTTCAGATTTGCCAGCCATGCAGGGCGCGGGGCGCACGTAAGCCCTGCCCTCGATGACCGGTTGTGTCACAGGTGCGGCTGCTGCAAGAGGCCGCCACCTGTCCCTACTGACACTCTGCTCACTATTCGGTATGTTACCTATAGCGTGCAGACCGCCCCTAGAAGGACATGGAGCACACGGAAGATATGCCCAAACATGGCAGCCACTCAAGCGGCAATAAGCTCACACTTCGCCCCCCGGGCCCCCGCTCGCGCGTGCATGCACGGCACGCCTGCACTGACACCCGTCTAGTAGCACCACAGCTTCTGTTGAGTTCTAGCCCCTCCTTATGCCAAATCGCGTTTTGCGCCAGGGCCTTTTCGCCTCACACAATGGCTGACTCCTCAACCGGGCCCTTAGCCTCCTTGGCACTCGCATCCAGCACCGCCTTCAGCGCGCCCGCCAGCCACCCGCACGTCTCCCGCGCAGTGGTGGGCGTCACCATCACGTACACCACCGGGCCCAGCGGCCGCGCGTAGATCCTGTGCTCGTCCTTCAGCCGCCGTACAACCTCAACCGCCCCAACCGACGCGTATCCGCCGCCTCCGGAACCGCCCCCTGTGCGCAGCTCAACCGCCAGCACGGTCCCGATCGCAACCACCCGGCTGACTAACGGGTGGTGCGACAGCTCCGAGACCGCCTGGTCGTCCCACATGGGCAGCAGCCGGCCGCACGGCTGGTCGCAGCGGGGCGTGTTGGGGCAGCGGCAGGGGCTGCACAGGTTGGGGTTGGTGTCGGGGCTGTGCAGCAGCGCCAGGGCGGCGGCTGTGGCGGCGCAGCCCACGGGGTAGGCGGTGTAGGAGTGGCCGTGGAGCAGAGCAAACAGCTGGGGGGAATGGGGGAAGAGGGCCGGAAGGAAAATGGCAGGGTGGGAGGCCATGATGTGATACCGATGAAGGGAGTAGTCGTATTGGTCTGGCACTGGTCAGGCGTCAGGGCTGCATTGAAAAGTCACATTGTAGGGCTCTCTAGAACAGGGTTGCGAGGTGGTGCGCTGGGGCTCCGACCGCGCGGTTTGATTTGTGAAGGGCGGGCGCGGGTTCTGGTCGGGTTCTGGTCAGGGTCAGGGGCGGGAACGCGGATGGGACAGGCGCAGCAGGGCACAAGGCATGCGTGTGGCGCGGCTAAGTGCACATATTCATCCAGTTGTGCACGCTGCCGGTACCTTGCTGCTGCCGCTGAAGGCCCTGAACACGTCCTCGGTGGCCAGGGTGGCGGCCATGGGCGCGGCGCCGCCAGTCATCAGCTTGCCGTACGTGGCGATGTCAGGGGAGATCCCCAGCAGGCCGCAGGCGGAGGCGGCGCCGCAGCGCAGCAGGCCGCTGAACACCTCGTCGGCGATGAGCGGGATGCGCCGGGAGCGGCACACCTGGGGGTACAAGCGCAGAGCGGGGAAGCAAAGCAGCGAGTTACTAGAAGAATAAGTGCCAGCCGAGGGCGAAGCCAGTGTTGATTGAATAGACGGGGTTTGAGTTACTGCACCAGGGGACAAGGTCGGGGTGGGGCGAGCAGGCACTACATGAATGGACCATTGGAAATGGAGTGGCCGTTGTAACACTTGCATAAGAAGCTCAGAATGGGAGGGGTAATCTGGCGCCGGGCATGTGGCTTGGGCGGTGGGTGGTGGGCAGCGGCGGTGGGCAGGGGAGCGTTGCTTATCAGGCACCCTCGCGAGTGAGGGGAGGTACAACGCATGTTCCAAAGCAAAACTAAGAGGACGTATGCAGGTGTGCCATGGCCCCCACCTGCGCCATCGCCCGCTGGAACCCCGGCTCCACCAGCCCCATGCCGCCCGCGCCCTGCAGCAGCGGCTCCAGGATGGCCGACGCGATGCGCCGCCGCCCGCCGCCCGCCCCAGGCTGCCGCTCGTACTCGTCGATGCAGGACTCGATGTACGACACGTAGGCGCCCGCCAGTTGGGCAGCCGGGCTGCCCGGATTCTGCAGGCCACGGGCGGCGGGTGCAGCACGGTCACGCGTTTATCCGCATTAGCGAGGGGCTCCAAGGCCAGGACTGCAGCGAAAGCCGTTTACAACACAGAGAGCAGTATGCAGGTCTGGCCTCACCTTGTCGCAGCTCCGTGCGTCGTCCAGTGCGTGCTGCAGGGAGGGCCAGGAGGGCAGCTGCTCCGCGGGGCCCAGCCGCGAGGTCAGCCAGGCGGGTGGGTCCAGCAGCTGCCATCGGCCCTGGGGTCATGGGGGTTCCGGAAACGCGTCAGCGGCACCGTAAGCAGGCGTCAATGTCAGAAACGGCCTAGCGTCGGAGTTCTCAGCGGCCCAGGGGTGCTGTCAAATCATTACACACAATAACCAGCAACACGCATGAGAGGACCTGGCAGCTGGACGTTGAGACGCAGACCGAACGCAGCTTCGGTCTTGGCGGAGCCCACGGCGCAGGTAAGGCAGGAAGCCGGCAAGCGGCTTTGGGTAGGGAGTCAGGAATACGAGAGCAGCAGGCGTCCGAGTTGGCCTGTAAGTCTAACGAGCGCTGACCGCTACAATGGGCGCCTGCTGGCCTGCATTTGCTGGTACCGAAAGTCCTTCGTCCGCCATGCCTCTGCCCCCTCCCTTGTGCACCTTCCCTTCCCTTGCAAGTCGCAACGCCCGCCCTCGCACCTGCCGCATGCCCACGTAGGGCGGTTCCAGGAAGGCCCCGCGCCCCGTGTACCAGGGCGACTGCAGCGGGCCGTTGAAGGCGGAGGGCGCCACGCAGTCCTGGCTGCCCAGCGTGTCGCCGTGGTAGGCGCCGTGCAGCCCCAGCACGCCCAGCTCGCCGCCGGAGCCGGGGGCGGCATCGGGGCCGTCTGCGGGCGGACAGCACCACCGGCCGTGAGGCGTCACGCATGCCCTGCCACTGGTGGCCTGCACCTACATCTACACTGTGCTTTGTGGTTTCTCACTGTTGTTAAACTGACAATCTACTGCATTGGGCGGAGAGGGTCAGCACGCGCAGCTCACTGCATGACACAAGACCGGTCCCAGGGCAACCTGTATGAGAGCGGGTCGAACCGGTGGGTGTTTGCGCTGGCAGCGGCTGGCAGCGGCTGGCACCTTAAGGTGTATGTTGGCATTCTGCACTAGGGGAGCTCCCCCAGCCACCCCGCTCCCACCCCCACCTTCCCGCAGCTCCCCCCTGTCCGCCAGGTACTTCCTGAAGCCCATCTTGAGCGCCACCTCCACCGCCGTGCTGCCGTCGTCGGAGAAGAACACGCGCGACGCCCAGCCCGCACCGGGGGCGCCGGGGCCGCGAAGCAGGGCCTCGGCGGCGCGCAGCGCGGGCGCGTGAGCCACCTGAGGCGGGGCGCATGTGGACGTGTATGTTGGTTTGGCGGCGCAAAGCAGGGGCGTTGTAGGGGCTACCAGTGTGCAAGTTGTGACAAGCAAGGAATGGTCGCGATGGGCTTGCCATGCATGCGTCTGGACACTGTCGCCGCCCGTCCTCCCAGCCCTAGAGCGGACCCCTCCTGCCTCTCCACTGCCTCCAACCCGCCCTCCTTCCCCACATGGCCACGCTTCCCGGTCACTTTGCCGCCCTGCAGTTGCCCCTTCCCCTCCTTCCCCTCCCGCCTCACCTCTGGGAACAGCACGTGCAGGTAGCGCCCCGCCGCCGCCGCCACCGCCCGTGCCATTTCCGGCTGCAGCTCCGTGCTGGCCGCCTGCGTCCACCAGCTACAGCTGGCGTCGTACAGCGGTACGAGCTCGCCGCCAGCCATGCCGCCGGCGGATGCCCTAGCACCCGCTGCTTGCTGTTGCTGCTTGCTGTCGCCTTGGGCGGTGGTAGCGGTCCCTGGCAGCTGGACCGTGGTCCACGTCTCCCCGCAGCGGCCCTCGATGAAGGTGGGCGCGCTGCCGCCGTGCGTCCGGTGGCTGGCGTGCTGCGTGAAGGGCCACCACAGGGAGTCTGCGGCGGCGGCGGTGTCGGCGGCGAGCGCGGCGAGGCGGGCGGCGTGGCGGGCGCCGAGGTGGTCCAGCAGCGGGGCCAGGTGCGGCAGGGCGGCGGGCAGCCAGGCGGCCAGGGAGGGGTCCAGGCCGTGGCGGGAGGGGTCGT
>VFQN01005802.1_pt1 | contig 14740 bp, 18 predicted proteins | sample 3512371 | NCBI WGS metagenome assembly VFQN01 (sample SAMN10412370, study PRJNA504923) | tailings metagenome | isolation source: Replicate 2 from Balatoc abandoned mine | place: Philippines: Itogon, Benguet | collected 2017-08-28
CACTAATATTCGTACCACCTATGCAAGTGGTTTCGTCTACCAGGAGCCTTGCCCCTTAGGATCTTATTGTGTTGATGGAGTTCGTTATTTATGTCCTGCTGGGAGGTATGGTCTGAAGATTAGAGAAACCAATGCCTCATGCACTGGTGGCTGTTTAGGAGGATATTATTGCCCACCTGGTAGCACCCTTAGCAATGAAATTCAATGTGATGGAACGAATATCTATTGTCCTCCGGGAAGTGGATCTCCTAGAAATGTTACACTAGGGTATTATACTGTGAGCTTAGATCAATACACTGGACCTCCTTTCCAAGACTTCTATACTCGCTTAGTACAACTTTATGGAGATAATGTGTTTCAGGGATATGCGTTTACTAATCAAACCATTTGTGAGCCAGGGTTCTATTGCTTAGCTGATGGTAAGCCTTCCTCTCTTATCACTTCAACTTTTCACTCTCTTTGATTCCAAGGAATAAAACGACCTTGCCCACGCGGTCGATATGGTTCAACCTATGGTTTGAGTACTAGTCTTTGCTCTGGTGCTTGCGAGCAAGGTTATTATTGCCCTGAAGGATCATCAAAAGCCAAACAAATTCCTTGTGGAGGGGTGAATGTCTTTTGTCCACGAGGATCAGCTCGCCCTCAATACGTAAATCCTGGATATTACACAAGTAAAATATTTCTATATCTTAAAGTTGTGTAAGTTATTTTTTGATTCATTTTTTGTAGTTGGGAGTGAAGACCCAAAAACCCGCACATCTGAGAGACTTTGTGAACCAGGCTTCTATTGTCAAAATGGCATCAAGCAACTTTGTTTAGCAGGATTTTATGGAAGCACATTTGGTTTACAGGTTTCAAATTGCACTGATGTATGTTTACCAGGATATTATTGCCCTGAAGGATCTATCTCTGCCAAAGAGGTTATGTGTGGAGATGCTTCACGTTTCTGTCCAGGAAATAGCCCTCGTCCTATCAACGTTACTCTGGGATGGTATACGACAGGTTTGTGCAATACAATTTTAATAGAGGAGAATTGTAGCTTTACATTGTTTTTCTTTTAGGAGGTAACGAAAGCACTCGAATCGGCCAAGCCATCGCTCCCAAAGGCTATTATGCTTTAAACGGATTGTTGTATCCTTGTCCTGCCGGCTATTATGGTTCAGAGGAAGGTCTCTACTCTCCTCAATGCTCAGGAATGTGTTTTGTGGATGGTTTCTTTTGTCCAGGTATGATACATTATCGTTAAAAAAAACCAATTCTGTTACTAATTTCATGTCCCTCTACCTGTATTATTAGTTGCGAGTATTTCGCCAATCATGCGATTCTGTGGGAGCGATAATTTCTTCTGTCCAGCAGGAACCGTCGCTCCTTTAAATGTACAGATTGGATACTATACTTCCGATTACCAATACGAAGGATGTCCACCTGGGCAATGGAGAAATCTCACAATCCCACCTATCGAATTTACTCAATTACCTGCCTCTTCCATTGCGACTATTAGCCCTTTACCACAATGTGAACTTTGTCCACAAGGCACGTATAAAGCTGTATCCGGTGATGATTACTCACTCTGTCTCAAATGCAATCCACGCGACTCACAATCTTCAGCAAATCGTCAGGTTTGTGATTGTACTCGTGTTTATGAATCAGGTTATGTTGGATATTTTAATATATCTACTGGACAATGTGAGAAACTATTAATTTCATCTATTGCTGCATTAGATGCTTCAGCATGGCAAAGAAATATATCCTTAACACGATATCAACAATATCCATGTGAACCTGGATATTACTGTCAAGGTGGATTACGTTATCTCTGTCCTGCTGGTTATTATGGGACTCGCTCAGAGGAAACTCGATGGAATTGTACTGGTCTTTGTGCAGAGGGATATTACTGTCCTTTAGGAAGCACATCACCTTTCATGATACCTTGTGGAGCTGCAAATGTCATTTGTCCCACAGGATCTCCTTCTCCTATTTATGTACCAGCAGGATACTATACGAATGAAGATCGACGAGAAGATTTAAGATATGAGCAATTCATCTGTCCTGTTGGATATTATTGTCCCGGAGATGGTCGAAGGTATCAATGCCCACCTGGAACTTATACTTCTCAAGAAGGTACAAGTTCAGATCAATGCATGGGACCTTGTAGCAAAGGTAGAATTCTCTTCTCTTTATTCAGTTAGAATCATTTCATTTTCGTTTTTCTCACAGGATATTACTGCTTAGCAGGCTCGTCCTCTCCAAAGCAATATGCTTGTGGTAATTCAACGGTCTATTGCCCAACTGGAAGCTTTCAACCTTCCCCAGTGCATGAAGGTTATTACTGCTCTCATACTGGTGTCAGTGCTGGTGCCGATGCTTTTTGGGATCCTGATAATACTACTTGTACTGTTGAACTGCCTTGCGAGCCAGGTTATTTCTGCACTGGAGGAATCAAGCAACCGTGTCCACCAGGTAATGAACAGAGGAATCTCAGAAGAATGATACTCTTAACTTTATCGCTTTTAGGAACTTTTGGTTGGCGATATGGCCTTCAAACAGCTAAATGTGATGGTTTATGTGCTGCTGGATATTATTGTCCTTCTTATCTCTCCGTTCAGCCTGGAGCGCCTCCAATCACTGTGTGGCCCCAAAAACCACATACCCGCCCTGACGGTTAGTAGTTTTCATCCTATTTCTCGAACCTCATCTCATTAGCTTTGATTAGATTTACCTTGCAGTGATGTGAATTATTACTGTCCCCGAGGTTCAACCTATCCAACCGCTGTACAAAGAGGATATTATTCTATTGGTGGCAATCCTGATAATAAAACTCGTCGTGGTGAAGTGATTTGCCCTGCAGGAAGTTATTGTGATCATGCAATTGCTAGATTATGTCCACCAGGTCGCTATGGAAGTACAACAGGTTTAGCAGACTCCAGTTGCACTGCAGGATGTCCAGCTGGTTATTATTGTCCATCGGGTACAATCAATCCAATTTCATGCCCTGATCAAACCTATTCGACAGGATTAACTTGGAGTTGCACAAGTTGTCCTGGAGTTAGAACAACTCCATTAAAATGTCAGACGGATAGCACATGTTGTCTGAGGTATTAGAGTCGGAAGTGATAATTGAAGATGTTGTTGTGCCTCGTGTGGTTGTTTTTAATGAAGGGAATACTTTCTTTCTTTCTTAAGTTGTTTTTATCTGTAATATGTAAGTCATTTCATTCATAAACGCGTTAAACTTCGTTAATGGAAGATCCTAACGGGTTATCCTATGGGAGCTTCCTTCATATTCACAAGTTTTGGTTAGGTAGATAATGGTGCTTGGTGGGTATTGAACTATCTTAATGCAACTAAATACATCATCACTGCCCAAAGTACTCTCAACTTCCTCTCAACGTAAAAGATAAAGATAAGCTTTTAGGAAGATGCATATAAGGTTGTTGTACGGGTTAGTGAAGGGAGGGAGGTTAGAGGAGTATGAGAAACCAAAGCAAGATTTAGAAGCATTGTTAGCAGAGGTAATATCCAACTTCCAAAAATTGTCGAAGGAAATGAACGTTTATTTAATGCGTTAGAATATTGAAAAGAACCTCAAAAAGTTTTTCTTTCGTTACATTGAAGCGGTTGTTCTTTCATTACCTAAACAAAGGATAGAATATTCAAGATGGACTCTTCAATAGAAGTATTGAAGAATGAGAAGAAGAATAAGAGAAGCAAACAAGTACCAAAAAATGATGTTAAAAAGACGACGAAAATCGAATGAGAACTGTCATTATCAAAAACGATCGATCGAGATTGAACGGAAATGGGACGAAGTTAGCGATTATAATGATTGTAGTAGGAGTGAGGAGGTGGTGGTTGTTGTTGGTGGTGGTTAGAATTGTGGTTGGAATTCGTTTGAGGGAAATGGTGGTTCTGTGATTCGGATGGAACAGTTCGTTGTGGTGGAAGGTTGGGTTGGTTGGAGTGGTAAGAGTTCTCATATGACTGGAAGTTATTATTGGGAGGCTTGTATTGTTTCGAGTAAGTCGAATGTGGTGAACTTAATTGTTCACGTGACGATGGTGGAGGATAGTTTGAGCTTCGACTTTGTTCATATGAGGAAAAGGCAATCTGCTGAGGCTGCTGTCTCGCAGGAGGTGTTCTTTGATGGTTTTGGTCCGCAGGAAAAGGATGGGAGGGATACGAGGGTTGGGAGCGAGGAGAGGGTGTAGGAGGAGTTGGTGCTTGTGGTTGGGTAGGTACAGATGAAGGTTTGTTCATATTCGTATTATTTGCACGTTCTTGTAATAATTTTAAGATATACTTCGCTTCAGAGCAATTTTCATCTATATATAAAAGAATATTTTGAATTTCTTCAAAACTTTCTTGAAATAATTGTATCTATAAGAGGTATGATGACGAGAGAAGGGTCCTAATATAGGGTGTGATAGTATAACTTTACCTCAAAGTATAGTTTTGCTTTCATTAATATTAATTGTTTCATGTCCGAATATTTTTGAAGATAATTTAATTCATTAATGGCTTTACTTAAAAATTGTAAAGTTTTCTGTAAATGATTCAAATTACTAGAATGGGAACGTGGTGATGCGGCTGCTGGAATCATCCCGCTCCCATTCCTTTCATTACTATTACTATTACCATGACTGTTATTACTAGTCTTTCCATCTTTCTGGAAGATTTCTAATCGATTTGATAATAAACTATTAGGATTAATGAAAAAATTATCTTTCCCAACAAATGTATAACTAATACGATTCTCTGCTAAGAATAATTTCATACTTAATCTCATGGATGTATTCGTCAAAGAATTCAGATGATCATTAAAATAATCATTCGAAATAATAAAACCTGAATAATTTCTAGCATAATTGATAATATAGGCATCATCAGAATCACCTGGTGGTACTAATGTAATGATCTTTTTATGGATTAAACCTTGTAAGATGTCAATATCATCAGTTTGCATGAGAGCATTGGTACGCTGAGGTTGTGAAGTGCCGTTATTGTAAAGGAGTCTCTTTTGCACATAACTAGAGGGAATGAAAGCTTTGATTTCAACATGATATTGCTTGAAGTATGAAATGACCAGCTGCAAGCCGTAAGCTGAAAATGCATCATTACCATAGTTCCAACCGATATTAGCACAATCCAAGACAACTAAAGGGATCTTTCGATCAATTGGGTATTCAGTCACCATCTCTGAGAATGAATCAATGATCAGATCCGGTTTTTCTTCAACTGAAGGAAGACGAGCGATTTCGCTAGTAGGTAAATCCCCATCAATCTGCATTTGATTTGGTTGATCAATGCTCGAATCTACAACATTCTTGGGAGGTTCGATGATCAAACCAGCATACTCAATAGCTCGGTCAGATTGAAAGGACATTCCCGAGAAGAATCAAAAATCTTTTTTGAAAGGTGTAAGTGTAGCGTCTTATAAATAAAACGATCAATCTCTTTTATCAAGAGATTGGTCTTTTCTGGTCAATTGGAAGTTTTATAAAAATCGATTTATTCCAAAAGAAAAACTAATAAAAGATGAGTTAAAAGTCAAATAAAAAAACTCATATCAATCAATACTATTTCCACCACACAACAACCATCAAATAATAAGTTTTACATCTATTATTTGTCTCAATAAACAAGCAATAATCCAAAATGGTTAGTCGTTTCTATCAAGTTTATTTATATGACAATGAGATTAACTGTGGATTTTGATTTTTTTCTCTATTGATTGATCTTGAATAGCCTACTAGACTACACCACAACCGTAAGAAGAGAGGACACGTCTGCGCTGGTCACGGTCGTGTTGGTAAGCACAGAACCCACCCTGGTGGTCGTGGTAATGCCGGTGGTCAACATCATCACCGTATCTTAATGGATAAGTACCACCCTGGTTACTTCGGAAAGGTAACGTCTCTCCTCCCTCGCGCAGTTGAACCGCCGTTAATTATTGGCTCCACTCTCTCAGGTCGGTATGAGAACTTTCCACTTAAAGAGAGGCTTACAACACTGCCCAACCCTCAACGTTGATCGATTATGGAGCTTGTTACCAGAGGGTGTCTACGAAAAGGCCAAGGCTGGTTCTGACTTGACCCCTGTCTTAGATGTCACTAAATTGGTAAGGGGATTGCTATATCAGTGCCAAATTTTTCTTGACTGATATTCTCTTCACAGGGCTACTTCAAGGTCTTAGGAAAGGGTGTTTTACCAAGCGTTCCTATTGTTGTCAAGGCAAAGTTCTTCAGCAAGGAAGCCGAGAAGAAGATAAAGGAGGCTGGTGGTGCTGTTTTACTTACTGCATAAATCATCTCCCTATCCCTCTATAAAACGTCTAGTAGTAACCTATAAAATATGCGAATAAAACGCTGACGAGACAAATAGTGCAAACCCCAGTAGTCTGCCAAATATGTAAAATTTAAAACAATACTGGTTATCCATTTCTCCATGTTATTCCATAGTATCATCTATCTACATCATATCCCTAAATCCTCGTCTATTCCTGCTTTTGAATTCGTGGTTGAAGGGCGAATTTTGCTTAGCCTCGGCGACCCTCGATTACAACGACAATCAAGTTTTGAGATTTCTTTTTGAATTATGTTATGAGAAGTATTATGGAAGAAGTCTTCGGACAAGCGATTTGATTTTTCTTGGCCATAAAATTGTTTTCGATTGTAGTATCTAAGGGTAGGTGATCTAACGAATTATCTTTGATCACTTAAGCTTACACAACTGGGAATACATTTCCACCCTTGCCAGAAACTTCTGGGGCAGAAGCAAGCGCAGCAACATCCTTCTCTAATTTCTTTAAGATCTCATCAGAGCCAGCTGGTTGCTTGGCGTAGTTATCTCTGTAAGTCTTGATAGAGTTGACGAAGACATCACCAACAACGTCCTTTCCTAACTTAGCTGAGGTGCCAGCGGTTAAGACAGCAATAGCTTGCTCTAAAGCAGTTTCTTGAACTTTCTTGTTGGTCTTGAAGGTGGATAACACATCAGACTTGACAGAGGTGACGATTCTCTGACGAGCAGCAGAGGATGCAGACTCCTCTAAAGCTTGCAAGGCATCTAACTTCTTGACGATAGCCTCTCTGTACTTGTGCTCCTCAAGCTTGTTTAAGACCTCAGCATGGGCAATGGCGACTTGGTCAGTTAAGGCGTGTAAGCTCTTAATGTCCTCTTCCAAAGTTAAGGCACTCTGGTTGGCAGCGAGGGCGTCTCCAAGTTGGCTGTGGAGAGAGTTGTTTACGTTGTTTAAATCCTTCTCAACTTCGTTGGAGTAATCATCGAAAGTCTTGGCGATGATTGGACCAGCTTGCGTGTACATTGTGGAAGCGAAGAGGATGAAACAGGCAGTTAATTGCAACTCAGCATCGATGATGATGACCTAAATGATCCATCACAATTAACAGAAACAAGAGCAAGGTGCTAACAACAAAATTTACCTCGTTGTAGACAGCTGGAATACCAACAAGTAAAGCGGCTGGGAGGGCGAACTTCCAGTCGTTCAAGCCCCACTTAGCGATGAGTCCCTTTGGTTCCTCCTTCTTCTCTGTTATAGATAGAAATCGAGCAAAAGAAAAGGAGAAAAGTAAGAAAGAAGGGTATCAAAAAAAAATTGCAAATAATACTTCACCTAATAAACCAATTAATTGTTGCTTATCAGCATGAGAATCATCCAAAGCTAAAATCTTTTCTAAATTTTGTCTAACTTCTTCTTGTCTTTTAGCTTCTAAAGAACGAATATATTTCGTTTCTTCGGCTAATTCTTTCTTATCTAAAAGAGTAGAAAAAGATGGAACTGCTGTTCTTCTTGATGCAACAGTTTTCACATTTTTCAAAAATGTTGCTGAGGTTCTTAAAATTGCACGGTTGACAAATGACATCTTTAGACTAGAAATGACTTAATCTTCGAAAACAATTGCAAGGATATGATGTGGAAATTATAGATGATTCCGATCTGCTTGCACCTTAACTCGTATCGTTGTGTTCTTTGACAGTGGTTGATGGAAAGGCAGTAAATTTCCTCAGTTTTTCCTATTTCTTGACTTTTTGATAGAAAAAGTTTCATTTTTGTAGTTTTGAAAATATCGGTATTATTTGACAAGCAAAACAAAGACTTTTCGGAGGTTGAGATTGAGATTGAGATTGAGACGTATTATTTGAGTTCCGATCAAACAGCACAGCACAATGAAAGTAATTTACAATTGATTAAGGAATTAATAATAATAAGAAGAAGAAGAAGAAAAAGAAAAGATGCAAAAAAAAAAAAAAAAAAGATGGAACTTACGAATTCGTTGTGAATAAATCTTAAATATTCTCGTAAAGAGGAGAAAGGAAGTAATAGAGACAATCCCAAAACCAGATCGATACAAAATTAAAGTCGCTGATCCTCAAAGGCAGATATCCGCTGACAGAGGATTCGACAATAAAACCACGCTAACTCACAAAATCCACCAGAAAAAGAAATAAACTGCATCGGGGATGTAATCTTTCCAGCTCACAGACTCAGGCTTCGTGGTAATGCTGTTCCTACTGCAAGAGCCTTTCGTCTCTGCATTATTTGATACCGAACCTGCTACCGAATGAGAAAATGAACAGAAACAGCCTATCATAGCTTACCTTCTTGATTTCCAAGCTTAGGCACATCCCGGATCGGGGACTTAAACTTATTGAGGTGACTGGATTCTAATTCTCGAATATACTTGGCCTCTTCCGCTTGTTCTCTGCGAAAAAATATTTTCGAAGAAAAGAAACGGCGAGGCCAGATCCTTAATTGAACTACTGTTCTTCCCGTTCTTATCATGTTCAATTCTCCTCTACAACTAAGAAACTATCATGTATTTTGCTGTTGCTTTGTGAGGTCCTAAAAAATTTAGGAAGATAGGAATTTCTTTTAAATTTACGTTTCCTTTCATTGAGAGGAAAATTTAGAGAGAAAACTTTAGATGTGAAGTTCTCTTACCATCTAATCTAGAGGCTTCATCATAATAAGGTATGAATAGGTACGTCTTTCAATGCCGTGAAGCCACTATTGCGTGGATGTCTTCTTTTCCTGCTGAGAGGATTCTTCATTTCAAAGGATATGCATCAGGAATAGAGATACAAGGTCCCTTTCCATCAACGATTACGAAGATTATGGATGAATCTGATGTGATAGTCTTTGATGGTGATGATCTTAACGAGCGAAGCTTCACACTCTACTTGACTGCCATGGCTCCAGTAATTGCACGAAAGAACATAACCCTTGTAGCGTTCAAGTTTGATCATCAAATAGATTATCTGAAATATTCTTGGGATAATCGGATTATAGAAGTTAATGAAAAGCAAGAAGTTCAAATCGTTGGTGACTCTTCTGGGATCGATGCTGCTCAAGTGACAGCGATTCCTCTCCATTACATTGAAATCCCTCACCCCGATCCCGAAACCCCTCTTGTAATGTCTACATTTACTAATTGGCTTCATCCTAACGATCACTTATATCTGTACCTTGGTAAGGAGGCACTCATAAAAACTGGTGCTAGGCGTGTTCTCACCATAGGCGGAGGAGCTTGTTTGGTTGAAGAGTACTATCACAGTGATGAAGATGTTGAATGGATCGTTTACGATCAACCTCGCTACAAGAATGGGAAGGAAGAACGAACTTTGTTGCTCGAAATTGACTTGCGGAATGGACATGAAAGAATCCGTCAGAACGAGGAAAATATGTTTCTGATAAGGAAGAAATCGTTAAATTAGGTATTTTCATCTTGAATAGGTATTTTAAAAATTAATTGTGAATCATGTGCTTCTTCTTGATTCTAAAAGAGATTTCGAATCAATCGAATGGAAGAGTTCTTCCTTGTATTAAAATTATCAAAATTGCTGTATTTTGCAGCAATTTATTTCGTTTTCTTCCCACCTTTTTCCGCTTTTTCTTGACTTGGTGCTACAAAAGAGTAGAGTTAGATGAAATTTAGTCGCCTTTACATCATCTTACTTTCTGTTGCTTTATCCTTCGTATTGCTGTCTTTTGGGTCTTCTTTAGTCTTTGGTTTTTTCAGTGGTTTCGAATTCTTATCTTTCATCTGCTTCTCCAATTCTCGAATATAACGATCTTCCTCTGCTCGTTCCTTCTTCTCGAAAACTTCAACAGAAGAGAAAGACATCTGCATAGGTCTTCCTAAAATGACTTGAGGCTCACAGGTAATAGTCCCAATGAATTTCGAGTTTCTTCTTAAAATAACTCTAAACATTTCTTTTTATTTCCTCGATCGTATCAAACTCAATCAATAATTTGTATGCTCTCCGCAAACTCTTTCCTCTTGCTTCAACTCGGGATGGACGTCTCCTACACTCTCGATAACACCTCCATTCTTTTGATAGGAGGGGTAACCTGTCTTATGGAGAGTTGCACATTTGTTTAAAAAGTTGTGGTGCAAAACTATGTGTGATGGGAAGGCATGGATGCATTCTTGATTCAGTCACAACGAATTCGTTTATTTGTGAAGAATAATCAGTATGAACAATTGAAAACATTATTAGAGACGATTGATGCTGAAATTCAGACGTCATTAGTTAGACAGAGTGATATTTCTGATCGAAGAAGGCAATATTATAATATTGATTTCATTGAGGAAGATGAGGTAACTTGCATAACATGATCGATTTTTTCCTGATGTTAATTATGTACCAGTAGATGGAAGAATCATTGACTCCATTGATGATCTCATGTGCCTCTGGTAGACATCAGCTATGTCGTCTTCTGCTTCGCTATGGCGCTGATGTTAGACGAGTGAGTGCCGATAATGCATCCCCTTTAAACATCGCTGCCAGCTTTGGCTTTGCCTCAATTGTGAAGTTGCTGCTCCAATACGGTTCGGCCTTAGATCACGCTGATTTCGTAAGATAGTTTCTCCCTGCTTCGCACCGCCACTTAACCTTGCATTTTACTCTAGTGTGAATGTACTGCATTAGCTTGGGCTACAATATTTCATTTTTATGATTGTTGTAAACTGCTATTAGTTCATGGAGCAAATGTAAATACTCGCGACTATGTAAGCGATCATTTTCTCTATCTCCTCTGATCATTCCTTCTAACCTCCTTTCTCAGACTGGAAAAGGACTCTTATCTGCGATATTTACAAATTCTTATTCTTCAGATCTTGAGTTAAAGATACGTTTGTTAAATCTTTTGTTGGATTATGACGTACAATTCATCGCTGATGAGATGTTTCCTGTATTAAAGACTTATCTCCGAAAGTCCTCCTCGCATAGGGAGTTATTGGAAATATTGAAACATCGAGGATTAGTAGATGCTGAAGAAATCTTATTGCTTACTCAACACGATGAGTCAGTTGATCAGGACTTCATGGTCATGTGAAGATGAGATCTGACCTTAGGTAAGTCATTTTCTTCAGAAGTAATATTGGTCGCATGCACAACCAAGAAAAGAATAATATATGATATTTCGATATCAGATGGTTGTTCTTTTTCGTTATTGTGCTATATCATCGCATTGTCATTCTAATAGTCGCACGTTCTGTGCTAATAACGTGTTGAACTTTCGCTTTTGACAAACATTTTGCCATTACGCTGTACACTCTCTTTTTTCTTATATAGCATTTGTTCTTATGATCTTTCTTTTTCTTAGATTTCTGATGAAAGTTCATTTGATTAAAAAATTCATTACATCACTAGTGGTTTTTACTGTCGTCGAATGGAAGAATGGATTTTTTTCTCTTCAACTTCGAATAATAAGAAACATGTGATCAGGTACTTGCCCTTTCATTTCATTGTTATTTTCTATCGCACAACCAAGAAAAGAATAATATATGATATTTCGATATCAGATGGTTGTTCTTTTTCGTTATTGTGCTATATCATCGCATTGTCATTCTAATAGTCGCACGTTCTGTGCTAATAACGTGTTGAACTTTCGCTTTTGGCAAACATTCTATTCCTTTGCAACATATTCAAAGATCTTATTTCTAATCCCCTTTTTATTTCTCTATTAGCAATAACGAGGGTTAGTTGCATATTTTATTTTTCTTTTGAGAATTCTTCATCGAAAAACTTAATATAATTAATACAACAATGTATCAACCCAAAGTTGTTTTTCTTTTTGAATGTTTTCGAAAGGTTAGAATCTGTAATATTTGGAATCATTCGCCAGTCCTAACTGTCGAAATTCAAATAAAACTATCTTTGACACATCTGTAATATCTTCACCATTTACTTTCTTCAGATAATTTTCTGTCATGAAAATCAACATACAAGATGTATTCTCTATGGTTCAGCAAGTAGCTCGCTATAGCGGTGAGGCTCATCAAATCATCTACACTTTTCGTAGAGGTAGCACCTTCGGATGAAACCTTTAAGTAATTGGAGATGAATGAACTTGCTAAAGCTGCGAGCTTTGGGCGGATGCAGGTATTACAATTATGGTCATTTGCGCTCAGTCCGCTAACACCACCAGGCTTCCATTTTCTGTCTTTGATCCTCCAAGGAGAATCGATGTTGCATACGAAAGAATAGAAGCTGATCGAACCACAATCTTTGTTCCAGACAGGGAAATGTAACTAAATTTCGAGGTAAGGGGCAAGTCAGAGTCTGTCCATTGACTACAGGTGAAAGTAAAGGGATCCACAATCTCTTGACCAGATCTTGGCTGCACATCGAACAATTCATCACTCGGAGGATAGTTTACAGAAATTGCGATGGTGGAAGTTGTAGCTGTCAAGTCCGTCGCATCTCCTTAACAACTCAAGGTGAAGATGCTTCAGAATTTAGCGCATTTGCTGGTAATGACAAGTACATCGTCAAAGTTTGAGATGTACTAACTACAGTAAGACCTGGGAAGTGGCGGTTAAAGCTATTTCCTCAAAGTCCAACTGAGATGATGGAGACAACATTCAGTAACTGCTAAACAGAGAATTTGAAGTGCAGGATTAATAGTTTGTGGCTTTTGTTATCCTCCTTGTTCCAAATTCATCGAGTCCATCATCAATCCAAAGTTTCTAAGCTTTACTCATTAATGCTTCTCCAACCAGCTTTATCTCTTGGTGATTATCGCCGTGTTCGTCCCAATCATGACTCAAGAAGACATCAGTTAACTCTTCATTTGCACGAAGAAGATTCATTGAAGTTCTTCCAAGATAGACCAAAATAAGCTTCGCTTCATTTCTTGTGCAACTAATGCCATGGTGAAAGTCCGATCCTCTGAAGAAACGATTTTTGGACAATTTCGAAATGTCATCAGAATTCTTCAATAACGGTCAGTAATGAAACCTTTTACCGTCATAAAACCAAGTTCTGGTTGGTGGATCAAAGTGCTGTAACTCCAAGCGAGAATATGATTCTCGAAGTAAAGTTCCCATAACCTCAGTAGTTTTCTTATAGTCGTCAACTTTTCAGTTAAGCGTCTTCACAGAGTATCACTGCCAAAGATTCCGTGAAGAGAGAAGCCTTGCTGCAAAAGCTTCTGTCAAAAACAGGGAATACTCTAACTTCTACAATTTACTCTTAACGTTAATGAAGTTTGAAAGAGAAATATGTTACCTTTCTTTAGTGGATGATGACAGAAGAGAGAATAATGGGCTCCAATAGAAAAAGGATCGTGTAAGCTTTGAATCTATCTCCTTCGAAAGTTGAGCTAACCTTTTCTGCCTTCCATCGAGTTGGCAGGAATAAATCGAACAGGCGTTCGTCAGCTTAACCATACTGCTCCATTAACAATAAAACTTTTTCCGCTCTTCTTGCATCGGGGTTCGAGTTCGCTAATCTTTTGTGGAGCATCTCTTGAGAAGATCCGTAGCTAACACCTCACTTACCATTCCGGATTTCAACAGAATTTTCCAATCTTTTTCATGCTCTTTCTTACTTTCCCAATGTATTTCACTAATTTCATCTAATGTTTTAATGTCCTCCGAACTCCATGGTTACAGGTGATTGTTGTTACTGGTTTCACAAAATAATCAATAGGACCTATAATAATGGTATCTCTCAAGCTTTTCTCCTCTATCCATAAGATCATTCCCAAAAAGCTCAGCGTATTATCCACGAAAATCATAACATCAATTTCTAATTCTCTTTCCTCCTGATTTAAAAACTGGTATCGTAATTGGTATGACGACACAGATTTTCATGGATTTCATTTCATCAAATATCTTAATCCAAACTACAGGAATAAGTTTCTTCAACTGATTTGATCGATCGAGGGTGCTTTTTACGTTCTCCAGTAACCGAGCTCTCACTGTAATTACCTTCCGTTAACGTATTGCTATTCGGAAAGAAAGAAACTCTTTCGACTTCTAATTCTTTGCTGCCTCAACCATATTAAGGCATCCCATATCGGGCTCTGCTCGTAGCGCTCCTACATTTGTTCCGAAATCTCTCGTTCGTGACAATAACACCACCTTTCGTTCCTATAATTGCGATGGAGGAAATTTTTCCTGAATTTGTACTGTCATACAGAAAGCACGGAGCACCTTAAAATAGACTGTCCTCCAAAGTCGATTAGAGTTACTTATTCTTCGATGCCATCTCCGTCTGGAAAAATTCCTTGTAATGAATGACTTTATCAAGATTGATTTCAATGGAACAAAGTTCGAAATTTTCGGGTAAATTGTCTTCACGAGAAAAATCATCATGAGAGAAAGGACTTCACACTTTCAAAGACCCTCTGCTAGAAGAGCTTCTGCTTCAACCACATTCAATTTCGTCGTTTTATTATCAAAATGATATTTGCATCATCACATCAAAT
>VFQN01005803.1_pt1 | contig 14735 bp, 4 predicted proteins | sample 3512371 | NCBI WGS metagenome assembly VFQN01 (sample SAMN10412370, study PRJNA504923) | tailings metagenome | isolation source: Replicate 2 from Balatoc abandoned mine | place: Philippines: Itogon, Benguet | collected 2017-08-28
TTAGATTACATTAGTTTAGTGGATTCCATCATTGGATTCCATTAATTTAAAAAAAAAAATCTTTCAAATCTTACAAACTCTAGAAACGATAAAAACGACTCCTTCCCCACTTCTTCTAGCGATGTAAAATAAAGAGAATCTAGTTTGCAGGTGTTTATCCGGTAGAGCCGGCGCAGTACGGCTAGGTGAGAGAGGTGAGAGAGGTGGGCCAACTCAACTGATAACTGATATCACATCATATCACTTTAAACAACAAACTGTTATAAACCCCAATTAGTTCAAATTAGAACACGTATTACCCTGTCATTAATCTCGATAGGAGTGTCTTAGACATCCTCTCTTAGCAGTATCGAGAGAAATTGGACTGATTATTTCGTTCTTTTTTGCTTTGCTTTGCTTTACTTTCTTTTGATTCTTTTATTAATGTTTGAGTCTGGTTTCTAATAATTCTTGACGTTTTTAGAGTAGATTATACTTCTTCATTAACGTTTTCCCCTCATTTCATCATCTTTAGATTTATCATTCTTTTGGCAATCGAGCTGATATTCTATCTCAAATTAATCGAACGCTAACAACAGCATTACTCATGACAGAGAATTTCATTTTCCTATGGGCAATCTTGCTCTTCCTCTTATCTTTTCTCCAGTTTTCGGGTTCTATTTCAACAAATGACCCCTATTTATTAGTCGCTACCATGAGCACATCTGGTAGTGCCTCTATCAACCCCAATGACAGAGTTGGCAGCTATTACACCGCGGATCTTGCTCTGTCCACCTCGACCATTGTCATACAAGGGGGATCTTCGACTAGATCTTTTGCGAAAAACCTTACCTCAGCGGGAATTCCATTAGCAGGATTAAACGGTGCTGTGTTAATTGCTGAACTTCGAAATCAATCGATTTACACTCTGCTTGATTCCTCCTCCGCTCTTCTTACCAGCCCTGGTCGAGTTGCTGCCATTCGAAAGATCAGCAATAATGGATTTACTTGGACAACTTCGGGAAGTGCGATTACTCTTTCCTCATCGATTCGTATGGGTATTGGCAGTGCGATTTTCAGTGGTTTAGATCGCATCGTCATCGCGGATGCTGACAGCCTTGCTGTCTTTGAGATCAAGCTACCGTCAGGGACTGTCACGGAGCTCGGGGGATGTACCTTGCGATGGCAGCCGTCCGATGGCTGGTATTCGATTGGTGTGGCGGAGTTCTTCTCTGCAGATGTCACTGCCTTGGTCTATGGTAGCGTGAACGGGTATATTGAGAGGCAATACGTCGCCGATGACCCTGACTTTAATCAAGCAGCTTCTTCATCATTAAAATTCGATCAATTAGCTGCTTTAACAGTAGATATTAAAAAGAATCGATGGTATTTCTATTATGCCGGTTCCGGACCATTTAACACTGCTACGGCCAACTCATCGTCTACTACCCTAGGATATGCCACTGCTTCCTTCACTGAGACATTCCCAACATCTCAGCCGTCAGGTCAACCAACTTCTAGTCCCACTTTCCTCATTGCTGCGCCAAAGCTTATTTCAATCGTCGCAACTCCTTCAAGGACAGGTGTTAGCTTGGCTCTCACGATTGATAGTCGTTCATCATACTCTGGTACGATCTATTGTGCAGCATTTACGGATACAACAGCTGTTTCCTATAGCGGGAATCAAATTATGCTCGCTGGAAGTAGTGTCAATTATGTTGCAAAGCAAACATCAGCATCATTATCACTATCTGGTCTCATCCCTATCACTAATTATGCTTTATTCTGTTATGTCACAACTTATAATTCATTAGCCAGTACAACTACTGATATAACGAATACGAAGAGACTTTTTACGACTCTATGTTGTAAATTAGTTACTTTAACGAATGCTCCGGTGAGTTTATTCTCTGATCCAACGAAATATCTTAATCAACCTGCTCTTACCTTTACTTTCTATTATTCTTTATCCAATTTACCAACGAATCAGATTATTGTCACACCTTTATTAAGATCAACTTCTGGGAATCTTATCTCCACCTCAGTAGTTGCTACAGTGCCAACTAGTTTAACCTTTTCTTCGACTTCCGTATCTTCTTCGGGTTATTTCATCTTATCACCAGCACAGACCAGCTTTACCGGCACCTACCGAGTCGTTGTTAATGTTACCGGCACCAGTGGTGCGGAATATTCCTCCACATCGTCTACTGTCTCTTTCCTCTCTGCTGCAAGTATCCCTTCACCTCCAAAGCTCTCTTTAGCACGGTTAGGAGATAGTGGTGGTGACATGTACATCACCTTTGATTCTGCTACTAATCTTGGTGGATTTAGTTATAGTGCGAGTTGGAGATGTGGACGAATCTTTCGATTCTCTGGTTCTAATGTGACGGATTGTTTTTGGTTAAATACAACTGCAGTGAGAGGAGTCTTTCAAAAAGTAGCAAACACGTCAGTATTAGTGAATATTGGAAACACAGTAAGTTTATTGTCATCGAAGATTAAAGCGGATTGTCCTTCAACTGTTTCCTCTGACACATGCAAGAAATATAATTTCTCTTCGACTCAATCTTTGACGATGTTAGCTCCATTAACACCTGTCTCGCCCACTGTCATTGTGAAAATGCCTGCATCCGTCGGTTCATGTGACAACGTTACAGTGGACACCACTCAGACGTCAGGAAGTGGTGGGCGGGCCTGGGCGAAGGCTGTGTGGACTGTCTCTGCGCTGTCGGGCAATGGCGATGTCGCAAGTATATTGCGAGTATTAAATCGTTTTAATCGAGATGTTATTCGAGTTTACGTCATTCCTCGTGCTTTATTTGGATCAGGAACTTATTCCATCTCTCTGTCATTAACGAACTTTCTTCAAGTGACATCCACTGCTAGTAATGTCATCAATGCTCTGAGTAATCCTAACATTCCTAAGGTGAACATTCTCGGGGGTGCTGCTGTCACTACCTATGCTAACAAGGCGCTGACGGTCTATTCGTCTGTCTCATTCTCGTCCTGTGTTGATACCTCCAACACGAAGATGCAGTATACGTGGCAATTACGTCAAGGTAGTGCATTGGCGAATATCGCCCAGACGAGCAGAGATCCTTCGATGTACCAGCTCAGCGCCTATTCCCTCACAGCTGGCGTAGTCTACACACTCTCCCTTAACGCGAGTGCCATTGTCGGGGGCCGGTTAGGAGGGTATGCTAGTGCAGTTCAAACGATTACAGTTGCATCAGGTATTGTTAAGGCAGTCATTAGTGGTGGTAACAGTCGTCAGGTTCCAATGAATCAAAATATTACCCTTGATGGATCCACATCTTATGATGAGAATACTCTCGTTAATACTGGTTTAGCCTTTCGTTGGTCATGTAAAATTTCTTCTTTTAAGAATTTTGGTCAATCATGTGATAACGTTATTATTCAACGATTAATCACAGCTCAGAGAACTGGTATAATAGGCGCTGCACTCACCTTCAATGTCACTTATAGTATCGCATTAACAGTTCTCGCATCAGATGGTCGCACTTCCTCAGCCACGGTAATTGTCACTCCATTGGCGATTGGAAGTGCATCTACATCGATCGTGACGCAAGCAGTGAAATTCAACATTAATCAAAATTTTACGCTAGAGGCTTCCATCTTATCCCAATTTGGCGTTACAGTTGTATGGCAGGCTTTAGTCAATGGTCAAACCACGTCATTTACCTCCTTTTCTCCAACGACTGCGACTTTAGATGCCATCTACGTCAGAAATTCAATGATTTTCCCTTTAATTGTTGGAGCGAATTCTTTCACGGCTGGTACGTCAGTGACATTTCAACTTACGGCGACTACCGCTTCCACCTCCTCGTCAGTGCTCACCGGAAGTCCCGCCACCTCTTCAGCAGTCCTTACTGCTAACGGACCACCAGTAAATGGTGAGATTTCAATCGCCCCGAAGTCTGGTTTCAGTCTGACGACGTCATTCCTATTACAATCATTGAATTGGGTCGACGATCCCAACGATTATCCTCTCTACACCTCCTTCTCCTACTCGCGAGGTAGTGGACCTTCCCTGACTGTGCAATCGAAGAGTCAACTGACTTCAGTGACTTCAACTTTCCCTGCTGGTTTAGAGAGCTTTAACTACGTCATCACGGTGTCTCTGACTATCGCTGATTCCTATAACGCTGAAGCGACCGTCTCTGACGTCATCGTGGTGAAGGTTGATACAAACATCAACGTCACCAATTACTTGACATCAAATCTTCAAGCTGCTTTCGCATCATCGAATGCTCAGACAGCTCTCCTGACCGTCAATAACGCTGCTTCGACGATTAACACTGTCAACTGCTCTCGAGTCAATGCCACGTACTGCGGGTCTCTCAATCGCGCGAATTGTGCGGGTACTGCGAATACCTGTGGTTCCTGTCTCGCTGGGTTTAGTGGCCGTATTGGTGATGCGAATACTCTCTGCTTTAACCTCACAGCAACAAGTAGTAATGGAAGAAGATTGAGCAGTGGTGGCGGTGAAGAAGGAAGTGCATGCAATGGACCTAACGACTGTTTATATGGCAATTGCACTGCAGGAACGTGTCGTACTCCTTTGCTAGCCTGTCCATCAATTAGTGATGACATATGTTCAGGAAATGGGTTTTGTGCTTATACGAACCCATCAGGTCTCCTGTATTCCTCTCCCTGTCTTATATCTGACGTCTTTTGTTCTGCTCAATGTGTTTGTTTCGATGGATATGGTGGTTCTGACTGTTCCCTTGACCCGAAGAAGGTGAAGGATCGTGATCAGAATAGAGCGATACTCTGTGCTTCGATCATTAAAGTTGCTAATCTATCCAATCCATCTGCTAAACTCATTGATAGTTTAGTGACGTCATTATATGAATCATATTCTCCTGATGAAGTGACAACCGAGGCAACACAATCATTATGTTATGATGCTTTAGATGTTTTAACTTACTTAATTAGTGAGAAATATCTCATTGGAACTGCTCCTAGTACGACCACCTATCTCATTGGACTGACGTCGAAGTTTGTCGCTGGAACGAATACCAGTGTGACCAATTCACGTCAGAACATAGGAGACACCATTACTAACATTACTGACGGTGTATTATCAACCCTTCAAAATGGGCAAGCACCATTATCGATTTCAACCGATAACGTTCGAATTACAGTGAGGAAGGATCTGTTATCAACACTTACCGACAGCATCCTGTCACCGCCACCGTCAGCTACCGAATCAGCTTTTGGCTATGCAGTATCTTCGTTCTATATCGAAGGAAATGCATCAGCATATGCCTGTCAATCGGGTAATGGTTATTCACACTCATCAATCATTGCATTTGGGAAGAATCCTTATTATAACTCATCTCAAGTGCAATCCCCTCTCCTAAGATTCTCAGGGAACTTTAAGCGACCAAAAGTATCTATGTCAGTTTTACAAAAGACTAAATATTATATTACATTACAATTTATTACACAACAAAATTTTAATCGTACTTTAATTAATTCGATTTTAAATAATCCATCCATTGATCGTAGTTTATTAAGTAATGTCACCTTTCCTAAGTGCTCGCTTTATAATGGACAGGAGTATGTTAGTTGTGGCAATTGTGATGTTTATACCTATACCGATTATAATGTGACATTTAAATGTACGGATATTAGTCAACTATGTCAGAGCACCTCCTCTTCTACCTCGTCTAGTAGTGCGATGGCATGGGAGAATTACGTTAATGGGATATACGAGGACACTGCTTATGATGAAACTGGTATCCTTCGACGATCTTTAGCAAGTGATGATGATCTCTTCTCGGGTAAGTAACGTCAGTTGATATTCTCCTCCTCTCGCTTAACTCTCTATTTCATAGACGACAGCACACAAGTTGGCAATGTATTGAGCGTACAGCAATACGGTGCTCTCATTCAAGCAATAGGAATAAGCTTCGTGAATACTCTGTCAGCGAATCCTTTCAATGTTGATGTGAATCAAGCAAAGCCTGTCATCGCCTTCCTTGGCGCGGTGTTCTCTATCTTCATACTGGGACTCGTTGGCTTCTCTACCTGGGACTCCTTTGATCGTAATCAACTTATCTATGCGAACTACTGGCCACCACGTCAGAATGAAGTCATGAAGAAGCTTAAGTACAAGTTGATTAAGAAGAAGAAGGTGGATTACGATGCTGTGATGTATAATATGAGATTAAGTGGAAGAGGTTATAGCGAGAGTAGCTCTACCAATATGATGGGAGGGAGTATTGGAGGGAGAGAGATTGAAGATATTATTGTCAAAGATGAAGAGAAGTACTTAATGCAAATGAATAAAGCCATGAAACGATCACCATCACTGAGAGCGAGTATGAAAGCTGCTGGCGTTATTCCTAATGCAACAACCTCGTTACGATCCACCTTTAACAAAGAGACAAGTATTAATAGTGTGAATAGCACTCTGACGAATAACAGTACTGCCAACACAACGGTGAGTAAGAAGAAGAGAGGAACTCCAAAGAGAGGGAAGAGTAAGAGAAATAAGAGTAAAAGAATCACTAAAGAAGGAGAAGAGAAAGACAATCAAGACCTAACAGAAGACGAACGACTTCAACAACCACCAGTCATCATCGAAGAAGAACAAGGAGAGGATGAAGAGGAAGATGACGATAGCAATAATAATAACTCTAATAGCAATACGAATGATTATGCTAGTTTAAAGAAGAGAGAGAAACAGCGTGATAAAGAACGCCAGAAGGAGAAAGAACGTCAAAAGAAGTTATTACATCAACGTCGTAAGAATCTTGTCTTCTCAGCAAATATGTCAGATTTCTTTGATCTTGTTTTACCTGAAATCTTTGAAGGATCAACTTTATTAATGCTTTTCCGAGCGATTGCAATACGTCATGATTATCTGACTGTCTTCTTTCGTGCATCAGCAGAAAATAATCGTTTTATTCGTTGGGTTGATTTGTTTAACGGTGTGCTGTCATCAGTCTTCATCTCTACTCTCTTCTTTGGTGTGTTTTATTCGAATTCTGGTACTTGTGAGACATACGTCAGTCAAGCGACCTGTGAAGTTGATTTAAATGCTGTGACAGGATTATATCAATGTCAATGGAAGCCTGACGATCCTACGATCACTAATAGTGGTGGTGATTGTGTATTACGTCAGCCTCCTTCTAATATCTCCTTTACAATTATTCTAGCTCTGACGTGTACAATGATTTGTCTTCCTTTGCAGTTGTTTGTGTCATTCGTATTAGACGAGTTCTGTCGTAAGCGACCTATCTTAGAACAGATCGGAATGACGACATCCTATTGGTTTGGGCATGGCATTGGTGCATTGGCCATCGACTTCCAAGATACACGTATCTCACAACTTCAACGTAACTTCGAAGATGCGGAGAAGTATTATCATTCCAACCCTAACGCCGTTGTCGGTAGACAAGGAATACATATGCTACGTCATATCAAGTCAGTCTCAGGGAATACGACGACCACGAATAACAATATGTCCATGATGACGACAGAATCACCTACTGCCTCGTCTGGTAGTGGAGGTAGTGGTGGAGTCACGTCAGTCTTAAGTGATCGTTATGCAGAGATTATGGCATTGGAGAAAACATTAACTGTTGAAGAAGAATTAGAGAAAATCTGTCTTTCCGTCCAAAAGCATTACTTTCGTAATAGCTACGTCACATCTAGTCTAACAAAGAATCAATTAGATGCATGGACGGATGCTTACAATGCTCGAACGAAGGCAATCATCAAATATTTCGGTATTTCACCTGATGGAACCTTCCGTCCATTACCATTATATGATTATTTATTATATTATAATCCAAGACAAAAATTAGAATCAAAATTACATAAATCACGTAGGAAAAGTGAAGAATTAACAACTGAATTAGAAGAATTATCACCAATCTCAACACAGTTAAAAGAAGTGGTTATGTTACATTCTTTTATCTTAGAACAATTTACACCTTTTAAACGATGGATATTAAAACAACAATTATTATGTTTCCAAGGTTTTATACCAGATAAAATTGATGCAATCCCATGGTTATTATCATGGTTGTTCATTTATGCACTTTATGCTTTTTATTTTTATTGGATCCTCTCTTGGGGTGTGCAAAATGGGGATTTACTCTATAAAAGTTGGGGTCTAAACTTTGCCATTGATTGTATACAAGATATATTCTTTGTACAAGTTGTGAAAGTAACATTATTATATGCTATCGCAATATTAGCAATTCGACCACAGTTAATTGAAATACGATATCATTTACATGCGATTGGTTTATCCTTCTTACAAGGTTTTATACCATTAAGAAAATATATGACATCATCTTATCATCAAGATTATTTCTCTGTTATTCAACATTTATCACCATCATGTCGTGTTGCATGGGAAAGTAAATATGATAATTTAGTGATGTCTAAGATATTACGTCAGATTGATGATTATGATATGCTCTCGTTAAGAAAGAATTACGATTATCGCATGGCGGTAATATCGGTAATTGTTGTTATCCTACCGGTAATGATTTACTTCTTCGGTGCATTAGCTGGTGAAGTAACCATCGAAGTCCTCTTACCAGTGATGTCATCAGGGTTTATTGTTGCTAATTATTATTTATTTACTATTTCCATTAATGTCTTAATTATCCCTTATATTATTGTTGGTGGTTGTTTATGGTGGTATTTATTCCTTTACCGAAAGAGTAAACAATACTATAAAAGACAAAAGATACGACAAGAAAGACGACAAAGAATTAAACAACAACAAGAAGAAGCAACTGCCTCTAATAAGAAAGATGATTTTATTCGAAAGAAACCTCATCTTTTGAAAGAGTTTGGTCGAGCATGTGTTAAGGGACTTTCTTCGTTTTATCTTAATTTAGCGCTACTGCTCAATCCTTCTCTCTTATTCGATCAACGCAGAGATCAGAGGAAGAGTGAAGAGAATACCTGGTGTTTTATGAACTTCCCCAATCGTCTTCAGCCTGTGATCATCACCACTCCCTCCTCCCACACTACCTCAAGCACGACTGCCAAGAGGCGTGCGTCAGAGGATTGGCAAGAGTTCGGCCTCGGCCTATCGGAGGAGATGATCGCACATGACGATGCCTTCTTAGATCAACTCACCTCCTCCGCACCTGCTCCTTCCCACCACACTACTGGTAACACAGAGAGGGAGGAGAGCAAGGAGGTGCAGGGGAACCCTATTCTCGGAGTTATGGGCAGAGGAGGATCAATGGGTGAAGAAAGTAGTATGACGTCATCACTGGAACGAGATGATGATAGTAGTGGCAATCTCTTACACGATGATGAAGTTGACTTCATGTTATCGGCAGCACATCGCTCTCTGACTCAGAGAATAGCAATGATACCTGACGCGATCAAAGCACTGAGAACTGGCAACCCTACCCGCATCGTAAAATTTAGAGAAATCCAGAAGCATGCACCTCCTCGCCAGACAGACGAGGAAGAGGTAGTGCCAGAGAATGATGACGTCAGCAGATTCATCGATGAACATATCTCTCAACGACATTATCAAGCCATGATGACGTCAGTATCCAATAAGAAGCAACGTCAGCAATATCTCACCAACCTCTTAAATAAGCAATTGTTTAATGCGAGTCGCTCTGTGAAAGGAGTGACGTCAGACGGTCACTATGAGTATAACTATGATGACGCATGGAAGAAACAACGACAAAGAGATTCTCTCCTCCCGCCACGTCGTCAAGACATTGTCACCACCTCCTTAGCAGCTCCTGTCACTACCTCAGAGGTGGTGTCAGCCTCGCCACGTCAGCCTTTCATTCCTTCGAAGTTCTTCGCGGATGATCGTCGTGTGACGTCAGAGGCAGTGATCTATCAACAACGTCATGACGTGTTGTATGACATCCCTAATGCGATCCTTCACATGGTCTTGCTTTACCTGCACCTCCTCCTCCCTCACCGCACTGACAAGGAACTCCTCGCCACGTCACTGATGCTACGTGGTAATAAGTTCCCTATCCTCTTGAAAGACATCGACCACCTCCTCGTGGCGATCTGGGAGGTGTATTATCCCTTCGATGAGCGATTAGACAGCGAGGAAGTGCAGGAGATTGTCGGAGAATTCCACGCATTCCTATCAGATCATCTGAACTCCAACGAACATACTCTTACGAATCAGACGACTCAACCACTCTCTCAGGATCCTAACCCAACCACCACCACTCCACCACCCGACCATACCGCTGTTTCTTCCCTACCAGAAGAAAGTACCTCGTCATCCCCTGGTGGCGCCTCTACTATTATTCCATCTGTTATAGTAACAGACCCAGCCATTGCTCCATTAGACCTGACAGCTGATTCCCTACCTGATGATAGCACCACGTCATCACCTCCAACCGATATTATCCCCTCTGAAGTAACAGACCCTACCACCACCGCTCACGATCCGACAGCGACAACAGCGTCTCTACCAGACAATAGTACCACGTCATCCCCTCCTATCACTACCACTACCTCTATTATTCCCTCTCCTATAATAATAGATGCAATCCCTGCCCCAATTACTACTACCACTACCACGTCCTCTAATGACGTCACGACAATCTCCCCTGACACTGTCGTGGACTTCCCTCTCTTCCAGGCGTGGTTCGAACACCTCCTACTCACGATGACGAAGTTCTACCACGAGAAGAAGAAAGAGGTGCTCGTCCATCAGGAAGAACAGAAACGTCAGTATCATCGTTATTCATGGTATTACTATCATCGTTACCGCTATCTACGTCATCGAGAGATGATGTTAGAAGAGCAGGAACACATCCGAGGTAGAGTAGGAGCTGTGCCAGTAGGGAGAAGAGGTTCGTTCACGCCATCGTCGATGTTTAATACGATCTTTGGACCACATCACTCGTTATGTCCTCAATCACTGCCACCTCCTCCACCACCTCCTTCGACGGAGACTGACCTCACACCGGGTCGCGCCTTAATGAAAGAAATCCGAAGAATACGTCAGCGTCAACAAGAAGCAAAACAAGCAATGCAGTCGAGTGAGGATGATGCAGCAGCAGAACGACGTCAGATCTTTGATGAGTTAATCACGACACCTCGTCGTTACACCTCCTTGAATAAGCCTAAGGAAACACGTGAGTATGACGTGGACACCACAGCTCTGAGGAGATCTTATGATGGATACGTGGCACCTACTTCCATGCAGTACCTCAATGAGCGTTATGCACAAATGTCGATGGACTATGAGTCCACGCACTCCGCTGAGGACCACTTAGGTAGTGTCGTGCAACATGCGATCCTGCAGCGTATTAATGGGAAACGTGAGGAAGAGAAGGTAGAGGAGGGTGACGGAGATCTAGCAGTGAAGGAAGGAGGTGTAAGGCAGTGGTTGTTGCCAGAGAGAGCGTCGTCATTGCAGTTATCGCCTGAGAAGAAGGAAGATGACGTCAGTCAAGTATTCAAGGAAAGAGGATCTTTCTTCTTCTCTGCACCTCCTCGTCAGTCATCAGCGACGAATAATACAAGCATGACGTCAACAGAGGAGACGAAGCCTGCACAGCCTCGTCTCCCTCCTCCTATCCTCGTCTCACCACGTCATCCAGGCGGGACACCAAGAACTGCCGGTAAGAAGTCGGTAAGATATCAAGATGAATTAGAACTATAAACCCAATAACAATCAAACAACTAACAACTATCAACTATCAACTATCAAGTAACAATCATCAAATAATAGCCTAAAATTAAAAAATCTCATTAATAACAGCGAGACAACAACAATGTATTATTAATAATATTAAAAATATTCGAGAAATAATGATTATCATCACACAATCCCATCTCATATCATAGATCATATTATAGATCATATCATAACATATCATAAATTTTGATATCATTTTCGATGGAAGGAAGTCTTAATAATTCGAAGTGATGGTTGAAGTATTACAGCTTTTTTAATTTTTTTTTTTTTTTGTCTTTGAAGAATGTGAGAGGACAGTTACAAAGTAATAATAGTAAGAGTATTAGTATTCATAATAGTTCTTCTTATTGTTCTTATTCTTATTCTTTCGTGTCTTTTAAGTTTTTCTTTTTTCTTTTTTAATTTTGTTTGTTTTTTTTTGTTTTTTTCATAATCATAACCATCGAGACATAGCACTTACTGCCTAGAGGAGTAGTAGTAGTAGTGGTAGTGGTTGTTGTTCAGAAGAGTTTTGTTGTCCTTGTCGGTTTCATTGGTGGTGTCTTTGTTGTGTGTATTTCCTGTTCTTCGAGTAGCAGTGCTCTGACGTATTTCATGTATTTAGCTTGTCTTTGTATTGTCTATTACACTTCAATCATAATAAATAATAGCTCCAAACATAACACTACCTAATAAACAAATAAAGAATCTAATATAAGAGAACTAACATACAAATAGAGTTCATGACTTTATTACGTTATTTTACTTTGTAGGTTAGAAGGAATCACACAATACCGTTGTGATGTCATCTAACCTCATTAAAAAAACCTTGTATTATTCATATAGACGATAATATTTGATGAATGCAATAAAATTAAGAAGATGATAATAATCTATATCATGGGGTGGAATACAAGACTGAATGACGAATGTGACAAAGGTGAGAAAAATGTATGACAGAACTTTGACAATTAATACAAGCAGATGAGAGAGAAGGAAATGTCTGAAAAGACGATGTCCTCTCCTCATCTACTTCAAAATATCACTCGATAACGAGCTCCTACTATCTACTTACCATCCATTACATGGAGCATTTGACAAGGCGCTTGAGGTTTGAGGACCGTAAATTCCATCCTCTGAGATGGTGTTGCCTGGGTTGTGGCGATTCCATAAGCGTTGGAAAGCCAATAAGTTCTGGGACGCAATGTCAGGAGATCCAGAGTAGTCGAAGTGAACTGGGTCACTTGAAGGGTATGAATGCACCCAACCATAATTACCAAGAGGACCGTTCCAGTAGCTGTAGTAGCTGGTGTCGATGGCACGTCCTCCTTCATGGTTGCTGGATCCAGGGGCAGCGGCGAGAGAAATACCACACATACCACGTTGGTACCACTCGTAAAGAAGATATTGCTCAGCGCATGATCTGAAAGCAGAGTTCAAAGTGATGTAATCATTAATGGAACGAGCGGCAGCCTCTAAACTGTCAGCGGCTGAGCTCTGTAAAGTGCAGGAGAAACCAGGACAATGAACCCAGTTTCCATCAAGACCACGGAAACCATAGCCCATAGATCCAAGCTCTGCAACAATCTGGCTGGTCAAACCTTGGGTCATACCAGTGCCGTCACAACCACCCCAAATAGCTCCGCCGAGGGTGCATCCGCCGCCGCCTCCTACACAGCACTGAAGATCATCAGGACCGCTGCAGTAACCCGGAACAGAAGTTCCTGAGCATGCAGAGGTTTGCTTACAAGTTCCACTTCCTTGAGGGGTTGAGCAGCTGTTGCTGGTACAGCACTTAATATCATCGGATCCTGGGCAAAGGCCCGAAGTGACGGTTCCACTGCAACAACCAGCGGAGATGGAAACACAAGCACCTTCAATACCTCCCACACTGATCGAAGAAATCAATTATTACAACGGAAGGAAGAAGGATATGAGAAAAATATCTTACTTGCAAGTTGCTTCATATCCACATAACTTTAAAGTGGAATTACCTGGCGCACCAACCTTTCTTAAATTACCATAATCAGCAAAAGCAGTTCCGAACAACCCAACGATCAAGGAAAGAAGTAAAAAGAAATTCGCCATGATTTAATAATAATAATTTTAATTTATTATTATTTTATTTTATTATTATTTTATTATATTATTATTTATTGTTTGAAGGTGTTAATTCAGTGACGAATCCCCAATTTGGATCTTCAATAGACAAAAATATCGAGATTTACAAAACTAAAGTTTTCATTAGGAAACGAAAAGGGTTTTTCCTCAAAAGATTCGAAAAATTCTTGAATTTTCCATGATTTAATTGGATAGAACCAATCTTATAAATGACTGATACTAGAAATAACATTTGTATTTGTGTTGCCATAAGTTTATAGAGGTCACAACTCTCCTTTCAAGTGGAAATCATCAAGTGGGGAAAAAATTGTTTCCTTTGGCAATTCACATAAATAATTGATAATATACATACATATGAGGGAAACAGAGAGAAGAATTCATGGATTTATTTCTTTATTTAACTTCGCTGGTTAGAAGGAATCACACAACAGTGAAGTGATGTCATCTAACCGCATATAATATACTTTATTATTCACTGAGGCGATTATATTTGACGAATGCAATAAAATTAAGAAGAGGATAATATTCTAATCACGAGGAAAACAAGACTGAGCGACAAATTAAATGAATGACTGAAATTGGGTCAACGGCGAAGATGAGTAGATGATAAAGAAGGAAATGTCTGGAAAGACGATGTCCTTATCCGTTTCGAAAAGACACTCGATAACGAGCTCCTACTATCTACTTACCATCCATTGCATGGAGCATTTGACAGAGCGCTCGCAGTCTGAGGGCCATACTGTCCATCCTCTGAGATGGTGTTGCCTGGGTTGTGGCGATTCCATAAGCGTTGGAAAGCCAATAAGTTCTGGGACGCAATGTCAGGAGATCCAGAGTAGTCGAAGTGAACTGGGTCACTTGAAGGGTATGAATGCACCCAACCATAATTACCAAGAGGACCGTTCCAGTAGCTGTAGTAGCTGGTGTCGATGGCACGTCCTCCTTCATGGTTGCTGGA
>VFQN01005804.1_pt1 | contig 14733 bp, 12 predicted proteins | sample 3512371 | NCBI WGS metagenome assembly VFQN01 (sample SAMN10412370, study PRJNA504923) | tailings metagenome | isolation source: Replicate 2 from Balatoc abandoned mine | place: Philippines: Itogon, Benguet | collected 2017-08-28
CGGGCGCTCCAGAGCGCTCTGTCGTGGCAGCCCACGATAGGCTGGAAGGCAGGGCTGCGGGATCTGGCGGAATGGCTCGTTGCCCCGCGCGGCCTCGGCAAGCGGGGCACCCTGCCGCGGAGGACCAGCGCTTGACGGGGCGGCTCCCCGCCAGAGTGCTGATGACCGTCGACGCGGTGGGCGGCGTGTGGCGCTATGCGATGGAGCTCGGACGCGCGCTCGAGGATCGCGGTGTCGGCGTGGTCTTTGCGGGGCTGGGCCCGCCCGCCTCGGCCGACCAGCGGCGCGAAGCCCGAACGATCGGCGAACTCGAATGGCTGGACGAACCGCTCGACTGGATGGCGGCTGACGAGAGCGAGCTCTCGACCTTGCCAGCCACGCTCGCGCGGCTCTCGGACAGGCACCGCATCGACCTCCTGCATCTGAACCTGCCGTCGCAGGCGAAAGGCCTGCGGGACACCGCGCCGGCAATCGCCGTCACGCATTCCTGCATGCCGACCTGGTGGCGCGCAGTGCGCGGCACGGCGCTGCCGCCGGAATGGGAGTGGCGGCGAAAGCTCAACCGGGAGGGGCTTCGCGAGGCGTACCTGGTGGTCGCCCCGAGCAGGGCTCATGCCGATCTGACGATCGAAGCCTACGGCCCCATCGACAATCTCGCCGTCGTACACAATGGCGTCGATGGTCCGAGGCAGGCCGTCCGCAAGCTGCCATTCGTGCTCGCCGCGGGACGCTGGTGGGACGAAGGCAAGAACGCTGCGCTTCTCGACCGCGCCGCCGCGGGGCTGGCCTGGCCGGTCAGGATGGCGGGAGGCCTTCGCGGCAGCGACGGCCAGTCGGTCGAGCTGCGCGTCGCCCAGGCGCTGGGGCCGCTCGATCACGCCGCGCTGATGCGGCTGATGCAGACGGCGGCCATCGTCGTATCGCCGTCGCTCTACGAGCCTTTCGGACTGGCGGCGCTCGAGGGCGCGCGCTGCGGGGCAGCCCTCGCTCTGGCCGACATCGCCACCTACCGCGAACTCTGGGACGGCGCCGCGGTCTTCTTCGACCCCCGCGATCCCGCGGAGGCGCATGCCGTCCTCTCGCGACTGATCGCGGACGGAACCTTGCGCGAGGAACTCGGCGAGAAGGCGCTCGCCCGATCGGCCAGCTACACGGCCGAACGGCAGGGGGCGCGGATGCTGGACCTCTACCGATCGACCATGCAGAGCGCGGCGCCCGCCGCGATGGCGGAGACCTAGATGCGGTTCGTTTTCTACACCCATTCCCTCGTTTCCGACTGGAACCATGGCAACGCCCATTTCCTGCGCGGTGTCGTGCGCGAACTCAACGCCCGTGGCCACCGGGCGGTGGCCCTCGAGCCGAGGGATGGCTGGAGCCGCGAGAACCTGCTGCGCGAGGCGGGGCCGGCGGCGGTCGACCGGTTCCACGCCGATTTTCCCGGCATGGTGGCGACCCCCTACGGCGCCGACTTTCCGCACGAGGAGCTGCTGGAACAGGCCGACGTGGTCGTCGTCCACGAATGGACGGAGCCGGCGATCGTGGGCCGCATCGGTCGGGCACGCCGGGACGGCGGAAGGTTCACCCTGCTGTTCCACGACACCCATCACCGCGCCATCTCCGCGGAATCCGAGATTACCTCGCTTGACCTGGGCGACTACGATTTCGTGCTCGCCTTCGGCGACAGCCTGCGCGAGCGCTACCGTCACCAGGGCTGGGGCGATCGCGCCGTCACCTGGCACGAAGCCGCCGACGTCGCGCTGTTCGGACCGCGGCCCGCGGTCGAGACGGTCGAGGACATCGTCTGGATCGGCAACTGGGGCGACGGCGAGCGCGGAGCGGAGCTTGAGACCTTCCTGCTCGATCCGGTCCGCAGGCTCGGCCTGACCGGCGGCATCCACGGCGTGCGATATCCGCCGGAGGCGCTCGCAGCGGTGCGCGCGGCCGGTCTCGATTTTCGCGGCTGGCTGCCGAATGCCGACGTCCCGGAGGCGTTTGCCCGCGCGCGGGCGACCGTGCACGTCCCGAGGCGTCCCTATGTCGAGAGCCTGCCCGGCATTCCCACCATCCGCGTCTTCGAAGCGCTGGCCTGCGGCATACCCCTCGTCTGCGCCCCCTGGAACGATTCGGAGGACCTGTTCAGGGTCGGGCGCGACTTCCTCATGGCGCGGGACGGTGTCGAGATGGCGTCGCATCTGAGCGACATCATCAACGACCGCGGCCTCGCCGAGTCGCTCGCCCGCTCCGGGAGGGAGACCATCCTGGCGCGCCACACCTGCGGGCACCGGGTCGACCAGCTTCTCGACCTGCTCGAAAACCGCGGAAGCGCGACCGTGCGCCGGATGCTCGCGCCCAGCGAGGTCGCACAATGAAGATAGCCTTCTACGGATCGAGCCTCCTGTCGTCCCGCTGGAACGGTGCTGCCACCTACTATCGCGGCATCATCAAGGCCCTGGCGGGTCTCGGCCACGACATCACCTTCTACGAGCCGGACGTCTTCGGCCGCCAGCAGGCCCGCGACATCGAGCCGCCGGCATGGTGCGAGGTCGTCGTCTATGACGGCACCCCCGAGGCGATGGGGAAGGCGACAGCCATGGCCGGCGACGCCGATGTCGTCGTCAAGGCCAGCGGCGTCGGCTACGAGGACGACGCTCTGTTCGAGCTCGTGCAGGCCCATGCCTCGCGCGAAGCGCTGGTCGTCTTCTGGGATGTCGATGCGCCGGCCACCCTGGCCTCGCTCGCGCAGACGCCCGAACAGCCTCTGCGCCGGCATCTCGCGTCCACCGACCTCGTCCTGACCTATGGTGGCGGCGATCCCGTGGTCGAGGGCTATCGCGCGGTGGGCGTCGGCCGATGCGTCCCGATCTACAACGCCCTCGATCCGGACACGCATCATCCGGTCGCGCCGCGCGAGGCCTTCGCGGCGGATCTGTCGCTGCTCGCCAACCGGCTGCCCGACCGGGAAGCCAGGATCGACGAGTTCTTCTTCCGCCCCGCGGCGCGCCTGGACGACTGCCGGTTTCTCCTCGGGGGATCCGGCTGGGAGGACAAGGCGATGCCGTCCAGCGTCCGCGCGATCGGCCATGTCGGCACCGGCGACCACAATGCCTTCAACTGTTCGGCAAAGGCCGTCCTCAACGTGAGCCGCGACAGCATGGCCCGCAACGGCTTCTCGCCCGCGACCCGCGTCTTCGAGGCCGCCGGCGCCGGAGCGTGCCTGATCACCGACGACTGGCCGGGGCTCGACCTTTTCCTGAAGCCCGGCGAGGAGGTTCTCGCCGCCCGCGACGGCGCCGACGTGGCCGACATCCTGTCCGACCTCTCGCCGGGGCGCGCGGCGGAGATCGGCCGGCGCGCGCTGGCGCGGGTCAAGGCCGAGCATACCTACGACCGACGGGCGGTTCTCCTCGATCGGGTCCTTGCCGACGCGATCCTGCGCCGCCGGTCGGGGGTGGCCGCATGACCGGGCATCCGCCGCTCTCGATCGTGATCGTCGGCCTGACCCTGTCCTCCTCCTGGGGCAACGGGCATGCGACGACGTGGCGGGCCCTGATCCAGGGCCTGCGCGCGGAGGGCCACCGGGTTCTCTTCCTGGAGCGCGACAAGCCGTGGTACGCCGCCCATCGCGATCTCCCCGAACCCGACTTCTGCATGCTCGACCTCTACGACGAGGTGGCGGATCTCGAAGAATGGCGCGACGTCATCAGCCGCGCCGATGCGGTGATCGTCGGCTCCTACGTCCCCGATGGCGTCGCCGTGATCGATCTGCTGGCGGATTTCGGGACCACCTGCCTCTGCTTCTACGACATCGACACGCCGATCACGATGCGCATGCTGCGCGAGGGCCAGGAGGAGTATCTGGCGCCCCGCCAGGCCGCCTTTTTCGACATCTACTTCTCCTTTTCCGGCGGAGACGTGCTGGAGACCCTGGAGCGCGACTTTTCGGTCCGGCGGGCGGAGGCGCTCTACTGCTGCGTCGACGAGACGCGCTACGTGCCGACCGGCGAGGCGGCTGAATGGGACCTCGGCTATCTCGGCACCTACAGTCCGGACCGGCAGCCGACGCTCGACAGGCTGCTCCTCGAGCCGGCGCGCCGGCTTCCCGGCAAGCGGTTCGTCGTGGCCGGCCCCGGCTATCCCGGCGACATCGACTGGCCGGCCAATGTCGAGCGCATCGACCACCTTCCGCCGGCCGAGCACCCGTCCTTCTACAGCCGCCAGAAGCACACGCTCAACGTCACCCGCGCGGACATGGTCGAGGCCGGCTGGTCGCCGAGCGTGCGCCTGTTCGAGGCCGCCGCCTGCGGCACCCCGCTGGTTTCGGATTTCTGGCGCGGGCTCGACGCGCTGTTCCCCGACCGCGAGGCGATCGTCATCGCCGGCGGGTCCGACGATGTCGCGCTTCTGCTCGAAGAGAGCGATGAGATCGGGCGCCTCGCCCGGGCCGCCGAAGCGCGGCGCATCGTGCTCGAGCGGCACACCGGCCGGGCGCGCGCGCGTGAGCTGGTCCAGGCGATCCGGTCGATCAGGCGGCCGAGGCTGCAGAACGGAGGGATGTGACGATGTCCGAGAATGGAACCCGCAAGGGCCGCGCCCTGGTCGCGGGCGGCGGCGGCTTCGTGGGATCGCACCTGTGCGACGCGCTCCTGGCGCAAGGCATGGAGGTGGTCTGCGTCGACAGCTTTCTCACCGGAACGCGGGAGAATGTCGCCGCGCTCGAGAACCATCCGGGCTTCAGCCTGGTCGAGCACGACATCATCGAGGAGTTCGACCTGCCGGGCGGGTTCGACGAGATCTACAACTTGGCCTGCGCGGCCTCGCCGGTGCGCTACCAGGCGGATCCGCCGCACACCATGCTGACCAGCGTGCTCGGCACGCACAACCTGCTCGGGCTCGCCGAGAGATCAGGCGCGCGCTTCCTCCTTGCCTCGACCAGCGAGGTCTACGGCGATCCGGACGTGCATCCGCAGCCGGAGGACTATCGTGGCAACGTCAACCCGGTCGGCCCCCGCGCCTGCTACGACGAGGGCAAGCGTGCGGCCGAGGCCCTAGCATTCGACTTCCTGCGTCTCGGGCGGGCCGACGCGCGGGTGGCGCGGATCTTCAACACCTACGGTCCCCGGATGCGGGCGGACGACGGCCGCATCGTGTCGAACTTCATCGTCCAGGCGCTCGAGGGTCGCATGCTCACGATCTACGGGGACGGCACCCAGACCCGCTCGTTCTGCTACGTCTCCGACCTCGTCGCGGGACTGATACTGCTGATGCAGTGCGATCCCAATCCCGGCGGACCGGTCAACCTCGGCAATCCGGACGAGCGGAGCGTGCTCGATTTTGCCCGGATCATCGGCCGACGGGTTCCGGGCGCCGGCGGCGTGCAGCACCTGCCGCTGCCGGTCGACGACCCCCGCCGGCGCTGCCCCGACATCACGCGCGCCCGAGACATCCTCGGATGGTCGCCGCGGGTCTCGCTGGAAGAAGGGCTTGAGAGGACGATCGACTGGTTTCGCCAGACCGGCGTCGGCACGGCCGGCGGAAATGGCCGCGAGCCAGCACGCGCGGTCCCGGCCTGATCAGTGGCGGCTCAGCCGGAGCTTCTCGTCGAGGGCGTCCTGCAGGCGCTTGGCCAGCCGCAGGAGATTCTCCGGCGTGTCTTCGGCCTTGAGCTGATTGAGAGACTGGTTCTCCTCGGGTGGAAGGTCGCCGGGGGCACCCGTCGCCTTTCGAGTTTTCTTCTGGTCCTTCATGAGAGCCCATTAACAAAAGATAGTCCCCGATTTCACACATGGGGCGTACCGGACGCGAATGCAAGCGTCCACGCGCCCCCCTCGGGCGGTCACACACAGGTGATCGGAGAGCCGCCGCTGCGCAGGCAGGCGCGGTCCCGCGGCTCTTCCCTACAGTAACCTCCGCGCCGGCTCTCCTGGCGCGGAAGGGCTTCGAGCGGCTACGCCCCCAGGCCCAGCGAATAGGCGGCGAGCGGTCCGAGCGTTATGACCACCGCCGCGACGAAGGCGGCAATGTCGATGCCCTCGAACATCGGCGCGTTGGAATCGTGGGGCGCGTATTTCGGGCCGAGGCTCCGGGTCTGGTAGTCGCGGGGCTCGGCGATGGAGCCGGGCTCGAGAGGATGCGGATGCGTCAGGTTCGTGTTCATCTTGATCTCCTTTGGTCAGGGGGGCAGGTCGGGACCGGCCGCCATGCAACAGCCCGGACCTTCGGTGGTGCGGCCTACCGCTTGGCGGCGTCCGAGCCGGCTGCTTCGCGCTGCAGATAGGTCTCTGCGACCGGTCCGAGATTGTCGGCGAGCCACGAGGCCATCTGCTCTTCTTCGCGGCAGATCTCGTCACAGACCCTTGCGGTACGCTCGTCGCCCGCCGCGCGGGCGGCGGCGGAAAGCGCACGGTACGAAGCGATCTCGAAATGCTCGAACGTGTAGCCGGCCATCGCGCCCTTGACGACTTCGTCGCCCGCGAACATGCCGCCGAGACCCTGCATCACCGCGGCGGCGCGGCCGGCAAGATCCTTGATGCCGGAGGAGCTCGCTCCCCGTGCCTCGATGCAGGCCTCGAGCCGATCCCGCTGCGAACGGGTCTCCTCGATGTGCTGTTCGATCCTTGCCTTCAGGGAGGGGTAGTTCTCGATGCGGCTCGCCTGCGCGCTGAGCATCTGCTCCGCCTGCTCTTCCATCGCGTGCGCATCGCGGAGCCATTGGTCCAGCGTGGTGTTTGCGTCGGTCATTGCGGTCTCCTTGATCAAACCGCCCCAACCCCCACCAGCCGGACATGTTCCTTTCAGGCGGGACGCCGCCGCTTCCCGGAGCCGCGCTGGCCCGTTGCGGCCTTCGGCTGTTCGGCCTGCTGCAGGTTTGCCTCGGCGACCGCGCGCGCGCCTTCCGCCGGGTCGGCTCCGGGCAGTTCTTCCGTCGGCCCCTTCTCTCCGTCCTCGCCCGCGATCTGCCGCCTCGCCTCGTGCCAGTGCCGGTCGTTATCCCCTTCCGGGCGCCCGGCATCTTCCCACAGCGCATAGGCGCGCTGGCGGATGCGTTCCTCGTGTTCGGAGCCCTCGTCCTGAGGGGGCACGTCGAATGGGTTGGACATCGGTTTCTCCTGCGTTGCGCTTCAGTCGTCGATCAGCGTCTCGTAGAGGGCGCTGTAGCGCCGGGACGACTGGAGCCAGTTCATCGGCCTGCGCATCGCGCGGCGGCGCATGCGCGCGAGATCTCCCTTGGCGGCGAAACTGCGGAAGGCCCGCGTCACGCCATCCATCAGCCCGTGCAGCGACATTTCGTGGAACAGGAAGCCGGTGACGTTGTCATCGATCGTGTCCGCCAGGCCGCCGGTGCGGTGCGCGACGGGCAGGGAGCCGTAGCGCTGGGCATACATCTGACTGAGGCCGCAGGGCTCGAAGCGCGACGGCATCAGCAGAAAGTCGCTGCCCGCATAGAGCCTGCGCGCCTCGCCTTCCTCGAACCCGATGCGGATGCCCACGCTTCCGGGATGGCGCGACGCCAGCGCCCGCAACGCATCCTCCAGCGCGGGCTCGCCCTGTCCGGTGATGGCGACCTGGCCTCCCTGGCCCACGATGTCGTCCACCGCCCGGATCGCCAGGTCGATCCCCTTCTGGTGCACGAGGCGGGAGATCACCGCGAAGAGCGGTCCGCGGGAGGCGCTGAGGCCGAAGGCCTCGCGCGCGCCGGCGGCGTTCCTCGCCTTGCCCTTCAGGTCCTTCTCGTCGAAGGGCGCGAGCAGGGCCGGGTCCTGCCCGCTGTCCCAGCTGTCGTCGACGCCATTGATGATGCCGGTGAGCTCCTGGCGCGCCGCGCGCGTGCGCAGCAGGCCCTCCAGCCCGCAGCCGAAGGCCTCCGTCGTGATCTCGCGTGCGTAGTTGTCGCTCACCGTCGTCAGATGCGACGCGTAGTAGAGCCCGGCCTTGAGGAAGGAGAGCCTTCCGTGGAACTCCACCCCTTCTATGTCGAACGCCTGTTCCGGGATGGCCAGAACCGGAAGCCGGTCGCGTTCGAAGATCCCCTGGTAGGCGAGGTTGTGCACCGTCAGAAGGCTCGGCACATGGCACTGCCGCCAGGCGAGATAGGCCGGGGCCAGTGCCGATTGCCAGTCGTTCACATGCAGGAGATCGGGGGTCCAGCCGAGGTCCGGCAGTCCGGCCGCTATATCCGCGGCCGCCAGCGCGAGGCGTGCGAAGCGGATGTCGTTGTCTGCCCAGTCGGCGCCGGCCGGGTCCGCATAGGGGTTGCCGTCCCGGTCGTAGAGTTCGGGGCACAGAAGCACGTAGACCACCAGGCCGTCCGGCATATCCAGCCTGCCGATCGCACAGCCGGGCAGGCCCGCGACCGCCGGCAGGCGCGCGACCTCGGTCATCTGCCGACCTACCGTCACCTGTCGGTAACCGGGGATGAGAACGCGGATGTCGTTGCGCTGGCGCAACGCGCGCGGCAGGGCCGAGGAGACTTCGCCCAGGCCTCCGACCTTCACGAAATCGGTCATTTCCGATGTCACGAACAGGAGGCGCGGAACCGCCTCTTCCCGTGCCGAGGAAGGGCTTCTGGAAGCCCGCGAGACGATCGACCCTGTATGTTCATGTTGCGACATGGCAGCACCGCGACGCTTGAGATGTTCGATCGGGAAAGTGGTGATCGACACAAATAGAACCGCCGCGGAATTCGGTTGTTCCTTGCTTAACAAAGTTGAATCAATCGACGATCATTGCGCTGCAGAGCGCGACGGGCAGCCGGTCGAGCAGGAGAGACAGGGGCACCGAGGTGCCGCAGCGGAACCGCCGGTCGGACAGGACGTCGTGGAACTCCGCGAACTCGAAGCGGGCCGGCAACGCGATCTCGCACGCCGACAGGTCGCCTGCCGCGACCGAGGGCGAGACCGCCCGGCGCAACACCACCAGCACCGCGTGGTCGCCATATTCGCGCAGATAGGCAACGATGCCGTCGTTGCCCGCGCCGCGAACCTTGAGCGGAACGTAGGTGCCCGCGGCGAACAGCCCCGCATGCTCCGCCCGGAAGGCGAGAACCTGTGCGGTCAGGTTCTGCTTCAGGCGTCCGAAGGACAGGCTCGCATCTGCGTCGAGCGCGGCGGGCGCACCCTCGAGCCCGCGCGCATGGTCCGCGAACGGAACCTCCCGGCGGTTGTCCGGGTCCACGAGACTGAAGTCGGCATGTTCAGAGCCCTGATAGATGTCCGGTATGCCGGGACCGGTCAGCTTGGCCAGCGTCTGGGCCAGCGAATTCACGATTCCGGCCTCGATCAGGGGTTCGATCGACCGTGCGAAATCGTCGAGGAAGGCGCGGTTGCGCGGATCGAGCGCGCCCGCGACGAAGTCGAGCACCGAGCGCTCGTATTCCTCGTCGACGGCCAGCCAGTCGGTGCGCAGCTTCGCCTCGCGCAAGGCTTTCCGGGCGAAGTCCTGGATGCGGTCGCGAAGGTCGGCGAGGCCGGTTTCGTCCGGCTGCTCCTCGACCGGCCACACACCGGCCAGGGCCTGATAGAACAGCCATTCCGCCTGCGGATCGTGCGCCTCTCCCGCCGGGCGGAGCGGGGCGTTCAGCGCGGCCCATCGCTCCACGGCGTCGATCCAGCGCTGCGGGTCCGCCGCGATCGCGAAGAGGCGCGCACGGGCGTCTTCGCCGCGCTTCGTGTCATGCGTCGAGGTGGCGAGGAGGTTGTCCCGCTCCCCGGCACGGTCGGCCATGAAGCGGTGGAATTCGGCGACGCCCAAGGTCGGCGCAACCGGGGTCGCTCCCACTTCGTTCAGCGCGATGAGGGCATTGGCCCTGTAGAAGAACGTGTCCTCCACGGCCTTCGCCATCACCGGGCCGGTCAGCTGCTGGAAGCGCGTCGTGAATGCGTGGACAGGCTCTGCATCAGCCGCCTTGCCGGAGAGGATGAGGTCGAGCAGGAACTGCAAGGCGAGCCTGTCGGCGCCCGCCGCCGCTGCCCGCGAGGCAGCACCGGCGAGCATCGCGTGGTCGACGACCGTCGGCCCCTCCGCTTCGACATAGGTCCTGTAGACCGGGAAGGCGAGGATCAGCTCCGTCAGCGCGCGGTCGATCGCATCCGGCCGGGGCCCGTCCGCCTGCTGCCCGGCGAGATCGGCGGCCTCGCGGGCGAGCGCGCCGAACTCGCCCTCGAAGTTTCGCCGCAGGATCAGCCTCTTGGCGGTCCGCAGCTCCTCCTCGTCGCCGCGAAACCCCGTGAAGCCATGGTGCACCGCGCGGAGGCTTGCTTCTCCAGCCGGGGTCACCATGAGACTGGCGAGGGCAGGGATGAACTCGTATCCGGTTGTGCCGACGCCGATCCGGCGCCATTCGTCCGGCAGCCGCTCGCCCTGGCCGAGGATCTTCTCGACCAGAAGCCAGGTGTCCGGCCCCACCTCGGCCCGCAGCCTCTTCAGGTAGGCGGTGGGCGCGGCGAGCCCGTCGACGTGGTCGACCCTCAGGCCGTCGACCAGACCGTCCCGCACCAGCGAAAGAACCAGCCGGTGGACGTCGTCGAAGACGACCCGATCCTCGACCCGCACGCCCACGAGACCGGTCACTTCGAAGAAGCGGCGATAGCTCAGGTCGCGGCGGGCCTCCTGCCAGAAGGTCAGCCGCCAGGGCTGCCTGCGCACCAGGTCGTCGACGAAGGCCTTGTCCTGCGAGAGACCCGCCAGGACCGGCGTCAGGTCCTCTTTCTCCACGCGCGCTTCCGACGTGGCACCCGCCGCATCTGTTCCGGCCGAGCGACGGCGCGCCAGTTCCGCGACCTGCGCCGCCTGATCGCCGGACAGGCGCGCCGCGATGGACGCGTAGGAAGCGGGCTTGAGCGGAAAGGCCTGGTCGAAATAGGAGAGGGCAAGGCCGCCCGTCACGGGGTCCCGCGCAAGGGTCAATTCGCCCGCCCGCAGCGCTTCCTCGTAATCCCGGCCGAGGATCGGCAGCGTCAGCTTGCGCGACCAGTCGATATCGAAGTGACGGGCGAAGCGGCTCTGGCTACCGTGCTCGACGACGTCGTGCCACCATCTGTTTTCCAGCGACGCGGCCATATGGTTCGGGACGATGTCGAGCAGAAGCCCCATGCGGTGCCGCCGCAGGGCCTCGACCAGCCGTTCCAGTCCCCGCCGCCCGCCGATCGCGGGCTCGATCTCGTCGTAGTCCGTGATGTCGTAGCCGTGGGTCGAGCCCGACGTCGCCGTGAAGATCGGCGAGGCGTAGAGATGGCTGATGCCCAGCCGCTTCAGGTAGGGCACCACGTCCGCTGCCGCATCGAGCGTCATGCCGTTGCGGAACTGGACCCGGTAAGTGGCGACACGCTGAACCGTCATGGTGCGACAGCCACCACAACCGCGCACGGCGGCAGGCTCGAAAGGTCCGCGCCGTCGCGTCCGCCGCGATAGATGACGTCGCCGGCGACCGGCGGCAGCGCGGCGTTTCGCTCGGAGAAATTGGCCCGCATCTGCAGCAGGCCGGCGGCAAGACGCCAGTCGACCGCCAGCAGGCCGTCCTCGTCCGCCAGGACCCTGCCGGCCTCGCTGTCGCGCTCGTCGAGCAGTGGAACGACGCGGCTTTGCCGGACGCTCAGCAGATGCCGGACGAGGTCGAGGCGCCTGCGGCCCTCCTCCGTCTCTCTCCGTTCCCAGTCCAGTCGGGAGCCGGTGAAGGTGGAGAGCGCGTTGGGATCGGGAATGGCGGCGCGCTCTTGCCGGTCCGCGAATGCGGCGAAGCCGGCAAACTCTTCCCTGCGTCCCCGTCGCACCGCTTCCGCCAGATCGCCTTCGTAGTCGGTGAAGAAGCAGAACGGTCTCGTCTCGCCCCATTCCTCCCCCATGAAGAGAAGCGGAATGTGCGGCGACAGGAGCAGCACCGCGGTCATCGCCTCCAGCGCGTCCACCGGCGTGAGCGTCGTCAGCCTCTCGCCGAAGGCGCGGTTGCCCACCTGGTCGTGGTTCTGGAGGAAGTCGATGAACGCCGTCGGCGGGAGATGGCCACTCGGCTTGCCCCGTCGCTCGCCCTTGAGGTGCGGGGAAGCTTCGCCCTGATAGGCGAAGCCTTCTGCCAGCGCGCGCGCCAGGTGGCGAAACGGGGCGTCGGCGAAGTCCTCGTAGTAGCCCTCGCTCTCCCCGGTCAGCACCACATGCGCGCTGTTGTGGACGTCGTCGTTCCATTCGGCGGAGTGCAGGACCACGCGTCCCTCGGCCCTTTCGTGCAGGTGGGTGACGTTGCGGTTGTCCTCGGTCGTCAGGTGGATCTCCCGACCAGGGAATTCGCTGCGCACCCGCTCGGCGATCTCGACGAGCATTTCGGGGTCCGACGGGTCCTTGATCTGGTCGACCGCATCCAGCCGCAGGCCGTCGAGCCTGAATTCCTCGAGCCAGTAGAGCGCGTTGTCGATGAAGAAGTCCCGCACCGGCCGCTGGCGGTAGTCGATCCCGTCGCCCCATGGCGTCCGCCTCGCCGCGTCGAAGAAGTCGGGCGCGTAGAGCGGGAGATAGTTCCCGTCCGGTCCGAAGTGGTTGTAGACCACGTCGAGCAGGACCGAGATGCCGAGCCCGTGCGCGGTGTCGATCAGCTGCTTGAAATCGTCGGGGCGGCCATAGGCATTGTGCGGCGCATAGGGCAGCACGCCGTCGTAGCCCCAGCCGCGCGCGCCGGAAAACTGCGCCACCGGCATGATCTCTATCGCGGTGATGCCGAGCGCGCGCAGGTGCTCCAGCTTCTGCGCCGCCGCGCGAAACGTGCCCTCCGGCGTGAACGTGCCGACATGGATCTCGTAGAGCACGGTCTCCCGCCAGGGCCTGCCACGCCATTGCGCATGACGCCATCGATAGGCGTCGGGATCGACCAGCAGCGACGGCCCGTGCACGTCGCCGGCCTGGGCCCGCGCCGCCGGGTCCGGCACCATCAGCCCGTCCGGCAGCACGAAGCCGTATGGGGCGCCGGGCTCCACTTCGCCGGCCACCAGCTCGAACCAGCCGTCCGCGCGGCGCGCCATCGCCCTGTCGGTCCCGTCGAGCCGCAGGGCCAGGCTCTGCAGGGCAGGCGCCCAGAGCCGGAACCTCGCCTCTCCGTCAGGCCCGAGCTGCGCTCCCCATCGGGGGACATGGCGCGTCGTGTCTCCTTGCTCAGGCACCGTCGCTCCTCCGGCTTTCGAGAAGGACCAGCGAGCGAGCCTCGACGGCGATCGTCCCGGTCACCGCAGGCGCCTTCGCCGACGCGCCGGTCGCCGTATCGAGAGCCTTCGTCCAGTCCGCCCCGGGAAGGGCGAACTCGACCGGTTCGTGATGGGCGTTGAGCAACAGAAGCAGCCGTTCCTCGCCGCTGCTCAACAGGGCGCCCATCGAGCGGGTGGCGGGGTTGTCCCAATCGCCGGGCTCCATCTGCTCGCCGTCGGCTCTGATCCAGCAGACGTCGGGATCGCCCCCCGGCGTGGCGCGGCCATGCAGGAAGCGCGGCTGCGCCAGCAGCGGCCGCGAGCGGCGGAGCGAGATCAGGCGGCGCACGAAGTCGAAGAAGGCGCGGTCGCGCTCGTCGTGTTCTTCCCAGGACAGCCAGTTCATCTCGTTGTCCTGGCAATAGCTGTTGTTGTTGCCGCTCTGGCCGCGGCCGATCTCGTCGCCCATCAGCAGCATCGGCGTCCCCTGCGACAGGAGCACCGTCGCCATCAGGGCGCGGCGCATCCGGTCGCGCAGGTCGAGGATTTCCTCGTCCTCGGTCGCGCCTTCGGTGCCGCAGTTCCAGCTCAGATTGTGGTCGTGCCCGTCCCTGCCGTCCTCGCCGTTCGCCTCGTTGTGCTTGTCGTTGAAGCTCACGAGATCGGAGAGGGTGAAGCCGTCGTGGGCGGTCACGAAGTTGACGCTCGACCAGGGCCGGCGCCCGCGCTTCTCGAACATCGGCGCAGAGCCCAGCAGGCTCGCCGCCATGTCGGCCGCCAGCCCCTCGTCGCCTTTCCAGTAGCCGCGCAGCGTGTCGCGGTATTTACCGTTCCACTCCGCCCAGCCCGGAGGGAAGTTGCCGACCTGATAGCCGTCCGGGCCGATGTCCCACGGCTCCGCGATGAGCTTCACCGCCGACAGCACCGGGTCCTGCCGCACCGCGTCGAAGAAGACGGCGTGGTCGCTGAAGTTTTCCCGCTCGCGACCCAGCGACGTAGCGAGGTCGAAGCGGAAGCCGTCGACGTGGCATTGCTCGACCCAGTAGCGGAGCGAATCCATCACCATCTGCAGCACCCGCTGGTGCCGCAGGTTGAGCGTGTTGCCGCAGCCGGTCGTGTCGAAATAGTAGCGCGGGTCGTCGGCCAGCATGTAATAGCTGGCATTGTCGATGCCCCGGAACGACAGGGTGGGGCCGAGCTGGTTTCCCTCGGCGGTGTGGTTGTAGACGACGTCGAGGATCACCTCGATGCCCGCCTCGTGCAGGCGGCGCACCATCAGCTTGAACTCGTGGATGTCGCTGCCCGGCGACAGGTAGCGGGGCGCCGGGGCGAAGAAGCCGATCGTGTTGTAGCCCCAGTAGCTCTTGAGACCCCTGTCGATCAGGTAGCGGTCGTCGAAGAAGGCCTGCACCGGCATCAGCTCGACGGCGGTGACGCCCAGCTTCACGAGGTGGTCGATGGCGCGCGGGTCCGCCAGCCCGCCGAAGGTGCCGCGCAACTGGGGCGCCAGCTCCTCGTTGCGGGCGGTGAAGCCCTTCACATGCGCTTCGTAGATGACGGTGTCCATCCAGTG
>VFQN01005805.1_pt1 | contig 14730 bp, 10 predicted proteins | sample 3512371 | NCBI WGS metagenome assembly VFQN01 (sample SAMN10412370, study PRJNA504923) | tailings metagenome | isolation source: Replicate 2 from Balatoc abandoned mine | place: Philippines: Itogon, Benguet | collected 2017-08-28
CGGCCGGCCCGCCGGTCGCGGCCGGGGTGCGCCGGCGGTCGCCGTAGCACGGCCGGCGGTGGGGGTCGAGGGCGACGGGGAGGGGCCGCCCGCGGTACCGGCGGGGGAGGGTGTGGCGGAGCCCGGCGGCCACCCGGTCCTCCGGAACCCGTCGGTGAACCCGAGTCGGTCGGCGAGCCCGTCGGCCCAGGCGGGTTGGCGGATGAGGTGCCGTGGGTTCTCGTGGGGGCGGCGCATGGGGTTCCTCTCGGGGGCGGGGTTGCGGCGACAACCCATTCTCCGGGAACCCCATGCGTCCGCTCAACACGTTGGCAACTACGGCTTCAGCCTGCACGGCGATTCGCGCCGCAGACCCAGGGCGGCGGCCCTTCGGGCCTTGCCCTGGGCTGTGGGCTTCCAGCCCTTCGGCCTGTAAACGTGGAGCAGCCCCGAGACGCGACACGGCCGCCACGTACCGATCAGACCGCCGCCGCCTCGCGGAACCGGTAGCCGACGCCGCGGACAGTCTCGATCAGGTCGTTCGTGCCGCCGGCCTCCTTGAGCTTCTGGCGCAGCGTCTTCACATGGACGTCGATGGTGCGCTCCAGCACGATCGACCCCTCGCCGATGGCGGCGTCCATGAGTTGGTGGCGGTTGAACGCCCGGCCGGGCTGGCGGAGCAGGCAGAGGAGCAGCTTGAACTCGGTCGGCGTCAGCACCACCGCCTCGTCGCCGATGCTGACCCGGTGGCGGACGCGGTCGATCTTCACGCCCATGTGCTCGACCACGTCGCCCGGCTCGCCGGCCCCGTCGCTGCGGCGCAGGAGCGCCTTCACGCGCTGGAGGAGCACCTTGTTGCTGAACGGCTTGGTGACGTAGTCGTCGGCGCCGCGGGCGAAGCCCTCGACCTGGTCCGTCTCCTCGGCCCGGGCGGTGAGCATGATGATCGGGGTGTCCTTCGTGCGCTCGCCGGCGCGGAGCTCGCGGCACACGTCGAGCCCGCTCAGCCCGGGGAGCATCACGTCCAGCAGCACCACGTCCGGTAGGAGTGTCTGGGCCTTGCGCAGCCCCTCCGCCCCGTCGTGCGCGACGACGACCTCGTACCCCTCGCGGGAGAGGTACCACGACAGCGTCTGCGTCAGCCCCCGTTCGTCCTCGACGATCAGGATGCGCGGCTGGCCCATGCGTGCCCCTTGGGTGTAGCTGGCGAACGGCCGGCGTGAGCCGGCTGGTCGTTGCGTCGGGTGCCCGGACCAACGACCAGCCGGCTCACGCCGGCCGTTCGCCCGGTCACTCGGCCTTGATCGACTCCGGCCGGTGGCGGATCACGTCGCCGTCCACGAGGTAGACCACGTCCTCGGCGATGTTGGTGGCGTGGTCGGCGATCCGCTCCAGGTGGCGGACGGCGCTGAACAGCGACACCCCCGGCTCGACCGCCGCCGGGTCGGCCTTCATCCGGGCGATCAGGTCGCGGATGATGTCGGCGTGCACCCGGTCCACCTGGTCGTCCATCCGCACCACCCGCCGGGCCTGGCGGGCGTCGAGGTTGACGAACGCGTCGAGCGCCTCCCGGACCATCGCGGTGGTGGTGTCGGTCATGCCGACGAGCTTGTCCGGCAGCGGCACCCCGTCGGCCGCCGGCGGGCCGGCGGAGAGCACGTCGGGGAGCCCGGCCAGGGCCTCGGCCCGCTCGGCGATGTCCACCGCCAGGTCGCCCATCCGCTCCAGGTCGGTGGTGACCATGAACGTGGCGGCGATGCGGCGCAGGTCGATGGCGACCGGCTGGTGGAGTGCCTGGATCTTCAGGCACTCCTCGTAGATGCCGTTCTCCAGCGCGTCGATCGCCTCGTCCCCGCCGATCACCTCGGCGGCGAGCTTGCGGTCGCGCGCCTGGAGCGCCTTCAGCGCCGCGTAGATCGCCTCCTCGACGCGGGCGGCCATGCCGGTCACCCGCCGCTGGAGGTTGTCGAGGTCGCGGGCGAGGTGCTTACCCATTCGTGTCTGGTGTTTTGTGTTTGGTGTTTTGTCGCGCGGTCGGTGCAGGGAGTTCCGGTTTGAACCAAACACGAAACACCAAACACCCAACACGACTCAGCCGAAGCGGCCCGTAATGTAGTCCTCGGTCTGCTTCTCCTTCGGGTGCGTGAACAGCTGCTCGGTCGGGCCGCTCTCGACCAGCCGGCCCTCGTAGAAGAAGGCGGTGGTGTCGGAGACGCGGGCGGCCTGCTGCATGTTGTGCGTCACGATTACGATCGTGTAGTCCTTCTTCAGGTCGAAGATCAGGTCTTCGATCGCCTGCGTGCTCTTCGGGTCGAGGGCGCTGGCCGGCTCGTCCATCAGCAGCACTTCCGGGTCGGTGGCCAGCGCCCGGGCGATGCACAGCCGCTGCTGCTGGCCGCCGGACAGTTCCAGCGCACTGGCGTGGAGCCGGTCCTTCACCTCGTTCCACAGCGCCGACTGCTTCAAGCACCGCTCGACGAGGTGGTCGAGCCGCGCCCGGTCGCGCACCCCGCTGACCCGAGGACCGTACACCACGTTCTCGTAGATCGACTTCGGGAACGGGTTCGACTTCTGGAACACCATGCCCACGCGCCGCCGCAGGTCGACGAGGTTCAGCCCCGGGGCGTAGATGTTGCGGCCTTCGAGCAGGATCTGGCCGGTGAGGCGTGTCCCCTCGATCAGGTCGTTCATCCGGTTGACGCACCGCAGCAGGGTGCTCTTGCCGCACCCGCTCGGGCCGATGAACGCGGCCACGGACTTCTCGGGGATGGTCAGCGAGATGTCGAACAGCGCCTGCTTGGGGCCGTACCAGAAGTTGACGTTCTTCACTTCCAGCCGGTCTTCCGCCGCCCCCGCGGCCGAGGAGCCGAACCCCGACTGGGGTGACGTCGCGCGCGTCACGATGATGTCCGAGAACAATCGGGTCACGGGCGGCTCCGTGGCGGGAGGGCAATCGCCGTTAGTTTTACCCCCCGATTGTGAAGAATCCGAGAAGGATGGGCGAAGTGCAAGGGTACCGCGTGTAAATCGGACGATTGCCAGATCATCACTTTCACCGCTGCCGGAACCCTCGGAACCTCATGGGGGTCAATCCAAGGTCGAGCCACGGTTGGAGTTCGGAAATGGCTGGGTCGAAGCCGGTCTCGAAGTGAAACATGCCGCGACCGTCAGGCCGGAACACCCGAATGGCTTCGAGCTCACCAACCCGGGCAGGCAAACTCCGGTGCCTAAATGGTGTGAGGTGTCGGGTGTGGCCCCACCGGCTCTGTCCGCGGCCCGGACCGCGGCAGTGACCCCTGGGTTCGGCGCACACGCCCGGCTGTGATTCCCTCATACACGGTCCGGTTGAGGGTGTTTGAGTCTGGTGGGACCGGCGTCCCGCCGGTCTTTCCGGACGACCGGCGGGACGCCGGTCCCACCAGACTCAAACCGGACAGCACCAACCGGATCGGGTATCAGTCCGTCAGCCGCGCGGTCCAGGCACTGTGATGGTGCGCCCGCGGGGGCGGTCGTCCGGGCGACCGAGACAGGGGCAACCCTGCAACCCCCACGGCACGAGCGGCCGGACTGGAGGCACTGCGCCGGAACCCGACACCCGCCCACCGGCGACCGCCGGACCGCGCTTCATCGCGCGGCCGACGGTCGCCGCGTAGGCGTTTCACACGGAGTCAGGCGGACGGCGAGGCATGAAGGCCGAGTTCGAGCCCCGAACCGCACCAAGTAGCACCAAAAATGTCCGCCACCGACCGCCCCCGAACCCCTCGATTTGTCTCAAAACGGCCGCCACCGACCGCCCCCGCGTCCGGTACAAGCCCCGAACCGCACCAAGTAGCACCAAAAATGACCGAGGGTTGGAACCCGAGGCCGATCCGGTACGGCTGGTCAGAACAGCTCGCGGACCGGCTCGCCGCCGTGCGGCAGCAGGTTCAGCACGCGGCCGGTTACGTCGGCGTAGGTCGAGTCGAGCGGGATGCCGAAGTGGCGGTACACGGTCGCCGCGAGGTCGCCGGGCGACACCGGCCGCGCCGCGATCTGTCCGCCCTCGCGGTCGCTACTGCCAATCACCTGGGCGTGCCGCAGCCCGCCGCCGGCCAACAGCATCGACATTACGTAGGGCCAGTGGTTCCGCCCGTCCGTGCTCCCCTGCGTGCCGAGCTGCGGGGTGCGGCCGAACTCGCCCATCGCCACCACCAACGTCTGGTCGAGCAGGCCGCGCTGGTCGAGGTCGGCCACCAGCGTGGTGATGAGGTGGTCGAACAGCGGCAGCAGCGGCGTCAGCCCCTTGCGGATGCCGCCGTAGGGCGGGATGTTGTCGCCGTGCGTGTCCCAGGTGCCGGACGCGGTGTGGTAGCTCAGGTCGAGCGTGACGAACGCGACGCCCGCCTCGACGAGCCGCCGCGCCAGCAGTGCCTGCTGGCACCACAGGTGGCTCCCGTAGCGGTCGCGCACGGCGGCGGGCTCATTCGCCAGGTCGAGCGCGGCGCGGACGCGGCCGCCGGTGAGCATCTGCACCGCCTGCCGGCCGTACTTGTCGAACCCGTCCATCGCCCCGGTGCGGTCGATGTCGGCGCGGAGGCGGTCGAACCGCCCGAGCAGGGCGCGGCGGTCGGTCATGCGGTCGGCGGGCACGTCGGCGGGGAGCTCGAACATCGCGCCGTCGGTCGTCCGGCCCGTGTCCTTGCCGACGAGGTCGTAGACCGGCAGTCGCGCCGCGTTGTTGGCGAGGAACGGGTCGTACTGCCGGCCGGTGTAGCCGCCGAAGGCGAGGTGGCTGCGCGAGCGCATGAACGCGGCGTAGGCGGGCACGTCGGGCCGGTTCGGGCCGCGGAACTTCGCCACCAGCGAGCCGACCGCCGGGTAGTTCCGCGCCTCCGGGTTGGTGCGCGGCTCGGCGAGGAGGTTCGCCGTCTGCATCACCGTGTTCGGCTCGTGGTTGCTGTGCCGGCAGTCCACGGAGCGGATCACCGTGAACCGGTCGAGCGCCGCCGCGAGCTTCGGGAGGTGCTCGCAGACGCGCACGCCGGGGAGGTGCGTTTGGATGGTGCCGAACGGCCCGCGGTTCTCGGGCGGGCGGTCGGGCTTGGGGTCGAGCGTGTCGATCTGGCTCGGTCCGCCGGCCATCCATAACAGGATGACCGACTTCGCCCCCGCGGCGCGGCCCTCGTCGCGCGCCCGGAGCAGGTTCGGGAGCGTGAGCGAACCGACGCCGGCGAGCCCGGCCTTGAACAGGTTGCGGCGCGACAGCGTGAGCCCGTCGGCGGCGCCGGCGTGGAGGAAGCGGAAGGCGTGGGGGTGGGCGTGCGGCATGGCGGGAGCCCGGGCGGGGAGGGCGTTCTGACTGTACCCGCTGCACCGGGAGGCCGCAACCGCCATCACTCCGCCGCCCACCAGCCGGCGAGCAGCTTCGTGAGCTCGGCCAGCTTCGCCGGCTCGGCGGCGGCCAGGTTCTCGCGCTCGTCCGGGTCGCGGTCCACGCGGTACAGCTCGGGGCGGGCGTTCGGCACCCGCGCCGCGTGCGGGAGGATCAGCTTCCACCCGCCGGCGAGCACCCAGCGGTATTGCAGGTTCGCGGCCGGGCGGCGGATGTCCACCGCGTTGTGCTCGAACACCTCGCCGAACACCGCCGGCCGGCGCCGCAGGGCGTCCGGGTCGAGCAGGTTCACGCCCTGCATGTCGGCCGTCGGCCGCAGCCCGACCGCCGCCAGGACCGTCGGCGCCAGGTCGATCGACGACACCGGGGTGTCACGGACCGCCGGGGTGATCCGTCCAGGCCAGCGGAGCAGCACCGGCGTGCGCAGCCCGCCGTCGTACGGCGACCGCTTCGACCGCGGCAGGTAGTTCGGCGAGTCGGGGTCTTGCAGCCAGCCGTTGTCGTGCAGGTAGATCACCAGCGTGTCGCGGGCCACCCCGGTCGCGTCGAGGTCAGCGAGGAGTTCGCCGACCGTCTCGTCGAACCACTCGCACATCGCCCAGTAGCGGGCGACGTGGAGCGACGGCGTCTTGTCCTTGTACTTCGCCAGCAGGCGGTCGGGCGGGTTGTGGGGCGAGTGCGGCATCATCGGCGCGTACCACACGAAGAACGGCTTGCCGTCCTTCTTCGCGCCGGCGAGGAAGTCGCGGACCGGCGCGAGCCCCTGGCGGCCGATCGTGAGGCCGGCGTCGCCGTGGCGGCCGCCCTTGTCCGGGTCGCCGAGCGTCATGCCTTCCGTGAACCCGCCGCACCGGCAGGCGTTCCCCTCCCACCACTTCCCCGTCTGGAGGCTGACGTACCCGCCCGGCGCGAGCAGCCGCGGCAGCGTCGGCGAGCGCTCGAACAGGCGCACCATCTCGGCCCGCTGCGCGAGGAAGCCGGGGTCGCGGTTCGCGGCGGCGCCGGTGAGCCCCGCCGGGAGCGGCGGGTCGTTCGAGGTGACGAGGTGCTGGTGCGGGTACAGGCCGGTGATCATCGTCGCCAGGCTGGCGCGGCACAGGCTGGTCGGCACGTACCCGCGGTCGAACCGGAGCGACTCCTTCGCCAGTTTGTCGAGGTGCGGCGTGCGGACGTGGGCGTGGCCCATGAACCCGTAGTCGCGCCAGCCCTGGTCGTCGCCGACGATGAGGACGACGTTCGGCGCCGCCGCGGCCGGCCCGGCGACGAGGAGCGCGACGAGGGCGGAAAAGAGACGCGGCATCGGTTCGGACCCCGGCAGGTGGTGGGGCGCGGCCCGGACATCTTATCGGACCGTTACAGTGTGACGCGCGGGAGTAACGTCCGGCGCGGCGGCCGGTTACACTCTATGCTGTTAGCACGGCGGCCGGAATTCGTCCGCCCGGCACGCCCATTCCCCCGACCCGAGGTTACGCATGCGGAAGCGGACCGCCGCCGGGCTCCTCGCCCTCGCGGCCCTCGCCGGCACTCTCACCGCCCAGCCCGCCGAGCGCGGCCCGGAGGCGAAACTCCTCTACGGCCACGACCTGAAGGTCCGCCCGGGCGGCAACCCCGACTGGCCGAAGGCGGTCAAGGTCGGCGTCGAGGTCTTCCAGGACGACGCCCTGAAGGCGCTCATCGCCATCACCGAGGCGGGCCACCTGGCCGTGGCGCCGGCCGGGCCGGTGGGGGCGGAGAAGACGAGCAAGTGGCACACCGGGCTGGATCTGAAGGTCCGCAAGGTCGGCGAGCCGGAGTTCACCCAGAAGACGAAGCCGTTCGGCGTCGAGGTGTACCGCGACACGGGCACGAACAAGCTGATCTACGCCGGCGAGGGCGGGTGGGTGGCGTTCGCCCCGGCGCCGGGCGGGCTGACCGCCGACAAGGGGCCGAAGTGGCACCACGCCCTCGACCTGAAGGTCCGGCCGCTCGGCGGGGACAACACGTTCGAGTCGGCCAAGAAGATCGGCCTGGAGGTGTACCGGGACGAGAACACCGGCGGGCTGGTCTACATCACCGAGACGGGCGGGCTGGCGGCGACGCCGGCCGGGCCGGGGGCGGCGGACGTGGCGAAGGCGCAGGGGTGGAAGCCGGCGCACGGGCTGATCCTGCGGGTCCGCAAGTCGGACGAGCCGGACTTCACCGACAAGACCAAGCGGGTGCCGGTCGAGGTGGTGCTGGACGAGACGACCGGGAACCTGATCTACGCGACCGAGACGGGGTCGATCGCGGTGGCCCCGCCCGGCACGAAGACGGGCGAGGAGACGCGGCCGACGTGGGTGGGGGCGATGAACCTGAAGGCCCGCAAGGCCGGCGAGACGGACTTCGCCAAGGCGAAGAAGTACGGGGTCGAGGTGTTCCGCGACAACCGGACCGGACACCTCGTGTTCGTGTCCGAGACCGGCTCGATCGCCGTGCTGCCGAAGCAGTGAACGCGCGAATGGGTTCTGAAACGTGGCGGCCTTTACCCGGCGGCTACGCCGCCGGCTCCCTCCCCCCTTGAGGGGGAGGGTTGGGGAGGGGGGCACCACCCGTGGCGGAGTTCGAGGGCCACCGCCCCCGTGACACCGTCGACGTAGTGCCCCCCTCCCCGCCGCGAAGCGCGGCGACCCTCCCCCTCAACGGGGGGAGGGTGGGGGCGGTTGGTCTTCCTCTCTCACTCCGACACCATTCAGGCCGGCACCAGATGCGTCCCCGCCAGCCGGTCCTGCGGCGCGCGGGACGGGTACGACAGCGCCACCGCGATGTACACCGGCAGCAGCGCCGCGGCGAGGAGCCACAGGGCTACCGCGGCGCCGGCCTGCCTCGGGTGGTAGACCTGAATCCACGTCGAACCGGCCAGCAGCGCCGTCACCGGCAGCCACACCAGGAGCGCCCGCAGCGCGCACTGCCGCCGCGACGCCCGCCGGCCGTCGGCCCGCACCACCGCGATCCCCGTCAGCAGCATCGACGCCCCGCCGCGGAGCACCCCGGCGACGAGCACCCACGCCAGCGGCACCGCCGCCAGGATGATCCACACCGGCCCGGCCTCCGCGCCGCCCGGCGGCACCACCCCGCCCTTCCCCGTCTTGTCCGGCCCCCGCGCCCACAGCAGCACGTCGCGCACGTGCCGCGGGTCGTCTTCCGGCCGCCACTCCTCGACCAGCCTCTTCTCGATCCGCTCCAATGCCGACTTCTGGAACCCGAGCAGCGCCGCCCGCCGGGCAGCCGCCTCCTCGTTCCTCCGCTCGCGCAGCCGCTCGATCCGGGCCGCCGTCAGCGGGTCGTCCAGCGCCCGGCCGACGCCGTCCATCCGCCGGAGCTGCTTCGCCTGCTCTGGGTCGCTCATCGCCCTCAGGGTCCGATCGGCCGTGGCGGCCTGAACCCCGGCCATCATCACCATCACCACGCCGACGACCGCGACTGCAAAGAACATCAGCGCCAGTCCGGCGGACAGCACCGCCGCCTGGAGCCCGAGCTGCGCCGCCCGGATCGACGGCGTGACCTCGGGCGGGTGGGCGTGGGTGGCGGCGAGGTCGCGGTGGAGGTCGTCGAGCGCCCGGTAGCCGCCGCGGGTGAACAGCCGGGCCAGCACCGGCATGGCGTGCGGCGGGACCGGCGCCCTCACCGGCTCCAGCACCACGATCCCCTGCTGGTCGCGCGGGCGGCCCTCGAGCGTCAGCGCCGCCACCGCCCGCAGGAGCGGGATCGGCTCCGGCCCCGCCGGGGCCGTCACCGGGCCGCCGGGGAAGTCGAGCAACTGCACCCGCCCGTTCGGCTCGACCCAGACCTGATCCAGCCCCGCCCGCTCCGGCGTCGTGCCGTCGTGGGCGGCGGCGCGGAACTCGTCCACGAGCTGTTCGAGCAGGAACCGGGCGTCGGGCCACGGGAGCGGGCGGCGCGGGTGGATCGTGTCCGTCAGCGGCGCGCCGACCGGGGCGGCGAACGCGGTCCAGGTGTAGTCCGACCCGGCCCAGCACACCCGCCCGCCGCCGAGCCGCCGCAGCCGCGTCGGGCGGCCTGGGTCGCTGCCGGCGGCGCCCGCCTCCGGGGTCAGCCACAGTACCACGCGCCGGCCCAGCGCCCGGTCCTCGGCCGCCCACACCTCGCCGTTGGTCCCGTCCGCCCACAGCCGGCCGCGGACGGCGTACCCGCCGAGCGTCTGCGGCAGCGGGTTCGACCCGACCGCCGGCACCAGCGCGTCCAGCGGGCTCGGCTTCGCCGAGACCAGCCGCGGGCGGCGCGTCGGGAACGGCCTCTGGGTGACGTGGCAGCCGCTGACGAGGTCGTGGACGCCGCGGTAGCCGTCCTTCGTGTGCCGCAGCTGGGTCAGCAGCAGGGCCACCGCCCCGGCGAACGCCGCGAGCGCGGCCAGCCCCCCGCCGTAGTACCCGGCGACCGCCGGGGCGTGGACGAGGAGCAGGAGGAGCAGGCTGAACACGCCGGCCCGCAGCCACGCCCGGCCGAGCCCCGGCGGGCCGGTCTGCCCGACCCGGCTGACGCGCAGCCCCAGCAGCGCCTTCCCGGCCGTCCGCCCGAACAGCCCTTCGAGCGTGGCGAAGTACGCCAGGCGGATCGCGTCCTCGATCGGGTCGATCGGAATGCCGGCGAGCTCGACGTGCTCCCACCCGATGAGCTTGCGGACGACCTCGATCGGCAGGGCGACGACGAGCGTCAGCAGGATGGCGTCGAGGAGGAACGCCCCGACCAGTGCCCGCGGCCGGGCCGGCGTCTGGTGCGCGGGCAGCAGATCGACCAGCGCCTCGCGGAGTTCTTCGAGGGAGCCCCAGCGGCGGCCGGGGTCGCGCTCCAGCCCGGTCATCACCACCCGGTCGAGCGCCGAGCCGACCGCCGGGCAGCGGTCGCGGAGCGGGGTCGCGGGCTCGGTGACGGCCTTCGCCAGCGCCGCCGTCAGGCTCTCGTGGTGGTACGGCGCCTCGCCGCACAGCAGGTAGTAGAGCGTGGCGCAGACCGAGTACACGTCCGACCCGTAGTCGAGCGGGTCGCCGCGGAGCTGCTCGGGCGACGCGAACAGGACGGTGCCGAGGAACGCGCCGCTCTGCGTCAGGTGCCGATCGGCCGAGCCGGCCAGCGACTTCGACAGCCCGAAGTCGCCGACCTTCACCCGGTTGTCGGCGGTGAGGAAGCAGTTCGACGGCTTCACGTCGCGGTGGAGCACGCCGAGGCGGTGGGCCTCCGCGAGGCCGTCGATCGCGTCGAGGATGTGCGGCAGGGCGATGTCGGGCGGGAGCGCGCCGGTCTGGTCCACGAGATCCTTGAGGGTGCGCCCCGGCATCAGCTCCATGACGATGTACGGCCGCCCGGCGTCGGTGTCGGCGGCGAGGACGAACACGCAGCGCGGGTGGGCGATTTGGCTGGCGAGGCGCCCCTCCTGGCGGAACCGCTCGACCGACGTGGGGCTCGACGACAGCCGCCCGGACAGGAGCTTGACGGCGACGCGGGCGCCGGTGTCGGGCGACTCGCCCTCGTAGACGGCGCCCATTCCGCCGGCGCCGAGGAACCGCACGAGCCGGTAACCGCCGATGGCGGCCGGCGGCGGCTCGGACGCGGTTTCGCCGGTCTCGGAGAAGGGGACGAACGACCCGGTGACCATCCCGGAGGGGACGGGGGTGGCGGCATCGGGGGTGTCGGCGCCGGACCCGAGTCTCTGCCCGCAGAACATGCAGAACGCGGGCGGCCCGCCGGGGTCGGCGGTCGAGAGCGTCCGCCGGCAGCGGGGGCAGGTGATGGTCACCGCCGTGGAACCTCCGGCCCAGGGTTGAAGGGGGGTTCGCCGCGAGTCGTGGGAGATTATCGGGACCGGCGAGCGAAACACAAGCACTGTCGCGCAACCCGGGCGCAACGGGCGGGATAGATGACCAATGGTGTGCCTAATCTTGCGGCGTTCGGGCCGGGGTCATTGGGTACGGGCAAAAGGCACCTCCCCGAAGGCAACGAGCCAGCCGCAGGAACTTCGTTGGAGCGATTCGCCGGGTGGCGGGTTAGTGCCCAATGCCACATTCGCGCGATTGCGGACGCACGGGGCGGCGAGGCTTGCGCGCGGGGCCGGTCCTGGCCCGGCATTCCTACACTCGGCTCCTGACAGTAGCAGCGCGGCGAATTCTCCTAGTTCGCCTTCCTTGCCGAGAACCTCGCTCGGCGGGCGGGCAGAGAAGTGCCTACCGACGCCATCCGAGCAACCCGCGCATCAGCTCGCGCCCGTCGGCGGCGACACGCCGAGTCGGGCCGCATGAGACGCTAACGCGTCGAAGATCCCGGCGTACAACTCCACGCCGTCCGTCAGAGCTGACCGCTTCCGCGCCAGCCCGCGCTCTCCAGGGAGACGCACCGCCTCCACCCCGGGCACCGGCGCTGCCGCGCGACACGCCGCGGCCAGCCAGCCGGTCTCGCGCCGGAACTCGGCGGCACCGCCAAACGCCGCCGGGTCCGTCGCCTGCACGAACACCGACGCGCCCCAGCGTTCCGGCTTCGCCGCCCGGCCGAACCCGCCGAGCCCCTGCGTCAGCGCCTCCACCAGCAGCGCCAGCCCGTACCCCTTGTGCCCGTGGTCGAGCCCGCCGACCGGCAGCAGCGTCCCCGGCGGCCTCGTCGAGAGGACCGCCGGGTCGTCGCTCGGGTGCCCGGCGGCGTCGAGCACCCACGGGCCGGGGAAGCGGCCGCCCTCTTTCGCTAGCCGGTTCGCCATGCCGTTGGTGGTGATCGACGCGCTGATGTCGATGAGGATCGGGGCGCCGTCGGTCGGGATACCGACGGCAAGCGGGTCGGGCGTGAACACCGGCGTGCGCCCGCCGAACGGCGCGACCGTGGCGACGGCCGGGTCGGAGCTGGCGATCTGCACGAGGAAGCCGCGGTCGGTGGCGCGCTGCAGGAATGCCGCGAGGCAGCCGATGTGGTGGCTGTTGCGGACTACGACGGTGCCGACGCCGTGCGCGGCGGCCCGGTCGCAGGCGAGATCGACCGCCGTCGCGGCGAGCCACACGCCGGGGAGGCGGCGGCCGTCCCACGTCACGGCGGCGCCGCGGTCGGCGACCACGACGGGGGCGCCGGTCGGTGTCATGGTGCCGTCGCGCAATTCGGCGAGGTACGCGGGGGCGAGTTGAAGGCCGTGCGTGGTGTGGCCGAGCAAGTCCGCCTCGACCAGGCCGGCGGCGATGACGTCCGGCTTGTCGCCGTCGCACCCGGCGGCGCGGAACAGGTCGGCGGCGTATCGGACGAGCTCGGCGGCGGGGTAGCGGAGGGAGGACATCGCGCGCTCCGGGAAGGGTCGTGAGTCCATTGTTATGCGCCGGGGGCGTATGACACCCAACGGGCGACGCGTGAGGAGAGGGCGATGAGTCGGCTGTGGGCGTGGGTGCGGCGGGCGGACGCGTTCGTCCTCGCGGCGGTGCTGGCTGCCGGCGCCGCGGTGTGGGCGTTCCTCGCCGTCGCCGCGAACGTCGCCGAGGGGAGCACCCGCGAGTTCGACGACCGCCTCATCCTCGCGCTGCGCGAGCCCGGCGACCCGGCCGACCCGGTCGGCCCGCGCTGGGTCGAAGAGGGGGCGCGTGACCTGACGGCCCTCGGCGGGTACACGGTGCTGACGCTCTTGGTCGGCGCCGTGCTCGGCTACTTGCTCATGGGCCGGCACTACCCGGCGGCGCTGCTGGTGTTCGCGGCGACGGCCGGCGGCGGCCTGCTGAGCCTGGCGCTGAAGAACGTGTTCCACCGCCCGCGCCCGGACCTGGTGCCGCACCTGTCGTACAGCCTCACCTCAAGCTTCCCGAGCGGGCACTCGATGCTCGCCGCGGTGACGTACCTGACCCTCGGGGCGCTGCTCGCCCGGCTGGTCCGGCCCTGGTGGGCGAAGCTGTACTTCGCGGCGGTGGCGGTGGTGCTCGCCGGACTGGTCGGGGCGAGCCGGGTGTACCTCGGGGTCCACTACCCGACAGACGTTGCCGCCGGGTGGGCGGCCGGGCTGGCGTGGGCGGGCGGGCGCCGGCTCGTCCCCCGCCACCTCCAGAGCCGCGGCGTGGTGGAGAAGGCGGCCGACTGACGCGGCACCGCGCTTGCACCACCGCCGGCGGCCCGAACCCCGCGCGAGGCGCCCCCGTGCCCGGACCGAGCGAGACCCTCCACGGCAACGCCCCGGACCAGTCGCCGGTGGCACTGCTCCTGGTCGATGTCATCAACCCGCTGGACTTCCCGGAGGCGGACGACCTCCTCCACTTCGCCGTCCCCGCCGCCGACCGGCTCGCGGAGTTGAAGCGCCGGGCGCGCGCCGCCCGAGTGCCGGTGGTGTACGCGAACGACAACTTCGGCCGGTGGCGGTCGGACCTGTCGGCGGTGGTGGAGCGGTGCGCCGAGCGCGGCTGCAAGGGCCGCCCGCTGGTCGACCGGCTCCGCCCCGAGAAGGAGGACTACTTCGTCCTGAAGCCGAAGCACTCGGCGTTCTTCTCGACCACCCTCGACACGCTGCTGCGTTATCTCGGCACCCGAGTGCTGGTGCTGGGCGGGTTCGCGGCGGACATTTGCGTGTTGTTTACCGCCAACGACGCCTACATGCGCGACCTGAAGCTGGTGGTGCCGGCGGACGGGGTGGCGTCGAACGCGGCGGGGGACCGGGACGCGGCGCTGGCGCTGATGCGCCGGGTGCTGAAGGCGGAAACGCCGCCGGCGGCGGAGGTGGACTTCGCGGCACTGACCGGCGAGTGACGGGCATCGCGCTTGTACCGCCCGGCGGAAGTGGGATAATGGCCGCACCCGCCGGAGGTCCTCTCCATGCTCCTCGTCGGCCGCCAGTCCGCGCGCACGTGCCAGACGATCCACCGCCGGGCGTTTCTCCAGGTCGGGGCGAGCTCGGCGCTCGGGCTGTCGCTCGCCGACCAGCTCCGCGCCCGTCCGCCCGGCGGCACCGGCCACAACCCCGGCGCCGCCCGCGCCGTCATCCTCCTGTGGCTGTGGGGCGGGCCGAGCCAACTCGACACGTTCGACCCCAAGCCGAACGCCCCGCTCGACTACCGCGGCCCATTCGGCACCGTCCCGACGCGCATCCCCGGCGTCCGCTTCTGCGAGCTCTTCCCGCAGCTGGCCGGCGTGTCGAACCACCTCGCGGTCGTGCGCACGCTCACCACGCAGTCGAACGACCACGGCATCGCCGGCACCATCGGGCTGACCGGCAGCGGCGCCGGCGGCACCGGGCTCGACGGCAAGCCGCTCGGCGGGTCGCCGCGGCCGGCGCTCGGGGCGGTCGTGGCGAAGGCGCGCACGGCCGGGCGCCAGACCGCCACGGCGAACCTCCACCCGTTCTTCGTCGTCGGCGGGAAGCTGCACCAGGGGAAGAAGGCGATCATCGGCGAGGGCGGCGG
>VFQN01005806.1_pt1 | contig 14729 bp, 8 predicted proteins | sample 3512371 | NCBI WGS metagenome assembly VFQN01 (sample SAMN10412370, study PRJNA504923) | tailings metagenome | isolation source: Replicate 2 from Balatoc abandoned mine | place: Philippines: Itogon, Benguet | collected 2017-08-28
GTCTCAGACGCCAGCACTCAAAATAAGTTCCCGCAATTACGCGGCATTACACTAGAGCGAATGATATACCAGCCCGAAGCGCCAGCGAGGACGTGTATTCGTTTCCCTCGCTGGCATGGCGCTGCGGGCTAATTTGTTGACAGTCGTCATGTGAATCATCCGGGGCAGAGCGCCGATTCAGACTGCCCGGAAACTCTCAGACCGCACCCGCCAGTGAATTGAACCGCACCGGCACACCGTGGTCTGCCAGGTACTGTTTGGTGACGCCGATGGGGTGCATGCCATAGTGAAAGATGCTGGCGGCCAGCGCGGCATGTGCATGCCCGTCGGTCAGCACCTTCCACAGATGTTCGGGATGACCGGCTCCGCCGCTGGCCACGACCGGAATGTTCACGGCATCTGCCACCGCCCGGGTCATCGGCAGGTCATAACCGTTCTGCGTGCCGTCCGCGTCCATCGACGTCAGCACGATCTCGCCGGCTCCGAGACGCTCCACTTCCTGCGCCCAGGCCACGGCTTCCAGACCCGTCGGCACCCGGCCGCCGTTCACATGCACTTCCCAGACTTCCCGGCCGTCCTTCATGACTCGCCGCGGATCAATGTTCACAGTGATGCACTGGCTGCCGAATTTCAGCGCCGCCTCGCGCACCAGTTCCGGAGTTTTGACCGCCGCGGAATTGATGGACACCTTGTCGCAGCCGGCGTTCAACAGCCGGCGGATATCGTCCAGCGTGCGGATGCCGCCGCCGACGGTCAGCGGCATGAAGCAGACTTCCGAAGTCCGGCGGACGACGTCGAGAATAATATCCCGCTGTTCATGGCTGGCGGTGATATCCAGGAACACGAGCTCATCGGCCCCGTCTTCCTCGTATTGGGCAGCGATTTCCACGGGATCACCGGCATCCCGCAGGTTTTCAAAATTCACCCCCTTGACCACGCGACCGGCATGAACATCAAGACAGGGAATAATCCGTTTGGCGAGCATGTGAAACTTTGCAGGAAATGGTCACTGGCAGAACATTGGTTGTCTGCGGACTGACAGGTTACACACCCAGACTATGGCATTTTGCTGACCTGATCGCCACTGTTACCAGTCGAAGACACTTCAATGCTCTGAAGCTTCCCGAAAGTCCCCTTCATCAACACATCGTTCCATCCCGGTCGTGCTGAATGCTGTCACCGTGACCTCACACACTGGCGAACAGTTCTGCCAGTTCTTCAGCATCAATCTCGCAACGCAGAATGATCAGGCCGGCTGCCTGAACCTGCCTGGCTGCACTGCCAATCGCTTCCTCAAGAGAGGCGGCCTCCCGATCGAAAGCCGCAAAGGGGAGCCCGTTGCTGATGCCGCAGGAACTGTCGTCACCCCCCGCTGAATAAACGGCATTCGACCATTCATCCAGGGGACGGGCATCGTCCGAGAGCGAAAATGTAAAGTGATAGATCCGCATGTACACACGCCTTGTCCTGCAGGATGCTTCCCCTGATTAATTTCAGGAGTTATTCCGTCGAATTGCAATGACATTTCCTGACCACACGCAGAATCCTGCGGGCATGTTCTTCTGGATTTTTCGGAGTCGACCAGACACTCATCTGGCAGACTCCCTGATTGGCTCCACACCGCAGAATTCCAAAAGCATGCCCTCTGGAGACTGTCAAAGCCCAGCCTTGCGATTCTGCGTATTCGATTGCGGCCTGGATATGTTTGTTGGGATGACGCAACTCCAGGACTCCCGGGGAAGAACTGCAAAATCGAGGCACGGAACTGCGTCTCACAGCGGCCCACGGGATCTCAACCTGTGGTGCGCAAGCCGCTGGCGACGCCCTGAATGGTGAGGCGCGCCAGTTCGCTGAGCCGGTTCATGGTCTCCTCGTCGTTGTCATCCATCGCCGCCCGCACGCGGCGAATCAGCTCGATCTGGATCAGGTTCAGGGGATCGACCGACGGATTGCGTTCCTGGATCGAACGCTGCAGCCACGGCGTATCGGCCAGCAGCACCGGTTCCCGGGTGATCATGAGCACGGCCGACTGGGTCTTGTGGAACTCGCTGTCGACCAGCGCCCAGACGTCCCGCGCCGGACTGCCTTCCGGTGTCAGTTCGGCATAGCGCTGTGCGATTCCCAGATCGGCCTTGGCGAGTGCCAGCACGGCATTATCGATGACTGCCTGGAACATCGGCCAGGTGCCGTACAGGTTCTGCAGGAAGGTCCAGCTGCCGTCCTGATTGACTTCGTCCAGCAGGGCCGAGCCGAGTCCGTACCACGCGGGCAGGAACTGCCGGCTTTGTGTCCAGGCGAAGGTCCAGGGGATCGCCCGCAGGTCGGACAGGGACTTCCGCTCCCGACGACGTGACGGCCGTGAACCGATCGGCAGCCGCTCGATTTCCGAGATCGGCGTTGCCTGATCGAAATAGGCGAGGAAGCCCGGATGCTCGACCAGCTTGCGGTAATGCTGATAGGAGGCCTTCGACATCCGGTCAACCAGATCCAGCCATTCCGGCATTACCAGCGGTTGCGGTTCTGCCGAGACCAGCATGGTCGCCCAGGTCACCTGCTCAAGATGGCGGCGGGCGATTTGCGGATCGTCATACCGTTCTGCCAGCACTTCCCCCTGCTCGGTCATGCGGAGGGCACAATCGACCGAACTGGGCGGCAGCGACAGGATTGCCCGGGCAGCAGGACCGCCCCCGCGGCCCAGCGCCCCGCCGCGACCGTGGAATACTACCAGCCGCAGGCCCTGCTGACAGGCGACATCCGCCAGCCGGCTCTGCACCCGGTAGAGTCCCCAGCACGCTGCGAGATAACCGCCGTCCTTCGTGCTGTCGGAGTAGCCGACCATCACTACCTGCGAGGGCTCCTTGTCGCCCGTCGAGTGCAGATAATCCCGGTACTCCGGAATCTCCAGCAGTGCTGACAGCACTTCCGGCCCGCGCCGCAGGTCTTCAATGGTTTCAAACAGCGGGATGATCGGCAGATAGGCGAGTGCACGGGATTCATCGCCCGGAGTCGCCTTCCAGGCCCACCGCCAGAACCACAACACCGCGAGCAGATCGCTCGGCTCGTGCGTCATGCTGATAACGTGTCCGCCCAGTCGCTCCGGACCGTGCGCCCGCACCACGCGGACCAGCAGCTTGAACAGCGACAGGGTCTCACGCGCCTGGTCCGACAGCCCCTGCAGGATCTCATTGCCGACCGTGGGAGCCGCTGACAGCAATTGCTGGCGAGTCGCCTCATCCGCCGCAGCGAAGTCTTCGCACAACCCGGCTTTCCGGAACACTTCGGTGAGAACGTCCACATGCACCCGCGAGTCCTGGCGGACGTCCAGTGCCGCGAATTGCAGGCCGAAGGTCTCAATCTGGTCCAGCCAGGTCGTCAGCAGGGAACGGACGATCCGCTCACCCTTGTGCCGCGACAGGCTGTCCGCCAGCAGACGGACATCTGCTGCCAGTTCGCTCCCGTCGCGGTAGGTCATTCCTTCTGCCTGTGTGCCCCCTGCCGCGGCCAGTGTCGCCTGCAGCCGGGTGTCGATCACTTTCAGCCAGCGGCGATACACCTCGACGTCGGCGACGCTCTCGACTGCTTCCCGGACCGACGACGATTTTTTCATCGCCTGCTGCAAGGCGGACGTCAGTGCCGGTTCCACCTCGACGGAATTCGACGACATCACCAGCAGTTCGGACAGATCCTCGCAGGATTTGCGATGCCGTTCGATGGCTGACCGACGCAGGCGTTCGAGAGCCTGCCCGGTCACTTCGGCCGTGACGAACGGATTGCCATCGCGGTCGCCGCCGATCCATGACCCGAACGTCACGAACGCGGGAATGCGGAAGGTGTGCTTCGGATAGGCCGCCGACAGGGCCGTGCGCAGATCCTGCCGCAGATACGGCAGCACTTCCCAGAGACCGTCGAAGAAGAACAGGCCGCGATCCAGCTCGTTCAACACCGTCGGCCGGGACGGGCGAATGGAGTCGACCTGCCAGAGCAGCGTGAGATCGCCCAGCAACCGTTCATCAAGCGATTCCAGGGTGTTGGCAACACCGTTGGCAGAACGGGAGCTGACATCGTTGCGCAGCCGGCGCAGGATTCGCCGGGTCGTCCGCCGTTTGGCTTCGGTCGGGTGGGCCGTGAAGACCAGATCGATCCGCAGGCGATCCAGCAGCGATTGCATCGATTCGGCAGTCACACCGGCCTTTTTCAGGCGGCGGACGGCGTCGCCGATTGATTCCTTGCGCGGCGTGTCCGGCGTCGCAGCGCTGCGCTCGTTCAGCACCCGCACACGTTGCAGGTCTTCTGCCAGATTCGCCAGGTCGAACGAGACGCTGAACGCCCGGATGGCGGTCGCCATCTGCGCTTCGTTCAGCCCGCGAATCACCTCCACCAGCCGGTCACCAGCGCCGGGCACCCCGACGCGGCGTTCATGGGCCAGTTCGCGGAGCTGACGCACTAGTTTCAACGCCTCGCTGCCGGCCTGTTCTTCCAGGACTTCCGTCAGCAGGTGGTTCAGGTAGTCGACATCCTGTTGGAGCGCGGTGGCTGTCGTCATGAGTCGCTTGTTTTCGTGGTAAGGGGCAATGTTCGTGGTCAGATTGCGTCAACAACAGACGAATTCGTGGTCAGGGACATTCAGGGTGTCGCACGGATCGCAGCAGGCCCGAGGCCCATCATGGGCGCGGAACGACGCGAATCAAACCTGAATTGTCCGCAGGTTTCTACCAGACTGCGTCAAACGGCCTCGGGAACCGCTCCGGCGTCAGCATTGTAGGGCAGTGACCGGTTCTCCGGGCAAAATTTCTGCCATGTTCGGCATCGAGCCTGCTGTCAGGAGTTGCAACCCGCATTCCGTCGCGACCGATGATGGCAGTGCTGCGAATTTTCCGGGGATTCCAGGCCAAAAGCCGGCGTCTGCCCGTCACAGCGTGAAGTATCTTTGCGCACCACCGCCCAATTGGCGTGCAGCGAATGAATTTGATGACGCGGGTGAATTTGCGGAGGGATCGGGATGATGGCTGCAGACACGACTGGCCGTCAACCGCCAACCCGGTTACAACTCCGGTAATCACCCCGACCGGCATAATCCAGTCGGGAAGTGCCCGGCCCCGACCTGGAATCGCCTGAACTACCCCACACTCCTGTCGACGGAATCAGCAGCAGATGGACGCGGAATACGACGTCATTGTCATCGGCACAGGTCCTGGCGGCGAAGGGGCGGCCATGCAGGCCGTCAAACATGGCAAAACGGTCGCCGTCGTCGAGCGTGATCCGCAGATTGGCGGTTCCTGCACACATCGGGGTACGATTCCCAGCAAGGCCTTGCGATATGCCATCTTCCAGCTGATGGAGATGAACCAGAATCCGCTGATGCGTGAGGAAGGCCTGCACGTCAGCTGCAATCTGGCCCAGCTGCAACGGCGGACCAAGTCGGTGATTGAACAGCAGGTACGGCTGCGGGCCACCTTCTACGACCGCAACGACGTCCCTGTCTATCATGGCGATGCCCGTTTCCAGGACGATCACACCGTCGATGTCGTGAAGGCCGACGGCGGCCGGGAAGTCATCCGCGGCGAGCATATCGTCATTGCGACCGGAGCCCGCCCGTATCGACCGGTGGATATCGACTTCGGACATCCGCGGGTCTTCGACAGTGACACCATCCTGCGCTGCAATCTCGACCTGAAATCCATCACGATCTTCGGAGCCGGCGTCATCGGCTGCGAATATGCGTCGATGTTCCGCAATCTCGAAATCAAGGTGAACCTCGTCAACAATCGGGATCGATTGCTCGACTTCCTCGACGAGGAAATCGTCGATGCCCTCAGCTATCACCTGCGCGAACGCGGCGTGCTGATCCGGCACCGGGAAGAGTTTTCCCACGTCGAGGCCCGCGACGATTCAGTCATCGTGTCCCTGAAATCCGGCAAGCAACTGAAGACCGACGCGTTCCTGTGGGCGGCCGGTCGCACCGGGAACTCGGATGGCATGAACCTGCAGGAAATCGGCATTCATCCCGACAACCGGGGGCAGATTCCGGTCGATGAGCATTTTCAGTCGGCAGTTCCGCACATCTACGCCGTCGGCGACGTGATCGGCCCGCCAGCCCTCGCCAGCGCCGCCTACACGCAGGGCCGGTACGCTGCCAGCCACATCCTCGGCGCCGAAATGCCGCGACCGGTGCTGGAAGTGCCTACGGGCATCTACACCAGCCCCGAAATCAGCTCACTCGGCAAAACCGAACGCGAGTTGACGGAAGCGAAAATCCCCTACGAAGTCGGGCATTCACAGTTCCGCAGCCTGGCCCGCGCCCAGATCACCGGCCGCACGGTCGGCATGCTCAAGATCCTGTTCCATCGCGAAACCCTGGAGATTCTGGGCATTCACTGCTTCGGCGTCACCGCGTCCGAAATCATTCACATCGGCCAGGCAGTCATGGCCCAGCCCAGCCCGAACAACACGCTGCTGTACTTCATCAACACGACCTTCAACTACCCGACCATGGCCGAAGCCTACCGCGTCGCCGCCCTCAACGGCTACAACCGGCTGTTCTGACCGCGGCAGGGTCGCGGGTGAGCATTGAAGCTCAGTGATGGCCCACAGTGCGCCATCACTGGCAGGCACTGAAAACGCACTGTGATTTGCGAGAGCAGCCCCCCCCCGAACGCGCAAGATGTGAAGACTTACTCCCCGAAGTCCTTCGGCAGTTCCAGGGACCAGACTTCGTTGCTCAGGGGTTGGGCGTGGCCGGCGGCGAGCCAGAGTTTGTCCTGGAAGACGAAGACGGAGTGTTCGTGGCGTTCTTTCCAGCGGGTGTTGGATTTCAGCAGTTTCCAGTCCTTGCCGTCGCGGGAATACCAGGCGTCGCCGTGGTTGGTGGACGGGTTGCCGGACCAGCCGCCGATGACCCAGAGGTGGTTGCGATAGATGGCGACGGAATGCCAGAGGCGCGGTGAAAACGGAGCGTGTTCGGTGACTCGCTCCCAGTGGACGCCGTCCCCGGAGGACCAGACATCATTGTTGGCAGCATAGGTCGGCACATAGTTGCCGCCGCCGATGACCCAGATCTTGCCGTCATGCACCGCTGCCTGCAGATAGGACCGCGGCGACCACGGAGCGTGAGCGGTAGCTTGCGTCCAGGTCTTGCCGTCCGCGGAACTCCAGACGTCATTTTTGAGATGGGATTCGTCGCCGAAATAGTAGTTTTCCGTGCCGCCGAGCACCCACAGGCGATCCTTGAAGACCACAGCACCGGAGGCGAGTCGGGGGCTCCATTCCGCGTGTGGTGTCTCCAGCGTCCAGTCCTTGCCATCGGTCGATGACCAGACTTCGTTGGTCGCGCCGTGCCCGGCGATGCGCCCGTTGGTCCAGCCGCCGAACTGCCACATGCGGTCGTGGAAGACGGCGGTCATGGGCAGGTCGCTGTACTTCCAGGGAGCCTCCCGGGTCTCCAGTCGCCAGGTCTGGCCGTCGGCAGAACTCCAGACATCGCGCGGCGGCGGCGAGAAGGAATCGAACCAGCCGCCGGTGATCCAGAGTCGATCCCGATAGACAAACTCCCCGGAGGAATCGCGCGGCTGCCAATCGGCCTTCGCCGTCACCAGTTTCCAGTCATACGTCTGCGGTTCAGCAGCGCAGACCGGCGACATTACGAAGGCAAGCAGCAGCGTCCAGTGCAGGCAGGTCATGCAGGCGTCCCATCAGCAGGAATAAATGTGACGCTGAGCATATCGCGCCAGGTGACCGGAATTCCACTCGCCGAATCCAGGGGAGTGAGCGCGTCCGCTCCGGCAACGGCTTGCTGACCCGCAAATCCTGCCGGGTCGCAGAAAAGTTGCGAATGCGCAACGTCTTTCGTTGCATGGCTGCGAAGCGGCTTTCATTGTGGTAACCTACGGAATTCCGCCCGCAAATCCGGGTGTAATGATCAGACAGCATAGGTCGGAAGGAACGCTGACATGGCGATGGATGTCTACGCCCCCTGTCCCTGCGGCAGCGGCAAGAAGCTGAAGTTCTGCTGCCAGAACATCGCCGAGGACATGGATCGAATTTCACGGCTGATTGAGAACCATCAGTCGCGGCAAGCCGTACAACAACTGGAAGCTCTCGAACGCAAGGTGCCGGGTCACGCCTGGGTTGCGACGACACACGCGATTGTGTTGCTGGAAAGCGGCGAGGCTGCTGCTGCCCGCGACCGGCTGAAGAGCTTCGTGGAACAGCACCCCGAGCATGAATTCGCCTCGGTCATCTACGCGGCAGCCCTGTTCCAGAGCGATGGTCTGGAAACGGCCCGCCCGGTCATTGCCCGCGCTTTCCAGAAAGGCGCAAAGCACCACCCGGCGATGGTTTCCGGGATCGCAGCGGCGATGGCCTCGGTCTTGTACAGTGAAGACAAGTTGCTGGCAGCGCGGGCGCACCAGACGCTGGCCCTGCGATTTTCCCCGGACCAGCAGCGTCAGGAAATCTTCATGCGGCTCGTCGAATTCGACGGCGACCGCTCGATCCTGTACCCCCTGCGCGGCTCGCACCCCCTGCCCACCGTCGACGGCGGGCCGGAAGTGGCCGGCGAAGTGCGCAAGGCCCAGAAGTATGCGGGTGTCGGTTGCTGGGACACTTCAGCCGACATCTTTGAAAAGCTGGCGGACCAACTGCCCGGCGCTGCCGAACCGTGGCATGCCGCCGGACTTTGTCGGGCATGGTTCGGTGATGAGGCAGGGGCAGCGAAGTCGCTGCACCGGGCGGCGGAATTGTACGCCGATCCGTCACCCGCCGTGGAATGTGAGACGATTGCCCAGATCCTGGACTGGAGCACCACCCCGAACAGCCTCCGCCGGATGGAATTGCTCGGCAATACCAGCAGCGTGAGCCGGGTGCTGACCGCCTTTGACAATCATCCCCGGTTTGTGCGCAGCGAACTGCCGCCCCCGGAAACCTCGGGCATGCCGCCGTCGACCGCCATGTTCCGGCTGGTCAGCATTCCGCAGAACGAATATCCCGCCGTCGCCGATCTGAATCAGTCCAATCTGCCGACAGTGCTGGCCAACGTGTACGTGGTCGACGCCAATCCGGAGCAACAGTTGCCCGGCCGGATTCTGCTGGTCGGCATGAATGATTCGTCCTTCGATCAGGCAGCTGCTCTCGCCCGCGAAGTCTCCGGCGAACTGGTCGAATGGAAAGAGCCGGCTGCCTCAGGAGACACCGTTCCGCCGGAATTCGCTCCGTTCTTCACCACCTGCGACTATCCGGAGAAGACACCGCTCGGTCTGCGCCGGCGACTGGAAGTGGAACGCTGGCAGAACCTGGTCGAAAACTCCTGGAAGTCGAGGCCGCAGCAGGCCTTGCAGGGACGGACACCCCTGCAGGCCGCGACCATTCCGGAACTGCGAGTGCGTCTGCTGGCAGCCGTCCATGTCCTGGATGCCGTTTGCTTGCGCGGCCGTTACGAACTGAATGCGCAGGAACTCCTGCAATCGCTGTCCGTCGAACCGCTGCCGCCGATCGCGATGACGCCCGATCTGTCGCTGAACGCCCTCAATCCGCTGGAATGGCTGCGCCTGCCGCTGAACGAGCTAACGGACGAGCAACTGGTCGCGGTCACCAACCGGGCTCAGCTGATTCATCACGACCGGTTCCTGTACGAGACCCTGAAGGTCGCGTTGAACCGGGATGGATGTGTCGATCAACTCGACGATGTCCGGGCCTTCCAGACGTTGATCGATCTCTGCCGCGACCATTTGCGACGCGACGAGGCGTTGGAGATGCTGCAGCGCGGCCGCGACCGTATTCTGGGTCGCAACCCGAACTTCGAGCAGCAGTGGTACTGGGATCTGCACGAACTGTCGCTGCGTCTGGAAGACCCCTCGGACCCGGCGCTGCAGCAACTCACACAGAAGTTCGTCAATTACTACACGCCGAAGTTGCCGCAGATGCGGTCTTATCTGGAGCGAGTGTTCGAGCTGTCCGGCCTGCCCTCGCCGTGGCAATCCGGCTCCCTGTTTGTGTCAGAGTCGGTCAGCAGCGGCGGCGCCTTGTGGACGCCGGAATCGGCTGAACCGGCAGCTGCCGGCAGCAAATTGTGGGTACCCGGCTGATGCAGAGGTTCCACCCGCCCGACGTTCCGGCAGATTCCTGGCCAGCGGACCTCGGGCGGAGCCTCAGCGGTTGTGAATCCGTGAGCTGTGATGCATCAACCGGTCCGTACGGGCCGCAGCCGTGATCACCAGCGGTGATGGAGATCTCCGTCACCAAAAAGATTAACCGCAGCTGCCCGATCGAATGATCGGGCAGCTGCGGTTTTTTATTTCATCATTTCCGGTCGCATCAGCCTGACGCACCTGCGAGGAACATTCTAAACGTCCTCGCAGGTGCGTCAGGCTGGTGAATTCTTCGGTTCAGCGCTGGGCCGTGGTGAATTTCGGATCGGGTTGCGGGCGCAGGATCGCGGGTCCCGTTGCTTCGGACGGCGTGAACTCAATCGCGACGTAACCTGGTGTGGCAGTGGCAGCCTGACGCAGCAGGATGCCCACGCGGGCCAGGTCATCGTGCAGGCTGGAGTTGGCTTTGGATTCCAGTTGTCGCAGCAGTTTCAGTCCGATCTCAAAATCGGTGGCAGAGAGGCGCACGATGCCGTCACCTTCCACGGCCTGTTCCACCTTCGGCATCTGCCGGGCCAGCCACAGCAACGCTTCGCCGGTCAACTGCGGATTGGCAGTCATCACACGGGCGAGCTGCGAGCCCTGGCGGTAGTACAACTGAGCCAGCTCGCGGCCGATTTCGGATTTGTTCAACACCAGATCGCGATAACGTCGCAAGCCGTCGAGATCATCCCGGGACAACGGGAATGAAAGCAACTTGCCCAGTGAGAGCGAGAGTTGCTCGAGGGCACAGCCGGCTGGCAGGCCACTGCAAGTCGCATCACCGAGCTGGAACCGATAGGCAGAGACTGTCGCCTTGATCCGCGCCACCTGACCGGGGGTGAACTCAGACATGCACGTCCCGTCAACGTAATTCATGAAGTTCTTGATCGGCGATGAGACTCCGGCGGAGCAGGAAGTGCCGAAAGTCGGACAGCCGGAATCGGGGAAGGGATGATCCTGGGTGTCCACCACCTCATCACCGACCCCGTCGCAGCCTCCCTGAAAGGTGTGGTACAGCCCCAGCCAGTGGCCGACTTCGTGAACGGCGATGTTGCCGTTGCTGTAAGGCGTTTCCAGACTGCCGGGCAGCGACTGATCGAGCATGACGATCCCGTCGATCTTCCGGTCGATTTTGGGGAACGGGAACGTAGCCCAGCCAATCAGGCCGGACTCGGGTCGAGCCGTGTAAAAATTCAGCACGGTATCAGGACTGACTCCCTGGCTGGCCTTGCAGGCAATTTCTGCGGCAGTGTCGGGAGCCATCCGGAACCAGAGACTGTTATTCACGGTCTTGGGCGGATACTGGCCGGCGGGGTCGTAGCAGAAAGAAATTCCATACTGCGAATAAGCGTCGTTCAGCACCTGGACCTGGTCGACGCGTTGCTGTTCGCTGATGAACCCGTCAGCTCCGCTCATAACGTGGATGAACTGAACGGGAATGACGATGGTCTCGTCGGCGGTGGCCATGGCCCCTGCCCGAGCCTTTAAGGTCTTCAGAACTTCCGCTCGCTGTTCCGCTGTCGGTTCCGGAGTTCCACAGACAGCTCCGGCAGCGACGACAGCAGCCGAATTCGGAAATACGGCATTGCCCAGCCGGATTTCCTGTTTGGGGTTGGCATCCTGGGCAATCAGGGCCGACCAGGTCGCTACAACTGCGACAAGCATCGGGACGCACCACTGCCACCTGAACTTGCTCATGAAGTCCACTCCGGAGAACTGAAGGAAATGATTGTCTGCAGCGACAGGGGCATGAATATCCTGCCGGGATGACGTGTGATGCTAACGCTCCGGGAAAACAGCACGCAACGATGAAATCGGTGATACTGCGGATTCTGCCCGAGTTGAGCCATCAGACGGCCCCCGATAGCAGACTTCCAGAAGCCAGGCCCGTGTTCACCGGAAATCGGCCGGAACGAGATGATCCGGAAACGCGCAGTTTCTGATGCGCGAACAGAAAAGGAAGCAAAACTGCAGGCCTGAAAAGGTGAGCGGCCGGGGCATCGCAAGGATGACCCGGCCGATCGGAGGCATGATAGATGAGGTGTGCAGTGTGGCAGGTCGTGAGCCCGTCTCCCGGCGGGCCGGCAGGATATTTCTCTCTCTCGGACGAATCACAGGCCGTTCGCGAGCAGCCTGAGTTATCGTTTGAGTCAGTGGCTTTCGCCGGAGCAACCCTAATGCAGGTCGCGTGCCATGCCGGATGCACTCAGCCGGATTTCAAGGGCGATGCTCCATAACTAACATCCAGAAAAGTGATTGCGCCGTTCTGAAAAAATTGCAGACCCGGAATGCCGGGCAGATTCACTCCGGGATTGTAAGCCTTACAAGCAACCCTGCTTGCAAAAATTGCAACGCAGCCGCTGGCGAAGCACTTCTGACAATCGCGGTCGCAGCGACGAAGCAGCCACGAAAACGGTGCTTGTCGAAAACCGTGTCTGTCGGAAACTGCCGGACGCCCCGTGAACTGGTCACCCGAGATCCTTGATTTCGTCGATTTTCCGCAAAGCCGGCTTGCCAGCGGGCGCAGGCCTGGACTACATCCCGCCCCATCCCGGGATCACCCCTTCCACTGCCAGCCGGTTCGCTCATTGGTCCGGACCTTAGCAGGGCAGGAGTGCTGCAGGATTTTTTCAGTTCGCCAGTACCTGACTTCTCGCCACTTCGGGCCAGCGGCGGTGATTGCAAAGGCCAGCTTGTGTTCAATCACTCCCTGAACGGGTTTTGGAGTCGTCGTGAATTCCTGACAGTCCTCGGCGTCTCTGCGACTTCTGCGATCACGGCCGGCTGCGGCACGATCTTCCACCCCGAACGGCGGGGACAACCTGCCGGTCAGCTCGACTGGAAAATCGTAGCGGCGGATGCCGTGGGCCTGATTTTCTTTTTCGTCCCCGGAGTCGTGGCTTTCGCGGTCGATTTCGCGACCGGCGCGATCTATCTGCCGGCAGAAGATTGTGTGGACCGGAAGTCACCGCAGAACGGACTGGCGGAAATCCGGGTGCCGCGTGACACCTTGTCGCTGCACGAGATTGAAACCACCGTCTCGCGGGAGATCGCTGCCGACCTGCAGTTACGCCCGGGCACATATGAAACCCGTGAACTGGAGCATCTGGACGAATTCTGGCAACGGCGCGAGCTCTCGCTGCGTTCCCTGCCAGGCTGAAGGTCCAACACCCGCCTTTAGACAGCACTGGCAGACAGGCGACGGTCCTTCCTGACAGACGCTGCGCAAACCGCCTGCTGCAGGCACACGACCTGCCCGCGACAGCCGGTTTGCGGCCGCCGATTTGCCGATAACGTGGCTGGAGTGTGGTCGGCTCTTTCCGTGGACTGGCCGAAGATTCTGCCCGAGCCTCCAGGTACGACTACCAATCGTGCGAATCTTCAGTGAGAAACGCGCAAGTCGAGCTTGCCAATTCCAGGAAAGACTGATACCGTTCTGAACAGTCGATTTTGATGGTTTGCTCAGCAGCAGAACGCTTCGCCCGGCAACGATCAGTTCAGGAAATGTTTCAGCACTTCGCCCTTGGTTCGCGAACAGAGTGATCGGTCGTTGCGGTAATGAGTGGGTACGGTTCGCTACGTGTTGGATGTTCCCAGGGTATTTCTCCGGCCGTTCTTCCGGATGTCGCAGTGGTCTCTGATATCGCTCCCCTGGATGTCATCTCAAACACTACTCAGCAGTGCAATTTCAGGAGCGCCGGTACTTCCGGAAGCTCCAGGTTATCCCGGAGACATGGCCTCGTTCTTCCGTTTGCAATCTGTCAACGGGATTGAGCGATCGTGAACTTCTCCAGGCAGACCAGACCGTCCAACACGTTCCTCAATGATTCATGGTCTCTTCGGGCCAGTTCCGGCAAGGCTGTTCACGGCCTCAGATAATGTTCCCTCTGAAAGCCGGACCTGACATCGATTCCTGTCCTGCCCCGAAATTCAATGAGAGTTTTTATCCGGGATCTCAGTCAGACTGGCGGCTGCGCAACAGAATCCAGTGAGACGAGTTCCATAAAATTTGAAAAGCATGTAACGACAACGAGTTCAGCAGACAATGAGTGATGATCGTGCAGTGCTCCGGGCGTGATTCACGCCGGAAAGACTGCCATGAATGGAAATGATGTGCTAGCGATTCTGCGAAGCGGGGATGGATCCTCCCGTCACCGGCTTTGTGTTCGATAGAGTTGTGCTGCAGTGGCACGACTCAGGTTTTGGTGTTCGTCTCGCAGACCGGTTCCAGAGGACGTCGGGTACGGCAGGACGAAGTGAGTAAGGACTGTCGATGGGTACGAAATTGTATGTGGGCAACCTGACGTACAGCACCACGAATGACACGCTGGAACAACTCTTCTCCCAGTATGGCGAAGTGCGTTCCGCTCAGGTGGTGATGGACCGTGATACCGGTCGCTCGAAGGGCTTCGGCTTTGTGGAAATGTCCGACGAAGAAGGTGCCAAGGCGGCGATCGCCGGCCTGAACGGTACCGACGTCGGCGGACGCCAGCTGACCGTCAACGAAGCTCGTCCGCGTGAAGACCGCGGCGGTGGCTTCGGTGGTGGCGGCGGTCGTCGTGGTGGTGGCGGTTACGGCGGCGGCGGTGGCGGCAGCTACGGCGG
>VFQN01005807.1_pt1 | contig 14726 bp, 25 predicted proteins | sample 3512371 | NCBI WGS metagenome assembly VFQN01 (sample SAMN10412370, study PRJNA504923) | tailings metagenome | isolation source: Replicate 2 from Balatoc abandoned mine | place: Philippines: Itogon, Benguet | collected 2017-08-28
GTGCGGGTGCGGGTGCGGGTGCGGGTGCGGGTGCGGGTGCGGGTGCGGGTGCGGGGGGCAGAGTAGCGACGTGTGCGAAGGGCGCTCTGTGGCAGAGGCCCTGGGCTCACGACATGGGGCGCAAGTGGCGTTGGTGGTGGGGATGTAAGCGCTCGGGTAGCGGTAGAGCCGGCGCGAGCTGAGCGGGGAGGGGATGGAGGCGGCAAACAGATGCGTGTGGTGGCAGGCCGCTGTGTGGCTCGCAGGGACGGGTGAACTGCAATCTCTGACAATGGTGTTACTAGCGGGCAACGTGGGGAGCCGCCGTGGCTCGATGCCATGGAGCTCCTAGCATAGATGCATAGTATCACGCAGTCTACACGGAGCCGAGGGGCTTGAGCACCGAGGTGCCCGCTGCCCGGGTAGGTGGCTGCACCTTCGCATGGGTGCGCAGGGGGCACGGCTAAGGAGGCAGGGCATGTTTGGCATTTTGTTACAATTAGGTGGATGGGGCTTGGCGCACCTGTACGGCGACAGAACCCTCATGCACGCTTTCGGTGATGTCAACGTATGTGTGGACTGTGGCCAAGTCCTGCGGATGTGCGGACACTCATCGTGCTGTGCGGGGGCGTGATGCCTGATGGTGATGCGGTGTACGGTACGGTGAGCTGCCGGTTGTACGATACTCACAATGCTGGTTCTGATGCCGGTTCTGTGGTTATCTGCAGGTAAATGGCCGCTGTTGGCCCAACTGGCAAGGGCCTCCCTGGGAAATACAGGAGCCTTGCCCCGCAGTCGGCAGAAGGGGGCAAGCGGAGTCGCTGCGCACGCTGACCGTGTTACCTGGCTGCTGGCATAACGTCGCATAGGCATCCATTATTGATAGGCTTTGTTAGCTACCCCTGAGTGTGGCTTGGCCCGTTGTGAATGCGTAGGCTGCTCGGCGTCAAGGGATGGGGAGACAGGGCGTAACACCCCCCAGCACCCCCACACGGAGCGCGGAGGAAGGCCGCACCGAAGCAAACCGAGTAACCTGAATGCAACATGGAAACCACACAATTGTTAAACTTCACTTGCCTCGCGGCGTGCTATGATCGGCCATTTGAAGTCTTCGGCAATGGTCACGTGCCCCCTTGCCCCATTGCCCACTATGATCACAAACCCAGGTAGCAGAGGCTGTCGGTAGTAACTATAATTCTTGCTCGCTAACAGTGTGCAGACAAGAGCCGGTTTACAGCAGCCGAACCCTTGTTGCTGACCGCACAATGGCGTCTTTCGCGCTGCACAGCGCTCCATCCCTACGAGGATCGCTCCCAATCCAGCAGCGTGACTGCCGTGTGCAGGTATATTCTGCTGCTTGCACAGTCTCGGCATGTCTCGCCATGGGTCACCGTCGCCGTGTTTCCATGCCCCTGTTACCCTGATGCAATTGCTTTCTACTCTTTCAATGTCTAATAGGCCCCAATTCGCGCGCGGACGGCTGTGATGGCCCAGGTAATTCGGTGGGCGTTAGGGCTGGCGATGAACGCTGGGGGCCCTTGGGGCAGCTCGCGCGTAGGCACTACCTGGCACAAACCCGCAACCTAATATAGCGTAATGAAAATCGCGCAGGCGACCGGCGCTCCGGCTGCCCCAGCGGCTGACAACACGAAGAAGCTGTGGGGCGGCCGCTTCACGGGGAAGACTGACCCCCTCATGGAGAAGTTCAATGAGTCCCTGCCTTTCGACAAGCGCATGTGGGCTGAGGACATACAGGTAGGGCTTCCTCGAGGGAGAGGTGGTCACTGCAGTGCACGTGGCAGGGGGCAAGAGGGAGCCACGGGAAGGGGTGTGGCGTGGGCTCGTACGACATCGTACGGGCAGTCGGGCGCCTTGGCGCGCATGTCGCCGACACACCCCGGCCTCGGCCAATTCTGCTGCATGCAAGGCGTGACTCACCCCACACCTCCCCGGCACGTGCCACCCTCCTGCGCCCCCCAGGGCAGCCAGGCGTACGCCAAGGCGCTGGCCAAGGCCGGCATCCTCACCGATGCGGAGGCCGCCACCATCGTGGAGGGCCTGGGCAAGGTGGGGCGTGTGTATTAGCAGCAGCGGGCAGGTGGTTGTACGCTCTGGAAGGCTAATACGTTCTCAGAGCAAAAAGGAGGGGAAGACGGGGCGCCGCAGGCCGCCACCAACGTGAAGGGGCGGCCAAGTGCGGGAGTGCGTGTGTGATTGTGGGTTGTGGTGGTGTGGATGACCGGGGGACAAGGGGAGCCTGTGGCTCTTGTGGAGGGTGTGGGCAGGGTAGGCGGATGGGCATTAACAAGGGGAGGGAGCGTAGGGCTGGGACATGGGGGTGGGAGCAGGGGACTTGCGGGTTTGAGCTATCGTTGCGACGGAACCCTGGCACGGCGATGGAAGTAGTCATATGGGCACGTCGTCTGGTCCACACCACACCACACCTCACCCCGCCCCCGCCCCCGCCCCGCCCCGCCCCGCAGGTGGCTGCCGAGTGGGCTGCCGGCTCGTTCGTGATCAAGCAGGGCGACGAGGACATCCACACAGCCAACGAGCGGCGCCTCACGGAGCTGATCGGGGCGGTGGGCGGCAAGCTGCACACGGGGCGCAGCAGGAACGACCAGGTGCGTGGCTTAAGGGCGTCTGGGTGTTGAGGGCCGTGTATTGCATGGGATCTGGTACTGGTAGGACCGTGGCGCGAAAGCTGCTAACCGATGCGCAGCTGGACCTGCCGATTCTGTGTGACAAGGCCTGTAGGACAGAGCTCAGCTTCGCAGTAGGCAGGGGATGCTGGGTGGGGGTTGGGAGTGGGAGCAAGGGGGTAGTGGGGGAGGGGGTTTGGACCGGTGGCGCTGGAGGAACACATGGGGGAGGCAGCCAGTGCGACACGCAAATGGACTGCAGCAGCGGCGGCGAGAGTTCCGGCGGTTGCGAGTGTAGCAGGCCAGGCAGGCGGCATTCAGGGTGGCAGCAGGAGCAGCAAAGCAAGCACCAGCAAAGTGCATGCAATACGAGGGGGTTGGGGAGCCGAGGAGAGCAGGAGTGGGAGGAGGCGTCGGAGATGGGTACGCCTGGTCAGAGTCCACAAGGCCTCACGGCGGCGACGGGACCCGAGAACAGCCGCATACCCGCATGCCTCGCAGGCTGTCTTCCCATGCCCTGTTCTAACCCACACATAACCGTTAACCCGCATCCACACCCCTCCAGGTTGCCACCGACACCCGGCTGTGGCTGTACAACCAGCTGCTGGTGGTGCGGCAGGAGCTGCACGACCTCATCCGCGTGGCGGCGGACAGGAGCGCGGCAGAGGTGGACGTGCTCATGCCCGGTGGGTTAGCTTGCGTGTGGGTTAAGGGGCCCGTGGGTTAACAGGCGAAGCGGTGCGTGCTTGGTGGGGCTTGGTGGATCAGGAACTGCCGCGGGCAGGAGCACGGCTGGGGTTGACGTACTCATGCCGGGTGGGTTGGGTGTGGTTTAGCGTGGACGTGGGTTAGCCGGTGTGCACGTGTGTGGATGAGGCGGCGGCTGCATTGGGGCTGGCGCGGGCAGGAGCGTGGCGGGGGGTAGGGTGGGGGAGTGCTTCTAGATTCCGTTGGTGCATGCGCTGCGTGTCACAGCCGCGCAGCCGCCAAGTGTGGTCGAGGGCCCCCAGAGGGGGCCAAAGGGGGAGCCAAGGACAGGCGGTGCGGCTGGTGGGGTTGGGGCTGGGAGGGAGGCTGGACGGAGTGGCCTGCACGGGGGGGTAGCTGGTGTTGTGGATTGGCGGGTGAAAAGGGCCGCAGGGCGGGGTTGTGATCGTTGTGTGGGCCCCAACACGTGTGCCTAGAGCCCCCAGCCCGCGCACGCCCCGATGCTCCGTACTCTGGGAGGATGCGACTCCAGGCTGCGTCTGCATCCCTACCGCGGGACCTGCCCCCATCCTACCGCCTCACCCCCCTCCCCCTCCCCCCCAGGCTTCACGCACCTGCAGAACGCAATGACGGTGCGCTGGTCGCACTGGCTCATGTGCCACTGCGCCGCGTGGCAGCGGGACGACATGCGGCTGAGGGACCTGCTGCCGCGGGTGGCCACGCTGCCGCTGGGGTCCGGTGAGGATATATAGAAGGAAGGCGTACATGCTGTAAGGATAGGACTTGTTTTGCAAACTGTGGGGGCCCGCTTGCAGGGCGTGCAGTGCTGCCGCTTGGCTGAGGATATGTAGAGGGGGCCAACGTTGCCGGAGGCATAATGGGGCTGCTGGTGGGGGCTGCGGGGGAAGGGAGGGGCGCCCCGTGGCGTGTTGGTGGTGGCGCTGTGCGGACAACTGAGGTGGTGGAGATTCCAGCCTGTCGGCAGTTCCCAGCCTGTCGGCAGGCGCATCCTTGTGGATCATCCCTGCCATGCAGCTGGACTGCTGCAACATTCAACAGTGCTTTGGACCAGGGTGTTACTTGCTCACAGCGCCACTGGCGCGTGCTGTTCCCCGCAGGCGCGCTGGCGGGCAACCCCTTCCTGGTGGACCGCCAGTTCATTGCGCGCGAGCTGGGCTTCGTGGGCGGCGTGTGCCCCAACTCCATGGACGCGGTGGGTGCAGCACTCTGCACAGCAGCACGTGTGTGTGTCTTAGCTTGCGTGCGGGGCGGGCTGCTCTGGGAGTGACCTGGGCGTTGTGGGCGGCTTCGTCACTGGGACCATCCTCACAGTCGCACCTGCCACCCCGCCCTGCCCCAGAACAAAAATGCGCTGGAACACCTGCTACTGGGACCTGACGCTTGGAACACCTGCCATCCCGCTCTGAAGTGCGCTGAAGCATCTTGCCCATGCAGCACTGTCGCACCAACACCGCGTTTTCCCGCCCTCCACCTCCGCCTCCACCTCCGCCCCCAGGTGTCTGACCGCGACTTCGTGATCGAGACCATCTTCTTCGCCTCGCTGCTGTGCACGCACCTGTCGCGCTGGGCGGAGGACCTCATCATATACAGCTCCGGCCCCTTCGGCTACGTGCAGTGCTCCGACGCCTACGCCACCGGCAGCAGCCTCATGCCGCAGAAGAAGAACCCGGACGCGCTGGAGCTCATCAGGTGGGGAGGAGAGAGCGTGTGTATTAAGGACTGTGTATCAGCTGGTCGAGGCGGCGACGCTGAGGCTACATCAGTGACGTGACGCCACACAGGCGGCATCGCCACTGCCACTTACTTGAGGTGCCGCAAACGCGCACAGCCATTTTGAGCTGTGCACCGGCAACGCTAGGCAGCGCTGACATAATGTCGTGCCGTGCTGCTTGCCGTGCTTCAGGGGCAAGGCGGGGCGCGTGCAGGGCAACCTGATGGGCGTCATGGCGGTGCTCAAGGGCACGCCCACCACCTACAACAAGGACTTCCAGGTGGGCGCGTGTGTGGTGCGGGCGTGCCAGGGCGTGCGTCTTTGGCCAGAGATGCAAGGGATTGTGTCAACTACTCGTCGTGCAGTGACCTTGGCACACCCCTACCTGCCCCTACTGCATGCTGAGCCGCCTTCCCCGGGCCGTGATGCTGGGAGGTATTGTTCCACACCTCAAGATCCACTCCCCGCTAACACACACCCCCGCCAACACACGTGCACCACAGGAGTGCTGGGAGATGATGTTCGACACGGTGGACACGGTGCACGACGTGGTGCGCATCGCCACGGGGGTGCTCAGCACCATCCGGATCCGCCCCGAGCGCATGAAGAGCGGTGAGGGGAGGGGGTGGCGGCACGTGCTATGGAGCCCGCCGTACGGCTCGCCTGTGCAACAGGGCGGGGCTTGGCTTTGGGTACCTTGGACATTTCACCCATCCGGGACCAACTGCGTGTGGGGCCGGGTGGTGCGGGCTTCATGTCGCGCCTGTAGCATGTACAGGAAGCGGTGGGGCGATGCATGTGGGCGTACCAACGGCTGGCTGTCAACACCCTAAGGCACCCTAGCCACGGGCTGGGGCTGACGCCGTTTGAACGAGAGGGAAATGCAGCGTGGGGCTGAAGGGGCCAGGGGCGGCCAAGTGCACCCACAGACGACACCGAGGCAGGCGGCACGGTGACGTGATCGTTACGGACCTGGGCACCTGGGTCTGCTACGTTTGCAGGCACACAAGCTGGCACGCTGGCCGCCGACCATTGCCTTGGCAGACATGAGTTACGCACGTGAGCCTAAGCCCTATCATCCATTACCCCTGCCCCCTGCCCCCTACCCCCCAGGCCTGTCGGCCGACATGCTGGCCACCGACCTGGCCGAGTACCTGGTGCGCAAGGGCGTGCCGTTCCGCGAGACACACCACCACAGCGGGGCGGCGGTCAAGATGGCGGAGGACAGGGGGGTGACGCTGTTCGACCTGAGCGTGGAGGACCTCAAGACCATCCACCCGCTCTTCACGGACGACGTGGCGGCGGTGAGGCGGGGTGTGAATACTAGACTACACGTTACTCTTCATGCCGCTGATGTTGCGTTCTAATGTCATGGTCTGGGACCTGCGCCCGCAGTGCCGCTGGACGCGAACCAGACGGGGCCCTTTGGACGTGATTGCATGTACGCTAGCTGGCTCGCCGTCTCAGGGCGCAGGCTTTCCCTCCCTGCCTTCATTCCTCCTTCCGATCCCCATCCCCCCTTCTGTGCCTTGGGTACCTTCTCACTCCGCCTCTGCCACGCGGCCTGTCCCTGCTCCCCCCTCCAGGTGTGGGACTTCAACCGCAGCGCCGAGATGCGCGACACGGAGGGCGGCACCTCGACGCGCTCCGTGCTGGACCAGGTGGACAAGATGCGGGCGTACCTGGCGGCGGAGGAGGCGCAGTGAGCGGGGCAGCGGTGCGTGTGCGCTAACACACACTGCCACACAGCCCTCACTGTGCTGCTGGCGTGGGTGGTAGGGTGCTGGAGCAGGGGGACAAGATGCTGGGCTACCCTCTTGCTTTGTTGTGTACATGTGTTTGGTCTGGTGGTGGGTGTCACTGGGGTGAAGGTTTAGATGGGCCTTGATTTCCCTTCAGGGTACCTGCGGCGGGTACTGAAGGGTCTGCGAGCCTGCTTGCGGGCACAGGGTGGCATCGGTAGCCCTTTTTACAGGAAGCCGTGGTGCAATCGGGAACCTGTAACTGCGGTGCGTCCCATGGGCCAGCTGTCGGTGGGGCGCGCGGCTCCGCGGCGCATGCCTCGTGCCCTGTGGCGCCACGGCAGGTGCAATGGCGGGGCCGCCGTACGGGTACCGGAAGTTTGCAGGGCACGGTGTGGGCGTGCGTAGTGTGCGCAGCTGCTTGCAGTGTGTGGTACATTGCGGGTGGTGGCGCACTGGTGGCCTCTTGGAGAGGTGGTGCGTAGGGAGCATGGATGTGCGGATGGGACACAGCGCCACTGCGCCAGGGCAGTAACCTAAATGGCGTGGTATGTCATAGGGCAGCCAGCTGCGCTTAGGCAGGCGAAAGGCGGCTGTCTCGTGCCGGTTTCCTGTTGCCGGTAGGTGGCGGCGGTTGGCAGTGGGCAGGAGGACAGATCCGCGGACGAGTGCGGGGTGGTGAGCTAAGGGCATGACAGGACCCCGTGGGCCCAGGTCCCGGGTGGAGGGGAGCGGCGGCTCTTCAGCGCCTATCGGCGCGCTCTGGCGGCCGGGGCTGAGCGCTTAATACTTGGCATCGCCCCGTGGCCCTTCCAAGTGGTGCAATATCTTGGGGCGGGCAGCACTTTCCTGTAAGGATAATCAAGCTAACGCATGTGGAGACCTTTTGGCCCCCGGTGCTGGCGTGGCGTGGGTCAAGCAGCTGTCGGGCGCTTGTGACTGCGTCGCACCTTGGCGGTGCGGGGCGCAGGCGGTCGCAAGGGTCTGATGCACTGCCTGCCTTCGGCGCGCAACGGCGCATGACAGATTGCCATTACCGGTACACAACCGAATTGTGTACAAGGTATGATGGGATTCCCTGCATGTCTGTCGCAAGTGATGCATGGCGGTGCGGGTTATCTTCCTTCATGCTGATGCTGATGGCTGGATGTCAGACGCCGTCCGAGGGGCCGCCCCTTGGGTCCCTTTTCCCAAGGGCAAGAAACGCCAGGCCGGTCCCGGAATCGCCCACTCTGGCGTGACCCGCTGCCATCCGGACAGCCCTACATATATAGCCCACCAATCATCACTTTACCACACCTCTCGGGACATACACGCGAGTTGGGCCGTCCTTCGCCGCCCGCCACGCGCCTCCCTTTACCTTTCAAACCACGCGAACGCAAATACGCCCAGACAACATGGCCCGCGCCCTGGGTCTGCTGCTGCTATTGGTGGCTGGCGCCGCCGTTGCCGCCTCCGCCCAGTCGCTGCCCGACAAGGAGAAGTGCCGCTCCGCGGCCAGCTCGAACGACATCACGACCCTCGCGCCCTGCGCCAACGGACCCAGTGTGAGTAAGCAACAGATAGCAGGTGCAGAAGGTAGATCCGGATGTGCTCGGACCGGTCTCGCAGCCGCACGGACGGCTGCGCACCCTCAACCGGAAGCAAGCGCGATAGCCCCCGCCACGCGTGCGCGTTGCCGCCGTGACCAGCGTTGGGAAACACAGGCAATACAAGCATTCATCATGGCACGATGTTTTGCATTTTGGAGGTTCGTGGCAGGTTGATTGGAACTGATTTGTTAGCCTGCAACGCTTCCAACGACCCATGGGTCACTTCGTGGGTCGGAGGGTCAACCTGTTCCTGAACCCACTCAACACAGCACCCTAGGAAACTGACATGGGATTGGGAAGTTTGAGATGTCAATACATCACGAAGTCTTCCTGCGCGTCAGCTAGCATGCATCTTAGCCGCACACCGCGTGATCAGCCAGCAGCAATCCTGCCGCAGTGTGCGTTCAGCGTGGGCTACGGCGCTGCACGGCGCCCTGGAACGCGTCTGCAACATAGCGCTAACCTAGTCCCCCCCACCTCGCCTTGTACCCTTGCAGGCTGATTGCTGCAAGACCATCCAGCAGTTTGCGGGCAAGGGTGCGCCACTGGTGGGTTGCAGGGTGTGACCGTGGGGCTTACGTTGTGAGTGTCCTCGTCGGGGGGGGTGGGAGCGGTGTGGGCAAGGCGGTGGGCAGTCCGTACCTGGCCAACCGTGGCAGTGTGTTGGGTGGCGGGGGGAGTGGCATAGGCATCACGCGTGGCACTTGACGACACCCCCCACGTGCCAGGTGCCACGTGCACCCGTTGCTCAGCGACAACCGTCCCGCACTGCGCGTGTGCTCGCTGTGCCGGGTTAACGGGTTCACGGGTTCAAACAGGACCTGCGCGCCCCGTCCTGTGTTCGCCTGCAGGAGAACTGCCTGTGCTACCCCGACCTACTTGAGCAGCTGTTCACGACTGTGGAGGGCAACGCGCTGGCGAAGCGCTTTGGCGTGAACCGTAGCCTCATCAGCACCGTGTGAGTGTTGCTGGGGCAGGGGTAGAGCGCACGTCCAGGACGGGGCTGAGCACTGCATCGGGACGCTGTGGCGTGCAGTACAGGCAGGGCCGGGCCGGCTCAGGGCCGCAGGTGGACGAGAAACCCGAGCCACAGGGCCTGGGGTTCTGGGGAGTTTGGAATCGCAGCTTGGCTTCGTCCGCAAGGGACCCATGGAGGCGCACACTGGTACTCGCAGCAGGGGTGTGTAGCGATGCAGGGGTGTGTAGGTGCGGCTGCCGAGTCACGGCACGGCACAGCGGGCCTGGAGTAGCCCGCTAGGCCAACGCCATGTTGTGCCTGAAGTGCCCGACCTTGATGTCATCATTGCCGTCCCTGGTCCGTGACAGCAACCCCTTGACGTACCTCTCCCAATCACTCCCGTCCCTGCCCTCCCTCCCCTCCCCTGCCTCCCCCGCAGCCTTCAGTCCTGCAGCGTCCCCTTCGCCCAAGGCACCGACGGCGCTGCCTGCCCCGCCGCCGGCGCCGGCGCCGGCGCCACCGTCGGCGTCACTGCTCCCGGCACCACTGTCGGCGTCGGCCCTGGCGGCGCCACCTCCGTCACCGCTCCTGGCACCACCGTGGGTGTTGGCGCCGGCGGTGCCACCTCTGTGACTGCCCCCGGCACCACCGTGGGTGTGCGCCCTGGCGGCGCTACTTCCGTCACCGCCCCCGGCGCCACCGTCGCGGTGAGTTGGGCAGGGCAAGCGCAGATGTCATACACATTATTCCCTCGCAACCGGCCCTGCACATACAGTATAAATGGATATTTTGGGCACGCTGTGAGAGCGCGAGCCTTCTATGCCGCCCTTCTCCGGCAAACAGCAGCAGTTGGCCAGTGGCGTGGATCAGCGTGGATCCACTTGTCCGTCCGTTGTCCGTGCCAAGCGATAGCCCGGCTTTTCCCTGCTTCCTGACATGCTGCTGTTAGCCCACTGCCCACGCAATACTGATGCCCTCAACTGCCCGTTTGCCAACACGCGTCACATGCCGTACATGCCGTTTGCGCAGGCTGGCGGCCCGGCTGCGGCCGGGGCCGCGCCTCCGGCACGGCCCACGGAGCAGCAGGCCAAGCCCAAGGAGAAGCCCAAGGAGAAGAAGGAGGAGGAGAACAAGGTGGAGGTGGAGCTGGAGGTGGCGGCGACGCAGCCCATCAGCGGCGTGGCCGTGGCTGTGGACACGGCGGCGAAGGAGCCCAGCGAGAAGGAGGTGCAGGGGGAGGTGGAGAAGTACGGCAAGAAGGAGTACGGCCCTCTGCGCGCACGCTTCTGCAAGAAGCACCCTTACCACCCCCTGTGCTAGAGGGTGGCTTTTGATTCACGTGTGGGCCCTGGCATGCATGCCGTCTTTTGGAGCCCGAGTCCTGGCCTGCGAGTGTGTGACGGCCAACGTGTGGGTCAGTGGGTGCCTGAGCATTGGCCTTGAGACCGGGCCAGCCGTTTCCTATGTGCTGTTTGACACACACTGGTAGTCAGATTTTGTACGGACGTGAATAATTTGCCGCATGCCATGACCACGTGTGCCGGGAACCCGCATCGCCCTGATGCTGTTGCGCGTGCAGCAGCGTTACCAGGCTCGTACCGAGCCGCTGGCTGCTCAACACAACCCGTTGCTCCTGGGAGCTTCCTGCCTCCCCCTGTTGTAACACACAATAGGTTGGACGCCAACGTTGCGAGGGGGCTTGGAACAGCAATGTGCTGCTAGTGCCGCAAGTCTGTCTGCATGGGTAGTTCGTCATGACGCATGACTCATGAGCACTGGTGGCTGTGAGCAGGTGCGTGTTCCTAGCGGCATTACCTGTACGACTGGCGAATGGGTGAGATGCCGCCAGCTACCTACCTACTTGCGTTGCAGCGCCACCACACCAACACCTGCTAAAACACCTGCCTCCATGCGCTGCGTTTGTCGAGTGGCCACACCAGGCCGCACGTGCCCACCAACACCGGCGCAACTGGTACACACGGTTGCTTGCGCGTACGAGTGCACGCGGCATACAGTCAGCCTTGCCGTTCCTTGAGCATGACGGTCATATATTACTCGCCTGCCTTTCTGTCCCGGTATGCAACAACCACAAGCAACATCTTGGACAGCAACGCTTCGGCCAACAGAGATGCTTGAACACCACCCAACAAGTCATGCTGGCGACAAACGTAATGGCAACGAACCAACACCTGCCGGGGCCCCAAAGCCCTTTGGCCCTCCCCAACAGCCCAGGCCTCCCGCGGCCACAACCGGAGGCAACCGTATCTGTACAGCATGGAGCCAAAGAACATTACGACATTGATGCACAGCAGCCGCCAAAGTGCACACCTGCTCATACCTACAGGTACCAACACACTCGGCCTCTCGACGCAGTAGCATGCACACAAGACACACCTCACCATAACAAATAGTAAACAGTTCAATACTCCAACCCCACAACAACCCAGGAGCACGCGTTGCTCCCTTAGTCAACGAGCTCACTGCCCTTCGTGCAATTACTTCAGCGTTCTCCTGAACCCCGCCACCCTTACCCAACGCCAAGCTCAGTCTCAACCGGTGAGCCCCCCCTCGCCCTAGCCCGCAAGTACACTCTAGTGTTCACCAGCCTCCCTTTGCTTGCCCTAGGCCGACACCTTCTCCGCAGCACTCCGACACCGCCCCTGTCCTGTCCACGCACCCAACCAACACCCGCCCTCCTTGCCCGCCATGTGGTATCCCCGAAGCCTGGCATCCTTACGTTCACACGCACACGCGCCCCTGCCCTCCTCCTTCCCATTCCCCCAAAGCCCCTTCCCCCGCCTGCCCGCCACGCCCCCGCCCGCCCCGCGGTGTCCAGCTCAGCCCCACAGCGTGCCGTACGTGAGGTATGCGAATACGAGGCCCGCCACGGGCGTGAGCACGAACAGCGCGCCCACCAGCGTGAGGATGTTCCACCTGCTGCCGCGGTACTCGCTGCCCGCCCAGTTGGCGGTGTACAGGTCCTTGCGCTCAAGGCCGTTGTTGGCGGCGAGGTTGGCCTGACGCCGGTACTCTGTGCGGCGGGGGGTTGCAGCGATGTCACAAGTGTGGCAAGCAGGTTATTGGTGCACGGGGGGTAGGACGTAGAAGTCTAGATCAAGCCAGTTGGGGTCGGTGTTGGGTGCAGGTGCGGTGGTGGTTGGGTGAGGCGGCGCGGCGCAACAGGGGCACGGGCCTGTTGCACAGGTCCTTGCGCTGCAAGCCGTCATTGACCGCTACGCTGGTTGATGCCCCAAGCCAGCAAGTGTGTGTACAACACTACGTCATACCCGGCGCTGAGATGGCAGTGGGAAGAAGGTGAGTGGGCTTTTGGCAGCATGGAAGCAGGGAGCTACGTAGGAGCTGGCCCGGAGGGCTGGTCGCTAAAGGCGCAGCTGGCAGCCCGGGACGTGGGCCATACAGTAGATAAGGGGCGCGACGCACTGAACAGGATGGGGTGGGCTTGATACACGAGTGCGCAGTTGCACTTGCTACCCTTGACGGTTGGTGGGTGGCGGCCAGGTTGAAGCGGCGACGGCACCGTGCCCGGGCCGTGGTGCGGCAGGGTGCGGTGGGACGGGGTGGGGTGCGGTGGGGCTATGCAGCAAGCAGGCTAGGATGCGCGCAACCTCTGAAGCAACAAGCCCACGGAGGGCGACATCGGACAGTCAGCACATGGTGCTGGTCGTGCTGGTCGTGCTGGTCGTGCTAAGAGCTGAGGGGGCATGCCTTGGAAGGGGAGACGGGTCCAGCGGGGTTGTGGGTAGTGGGCAGGTTCTGGGTGGTGGAGGTTGACTGAAACACCCACCACAGGGGCCTTGGATGACGGCCTAAAGCCCACGAGCTACCAGTGAGCCCATCCATCTGTACCGTACAACATGTGCGCAGCATCTTACGACTCGTTTCCCTGGCTCACCGATCTCCTCACGCACGGTGCGCGGGCGGGACAGCTCTCGCGTCTTCTTGTACCTGTGGCAGAGGGAGGGTGGGACAGCAGCATCCTCAGGACAGCAGACGCTTAGCATTATGAGAATACCACAAGCTTTGTGGCACCGAGCCCCAACGTACGGCGCATGCAGCCAGCGCGTCAACATTGTCCTTGATGTGCGAACCCCAGCAAGGGCGGGGCGTGAGGACGGGGGCAGCCTCACCAGTCGTCCCCATAGGTCAGCTCGCTCTTCTTGACGCTGGCGGGCTTGGCAGCCGGCTTCTTAGGTCCAGCAGCAACAACGGTCAGCGCGCCGCGATGGGGCCGCGCGGCGGGGCCTGCGCGGGAGAGCGAAGCCGCGTTGGGTAATAGCGCGGGAGCCATTCGTCCCAAGCGGTGCACAAGCAAGCGCGCTGCAAGACGATAGGCGCTGTAGCTCCGTTATGGGCGACCTATAGGGTTCAAGCTTTGCTGTTCAAGGCACGGCGATCCAGGTTGGGAGCGACCCACATACCCGCGCAGGCAACGGTCACATGGCGGGGGGCGAGCGCAGGCATGTCGTCTTGCTGATGCTTATGGTAAACTACGCCAAACACTTTCGATGAGCATAGTACGTTGCAGTCATAGCTGGGCGACTGTGTCCTCTCCTGCTGTCGTGCATTGAAACCAGGCTGCAACATGACCACACTTAATGCTCTTGGTACCCTACATCATTGCTTGAAGTAGTCCATAAGCTTCATTAGGGACCGTTTACCTTTCCTCGTGCCTTGAGAAACCGGTCCAACCATGGGAGGCGGGTTGAACTTCTTGAACAAAAAGACATGGCATCCAGCGCGGCCACAAAACCTAGAAGAAGTATGGAAACGCGAACAGAAGGCTGCGGCGGAGGCGAAGAAGGCGGAGGAACTCCGAAAGCAGCTCGAGGAGGAGCGCAAGCGAAGCGAGTTTGTGCAAATGGCCATGGATACAGGCCACTTGAGGTAAGTCGGAGTCTGTGCGTTCGCGAGGACCAAGATGTCAGTGCAGCCATGGTGCGCTGACCCTGGGGACACTGCCCCCACCTAGTGGATCCAGCACGGCAAAGCCCAAGCTCCTGCACGCTGGCCCCTCCCGCGGTACAGGAAAGACGAGCGTCTGGACTGGATGTACGCCAGCGGGCTGCAGGCCAAGCAGGATGCCGACAAGCGGCGTGAGGAGATGCTGACGGGGAAGGCGGACGTGGTGCTGCCGCCGGAGAAGCGGGTGGAGGAGACCAGCAGGGTGAGGGACTGGGGACGTGTATTAGCAGGTGGCATGCACAAGGAGTGTTTGTGGGTATGAGGGAGGGCATGCTGACGGGAAGAGGCGGACGCTGTGCTGCCGCCAGGAAAGCAGTTGAGCGAAGGGACCTGCAGGGGTTGGGAGGGGGTGGGGGTGGGGGCAAGGAGCGGGGTAGGGGGTAGGCGGGC